>WNGA01001086.1_pt1 | contig 44730 bp, 38 predicted proteins | sample 5400061 | NCBI WGS metagenome assembly WNGA01 (sample SAMN13153366, study PRJNA577476) | soil metagenome | isolation source: 100 cm soil or saprolite under grassland replicate 2 | place: USA:California | collected 2016-06-15 | reverse complement strand
CGGCTCGCTGCCGACAGCCAGACCGCCGATGGCGAGCAGCGGGGCGCCGGACTCCCTGCCGACGGCCAGGCCGCCGATGGCCAGCAGCGGCGCGCCGGCCAGCCTGCCGACGGCCCGCCTGGCGACGACTGACACGACCACGACCTACACCTACGACCGCCAGTACCGCCTGACCGGCCACGACGACAAGAAAAATCCCGCCGTCACCTACGGCTACGAGGAGCGAGGCAACCGCGAGACGAAGGCGGTCGGCGCCACCACGACGAGCTACACCTACGACGCCGCCGACCGGCTGGACTCGGCCGGCAGCCTCACGTACGGCAAAGACGCCAACGGCAACCGCACCAGCCGCGGCTCGGACAGCTACGCCTACGACCAGGCCAACCGCCTCAAGTCAGCGACAGTAGCTGGCGTTTCTTCGCAATACGGGTATGACGGGGCTGGCAAGCGGACCAGCAAGACCGTCGGCGGGACGACCACGACCTACAGCTACGACGTGGGACGGCGGCTGCCGGTCATGACCGAGGACGGCGCCAGGAAATACGTGTGGGGTCCGGGCCTGGCGTACGCCACCGACGCCAGCGGGACCAACGTGCTGCACGTGTACCACAAGGACGCCGTGGGCTCGGTCTGGGCCCTCTCAGACGCCACCGGCCAGGTGACCGACACCTACCAGCGCGACCCGTTCGGCGTGCCGGGCGCCAGGCAAGGCACCAGCGCGCAGCCGTTCGGCTTCGCCAGCGAGCCTCTGGATACGGAAACCGGATTTGTGTACCTGCGCGCGCGGATGTACGACCCCGAGACGGGGCGGTTCATCCAGCGCGATCCTTTCGCCGGCTTCGCCGGGCGGCCGGGGTCGTTGAACCGATACACGTATGTCGGGAACAACCCTGTCAATCGCCGGGATCGGAGGGGGCTTCAGGAAGAGGCCGCAGGGGGAGCGGATCCCTCGGGAGATGTGAGCTCGGACGTCCCATCGGACGTATCGACGAACGGTTCTCTTGACGCTTCTGCGGAGCTCTCGGTGGAAATTTCCGCGGACCCCGGGACCGCATCCAACGTCAGTTCGCCGGTGTTCGCCTCTATAACTGGCCCCGTCGTTTCCCAGATCGATGAGGACGAGTTTGACGAGATGAACCCGGGCCTGAGGGTGGTACGAGGGACGTCACCCCGCGTCCCCAATCTGAGCCGGGAGTGATCGTAATAGATCATCCCGCGAACACCGTCATCATAGACCTCAACACCGGCGAGGTTGAAGTTGTGCCGAAGCCGATCCAGGCGTACACTGAACAGCCTTCTCCCCCACCGCCGCCCCCGGAGAAAGGCCTGATCGAAAGGATCATCGACGTGATCACGGACTGGTTGCCGAGCCCCTGACATGAGGGGCCTGTCGCTTTCGTCGGTCAGCAGGGTGGCGCGGGACTGGGCCGTCAAGCTAGCGCTGAAGTTAGCGCGGTCATACGGGACCCGGCGGGACGCGGCTGGTCTCTCGCACAGCGCCTGGCGCGAGATCGGAAGGCGCCGGTACCGGAGGGCCGTGTTTTTGGCGCGGGGTGCCGTCGCCAGCGATCCTTCGTATGGCCACGGCCATCGGATGCTGGCCCTGGCGCACGCGCGTTCCGGGGACTACATGAGGAGCCGGCAGGCGTACGAGGAGGCGATCCGAGTCGCGCCCGAGGACGCCTGGGTATGGTCGGGGCTGGGCGACCTTGAGAGGCACGTGGAGCGCTACGTCGAGGCCGAGTCGTGCTACCGGCGAGCACTTGAGCTCGAAGAGCGTAATCCGGAGGCGCTCTGGGCCCTGGCAGAGGTGCTGAGAATACAGGGTCGACTGCACGAGTCAGAGGCCCTGCTTGGACAGGCCCTCGTGCTCGCTCCGCGCAACGCGCGCGTAGCGGCGGTCATGGCGGCGGTCCGAGTCCAGCAGCGCAACTACGCAGAAGCCCTCCGGCTGCTCTCCGAAGCGGTCAAACGGGAGCCTGCGGACGCCTACGTACGCTACTGCCTGGCACTTGCCCTGGACGCAACCGAAAATCGTCAGGGCGCCCTCGAGGAGGCCCGCAAGGCGACCGAGCTCGAGCCCGAGGACGAAGCGTACCGCGCCCTGTACCAGAGGCTGCTAGACAACGTAAGACTTGCCGATCCTGGCGATGGCCGTGGGTAGGGAGAGGCCCGCCCGCCAGGCGAGGTGAGTGGGCCTTCGCCCCACCCGGCCTCGCGCTGTCCGCGGCCTGGCACCCCTAGCAACGGCCAGGCGAGGCCGGCGACCCGTCCAGCGTCGCCAACGCGCTGGGCGACAAGGTCAGCTACGGCTACGACGCGGTCGGACGGCGGACCAGCATCGTCGACGCCAACGGCAACGCGCCCGGCGGGGTCGCCTCCGAGCACACCTGGAACTACGACTACGACAAGCAGGACCGCCTGCGCTTCGTGACCACCCCGGCCCCCACCCCCGGCGGGACCCGGATGGCGACCGAGTACCAGTACGACGAGGTCGGCAACCGCAGCCTGGGCGCGCTGGGCGGCCGGGCGACTCAGCGTACCCTTCGGCGCTTTTGGTCCGCGGCCGGCCCGCCAGCGCCCTGCCCCTATAGGCGCAGCGCCTGAGCCGGGCTGACTCGCCCGGCCTGGTAGGCGGGTAGGAGCGTAGTCAGCATCGTCGCGCAGTACGCGAGCGTGGCGATCAGGCCGATCTGGCCCCATGGGACGGAGAAGAAGATCTCAGGGTACTCGCGGCCGAGGTGCTCGACGAGCCGATACGACAGCGCCAGGCCGAGGCCGATACCGGCCACAATGCCGAGCAGGGCGACGATCGACGATTCGAGCAAGAAGCACAGGTGCACCGCGCGGCGGGAGAAGCCGAGCGCCCGCATCACGCCGATCTGCTGCCGGCGCTCCACCACCGCCCGCGTGCTGATCACCCCCAGTCCGGCGATGCCGGCCAGCAGGCCCACGCCGATGAAGCCCTCGAGCAGCTCGTTGAGCAGCATCCTCAGGCCCTGGATGCGCCGCACCTCGTCGCCGATCTCGCTGGCCCGCAAACCTCGATCGCTGAGCGCCAGGTTGAGCGCCCGCGTCGTGTCGGCCGCGCCGACGTCTGGCTGGAGCTTCAGGAAATGCGTGCTCCGGGCCGGTGGCGGCGCACCGCTTTCGGCGAAGCTGGCCGCTGAGGTGAAGAGGCCGTTTCCAAACGAGGCACGTGGATCGAGGACGCCGATCACCGTCAGCTTGATCGACTGGCCGCCACGGGTGTCACGGACCCAGACCGGCAACGGCTGCATCGAGGCGTCTTCTTGGAAGACGCCGTCGATCCGGAAGCCCGAGCCGACTGCGGGGCCGCTCGCGGCAGTTGGCTCGCCGCCCCGGCGGCGGACCGCTAAGCCAGCCACCACCGCCAGGCCGGAGCTCTCGCGGACCGCCGACCAGACCGCGGCGTCGTCGCGATAGCCTGGCGCCCGCGCCGTGAAGCCCGATCCGACCGCGTTCAGGAAGGCGTCATCCAGGAGCTGGAGCCCGACCGGCCGCCACATCTGGGCGCCATGGCCGGGCTGGATCGCCTCAGCCGGCGCAACCTGAAGCCTGGCCGCGGCCGCCAGGTCCGATAGCTTGACCGTCTGCAGCTCCGGCAGTAGCGAACCGAGATCGGGCGCGCCGCCAACGGTCTGTTCGACCTTGACGTCGAAGCCGCCGCGCATCGCCTCGGGGTCGCTGTAGGCGCGATGGGTGCCCGTCAACAGGACCGAGGCGACCACCATGCTGAAGATGACCAGCGCGAACATCCCGATCGCCAGCCCGGTAGACGAGCGCCGGCGGGCCAGATAGGCCAACGCTGTCCTCGCCACCAGCGCAGCGCCTCGCCGGCGCTCGGCAAGCCAGGTGAGGACGTGGCTCAGGAGGTCCAGGTTGAACACGATCAACCAGATGGTGCCCAGCACCACGCTGAGGCCGGCCAGGAAGAAGAGGTCCATGCTTCGCGGCAGCGGCCGCAGTCCGCCGGCTCGAAGCAGGTCGCCTGGCGCCAGCCAGTAGGCCACCAGCAAAAGGCCACCCAGCGAATAGCACACGCGGTCGCGACGGTGGGCGGACAGCCCGGTCCCGGAGAGCCAGACCCGCGCCGAAAGGGTCAGGCCCAGCACGACCAGGGCCACGCCGACACCCATCGGCAGGGCCCAGCCCGTCCTGGCACCCCACCAGGCGGCGGCTATGCCCAGCCCGATGCCCGACGAGCCCAGCAGCAGCCAGCGCCCGCCGTACCGGGTGCGCGGCGGATCGGGCACGTTCCGAATCGCGGCAACGACCGAAACGCGGCTCGCTCGCCAGGCCCCGTAGACGATGCTGGCCATTGTCAGGACAGCCCCGAGACAGTAGGCCAGCAGCAGGCTGCGCGGCTCGACGCGCGGCCGCAGCTCGATGCCGTATTCCTGCAGGACGTTCGCGCTGGCCAGAACGAGCAGCGCCCCGACGGCCGTCCCGATCGCCAGCCCGACTGCCGAGCCGAGCAGGTCGTAGACCAGCCCCTCGTAGAGGAACATCCCGATCAGGTGGCGGCTCTTTGCTCCCAACGCGCGGGTGATGCCTAGCTCGGATCGCCGCTCGGCCGCCAGCAGGACGAAGATGAGGACCACCAGCATGACGCCTGTCGCGATCGAGAACAGCCCGAGAACGACGAACACCGCGGTCAGCGCACCGCCCCAGCGGTCGGCCAGGTCCTGACTCAGGCGCTTTACCTCGATCAGTCGCAGCGAGCTCGAGATGGACAGCAGGTTGGTGCCGGGCCGGCCCTGGAGCGACGCCAGGCGGGTGCCCAGGCCAAACAGGCGCCGCTCCAGCTCTGGATCGGAGATGAGCGCCTTGAATTCCGGGCTCGGGCCGACCGCGTCCAGCTCGCGCAAGAGCGCCTCTACCTTTGTGCGTGTCCGCGGATCGAGGGTCGGCAGGCTGGCCGCGAGCTCGGCGCGCGCCAGGTCGGACCGCAGCAGGGCGTGCAGGCGCTCGGCCGCGGCGGAGTCGACCAGGAGTGGCCGGATCCTCCGCGTGACCTCCTCGCTGAGCTGGACTGAGCTGGTCCGGTCTCCGCGGTTGGCGACAAGGATCTGGTTGATCTGGCGCTCCTTGCCAGCCGCCTGCTGGAGAGCCCCGAGCGGGATCACGAGTACGGGCTGGCTGCCGCCCAGATCGCCGTTGTTGACGATCGCTGCCAGCTCGAGGTCGATCCCAGCCCCGTGGTAGTAGACCCGCAGCGGCTGGCCGGGCTCGGCCTGCAGCTCCGCCCCGGCCTCGAGGTTGGCCAACACTTTGCCGGTCGGCAGCTCCGCCAGATCGAGCGGTCGTCCCCCCACGACCTCGAAGCGGCCGAAGATGGTCGGGTAGTCTGGAGACAAGCCGTATAACTGGACCTGCGCTTGCCGCCCCTCGACGGCGAGGTTAGCTACAGTGACCGACTCGACGATCGCGGGGGTTAGTCCGGCGATCCGGTCGTCGCCAGTCAGCTCGCTCGCCAGCCGCTCGTACTCACCCTGGTCGAAGAGGGTCAATGCACCTGTCAAGAAGGTGCCGTTGGCGATCGATTGGGCCACGTCGAGGCCGGTCCGCCGCGCGTCGCGCACCGGCTGGACGATGACCTCGTCGGTTCGGCCGACGGTGCCGGCGACCAGGGAGCGGACGGTGTAGCTCATCGTGTCGCCGGTGTTGAGCGCGGTGGTGATGATGACGGTGCCCAGGGCGAGGCCGAGCGCGATTAGGGCCGACTGGGTCCGTCGGCGCGGAATGTTCCGGATGGCGAGCGTAAGCAGGAGGCGGTTGCGGAGGCCGTTGAGCGTCAGGCTCCCGAGGCCCAGCGCGAAGAGGATGGCGACCGCGACCACCACAGTCGTCGTCGGGATGCCGAGCAGGGTCTCCATCCGTCACCCGCGAAGCGCACTTGTTCCGCGAAGCGCACTTGTTCCGCGCAGCACACTTGTTCCGCCGGCCGCGTCGCCGAATGCCGGGCCATCCAGGACCAGGGGCGCCAGCCGCTCGTCGCCGACTATCTCGCCGTCTGCCATGCGGAGGATCCGATGGGCTCGGCGGGCGACGTGAGGCGCGTGGGTGACGATCACGAAGGTCTGGCCATTGTTGGCATTCAGGCTGCAGATCAGGTCGAGCACTTCGCGGGCCATCTCTGAGTCCAGGTTGCCGGTCGGCTCGTCGGCCCAGATCACGGCTGGCCGATTGACCAGCGCACGGGCGATGGCGACACGCTGCTGCTCCCCGCCCGACAGCTCGCTGGGCCGATGGGCGGCACGGTTGCGCAGTCCGACCTGCTCGAGCACGTCCAGTGCGCGCTGGCGGGCCTCACGACCACGCGCTCCCACCAGCAGCAGCGGCAGCTCGACGTTTTCGACTGCCGACAGAACCGGCAGCAGGTTGTACGACTGGAACACGAAGCCGGTCGCGCGGGCGCGCAGCTCAGTCTTCCAGTCATCGCTCATCCCACCCAGCGACGCGCCTGCCAGGAGCACTTCGCCGGCCTCGAAATCGTCGAGCCCCGAGAGACAGTGCAGCAGCGTCGTCTTGCCACAGCCGCTGGGCCCCATGATCGCCACGATCTCGCCTCGCCCAACGGCGACGCTCACCCCGCGCAGCGCCTCCACGACGACCTCGCCGAGCCGATAGCGCTTCCAGAGGCCTCGTGCCTCGACGACCGTCCCGTTCTCGGATTGGCTCGCCATCCGCCGGCTAGCGCTCATTCAGGCCCACCGGCAGCGCGGCGAAGAACATCTCGGCAAGCCGTTGGTAGCCGTCCGTGCTGGGGTGAAAACCGTCGCGGCCGACGTATTCCGGGTGCTCGGCAAGCTCCGGCCACCCGGCGTACAGATCGACCAACTGGGCACCGTGTCTGGCGACCACGTCCGCGATCGCCACATTCCAGCGACCGACCTCGCGCTCGATCTCTTCGCGGTCCACCTCCTGGTAGACGGGCAGGCGCGCGACGTCGGGAATATTCCCCACCAGGACTGTCGCGTGAGTCCGTGCACGCAGGGCTGCCATTAACGTGTCTAGCTCCGAGCTGTAGCGTTCCAGAGGCACCCGAGCGTTCAGGTCGTTGACCGCCAGCCAGACGGTGACTAGATCGGGTTCGCTGTCCAGTGCGACCGGCAGTTGCTGCTCTAGCGCCTGGCGCAGCAGCGTGCCGCTGACGCCCAGGTTGACCAGTCGGCTCCCGCTGGGCAGCCGACCGTAGAGCACGGCCACCCAGCCTTCGGCTTCGGGTACGTTCGCCCCCACCCCCACGCTGTCCGACGCGCCGATCGCCACGTACGTCAGCGGCTGAGCGGACGCCGGTGGCGAGCGGGCGACCAGCGGGCCGCAGGCCACAACCAGGGAAACGAGCACCGCGACGAGCGCGGCGCGGCGGCCCGGACTAGAGATCACGTCCTAAGCGTAGCCGCTGGGGTCTGCGCGCCGCACCGATTTTCCACGCGAAATCACCACCAAGACAAGGCTCGTCTCGGTGTCTTGGTGGTGGATCTCGAACGCCGGGTTACCCGGAGACTCGTTCGTCCTCGAGCGAGCGGCGTGGGTCATCCCCGTACACCCACTGCATGCAACGCGCCTTGAACGCATGGAAGTAGGGGTCGCGTGAGCGGGCGAGGCTCAGATCGAGCTCTTCGGCCGCCGACACCTTCGATCCGGCGTCGCCAAGCAGGAAGTTCACAATCTGGCAGACGCTCCGCACGAGCCAGCCGAGCATCGGCCTATCGTCGCGGCTCCGGCGGCGCGAGCAGGAGTACCTGCGTCTCCTCGGGCAGGCTGGAGCGGGTAGCCGACAGCCGCTGCGAGACCGGCAGGTCCGCGACTCCGAGCTCGCGGCAGAAACGGTCGACCGAGCCCAGCGGGACCTTCGGCGTCCCGTAGTGCATCGGGATAACCAGTTTTGGCTCCAACTGGCTGACTACCTCCACCGCCTCCACCGCGTCGATCGTGCACTCACCCCCGACCGGGACGAGCAGCACGTTGGCGTCCTTGAGGGCGTCGATCTGCTCGGCCGTCAGCGTGTGGCCCAGGTCGCCCAGATGGCACACGCTGAGATCGTCGAACGAGAACAAGTAGGCGGTGTTCTTGCCGTGTAGGCTGCCCTTCTGCTTGTCCCGGAAGGTCGCCACCCCATTGATCATCACGCCGCCGATCTCATACTCGCCAGGCCCATCGACCCGGCGCGGCCTTCGATCGGCTGACTGGACCGCCTCCACGAAGCTGTGGTGTGGGTGGTCATGCGAGACGGTCACCACGTCGGCGGTCAGACGCAAAGTCGGGTAGCCGGTTGTCCGATCGTACGGATCGGTGACGACGCTTACATCCCTGCCCCGCAGACGGAAGCAGGAGTGGCCGTGCCAGGTGATATCCAAAAGAACTCCCAGTCTGGCGCTCCAATCGCCGCCCGGAGTTTAACATCCGTCGACGAGGAATGAGGCATGAGGCATGAGAGGGGCTGCCCTCATTCCTCATTCCTCATTCCTCATTCCTCATCCCTCCTATCGGCCTGCGGCTGAGACGTAGCTAGCCGAGACCCAGCCCTCGGACCCGCCGGGCTCGCGCACGTTTTTCCAGACGCTGCCGTCCGCGCGCTCGTCGGGGCCAACAAGATCGAGGAGTGTGCCTTCCGGGAGGGTCTTGAGGCGAGCTGCCTGGTCGCCAGCTCTGGCGCGCAGGTTGACGCCCAGACCACGTGTATTGGCCACCTTCAAGCGATCAGCCGCGCTCGCGGAGGCTGCCTGGGCCGGCGGCGGAATCGGCGTCGGAGCCACCGTCGGCGCTGGCGCCTGGGCCGTTTGCCCGGCTGCGGCCGCGGGTTCGGGCTGCGTGGGCACGATCGGGGCGGCGCGAACGGTCAGCCGGTGCTCCGATTGTCGAGTGGAAGCGAGCCATGAGACGCCCACTACTACGGCGATTGCCAGCACCAGTCCGGCGATTGCCGAGGGCCAATGAATGGGAGCTTCGACTGCGGGAGGGAGCCGAACTGTGCGTGCATGAGCTTGCGAAACCGCGACTTGCATGCCGAAATACGAACCTCGACCAGGAGTTGGGAGACGAGCAGCACAAGCGGCCAGAAGCATGCCCGGGCCTACGGCCCAGCGGCCGGTGAGCGGCTCGCAGCGTACGCCACAGCCAACCATCGTTCAAGCGGCTTCCCATTACGATCTGCTCACAAGCCAGCCGGGGGCGTGTTACGATGGGGCGCGTGACCAGGCCTCACCACCAAGTCGTCCGAATCGTGTTCGGCATCGCGGTGGCCGCACTAACGGCTGCCTGCGGCGTGGCGGGGACGGGCCAGCCTGAGCCTGGCGGGCGGGCCGAGCAGCAAGTCGCTTCGCCAGCCAGATCCCTGCCGATCGGAACGGCGCTCAGCCTCAGCGGACGCTTCTCACGCGAGGGATCGATGCTTCGTGCAGGCTATGAGACCTGGCTCGAGGCCGTGAACTCGGATGGCGGAGTGGTCGTTGGGGGCCAGAAGCTGCCGGTTCGACTGGTTGTCTACGACGACGAAAGCGAGCCGCTCACGGCAATCAAGATGGTCGAACGTCTGGTGCATCAGGATGGCGTTGGCCTGATCCTCGGGCCGTTCTCGAGCCAGACGACGCTCTCGAGCGCTACGGTTGCCGAGCGCCTCGGCGCGCTCACCGTCGCACCCGACGCCAGCTTACCAGGACTGTACTCGCGCGGGCTGCAGATGATCGTTTCGGTCCTGCCCACCGACGACCGCTACTTCTGCGGGCTCGTCGAGCTCGCCGGCGGTCTCAGCCCCCGCCCACGGCCGATCGCCCTCCTCGTCCCCGACGAGCCGTTCTACACCGCTGCCGTCGAAGGGGCTCGCGAGCGAGCCCGAGCGCTGGGAATGGACGCCCCGCTCGTCGAATCGTATCCGCCTAACGCGCGCGACGTGCTGGGGCCGCTCAGTCGAATCGCCGCCGCGCGGCCCCGACTGCTTGCCGTCGGCGGCCCGCCCGAGCGGCTCGCTGGGCTCCGGGACCAGCTTCAGGAGCTTCGGCTGGCGCCGCCGCTGCGAGCCCTCGGGCCGGGCCAGGCCACGCCCGAGCTGCGGCGAGCGCTGCAGAGCGATCTGGATGGTGCGATCGTGCTGGACTGGTGGTTCCCGGAGTTGACCGCCTCCGGGCCAGTGCTCGGGTCGGCGCGCGAGTTCAGGGCGCGATTCGAGCGGCTGCACGGCTATCCGCCCGATTCTCGCGCGGCCGCGGCGGCAGCCGCCGGCCTCGCCCTCCAGCTCGGGGTCGAGCGAGCCGCTAGCGTCGACCCGCGCGCCGTGAGAGCCGCTCTTGGGCAGGTCGACGTCCTGACATTCTGGGGCCATCTGGGCTGGGACTCGGCAGGCCGAAATCGAGCCACCATTCCCCCGCTGGTCCAATACCAGGGTTCTCGGCCCGTCGCCGTCTATCCGCCAGACTTCGCAGGCGGGCAGCTGCGTTATCCGCCATAAGTTTCACCGCAGAGGGCGCGGAGGAACAGGGGGATTATTTTCCAAAACTTCCTCTGCGTACCTCGGTAGCCTCCGCGGTTGAGGCCAGAAGTTTCACCGCGGAGGACGCAGAGGGACACAGAGGTCATTTTCCAAACTTCCTCGGCGCACCTCGGTGGCCTCTGCGGTTGACCGCGTCCTCCAGCTCGCGCTCGAGCTGCAGGCCTCGGCTGTATTTGCCCATGCTCGCTGGCTCGAGCTGGTCTGGCAGCTGCGCTATCAGCGCTTCGCCCAGCGCCCGAGGCGACGGCCCCGATCCGAGCTGCTCGATCTCGATCTCGCGGTATTCGACGGTCTGTTCGCCGAACCGGTAGCGGGTCGTGTCGAGCGCCAGTTCGGCCGTTCGCCCTTCGCGATCGCTGACGTAACGCACGACGCGCTCGGTGAGGCGGTCCTGGGTCACGACCAGGCCAGCCGCCGCCAGCCAGTCGGCCGGACTGGGCGACTCGGTCTGCCCGCGAGCCAGCATGATGCCCGCCTGCTCGAGCGTACTCCGCACCCGCCGCCAGCTTGACGCGTCCGCCGGCAGCTCCAGCTCCTGGCGTCGAAACAGTCCGCTGTCCGCGGTTCCCCCGCCCTTGGCGGTGAACATCAGCGCGCTATCCAGCTCGCGCAGGCGCAGCGTCAAGCCTCGGGCCCCGAGCGCACGGTCGTCCGTATCCCAGTACAGGTCGTGGATCTGGTGGGCGATCGGCGGGCCAAGGCGCTGGTTGCCCACGCGTTCGAGGCGGCGCACGGCATCGAGCGTGGCTTGCGGGTGCTCGCCCACGACGCTCAGCTTGAACTCTACCTCGTCGCGCTCGGATAGGCGCGCAGGCTCAGGCACGGCGCGCGCCTCGTTGCCTCGGCCTAGTCGGCGACGTGGTTCTGGATCTCCTGGCGGACCATGCTCACGGCTTCGTCGGTCCGCGCCCTGAGCAACTCCCAGATCCGGGTGCACTCGGGGCAGTCGGTCGCGTCCTTCAGGTAGCGCTCGTAACTCTCCATGCTGCCCAGCAGGTCATGCAAGGCGGCAATGAGATTGTAGTCTTGGTCACGTTTGGGCACGGTCCGCGGCCTTCACCCCGAGGGGCTGGACGACGGGGCCGCAGCGGAAGTCGCCGGGTCCGCGCTCGCCGGCGGCGGGCCCTGACGTTCGGCCATGATCTCCAGCTCGACTCCGTAGACGCGCTGCAGGAGGTGCGCTCGCTCCCGAGACACCTTCACCTCGGTGCGTGCCTTGGTCCGACTTTGCATCCGGACGAGCAGCTTGCCCTCATCCTGGGCGACAGCTTCCACCCAGCGCACCGTCTGATCGTGGCTGGCGTCCATCCCGTCCGCCAGGCGCGCGATCGGCGCGAGCTTGCGGACCATGTCCTGGTACTCCGCGGGAACGGTGGCCAGCCAGGCGTCGAGCTCCCGCTGATGCTGGATCGTGTGAGCCGCCGCCAGAACGCCGATCACGTTCAACTCCGCCGCGGTAAAGCCTTCCAGCCCGCTCTCGCGGATGGCCCCGGCCGTTCGGACGTGATGGCCGCGCTCCTCGCCGGGCTGCTCGCCGTAGTTGTGCAGCAGGAGCCCGAACTCCAACAGCTCAGCCGCCTGCTGCCCCAAGCCGTGATGCGGCTTGAGCTGCTCGAACAACTGGAGCGCGAGGTTCGCGACCTGCAGGGCGTGAGGCGGATCGTGGTAGCTGGCCTGCATCAGGTCCAGGATGGCGTGGCTGCGGATGCTGACCCCGCCCGGCTCCAGTCCAAGCAGACGCTCGATGCGCGCGATCAGCTCCGCGTGCGACTCCGGACGAATCAGCTCGATCCCGTGCGCGCTCGCCCACTCGTCGTAGGCACGGCCGACGCGCTCGTGGTAGAGCTGATAGCTGAACGGCACGTCGCGGGTGAGGCCCAGGTCCATCCCGGCCTCGTAGAGATCGACCGTCGTCAGGTCGAGCTTGCGGGGTATCTCGGTGAGCGTCTCGGGGTAATGGAAGACCAGATCGGGCTCCGGGGCGAACGCGCACAGGACTTCCAGCCAATCGGGGTCGAGGTCGCGCGCCATGCCCTGAACGATCCGATAAGCGTAGCGATCGGCGAGGACTATCTTGCCAGTCCGGAGAGCTGGCAGGATCTCCCACTCGAGGCGTTCGGCCACGTCGCTGGCTGCGACCAGGACCAGAGTGCGCGGCGACAGCTCGTTGAGCGGGGCTGCGCTTCGATAGATCTCGCCGGCTAGCGTCGCCCCCATGGCTCGGCTCACCACCACGTCGCGGCCGCGGGCCAACAGAGCGCCGCGCGCGTGGCCCAGGGCCTCGCGCCGTCCGGCCCCTTCCGGACCTTCGAAGGCGATCAGGAAGCCTGGGTAGGCACGCTTGTCAGCCACGGACGAGCTCTCGCCAGGTGCGTCGATTCTCCTGTCGCTGGGCCAACAACTCAAGATGTTGTTCGAGGATCGGCCTTGCCAGTTCGCGCACCTCCTCGCGCTGCGGCTCGATCGGTCGATTCGCGTCAATCACGGTCAAGCCGTACTCGTCGATCATGCGGTCGTATTCGTGAACGACGCGTCCCTGGAACAAGCGATAGCTCTGCTCGGGATCGCGGCTGAGACCGAGGTCGAGGCCAGCCTCGTAGAACTTAAGGCCCTCTCGCCCGGGCCCGGTCAGGACCCTGTTCATCGCCACGTCCAGGGGAACCCGAAAGTAGAGCGGTAAGTCTGGCTGCAGCGCGAAGCTGTAGAGTCGACGTACCGAGGTCCGGTCTGCGTTACGCGCCACGTCACGTGCGAACGCGGTGAAGACGTAGCGATCAGCCAGGACCAGCTTTCCCGCCCGCAGGGCCGGCAGGATGATGTTCTCGTATCGATGCGTGAAGTCCGTAGCGTGCAGCACCACGAAGCTCAGGTTACCCAGCCACAGACGACGCTTGCCGCGTCGCACCGCCTTGGCCGTGAGGCTCGAGCTATTCCACTCGGTGAACAGCACGTCCGCGCCCTGCTCCACCAGCCATTCGAGAAGCAGCTGGAGCTGGGTGCTCTTGCCAGACCCGTCCACGCCTTCGACGATGATGAGGCTGCCCGGGTGGTCGAGACGCTGCAGCGGGACGCGCGGCGACCCGTCTGGGAGCTGGCTCGCCGCCTCGCCGTTGACCGTCATTCGCCCGCTTCCTCCCAGCTGATGGATTGCACGCCGTCACGGAACACGAGCAGGGTTAGCTGTTCGGTGCTCATGCTCGCCGCGGCCTCGACGCTGAGCGTCATCTTGACGAGGTCGTCCTTCTTCGTGGCGCGGGCGTCATATTCGAGCAGCTTGTAGCGAATGTCGTGGGCCACAAATGTCTCCTTCAGCCGCACCATCGTTCGGCCCCCGTCTTCGGTCATCAGCGTCAGCGTATACGCCCGCTGCGGATTGTAGAGGGTGGGCGGAAGGAGGCTGGCGATGCTGCCCATCATGCCCTGGAGCGTCACCAGCAAGACCGCCCCGATCAGCGCCAGCTCGAACAGGCCGATTCCGATTGCGATCCCGATCGCCATCGTCACGAAGAGTGACGCGAGCGCCTTCGGGTCGCGGACCGGGGTCCGGTATCGAACGATGCTGCCCGCGCCAAGCAGCCCAAAGGCTCGCACGAGCTCATTCCCGATGATGATCATCATCAGCGCGCCGGTGAAGGCGATGATAACGTGGGCCTGGACGATGTACTCTTCGACGTGGATCCGCTGACGGTACCCAACTATTCCGCCCAGCAACGCCGCCAGGACCAGTTTCCCGAGCACCACTGGCAGCGAATGGCTGCTCGGCTGCAGGAGGCCCTGGACGCTCTGGACGATTCGGGTGAACTCGTTGTCCGGCAGGGGAGCGCCCTCCGGGGTGGATCGGCTGCCGGGCATGGCAAGCAGCGCCACGACCAGCGCGGCGGCGATGACCAGCCCAATGACGATCAGCCAGAAACCGTGATCGACAGCTGGTCGGGCGGGCAGCGGCGGCAGCGGCAGGCTGCCGTTCCCGCCTGGGCCAGCCCGTTCGGCGGTCGCCGTTCCGCGCTCGGCCAGGCGTGGGCCAGCGGACGGACTCTCCTTGCCCCCGTCTTTCTCAGCCATTGTGTCCTCCGTCGAACTCACTCGGCCGGATCGACTCACCAGCTAGGCGCCCGCCGGAACGAGTATACCAGGGCGGCGGACGATGAACGATAGAAGGTGACGACTTCGGGCCCCGCCGCCAATCGTCTGTCGTGGTCGGCTGCCGTCCAATCAGAACCCACGTTCCACGAAGAGGGGCGCGACCAGGTTGTCGGCCGGCGCGTAGTCATCCGTGAGCAGCACCGACGGCGCCGTTCGGAGCCATTCGTCCATCTGGTCGCGTGGCATCACGCTGGTCACCGTTTGGCCGTTGAAGCCCTGGCCGCGGACCGTCTTCAAGCGCTCGAAGTCGATTGGGCTGGCGCTGGCCGCGACGACGTAGGTGTTGGCGAAGGTACTGTTCCACGGATTGCCGTCGGCGAGAATGTAGACGTAGCGGAAGACCGATTCCACTGTCCGGACATAGGAGGGGATAAACAGCCCGCCCCGAAGCTTGTCGATCACGAGCGCCAGATAGATGCCATCGTCCCGCAGCATAGTACGGATCTTTTGAGCGAACTGGCGAGTCGTGAGGTGGTAGGGGATCTGAAGGTCGTTGAAGGCGTCGCCAAACACCAGGTCGTATTTCTCGCCGCGCTGCTTTTGCTCCACCACCTCGCGAGCATCGGCATTGTACGTGATGACCCTGGTGGCCGGGCTTAGGCCCATCTGCTCGAAGTCTGTCTGAGTGACTCCGGGATCGATCTCGGCAACTTCGATCGTCGCCTGAGGCTGCATCGCCTCCATGTAGCGCGGCAGGGTGTAGCCGCCGCCACCGACAAAGAAGGCGCGGTAGTCGGGCCGTGTCTGGGCGACGTATTCGACCATCTCGGCATACACCTTGATGTAGCCGTACACCAGATAGGTCGGCTCCTCGATCGAGTTGTAGCTGTGAATCAGATGGTCGAGAACGAGGGTCTTGACCAGCCGATCGGCCGAGACCACATGGTCGGTAACCTTGATGCAGTAGTAGTTGGTCTCCTTGTAGCATCCGCTCGACAGGGCATTCTTGACGTTGATCTGGAAGAGCAGCGCCACGAACAGGATCGCCGAGACGAGCCCGACTGCCGCGTTCTCCCGCCGAGCCCGAAAGAGATCGCCAAACAGGATCGCCATGACGATGAGCACCACGCCCACTCCCAGCACGATCCAGCGCGTGCCGAAGTAGGCGATCAGCACGAAGCCGGTCACGAACGTCCCCACGATGCTCCCGAGGGTGGAGAAGGCGTAGATCTTGCCGACGACGTTGCCCGTGTGTTTGAGGTCGGTCAAGGTCAGCTTGACGACGACCGGCGAGACCATGCCGAGGATCAGGCTGGGTGGGAAGAACAGTAGCGTGGTCAGGAGCACGATCCGCAGCATCAAGGGGTAGTCACGCGGAAAGATCGTCGTCAGGTCGGCCGTTGCCAGCGGCAGCACCACCAGGCTCGCCAGGCCGCCGGCCAGCAAGATGACGCCAAGTGTACGTCGCGAACCGAGCCAGTCGGCCACGACGCCGCCCAGGTAGTTGCCGAGCGAAATGCCAGCCAGCACCACTCCGATGATGCTTGTCCACGTGTACAGTGAGACGCCGATGAACGGGGCCAGGATGCGGCCCGCGACGATCTCGAGGATCAGGGTGCAGCCGCTGGCCAGAAAGACGATCAGGTAAGAGACCCAGAGCCCACCGACCATCGGCGCGACGCTCTCCCAAATCAGGCCCGCGGCATGCGAGCGCGCCTGGTGCGGACCGGGACCAGGCGCGGGATCGCTATTGTATCATCCCCTCGAAGGATGGCGTGGAGGAGCCGATGGGTCGCGGCCTGCCGCTGGGGCCGATGGTGACGACCGTGCTGGCGGTTGCCGCCGCGAACGTCCTGCTGGCGTACGGACTGGCTCACGCCATCGGTGGTGGCCGTGCGTTGGAGCTAGAGATGGCCGCGCTAGGCGCCCTGGCGCTCGTCGCGATCGGCTGCGCGGGCGCGGCCGTCCTCGGTTGGCGTGCTTACCTGCGAAGTCGCCTGTCACGAGTCACCAGTCGCGAGTCGCGTGACTCGTGACTGGGAGTGAACATGAGGAGCTACGCGGTCGCCGTAATCCCGGGTGATGGGGTTGGCAAGGATGTGATCGATGTTGGCGTCAGTGTGCTCGAGGCCGTTCAGGAGATCCATGCCGATTTCCAGATCGAGTTCGAGACCTTCCCGTGGAGCTGCGCGTACTACCTCGAACACGGCCGGATGATGCCGGAGGATGGGCTGAAGGTCCTCGAGACGTTCGATTCGATCTACCTTGGCGCCGTCGGCTTTCCCAGGCTGGTTCCCGACCACGTCTCGCTGTGGGGGCTGCTGCTGCCGATTCGTAAAGCCTTTGACCTGTACGTCAACCTGCGGCCCTGCAAGTTGCTGCCGGGCACCAGAGGCATCCTCCGCGATAACGGGCCCGAAGAAATCACCTTCGTGTCAGTGCGGGAGAACACCGAGGGCGAATATGCTGGCGCGGGTGGCCGGGTCCACGTAGGCACGCCGAACGAGGTGGCCATCCAGACCATTGTCTTCACCCGCCATGCCGTTGAACGGATCATGCGGTACGCGTTTCAGCTCGCTCGTGGCGAGGGGCGCAGGAAGGTCACCAGCGTGACCAAGTCCAACGCGATGCAGCACAACATGGTCTTCTGGGATGAAGTCTTCGCGACCGTGGCTCGCGACTATCCAGAGATCGCGAGTGAGCAGGTCCATGTCGACGCGATGGCGGCCAGGATGGTCCGCAACCCTGAGACTCTCGACGTGGTCGTCGCGTCCAACCTGTTCGCCGACATCCTGACGGATCTCGCCGGCGCGCTTCAGGGCAGCCTGGGCATTCCACCGAGCGCCAACCTCAACCCGGACAAAAAGGTGCCGGGCTTCTTCGAGCCAGTCCATGGCTCCGCGCCCGACATCTCTGGCCAGGGCATCGCGAACCCAATCGCAGCGATTTGGGCCGGCGCCCTGATGCTTGACTACCTTGGCGAGGAGGAGCCGGCGGGCCAGGTCTTGGCCGCCATCGAAGCCGTCACGGCCGAAGGTCGGGTCCTGACTCCCGATCTTGGCGGGACCGCGACGACGTGGGAGGTCGGCGACGCGGTCCGCGAGAAGCTACGGGCCCGCGTGGCGCCCGTGAGGTCCTGACCGCTACCGTCCGCGACGAGCCTTGCGCGACGAACGCGAGCGAGCGATCGGCCTGGGCCGTCTCGCCTTCCTCTGGACCGCGCCACCGTCGGTCCCCGTTGGGACGGGCACCTCGATCTGCTCATCCCAGTTCACGTCAGGAAAGAGCGACTCGACGCCTTTGGCAAAGCGGTCGGCGTCGGTGAACTTGAGTTGATAGACCGGGTTCTCCTCGAGCGGATCGTCTGGAAACTCCAGCTCGATCCAGCCCTCGTCCACACCTCTGGCCACTAGGCGCGTAACGAGGTTGCGGAAGATATCGTAGTTGGCGTGGGGAGGCGAGATGCCCTTGTAGAGGGTCTCGCCCTGCCCGTTGGCGGTCCAGAGCTTCTCGAGCAGATAGTACGGATTCGGCTGGTTTAGATCAGCCCGCCAGCGGCGCGGGTAGAACCACTGGTCCAGCAGCTGGCCCAGTTGGCCGATTCGGCCGAGCTTCTGGCCGCATTTGGGACACGGCACGGGCTGGCCGAAAGCGTTGCTTTGAAACGTGCTGCGACAGCTCGAACAGCTGAGCTCGATTGATTCCCTGGCCACACGTCCCTCCGAGGCGACTTATACACATTCCGGGTCGTTAGGGGCACGGCATGCCGTGCCCCTACTCGCTACTCAGTCGGCCAGTGATGAGGTCATTGAGCCCACGGTAGCGGCGAAGAGCTTCCTTCTGAAAGGAGCGCAAGATCGCCGGCGGCGGCTTGTGGTCGTGCTCGTAGTAGTAGCGCGCCGCCTCCCCGACGACGTAGGTGCCGACGTAGGCGATGGCAGTCTTGGGCAAGGCCGCGGCGAACGGTGGCAGCGCACCAACCGCCGTTCGGGCCAGACTGCGCCAAACAAAGGCGCCGCCGATGACCGGCGCGATCTCCTGCAGGATGCTCATCCCGTCATTCAGGTCGCGCCCGTAGATGCCGGCCAGTTTGTAGACCAGCACGGCCTGGTTCTTCGTCAGGATCAGCGCGTCGGCCATGCCGCCGACCACTGCACCCACGACCGGGACCAGGGCCGGCAGGTTTGAGACGAGGGCAAACTGGGCGTTGACTCGGCTCGTCTCGCGGACCAGGTCCTCGGCCACGGCGCGCCTCAAGCAGGGAAAGCGGTGCGCCAGCGCCAGCCGCAGCTGGTGCACGGTTTGCAAGATGAGGCCGACCAGACACAGCCTGACGGCCAGACAATCTCGAGGGTCGACGACCACGGTCAGCTCGGGTGGCTGGTCTGGGAACTGGGTTGCCGCGGCTCGGCTCGCCTGGTCGGCTTGCGGCAGCAGATCGGCGTGCGTCAGGATCAGCAACATTGGTACGCCAAGGGCGCCGATCTCGCGGGCCGTCCGACGCTCGTTGGACCAATCGGGCTGGCTGGCGTCGACGAGGAGAAGGGCCAGATCCGGCCGCCCGACACGCTGGACGACACCGGTCTCGAGGCCGGCGACTTTGAGCTCAGGGGCCAAGCCTCTGCTCGGATCCTCTCCGAACAGGGCGCGCGCCAGCGTAGCTCGGCCGCTGCCCAGGCGCCCAAACAGCCCGATCAGAAAGGGGCGCTCCAGGGCTCCGCGCACCTCGTCTGGATTGACCTCGCGGATCCCCTCCCAGAGCTGGCGAACGGCGCCAAAGACCATCGAGCCGCGGCCGATCATGGCGTCTCAGAGTCTAACATGCGCATCCGAGTCGTCACCTGTGAGAGCTAGGGTACAATGACGCCGGCGGCGCAGCGCGGAGCCGTGGAAGACATTTGCTGGAGGCGGTGGGCGATGAACTGTCCCCAGTGTGGGACGAACAACCCGGCGGATTTCGCGTTCTGCCTGCAGTGTGGCGGCCCGCTAAGCGCCGCCGGAGGCCCGGGCCCCGAGCTGACGCCAGCGGACCCCTCCGCAGGCCCGGCCGTCGGTTCGGCGGCTGCCTTTGGCGGCGGCGGGCCGACGTCCGCGCGCCTGCGGGTTGAACAGGGCTCAGTTGACCAACGGGAATTCGACCTGGATAAGCACGTCCTCGTTATCGGGCGGCGCTTGGGGAACGATATCGTCATCCACGACACGAATGTCTCCCGCCAGCACGCTCGCCTTGTGCGCCAAGATGACGGATTTTCAATTGAGGATATGAAGAGCGCCAACGGTACCGTAGTCAACGACGAGCGCGTCGTGGGTGTCCGGCCGCTTCGGAACGGGGACGTCATCCGGATCGGCGACGCGGTATTCGTGTTCGAGATGAGCGAGCTGGCGAGCATGGCGGAGGGGATGACGCTGGCAGTGGGGTCCGAGTCTTCGATGACGAGCCTCGGGCCGCCGCTGTCGCTGGAGTCGCCGGCCGAGCTGGCACCCCCGCCGGTCGCCGCCAGCACACCGCTCACGCCACCACCACCGATCATGGACTCGGGGCATACGACTGTCGGCGAGAGTGTCTTTGAAGATGAAGAGGCGGCGGCGTTTCGGGCCGCCGCACAGCCGCCGGCAGAGTCCCCGCCAGCCGCAGGCCGACCGTCGCCCGAGCCAGGGCCTCCCCTGCCGAGCTCCGCCACCGAGGCGCTGGAGGCAATCCGACGGGAGTTTGCCGATCTCAACCGCGATCTAGCCGCGTTCGCATCGAATCTTGGTGACCTGGCTGAACGTGTCGAGGGCCTGGAGCGGTCGCTGCTCGAAGCGACGTCCGGTCTCGCTGGGCTGGCTGAGGCTGCTCGCGGCGCCCAGGCCCAACCGCTCAGAGACTTGCAGGGCTTTGCCTCGGAGCTGGAGGCCGCCGGGGGGCCAGAACGCTTGCAGCCAATCGTCGACCTGCTCGACCAACTGGCCGCTCAGCCTCGCGATATCGAGCTTCTCCTGAAGCTCTCTCAGGGGGCTGGGACGCTGAACACGCTGCTACGCCTCCACTTGCGCCTCGTGGCAGCTGTCCCGGAGATCCGCGAGGCGCTAGCTCGGATCGTCGGTTGAGCATTTTGGATCTGCCCGGGCGCGAGATGAGTGAAGCGACGTCGGAGGCACCGCTTCTACACAGCCCGCTATTCCGTGGGATTCCCAGGGCCGACCTGGCCTCTGTCGCGGCCAGTTTCGGCTGCGCTCGATTCGAGGCATCAGAGCTCATTGTCCGAGAGGGCGACCGAGGCGACTCGTTGTTCGTGATCGAGACGGGCATGGTCGAGGTCTGCGTGAGCTCCGGGCGTGGTCCAGACTCGGTGCTCTTGCAGCTGGGTCCTGGCGAGGCGTTTGGCGAGATGGCCGTCCTGACCGGGCAGCCACGCTCAGCAGCGGTGCGGGCCATCGTTCCAACAACCGTTAGGTCGATTCCGCGGGATGACTTTCTGGCTCTCGCTGGACGGCAGCCAGTCCTGCTCTTCAACCTGAGCAGAGTTCTCGCCGGCCGGCTGTTGAGGGCGGGCAGGACGACCACTCAGGCCCAGGGCGCGCAGGTCGTAGGCATTGCCGGCCGAGTCCCGCCGATTGTTGGCAGCCTGATTGCCACGAACCTGACCGCTGCCCTGTCAGCGGTGACCCGACGCCGGGTGCTGCTCGTCGACGTAGATGCTGACCATGCGTCGAACTTGCCAGGCCGTGACCAGATTCCTGAACTGGCCGGGGTCTGGACAAAGTCCGCTGGCGAGCTCAGAGTACCGTCCTTGAGGTTCGGGGCTGCGCGCTTCAAAGCCGTATCGTTGCCAGAGGCGGGCGGTTTGCTGGACGCGGTTCGCCCGCTCACGCTGGAAGAAGCAGTCTCCTGGATGCGGAAGAGCGCCGACTTCGTTGTGCTCAATCTCACGGCCGAGCGCCCGAGTGAGCTAAAGATCGCGCTCTCTCAGGTTGACCGAGCCTACCTAATCGCGACCACGCCACAGCTTTCGTCTCTACAAGGCGACGAAGTGCTCGGCATGACACGCGACGCGCCGGAGTTCCTGCGCGGCCGTGTCTACCCTGTGATCATGTCCGGCGAAGGCTCGTCACTGGCCGAGATTCGCCAACAAACCGTGTCTCAGCTAGGGATACCGGCCCGAGCGATCCTGCCCGGCCAGGTTCAGCTTCTACGCGACGCGGCTCGCGATTCAGGGCCACTGGCTATTCGGGCGCCTCTCCTCGCATTCAGCCGGTCGATGCGATGGTTAGCCCGCGATGTGGCTCATCTCAAAGTAGGCGTGGCGCTTGGCGCTGGGGGTGCTCGAGGCTTCGCTCACGTCGGTGTGTTTCGGGTCATGCAGGAGCGGGAAATACCGCTGGACTACATCGCGGGAACAAGTATGGGCGCCGTTATCGGCGCGCCGGCCGCGCTGGGTATGAGCATGGCGCAGGGCGAGGAGGTCATGCTGCGCCTACACAAGAAATTCACCAGTCTGATGCGCCCAACACTGGCGCTGATGACCTCGCTCCTCTCGCCCAAGGGAGTCGAAGAGACCTTCCGCGAGCTCGTCGGGGACGCGACATTCGAGGAGCTACCCGTCCCCTTTGCCGCCGTCGCCGCCGATCTCGAAACTGCCCGCCCGGTCGTGTTCAAGGAAGGGTCGCTGGCCGATGCCATCCGGGCGAGCAGCGCGATCCCCGGCTTTTGGCCCCCGAAGGTGATTGGAAACCATCGTCTCGTGGACGGCAGCGTGCTGAATCCGGTCCCCACTCAGGCGGTACGTGATCTCGGCGCCGACATCGTTATCGCCGTGGACATCTCCGGGCGCGTGACCGACGACGAATCCCCCACCCGTCCGCGGCTGAGCAAGCAGCCGAACATCTTTCAGAACCTGCACCGCTGCCTTGATATAATGATGGCGGACCGCGCGCTGCGCGATTGTTTGCTGGCCGATGTCGTGATCCGGCCTCGCTTCGAGACGATCAGCTGGGACAAGTTCGACAGGGCCAGCTCGTACGCGGACGCCGGCTACGAGGCAGCATCCGACGCTTTGCCCGCCCTTCGCAGGCTCCTCCCCTGGCTCGGCGAGTAGATCGAGTGCCTTCTCCTAGGGTGGGGCTCAAGGCTTCTCTTAAGGTCTAGCATTCAAGACTCGTCTCGGAGGGGGGCATGGCACGACGGCGGGTGGTAGTAACGGGCTTCGGTGCCCTTTCACCAGTCGGGGGGACAGCCGAAGAGACCTGGCATAACCTGGTCGCCGGGGTTTCAGGCGCCCAGGCCTTCAGCTACTCGACCGACTTTAGCGATTATCGGTTCGACAGTACGCCCTACCCCACTCACATCGCCGCGCCAGTCAAGGGCTTCGAGCCCACGCGCTACATGGATCCGAAGCCGGCTCGCCGGATGGCGCGTTTTAGCCAGTTAGCTGTCGCGGCGGCGACGATGGCGGTCAAGGACGCGGATCTCACCATCGATCGCGAGAACTCGGAGCGGATCGGCGTGGTCCTGTCGAACAGCATCGGCTCCGTGGCGGTGGCCGAGCGCAATTACAGAAGCCTGGTCGAGCGTGGCTGGCAGCGGATGCACCCCCTGTTCATGGCGATGGTCCTTCCCAACATGGTAAGCGCGAATGTCAGCATCGTCCTGGGGGCCACCGGCTACAACACGACCGTGGTCACCGCCTGCGCGGGCGGTACAACCGCGATCGGCGAGGCGACGGAGGCCATTCGACGCGGCGCGGCGGACGTCATCCTGGCGGGCGGCGCTGATGCCCCAATCTGCGAGATGACGCTGGCAGGGATGAGCCTGATAGGCGCTCTTTCGACCCGCAACGACCAGCCAGAGCTGGCGAGCCGACCGTTCGACGCCGAGCGAGACGGCTTCGTGGCTGCTGAAGGCGGGGTTGTCCTGGTCCTGGAGGAGCTCGAGCATGCCCGCGGCCGCGGGGCTCGGGCTATCGCCGAGGTGCTGGGTTATGGCGCCACGTGCGACGCCTATCACGTGACCGGTCCCGATCCATCGGGTGAAGCCTCGGCGCGCGCCATGCGCCTGGCTTTAGATGACGCCGGCTTGCCGCCCGAGGCTATTGACCACGTCAACGCTCACGCGACCTCAACTCTGCTCGGCGACAAGCTTGAGACCGTGGCGATCAAGCGCACGCTTGGCAAGCACGCCTACCGGATCCCGATCAGCGCGAACAAGTCGATGACCGGGCATATGTTCGCGGCGAGTGGAGCCCTCGAGGCGCTGGCTTCAGTGCTCACCATAGACCAGGGCCTCATCCCGCCAACGATCAACTACGAGCACCCCGATCCAGAATGCGACCTGGACTACGTTCCGAACAAGGCGCGCCAGCAGTCGGTCGGATTCGTGCTTTCGAACAGCTTCGGATTTGGCGGCCAGAACGCCTGCCTGGTGATCGGCCGCCCACCCGAAGGATAGGCCCTAGACGATGAACGCCGCTCGGCCATCCGCGGCCATCCGCGCTACTCCTCGATACGGGTGCTGCGCGGTTGACCGCCCTCGAGTGCCTGGCTCAGCTGGCGGCCAAGACCCAGTGAACGCTGGACCAGGCGCGCCGCGCGGGAAAGCGGGCCGGCCTCGCGGCCGAGCGCATGCAGGACAGCCAGGTCGGTCTGATTGGCCTGGGGCATCCCCAGCAAGCGACTGAGGCGTCCCAACTCAGCCTCGCCGCCAAGATTCGCGTGCGCGGTTAGCACGCCCTCGAGCTCAGCGCTGGCTTTCGCGACTCGAGCCCGTCGAAGGGCGGCGGCCGAGGCCTCCGCGTCGAGCCGGTCTGTCGCCTCTTCAAGCAGAGCGCTCGCCGATGAAAGGCGCACCGCCAGCTCCCGCACTGTCGCCGCGGCCGGCGCTGGCGGTGACTCCGGGGCCCCGAGGCGCTCAGGCTCTGAGTCCGGCTCGAGCTCGGCTATCGCTCGGGTGGCTGGGGTTTCCTCGGGCGCGGCCGGCCGCTCGCGCACGCCGGCGTCTGGCGGAGCGGTTTGTTCCGCCAAGTCGCCTGCACCGGCTGGGGACTCCGCGATCGCCACCTGGAGAAGCACCGCGCCGATAACGATGAGATCGCCGTGGTGCAGCGGCCTGGCCCGACTCAGCAGCCGGTCGTTCAAGACGGTCGGGTTGACCGCCTGAACGTCCTCGATGACCCACTGCCCCTGGACCTGTGAGATTCGAGCGTGGTGCCGTGAGCATTCATGGTCGTTCAAGACCACGTCGCAGTCGGGGGCGCGCCCGATCACGATCGACAGCGCGTCAATGTCGTACTTCGGCTGGGAGGCGCTGCCATCCAGGACGATAAGCTGCATCGCCAAGCTCGCCCGCCCAGCTAGCCGACCGAGCGGGCGCTCTCGTAGAGCCAGACCAGCGCGAGCACCGCCAGGATCATCCAGGCCAGGACGACCAGTGGCCAGACCACGGCCCACGCTCGCCCGTCCGCCTCCGCTTCAGCGGTGCCGGCCGGCGGGGACTCGAGCTCGAACCCGCACACGTCGCAGAAACGCGCATCCCGGGCGACGTCCTCGCCGCAGGCCGGACAGGCAATCACTGCCCTCCCCTCGGCTTGCTCAACTGCCTGCGCCTGTGGCGGTGGCTGCTGCTCCACCTTCGCCTTCCCCCTACAAGCGTATTCGCGCGTTGCGCACCTGGATCTCCGGCGGGTCCTGGCCCGGCAGCGGACGAACGTCGACGCCCTCGATGTTGACGACCGGGACATCCGGAGTCGAAGGGTCCTTCTCGACGTGACAGTCGCGCAAGCTCAGCCAGGCCCGCAGCTCAACGTTGCCGACCCGAAGCATGATCGGCACACGCCTCAGCCCACTCCCACTGGCGGGCATCTGTCCCCCCAGATTGGCCTGAGGGGCAACCCCAGCCCCGCGTTCGACGGCGAACCCCCTTGTCACCAGTGTCTCGCCAGCGCCGGCCGCGATCTGGACCGGTCGACTCGCCGGCCGCGGCGTGACTACCGGCCGGCCTGTCGCCGCCGCGCCGGGCGGCTGCAGCAGCCGCCCACAGTTTCCACAGAATCGAGCTCGCACCGGTAGACGAGCCCCGCAGCTCGGGCAGGAGACCAGGCCAGCGGGGTAGCCCGGACGCGCCTGCTCCTCTGGCTCGGCGCCTTCGGAGATCTCCGGTATCCAGTTCAGCCATCTCGGCATCCACCAGTTGAGGTTGCCCATCAAGCGCATCGAAGCCGGCACCAGCACGATCCGGACGATCGTCGCGTCAAGGAGGACTGCTACCGCCTGTCCAACCCCCAGCTCTTTCACGACCAGCACGTTTCCGAGAGCGAACGAGCCGAAGACGACCACCATGATCAGCCCAGCGGCCGTGATGATGCCGGCCGTCCGTTCGAGCCCCTCGGCCACACTCTGCTCGTTGTTTCTGCTCTTGCGGTATAGCTCCTTGACTCGGCTCAGCAGGAAGACCTCGTAGTCGGTAGACAGACCAAAGAGCACCGAGAACAGGATTGGCGGCGAAAACATGGTCAGGTGGCCGATGTGCTCAAAATTGAGTGGCTTATCCAGGATGCCCCACTGGAACACCATCACCATCACACCATAGCTAGCGACGATCGAGAGCAGGTTCATCAGGATCGCCTTGAGTGGCAGCAGCAGCGAGTGGAAGAAGAGCAGCAGGACGACGTACGTGATGGCCAGAACCAGGCCAACTCGAGACGGGAACTGGCCATAGAGGTTGTCGCGAAAGTCCAGCGTGAGCGCGCCGCTGCCGGTCACCAGGTCGTCCGTCCCGCGCAGCTCGCGGATTGTGGGCACGAATGTGCCGCGCAGATCGCGCAGCAGCTCGGTAGTGTTGTCGTTGGAGTCCTCGTACTTGGGAACGACCGAGACGAGCAGGGTGTCGCGCGTGCGGTCCAGGTTCACGTACTGCGAGGCAAACGCTCTCTGCCGGGGGTCGGCGGCGAGCCGGTCCGGTGTCACGGCCTTGAACTGCTCGAGCGTCCAGCTCGGATCGAGGTTGGCGAGTGAATCGACCCGCGCGACTCGGCTGTCGGTCTCGAGCGCTTTGGTCAGGTTCCAGATTCCGTCCTGGATGCTCGGCTCGAACGCGCCGCCTGGCCGATTGGTCCTGATGACAACCGAGATCGGGGCGATCTCGCCCACGGGAAAGGACTCGTTAAGGACTTCGAAGCCCTGGCGCGACTCGGCGTCTGGCCCGACGCCGTGTGCGCCGCCGGTGCCGATGCTGTTGAATTGCTTGAACGGGATCGCCAGGCCCACCAGGAACCCCACGCTCAGCAGCAGGAAGAGCCACGGATAGCGCATTACGGTCAGGCTCCAGGTGTGCCAGCGCCCGGGTCTCGAGGCCTGCTGCAGCTGGACCTTGCGCCCTGGAATCACGCTGAGCGCGTTCACCCGCCGCCCGAACAGGCAGAGAATCGCCGGCAGCAGCGTCACGGCCCCGAGCACTGCCAGGCCGGCTACCAGGAGCATTCCCAGCGCGATTGAGCGAATCAAGGTCAGGTCGTACAGCAGCATGACCGACAAGCCCAACATCACGGTCAGGCCCGAGAAAACGATCGACTTGCCCGCCGTGGCCACGGTCCGGACAGTGGCGAGATGAGGCGTGATCCCGCGCGCCAGCTCCTCGCGGTAGCGACTAACCATCAATAGCGAGAAGTCGATGCCCAGCCCGAGGCCGATCATCGAAGCGGTCTGCTTGGCAAAGATGGACGTCTCCATCCGCTGCGCGACCAGGAAAATGCCAGCCTCCGCGGCGACCACCGCTGCCGCGGCCAGGATGACCGGCAGCCCCGCCGCCACGATCGTGCCAAAGACGAACAGCAGCACTGGGACGGTGAGCATGACGGTGTACAGCTCGACCTTCTTGAGGTCCTGGTGGCTGCCCTCCGCCAGGTCGTACGAGCTGGCCGGATAGCCGGTCAGATAACTCGCGTCCAGTTCGGATGGAGCCCGATCCAGTGCCTCCCGAACCTGCGGCACGAGCTTTTTGGCCTCCTCCTCGGTCCCAGCGAGGTTGATCACCGCGTAGGTGGTGTGCTTGTCTGGACTCACGAAGCGGTCGGCGCCGTTCAGGTAGGAAAGGATCCGATCGACGCCCTCGACGGCCTTGATCTCATCCAGCGCGCGGCTCACCGAATCGCGGTACGCTTGATCAGCGGTCACCAGCTTGCTACTGGTGAAAACGGCGATCGCCGCCCGCGTTGGGCGGCGGTCGAACTCGACGTCGAGGACTTCGTTGCCGCGCTCGGACTCACTGCCGCGTACGTTGATGTTACCGCTGACCAGCTCGTTGTCGACCCGCCTCGCGCCGACTGAGCAGACGCCGACGAACACGATCCAGAACGCCACGACGAGCCAGCGGAAGCGCGCGACCGCGTCGCCGAGCGCAGGAAAGAATCCGCTCACGGTTGGTCGTCTCCCTCGGGATGAGGCATCTCGTCTCCCGCGCCTGGCCAGCCGATCAAAGTATCCCCAGCGATGCCGCTATGAACCGCGCAAGCCCGTCACTTTATACACATTCACGCGGCCGCGCTTGCCCTTGAGGTCCATCCGGCCAAGATCTTCCACCAACACGTTGTCGCGAACCCGGGCGTACGTGTCGGCGGTGATCAAAACCTCGCCCTCGCGGGCCTCAGCCTGAAGGCGGGCTGCCACGTTGACCACGTCGCCGATCGCCGTGTAGCTCATCAGCTCAGGCGCGCCAATCGTGCCGACGATCCCCGAGCCACTGTTGATGCCGATGCCCCAGCTCACTCGCGACCCGTCCGGCTGGGGCGTCTCGGCAAAGCGCTGTTGCATCGCGAGCGCGGCTTTGATCGCCTGCAGCGGATGGTCCGCGATCTCGAGCGGCGCGCCGAACAGGGCCATGATCTCGTCGCCGATGAATTTGTCGATCGTGCCATCGTGGTCGAAGATGACTTTGGTCGCGGCGCTCAAGAACGCGTTCAGCATCTCGACGACTTGCTCGGGGCGATGCTCCTCGGAAAAGCTCGTGAAGCCGCGAATATCCGCGAACAGGAGGGTCAGATCGCGTGAGTCGCCGCCAATTCCGGATCGATCTGGCCCCTGGCGCATCAACTCCTGAAACACGGCCGGGGCCATGTAATGCTCAAAGACCGACTTGATTTTCTCGCGCTCGGCGGCCGCCTGGCTTCGCTCGCGCTCGAGTCGTTCTCGCTCTGTCATATCGTCCAGGACGATGACGTAGCCGATCGTCTTGCCGTCTTCGTCGCGCAGGGGCGATAGGCGATGTCCGAGGTGGACGTATCCTCGGCCCCGCAGCTCGCCCTCCATCTCGAAACCCTGGATCGTCGCCCCGGGCTCGACGCCCTCACCGCCCAGTGGCAGTCCGAGCGCCAGCATAAAGCGTGGCGGCAAGATCACGCTGAGCGGCTTATCGAGAGCCTCCTCGATCGGCACGGCCAGCATGTCCGCCGCCGCTCGGTTGAAGCTGATGACCTTGCCCTCACGATCGACCGACAGGATCCCGTTGCTGACGCTGCGGAGGATTCGGTCCTGAGAGGTCTTCATCGCCTCGATCTGGCGAGCGTGGCCCGCTACCCGCTCGTGGAGACGGGCGTTCTCGATGGCCGAGGCGGCCATGTTGGCGAAGGCCATCAGCAGGTCGAGGTCAGACTGGTTGAACAGTCCGGCCTGCAGACTGCTGTCAACGTAGACCACCCCGATCGGCTTGCCCTTCACCGCCAGCGGCGCGCAGATGACCGAGCGCAGTGAGTGCAGGACGACACTTTGGAAAGCTTGAAACTCGGGGTCAGCCATCGCATCGCCGATCAACAGCGGCTGGCAATCCTTGAAAACCTTTTGGACGATGTTGCGACTGATCTCTGGGTCACGCGCGACGCTTCTGGCGTCCAGGTTGCGTCCGATCTGGAACGCGAGCCGCCCGCTGGCCTCGTCCAGCAGCATCACAAAGCCACGCTCGGCGCCGGTGATCTCAACCAGGCTGTCCATCACCGAACGCAGCGTCTCTCGAAGGTCCAGGCTGGCGTTGATGCGTTGGCTGATCGACTGCAGCGCCGATACTCGATCGGCGGCCAGCCTCGTGTGAGGAGACCGGTCCGCGACCCGCTGCGGAGGTTCGGTCGGCAGGGTCAACTCTAAAACGGCCACGGTGATGTTGTCGGTCCCACCCCGGCGGTTGGCCAGGTCGATCAGGGCCCGGGCGGCGTCTTGCGGCTCGCCACGGGTGCCGATCTGGATAAGCTCGGGCCCAGACACGTGCCGCGTCAACCCATCCGAGCAAAGCACCAGCCGGTCGTCGGGCTCGAGAGTCTCGTGAAACACATCGGCCTGGACCGTGGGACGATGGCCAAGGCACCTGGTCAGGACGTTACTCTTGGGATGGCTGGCCGCCTCCTCGGGACGCAGCCGCCCCATTGCGACCTGCTCGGCAACCCAGGTGTGGTCTCGGGTAAGCTGGCGGATCTGCCCGGCTCGGATCAGATAGCCTCGACAATCGCCGACGTTGGCCAGCCAGGCGTCCTTGCCCAGGACAACCGCCACCAGCAGCGTGCTGGCGAGCCGTCCGGTCGCGCCGGTGCTTCCTTCTCCGGCCCGCTCGTACAGCGCTTGGTTCGCCCGCTCGATCGCGCCGAGGAGGGTCGCTTCGATGCGCTCTGGAGCGCCATTCCAGCGTGCACTCAGGACGCTCTCGACGGCGAGCCGCGAAGCCTCGCGGCCGTTGTATCCGCTGACTCCGTCCGCCACCACCCAGGCGGAAGGGGTATGGGTCGGGTCGTCCCCCTCGGCCGCAGTGACACACCCGCACCAGTCCTCGTTCTCGGATCGTCGGCGCCCGGAATCGGTGAGGACCGTGCCGTTGACTTGGAGGCTCATCTCTGGCGGCTAGTGTACCAGGCTAGCTCGCCTGAGGAGACCGTCACGCCGATCCTTCCCACAGCATGCCACGCGTGCGTCGGAGGACGACGCCGGCCCCGTCGAGTTAGCCGACCGCCTGGGAGCTCCGGGCGGACGCGGTCAGCGTCGCCTCGTCCAGCCCATACATCCGGATGGGATTGTCCCACCGGATCTTACGTTTGGCGGACTCAGGAATGTCTTCGCGCTCCGCGAACTCCTCGAGCGCCTCCGGGAACTCATCTTTTGGCTCGTGGGGATAATCCGAAGCGCAGAAGAAGGGTTCCTCTCCAAGTACCCGAATCGCGTTCGCCAGACCAGCTTCGCCTAGCTCAGTGTGGATGAAGATGCGCCCACTCCTGAGGTGCTCGCTCGGTGGAGCCTTTACTTCCGGGACTTGCGGGCGGCGGTTCCAGTATTCCATGTCGAGGCGCTCCAAAAGGTAGGGCGCCCAGCCACTGCCGGCCTCGCAAAAAGCTACCTTGAGGCGCGGGAAGGCATCGAAGACTCCCCCGAACATCATGCTCGTCATTTGCAGAAACTGGCTGAACGGATGAGTGAGCGTCCGCACCTCGATCATCTTGTGCAGCCGCTCAAGCCCCAACCCATAGGCCGGTGCGCCGTGAACCGCCAGCAGGCAGTCCAGCTCCTGGGCGGCCTCGTACACTGGCCAGAAAGAGCGATGCCCAAACGCCTCGCGCAGTCCGGCCGCCGGAAGGACGGCGCCCACCATTCCCAGGTCGCCGATGGCATGCTCTAGTTCGCCCACCGCCCGCGAGGGGTCTTGGAGCGGGATGAGTGCAACGCCCTTGAGCCTGACTCGGTTGTGCTTCAGGAAACGGTCGTGGAGCCAATCGTTGTAGGCGCGCGCCAAGCCGGCGGCCCAATCCGGGTCCGCGACGAGCCCGAACGCGAGCCCAGCGGTGGGGAAGAGCACCGTGGCGGCGAGATTGGCTTCGTCCAGGAAACTCAGCCAGTGCTCGGCCGTCGGGATCTCGAGGGACGTGACGCGGGTGCCATCGGCCGCCTTCCTCGCAGCGCGGTGGAAGCCGTCGAGCGTGGGAAAGAACGGATACGCGAGGACTCGACCGTAGCCACGGAAAGGTGGCGGCAGGAACTCGAAGAGTTCCTGGTCCCGCTCTATAACGTGCCCGTCCGCGTCGATCACTTGATGGCGGTTGTCGGATATCACCGTGACCCTTCGTGGCGCTGAATTGCCTACAAGCCGAATTGCATACAACATACAATAGGCTCGGCGACGGATCAACCCGCGCGCGGCGCTCAACCGTGCTGGGCAGGTCAGGCGAACACGGCATGCAGAATACCGTTGATCGCGCATCCCAGGGGCCCTAATTATGTGCTCGGCATCGCCCTGGTCGCCCTGGTCGTGGGCATCGCCGCACTGATCTACTCGCGGTCGTGATCCGCATCCTGAAAGGAGGCAGACCATGGCACAGACCGTCCTCACGGTCCCCGATATCTCATGCGAGCACTGCGAGCGGACCATCACCACTGCTCTCAGTCCGGTCGACGGGGTGCGCAGCGTGCAGGTGGATATCCCGTCCAAGCAAGTCCGAGTGGAGTACGACGAGGCGACCGTGGACCTGAATCGGATAAAGGAGATCCTGCACGAGGAGGAGTACCCGGTCGAGTCAGAGGCGTAGGACGTCACGGTGTAGACTTCGCGTCGATGTCGATGGAGGGGGCCAGGTCCGCGACGACGCGCGCCGGGAGCTCGCCGCCCGGTCACGACCGGCTGTGGGCGGCCGTCAAGCAGCGGTCAACTGTCACCACCCCCGGAGACATCTGGCGGCCGCTGGCGGAGCGCCTCGACTTCGCCCGCTACGTGCCAACTCCCTCGCCAGACGTTGAAACGAGCGTCCAGTCTACGGCCAGTGGAGAGACCTACTACGTACTGAGAAGCCGAACGGCGCGTTACATCCGCCTGCAAGAGGAAGACTTCGCTTTGTGGTGGCGGATGGACGGCCGGCAGAGCATCCGCGAGATCGCGCTAGCGCATTTCCTGGAGCACGGCGATTTCGGCGCCGACCGACTCGCCCGCCTGGTACGTGAGCTGCGGGCAGGCGGGTTCCTTGGGCCAACCCCGCCGGACTGCTTCGATTCCATCGACCGGCGCGTGAAGGCGGCCAAGTTCCTGGCCACTCGGAAACGCCGCCTGAGCAAGGTCATCGTCCTCGAGTTGTTCCGGATCGGCGGCGCCGACCAGATCGTGAGCGCGATCTACCGCTACGGTGGCTGGCTGCTCTACACCAGGCCGGCCCTGGCGCTCTGGGCCCTTATGATCGTCGGTGGCCTCGCCGTCTGGTGGTATCAGTTCCTGCTGGCCGGGCATCCCCTCTTTCAGACCCGCGGCTCGTACACGCTGGGCTTTCTTACGCTGTGCGCCCTGGACCTGATCGGCATCAACATCCACGCCCTCGCGCAGGCAGTAACAGTCAAACGCCATGGGCGCCGGATCAACGGGGCAGGCCTGCTGCTCTACTACCTGTTGCCCGTGGTCTACTTCGAGACGTCGGACGTCTGGATGGCCCAGCGTCGCCAGCGAATCGCCGTCTCCTGGTCCGGGCCGTGCGCCATGCTGATCAGCGCCTCCTTGCTGGCCATCTTGGCGCTGCGTCTGGACGGGACCGAGGCCGGCTCGCTGATGTTCAAGGGCGCCACCATCTGGTTTGCCAACGCCTTCTTCAACCTGCTGCCGATCCTCGACCTGGACGGTTACTTCATCCTGGTGGATTGGCTCGAGATGCCGGCCCTGCGGACCAATTCGATGGCCTTCATTCGGCACGCGCTGTGGTCGAAGCTCCGCGCCCGCCAGCCACTAACCCGCGAGGAGCGGGTCCTGGCCGGATTCGGGCTGCTGTCGGTGCTGCTGGTAATCCTGATCCCCCTCGTCATCCTCCAGGCCCGCGACCTGCGCTACGCCGACACGCTGATGGACCTCTGGAACCAGCCCGCGCTCCAGTCGCGCGCGATGGCGATTGGGATCGGGCTGGTCTTCCTCGGTCCGGCGGCGTTCACCATAGTCGGGCGAATCGCCAAGAGCCTGGCGGCTGTGGCCCGGCTGCTCGTACGCCGTTGGCGCCGGCGTCGGGGCGAGGTGCCGAGCGAGTACCTGGAGGCGCTGGCGACGTTGCCCTTCCTGCGCGAGGCGTCGCGTCCAGAGCTGCTCCGCATCGCGCTGCATCTGGAGCTGCGCGAGGAGGCGGCCGGTACGATCCTCGTCCGCCAGGGTGCGCCTGGCGATCGGTTCTATCTGATCCGGGCGGGAAGTGTCCGGGTCGGCAAGCTCACGTCGGAAGGGCGAGCCATTCAACTGGCCACGCTCGGGCCCGGCGACTACTTCGGCGAGACCGCGTTGGTGGTCCGGGTGGCGCGGACCGCCAGCGTCATCGCCGAGTCCAACGTCCGTCTGCTGGCGCTGGACGCTGGCCATTTCCGGCGCTGGATTGGCCAACGGGACGCCCTGGCGAGCGAGGTCCGCAAGAGCCTGGCGGACCGCCGACGCCTGGCTGAGCTGCCCCTCTTCCGCGGGACCGGCCCGGCCGAGCTGGACCGGCTAGCGGCCCGCTTCTTGATCACTCGCTACTCGGCGGGCGACGTAATCGTACGGCAGGGCGAGCCTGGAGATCGATTCTTCCTGATCGTCGACGGCCGCGTGGAGGTCATCCGTGAGGAGCCGGACGGGCCACGGCGTCTGGCCGAGCTGAGCGTGGGTGAGTACTTCGGCGAGATGGCGCTGCTCCACGACGCACCTCGCTCTGCGACGATCCGCGCGTTGACGGCGGTCGAGACCTATACCTTGAGTGCCGCCGATTTCCATGACCTACTCGGCCGCCTTCCCGCGGCCGCGGAGCTTCGCGAAACGGCTGCGGAGCGAGCCGGGATTTATGACCGTCCTACCCCGATCAAGCCGTTCCTGCCAACCCCCGCCACGCCAGGCCCGGCGACGTAGGGCACCGTCCCCTGCTATACTCGCCTCACCCGCGCTTTTGGGTCCGCCCTGCGTCCAGACCGCCGGGCCGAGGGTGCGCCTTGTGCGGAGGCTGTGGGGCGGCAGAGTTCGGGGTGGATGGCAGCCATCGAGGGGCAGGCAGGCACAGTCGCTGGCAGGCGCTCGGACGGTCCCGCGATCGCGGAGAGCCGCTGGGCGGTCGCGCACGACGGTATCCGGCTGCACTACCTGAGCTGGACGAGCGCCGCCCAACCGGCCCGTGCCGTGCTCCTTCTCGTTCACGGCATTGCTGGGCACGCCGTCTGGTTCGGCGACACAGCCCAGCACCTGGCCGCGGCCGGCGTTGCGGTCTACGCGCCCGACCGACGCGGATCGGGGCGCAGCGAGGGTCCGCGTGGGCATCTGGCCCGCTATGAAGACGCGCTCGCCGACCTCCGAGCCTTCGCTGCCCTCGCGAGCGACGAACGGCCGGACGCGCCGCTGTTCGTGGCGGCCTCGAGCTGGGCAGCCAAGCTCGCGGTGATCTACGCCGCTCAGCCGTCTGTGGCCGCGGCAGGGCTAGTTCTGCTGGGACCCGTGTTCGCATCGCGTGCCAATCCGCCATTGCCGGCTCGCCTGGCCGTGGTCGCCGGGGCACGGCTCGTGCCGCAGTGGTCGCTGAGCTCACCCCTGCGGCCCGAGATGGCCACGCCCAATCCTGCCCGGCAGGCCTTTGTACGAGCCGACAGTCTTCAGCTCCGCAGGTTCACCCTCCGCTTCCTCTGGGAGACCGTCCGAATGGACCGCCAGCGCGATCGAGTGACGCCTCGAATCCGACTGCCGTTGCTGGTGCTGCAGGGTGAGCTTGACCCAATCGCCGATGTCGAGGTCACCCGGCGCTGGTTCGCCAAGGTGCCCGGGCAGGATAAGACGATCGTCGTGTACCCAGGCGGCGGACATCTGCTGGACTTCGACGCCGACGCCACGCAGTACCGGGCCGACCTGACCGAGTGGGTGCTGTCACGGGCCGCGGGCTCGGCTAGCTCTGGAGGCCAGAATGCGTCTTGAGCGCCTGGAAGCCTGGGAGGTTGAGCTGCCATTCCGCTTCAGTTTTGGGCATGCCCTGGCCACCCGTGCCAGCTCTCAGAACCTGGTGGTCGCGGCGCGTCTGGCGGGCGGTGCGGTCGGTTACGGTGAGGGGGTGCCGCGCGACTACGTGACCGGTGAGACGCCCGAGTCGGCGCTAGCCCGGGTGCGCGACGAATACGGCCCGGCGCTGATCGGACGGGAGCTCGACACCGCCGACGTGAGGGCAAGCCTCGGAGCGCTTGGGGCCCAGCTGCATCGTGGTCGAGCGCCTGCCGGCGCCGCATGGTGCGCCGTGGAGACGGCGCTGCTGGATGCGCTCGGCCAGGCGCTGGGGCGTCCAGCCTCCGACTTCCTTGGTGGAGTGGCTCGCCCCATCGTCGCCTACAGTGGCGTGATCCCGTTTGGGCACGGCGCCGGGCTGCTCGCGCTCCTGTTGCTGTGTCGGCTGTATGGCCTCGAGACGGTCAAGTTGAAGGTCGGCCAGGACCCGGATGCCGACCTGCGGACCGTGAAGACCGCGCGGCGGATCCTGGGCCCGGGCGTGGAGCTCAGAGTCGACGTCAACTGCGCCTGGACGGCCGACGAGACGCTGCGGATGGCGGAAAGGCTGCGGCCTTTCGGCATCCGCGCTTACGAGCAGCCCGTCCCAGCCGACGACGTGGCTGGACTCCGGCGGCTGACCGCCGAGCTGCCGGAGGACGTAATCGTCGACGAGTCACTTTGCTCGTTGGCCGACGCCGAGCGACTGCTTGCCGAGCGGGCCTGTAATCTGTTCAACGTGCGGGTATCCAAGTGCGGCGGGCCGTTGACCGCGCTGGCGATCTCGGGGTTGGCGCAGCAGGCCGGCGTCGAATGCCAGCTCGGCACTCAGGTTGGCGAGAGCGGCATTCTCACCGCGACCGGGCGCCTTGTGGCTACCGTCGCTCCAACCCCGTTCCGCTATCTGGAAGGGTCTGGCTATCGAATCTTGCTGCGGCGTGACCTGACCCGCGAGAACGTCAAAATCGGTCACCGCGGTCGAGCACCGGCGCTGGCGGGTCCGGGGCTTGGCGTGCATGTGCTCGGGTCCCGCGTCGCCGAAATGGCCCAGGGCCACGCCGCGCTCGACGCGTCGGGAGTACAGCAGGCGACAGCGGAGGCAGTGGCGGACACGCGAGCATGAATACGGTGGCAAGCGCGGCGGTGGCGGCCGGCCAGCTCTGGCGCTGGTTCAAGGACGCCCGGCGGTTCGAGGCGGCCAGCCGCGACCCGGAGGGTGCCCAGTCCGCGAAGGTCCTGGCGATTCTCAGGCGCAACAAGGACACCGAGTACGGGCGTGCACACGGCTTCGGCTCGGTCCGCAGCGTGGCCGACTTCCAGCGCAACGCGCCGATCACCACGTACGAGTCGCTGGCCCCCTACATCGACCGCATGGCGAAGGGTGAACACGGGCTGCTGACCGCCGACGATCCGCTGATGTTCGCCGTCACCAGCGGGACGACCGGCAAGGCGAAACTGATCCCGGTCACACCTTCGTACCTGTCGGAGTACAACCACGCCGTCCAGATCTTCATGTGGCGCGTTGTCCAGGACTTTACGGAGGGCAGCTCCGGCCAGTTCCTGGTCACCTCCAGCTGCGACGTGGAGGGCTATACGGCGGCCGGTATTCCGTACGGAGCGTTGTCCGGCTTCATCGTCAAACGTCAACCTGCCCTGGTGCGCAGCCACTTCGTGCTGCCATACGAGATCGCGCTAATCAAGGACGTCGAGCTCAAGTACTATCTGACCCTCCGCCTGGCGGTGGAGGCGCCGGTCACGCTGATCTCCACCCTGAACCCCAGCTCGATCCTGTTGCTCTGTGAAAAGCTTCAGACCCACGCCGAGCGACTGATCGCCGAGGTTCGGGGCGGCACCGCCAGTGCGCTCGGCGAGCTGGAGCCCTGGCTGGCCAAGGCTCTGCGCCCGAAGCTGGCGCCCAACCCGCGCCGCGCCGACGAGCTGGCCGCGCTGTTTCGTGAGGCCGGCGAGCTGTCGCCTCGGCAAATCTGGCCCAAGCTGGCCGGATTGGCCTGTTGGAAGGGCGGCACGATGCCGCTCTATTTCCGGCAGCTGGGCCACTGGTTCGGCGACCTGCGGACGCGCGATCGTGGATACATGGCTAGCGAGGGGTGCGGCTCGATCCCCTTGGCGAATGCCGGCGCGGCGGGCGCGCTGGCCATTACGACGCACTTCTATGAGTTCGTGCCGGTGGACGAGCGTGAGCGTCCGGACCCACCGGTCGTCACCTGCGAGCAGCTTCAGCCGAATCGGGACTACTACATCCTGCTCACGACCTCGGCGGGTCTGTATCGGTATGACATCAACGACGTCATACGGGTAGTGGACTACTACCACGACGCCCCGGTTATCGAGTTCGTGCGCAAGGGGAGGGGGATCACGTCGCTGACGGGCGAGAAGCTGGCCGAGCAACAAGTCACAGCTGCGATGATGGGCGCGGTTGAGTCGCTGGGACTCGGGCAGATTGTCCGCCACTTCACGGCCGTTCCCCAGTTCGGGTCGCCGCCGCGCTACGCCGTCCTGCTGGAGACCAGTGACTCGCTGGCCCCTGAGCAGGCCGAGGCCCTTGTGGCGGCCCTGGACCGCCAGCTATCGGACCAGAACGTCGAGTACGAGACGAAGCGCGAGTCTCAGCGGCTTGGGTCCCCGATCCTTCGCTTGGTCGCGCCGGGTACGTACGAGGCCTATCGCCAGACGCGCGTGACCGCTGGCACGCCGGAGGCTCAATTCAAGGTCCCTCATCTGACGCCGGACCAGGATTTCGGCCGCGACTTCAAAGTGTTGGAGGAAGTCGGGTGAACGGCTCCGGGAGTCGGGGTGCCGGCCTCGGCTGGGCGCAAACCTGGGACCCGGAGCCGGCAGCGCGAAGCGGCCATGAGGGGGCGAGGTGACGCTCGAGGAGGCGCTGGCCGATGCGCCGCTCTTCGCCTCGCTCGACCGTCGCCATCGCGAGCGGCTCGCGCGTGCGATGACGACGCGGACGTTCGAGGCGGACACTACCATCCTCCGCCAGGGCTCGTCCGCGGTGACACTCTATCTGATCCTTGATGGCCAGGTGGAGGTGCGCCGCGCGCCGGAGGCAGGCGCAGGCGGAACCGCTGTCTTGGCGACGCTCGGCCCAGGCGACGTGTTCGGAGAAATGGCGTTGCTCGACGACGAGGCCCGCTCCAGTTCAGTCACCGCCCGACAGCCGACGACATGTGCCCTCCTTTCGCGGTGGGAGTTCCAGCAAGAGCTACATCGGGCACCCGACGTGGCGATCACGCTTCTCGGGGTTCTCAGCCGCCGCGTTCGCCAGCTCGACGAGCGTCTGGCCCAGTATGAAGAAAGGCAGGTCGTGCCGTAACGGGGGGCCGGGGCAGCGATGCGGACACGCTCGACCTCGCGCATGTGCCTCGCCGGATGGGGAGCTCAGGGACAGACAGGGCCGGAACAAGTGAGCGCCAGACGTCGTCAGTCCATTGAGATGGTCGGACGCGTGAGCGCAGATGTTGGGGACGGCCGCCAGCAGGTGATACAACATCGGCCGCGCGGACACTCATCCGCGGCGTGCATGGACGACGAAGGCTACCGTCAGCTCAGGCGCAGACGGGCACTGTAAAAGGAGCGGTTGCCGTGGCCACTGCAGTCCTCCCCCCCGGCCCAAAAGGCCACTTCCTTAGCGGCCATTTGCCGGAGGTCAAGCGTGGTGTGCTCGACTTTTTCACCCAGTGTTCCAGGGAGTACGGCGACATAACTTCGCTGCGTTTTGGGCGCACGAAAGTCGTGTTGCTGACCAGCCCGGAGTATGTCGAGGACGTCCTGGTCACCCACCACCATAACTTCCTCAAGCACTTCTTCGCCTTCGACCTCAATAAGCAGTTGGCGGGTAACGGCCTGTTCACGAGCGAGGGCGATTTCTGGCTGCGACAGCGTCGGATGGCTCAGCCAGCCTTCCACAGGGAGCGCATCGCGAGCTACGGCAACGTCATGGCCGCCTATACCGAGCGAATGGCCGCCGGCTGGAAGGACGGTGAAACGCGCGACCTCCACGCCGACATGATGCGGCTTACGCTCGAGATCGTGGCCAAGGCGCTCTTTGATGCCGACGTCGCCAGGGATGCCCCCGATGTCGGCGAGGCTCTCGCGGTCGTTATGGACGACTTCAGGACGCGTACGGAGAGCATGAACATCATCCCCGACAGCATCCCGACTCCTGCCAACCTGCGCCTTCGCAGAGCGGTGCAGAGGCTGGACAAGATCGTCTACGAGATCATCGGCCAGCGGCGAGCTAGTGGCGAGGACCGTGGCGATCTCCTCTCGACCTTCCTGCATCTGCAGGACGAGGACGGAAGCCGCATGACGGACCAGCAGCTGCGAGACGAGATGGTGACCCTGGTCGTAGCTGGCCACGAGACCACTGCCGTCGCGCTCTCCTGGACCTGGTATTTGCTGTCGCAGCACCCTGAAGTGGAGGCCAAACTCTGGGCCGAGCTCGAGACCGTGCTGAAGGGCCGGCCACCCACCGTAGCGGATCTGCCACAGCTTCAATACACTGAGATGCTGGTTACAGAGTCGATGCGGCTCTATCCGCCTTTCTGGGTCCTGGGTCGCGAGACGATCAACAATTGCGAGATCGGCGGATATTTGGTCCCGGCCGGCACGAACATCCTCATGAGCCAGTGGGTGATCCATCGTGATCCCCGATTCTATGATGGCCCGCTCGTCTACAACCCCGACCGCTGGGCTGATGGCCTGGCCAAGCGGATACACAGGTTTGCCTACTTCCCGTTCGGTGGCGGCCAGCGGCTGTGTCTGGGCAACTCATTCGCCATGATGGAGGCCGCTTTGGTAGTGGCGACACTCGCCCAGAAATTCAGGCTCGAACTGTCTCCAGGGCACTCGGCCCGTCCCAAGCCGTCGCTGACCCTTCGCCCCAGATACGGGATGAAGATGATCCTGCACAACCGGTAGCGGCCCGGGGTAGGAACCTGGCGTGATGATGAACCCCTGGCTCGGGCTAGCGCTGTCGCTGGGCGCGCTGCTCGGCCTGATCAGGGCGCTCCACGTCTACCGCGCCCGCTCCGAGCATCACGAACTGACCCGAAAGCTGATCCACATCGGCGTCGGGCTGATCACCCTATCGTTCCCCTGGCTATTCGACGCGGTGTGGCCGGTAATCGTCTGGTCGGCGGTGGTCGTCAGCTTCCTAATCGGCCTGCGCTTCGTGCCGCGCCTAAAGGACCACTACGGCGGGGTTGTCGACTCGGTCGCGCGGCAGTCGCTGGGCGAGATCTATTTTCCGCTCAGCGTGGCCATCCTGTTCGTGCTCTCGGGCCGAGACCCGCTTCTGTATTGCGTCCCGATCGTCATCCTGGCCCTGGCTGACACGGCCGCGGCGCTAGTCGGATCGCAATACGGCCACTGGCGGTACACGACTGTCGAGGGCAGCCGCAAGAGCGCCGAGGGGTCAGTCGCCTTCTTCACGGTCGCCTTCTTCAGCGTCCACGTGCCACTGCTCCTGTCAGGGCAGGCGGGCCGAGCCGAGACGCTGCTGATCGGAGTGATCCTCGGCCTGATGGTGACCTTGTTCGAGGCGATCGCCTGGCGCGGGCTGGACAACCTGTTTATCCCGTTGGGCGGCTTCGTGCTGTTGAAGGACCTACTGGGCATGAGTGTGCCTGACCTGGCGCTCCATCTGGGCATCCTGGCGGTGGTCGCGCTGATCGCCTCGGTCAGGCGTCCGCAGACCACCCTGGACGACAGCGCCTTGTTGAGCGCTGTCCTGGGCGGCTACGTCATCTGGGTGCTCGGCGGTTGGCAGTGGATCGTGATCCCGCTGATCCTATTTCTGCGCGGCAGGCCGCTCCCGCCCGTCGGGGAGGGCGGCGCGCAACACTTTCACCATGTCTCGGCGGTGCTGAGCGTGGCTGGCCCCGGCCTCGCCTGGCTGTTCCTGGCCAAGACGCTTCAGCGCGCGGACTTGTTCTATCCGTTTGCGCTGACGTTCGCGGTCCACCTGGCCGCTTTCGAGATCGCCCGCCTCAAACACCCGCTCACCCAGCCAGCGGCGCTGGTCGGAGTCCTGTGCGGCGTCAAAAGCTGGCTGATGCTGTTCATCCCCTTCCTGCTCATCGAAGCGTTCTCAGGCCCGCTGTCGGCCGCATGGGAGCGGGTTTTTGCCGCGCTGCCCCTCGTCATCGTGGCTTCGGTCGTTGTGGTCCTTGCGTCGGTCGGCTTCCTGCTGACCCAGCCGCGGGTAGACGAGCTGCCGAACGACGCTCCGCGCTGGATTCGCCAGGCCGCCTGGTCTGCGCTCGGCTCGGTCGTCGGCCTCGTGCCGCTCTTCCTCTCGCAGTCGATGCTGACATGAGACGGGTTGAACCGAGCCACGAACCGAAGAGCTCTTGGTGTCCTGGTGGTGACATCGACTACCGCCCGCCGCCTGGTTCGACTAGGTACTGGCCGATCTCGTCGGCGAACCTGATCTCGGCGTCGTCCTCCGGCGCGTAGCCGATGAGAGATGCCGTAGAAGATCTGGAACGGGATGCCGTGCTCATCCTCGATATTGGGCGTCTCGAGTGACTTGACGAAGAGCTGCTGCAGGTCGCGCTGGCTGATGTAAGCGCCGAGGTCACGCTTGTACGTGACGGCGTCGCCAGCGGAGCGGGGACCGTTCGGGAAGAACGTCCTGGCCGAGATCTCACGCGGCGCGCCGATCCGGATCTGGACGTTCTCCAGCTTTCGGCCGAGCGCGCCGGTCGCAAACAGAAAGCCCAGGCCCTCGTAAGCGAGCTTTGCCCAGCCGTAATAGTTGTCGGAGCGTGGCGGCGTTCGGTCCGGGTCGACCATGTCCATCTTTCCGACGTGGATCAGGTGCTCGTACCAGTCGGCGGCATGGTTGGAGCTGGCCATGACAACGCGTCGCACGCCCTCGTCGAGCGAGAGCTGAAAGACGCGCTGGGCCATATCGACGTTACGCCGCTCGGGCTCGTACTGGCGGGCCCGCCAATCTTCGGCCGTTCGTGGCCCGCGGTGGTAGCCGAGGTGGACGACCGCGTCGCAACCCGCAAAGTGGGGCCGCAGGGTCGTGTCGTCCGCTTCGACCAGGTCGGCGACCTGAACGCCTTCGACGGCCTCGCCGTCCCGATCGGTCGTTCGGACGTCGATCAGCCGCAGCTGGTAGCGCTGGCGAAACACGGGCAAGAGCTGCGAGGCGATGTAGCCGGTGGCGCCGGTCAGCAGGACTGTCGGCCGCTGGATCTGAGCCATGTGAAACCCCCTCTCCCATCCTACCAGGGATCCCAGGATGACAAAAACGTGCTCAGGATGACCAATGCCCCGGGCAGACGACTGACTAGGCGTTCCGAATTGGTACGATGGGCCTTGTGGCGAAGCCCGATCTGGCGCCCCTGCTCAATCCACGCTCGATAGCGATCGTCGGGGCGTCGGCGGACTTCAGCCGTATCAACGGCCGCCCGTTGCGGTTCATGCTCGAGTACGGCTACCGGGGCAAGCTGTACCCGATCAACCCGCGCTACGAGGAGATTGCCGGACTCACCTGCTACCCGTCCATCGGCGCGGTGCCGGAGTCGCCCGATCTGGCGCTGCTGGGCCTGTCCGCCGCGGCCACCCCGGATGCGCTGGAGCAGTGTGGGCAGCACGGCGTTCGGGCCGCCGTCGTATTCAGCGGCGGCTTCGGGGAGGCCGGCCCTGAAGGCCAGGCCCTTCAGGAGCGGCTGGTCGAGACAGCCGAGCGCTACGGGATGGCGCTCTGCGGCCCGAACTGCCTGGGCTTCGTTAACTTCCCGCTCGCCGCGGCCTGCACCTTCACCGCGACCTTCGACTCGGTCGATCTGCGGCCCGGTCGAATCGCCTTCATCAGCCAGAGCGGCGCCCTGGGCGCGTACATCTACGCCATGGCGCGCGAGCGCGGGCTAGGCTTCAGTTATTACATCAGCTCCGGCAACGAGGCCCAGACGGACTTCGCCACCTATCTGGACTTTCTCGTCGAAAGCGCCGAGACGGACGTCATTCTGGGCTATCTAGAGACGGCCCGAGACGGTTCGGGCCTGCTTCGTGGCGCCAGGCGAGCGCTCGCGGCCGGCAAGCCCGTCATCCTGCTCAAGGTCGGTCGTTCGCCCTCCGGCGCGCGCGCCGCCCGCTCGCACACCGGGTCACTGGCTGGCAGCGACCGCGTGTACAACGCCGCCTTCCGCCAGTCCGGGGTGATCCGCGCCGAGACGATCGAGGGGATGCTGGACATCGCCTATCTCGCCACCGTCGGGCGCGTTCCGCGTGGGCCCGGCGTGGCCGTCTCGACGGTGTCGGGCGGAGCGGGTGTCATCCTCGCGGATGAGATCGAGCGGGCGGGCCTGCGATTGACCGAGCTCAGACCTGAGACCCGGCAGGCGCTGGCCGAGCTCATCCCGTCGTTCGGCTCGACGGCTAACCCCGTCGACACGACCGCACAGCCGCTCAACGATCCGGGAATCTTGCGCGGCTGCCTGGTGACGGTCGCTCGCGATCCCGGGGTGGACACCGTGATCCCGTTTCACGGCCCCTTGGCCGAGTACGCCGACACGCTGGTCGAAGCGATCTCGAGCGTTGCGGCGGAGAGCGAGAGCCTGGTGCTGGCCAACTGGCTGCTGGCGCCGCCTATGGCCCGTGCCACCTTGGAGGAGCGGGGCGTGCCGGTGTTCGATGATCCCAGCCGCGCCGTCCGGGCCCTCGGCGCACTGGTACGCTGGGAGGAACGACGGCGAGTTCTGACGTAGGGGCGCCGCTTGCTGCGCCCATGTCAGCGCGCAGCAAGCAGCGCCCCTACCTCAGGCCCGCCAGTCCTTCGATTGCTTCTCGCCGCAGGGGCTCGAGCAGCTCGATAGTCTGGGCGAGCTGCTCGGCGAGCCACTGCTGGAAGGCGAGGTCGAGCGGCTCGAGCGCCAGGACACGGTGGACTCGGGTCCACCCTCGATCCCACGGCTCTGCCTCGGTCCGCTCCCCGAGCATCCCTTTGATCAGCGCGAGCTCTTCGCTGAACCAGTCGAGCATGCGGGCATTCCGATCGCGGTCGCTCGCCTCGAAGTGCAGCCCCAGCTCAACCAAGCTGGCGGAGCGCCGCAGCCAGATCTCGTAGTGCTGGCTGCGGTCCTCATAGTGCAGCTTGACGAGCGGGCCCCGCAGCCGATGCTGGAAGTCTCGCAGTTCCGCGGGGAGG
>WNGA01000940.1_pt1 | contig 44734 bp, 40 predicted proteins | sample 5400061 | NCBI WGS metagenome assembly WNGA01 (sample SAMN13153366, study PRJNA577476) | soil metagenome | isolation source: 100 cm soil or saprolite under grassland replicate 2 | place: USA:California | collected 2016-06-15 | reverse complement strand
GCCACCGCGCAGCTACCCAAGGCCGCCGTCTTCGCCGAGGCGGCCGGCAAGGTGGCCGCTGTGAACCTCGCCGCGGACCTGCACGGCGGCGACCATGCCACCTTCGACGGGCACGGTTTCTGCTTCCTCGAGCTCCCTGGGAAGCAGGTCGCCACCGTGACCGGCGATTTCTACGCCGAACCCCGGCCGGCCGTACGACTCGAGCCTGCCGACGGCGACAGCTACCGCGCCAAGCGGCAGTGGGAGCAGGAGCGGCTCGCCGGCTGGCTCGGGTGACGACAATCCCGTGGCCAGCTGCACGCCCGATCAGGCCCGGTCGGCGACCCTGGTGTCCGGGTACCGCTGGTTGACCTCGTAGCGCGGGCCGGCGCGGTGCCGATCGGCGCGGTCGAGCGCGGCCAGCAGGTGCTCCACCTCGGCGCGGTCCTGAGCGCGTTGGGCATCGGCCTGCATGGCTCGCCAAGCATTGCGACGTGCGCCGCCGGTCCCGTACGTGTCGACGATCCGTACCGCGAGGCGCACCAGCCGCTCTGTGATGTCGTACCCGCTGCTGGGCTTCTCCACGGCCGTTATCCTCCCCCGCCGACGCGGCTGCCGGTGGCCTTTGGCCGTATTTGGGATGACTCCAGACAACCGGCGAGGTGGCGTCGATGGCGCGCCGGCTCAGGTCAGTTCGGCGACGCCGGACCACTGCGCGCGGCGAACACGTCACGGAAGGGTTTCACCAGGCGGTCCGACGCAGGTACGGGACCTGTCCGCGTTGACCATCACCAAGGTCTCGGTCGGGCCGATGGACAACAACGCCTACCTGCTGCGGTGCCGGAAGACCGGAGAGCAACTGCTGATCGACGCGGCGAACGAAGCGTCCCGGCTGCTGGAGCTGGTCGGCGCCGGCCTGTCCCACGTGGTCACCACGCACCAGCACCACGACCACTGGCAGGCGCTCGCCGAGGTCGTGGCGGGCACCGGCGCCCGCTCCGTGGCGCACCGGCTCGACGCCCCGGAACTCCCGGTCAAGTCCGAGACGATCGAAGACGGCGCCCGGATCCCGGTCGGCGACTGCGAACTGGAGGCGATCCACCTCGTCGGCCACACTCCCGGCTCGATCGCACTGCTCTATCAAGATCCCGGGGGTACGCCGCACCTGTTCACCGGTGACTCGCTCTTCCCGGGCGGGGTCGGCAACACCTGGGGCGACACCGAGCGGTTCACCTCGCTGATCGACGACGTGGAGCACAAGCTCTTCGACCGGCTCCCCGACGACACCTGGTTCTACCCCGGCCACGGCGACGACTCCACCCTCGGCGCCGAGCGGCGGTCAATCCCGGAATGGCGCGAGCGGGGCTGGTGACCGTACGGACTCCCCCGCGGTCTCGGAGTCCAAAACGCCGACTGGCGGGCCAGTCGGCGTTTGGATCCAGCTGTCAGAGAGTCGTCACGAGCAGCGATCGGTGAAGTCGTAGTCCTTTCCGGTGGGACCTACGAAGAGGTCCTTCTCGACGGCGACGCCGGTCGGCGCGGACTCGTCCACCTTGCTGATCAGGCTCTGCCGGAACACCGCGTCGTTCGGCTTCCCCGAGTAGTTGCCCGCCTCGTCCGGCAACATGCCTTCGTAGTCCACCTTGTCCAGAGACTTCACAGCCTTCAGCAGCCCGTCCCTGGTGATGTTCCCGTCCTTGGCGGCCTTCTCCAGCGCCGCCTTCATCGGATAGGACCAGATCCAGCCTGAGGTGTACCCGTCGTTCGGGGTGACACCGCCCAACGCTTTCCGCATGGCCTTGTGCCCTGGAGTGTCCGCGCCGAACGGCGCCCAGGGGCCGGACTGCTTGTACAGCGCCTTGAAGGCGTCCGCCGCGGGGCTCTTCAGCAGGGCCGGGTTCCAGGTGGGGCTGGTGCCGATGAACGTGCCCTTGAATCCGCTGGCCGCGGCCTGGCCGACGATCACCGCGGCGTCCGTCGGGCCGGTTGTCAGGATCACCACGTCCGGCTTCTTGCCGACGACCGCCTTGATCGCGGCCGCCTGGTTGTCCTGACCCAGCGGGGTCTCCACCGCGGCGTACGTCAGGCCCTGCGCCTCCGCGGCGATCTTCGCGCCTTCGGCCGCGTCGTCGCCGTAGTCGCCCGCGTAGTGCACCGCTAGCACCGACTTGGCGCCGAGGTCGTCCGCGGCGTAGTCCACCGAGTTCATCGACTCGAAGCAGTAGTTGGTGCCCGACTCGATGATCACGTCCTCGAAGTCCCACCCCGACGTCCACGATGCCGGCGCGGAGACGATCTTCTTGGCCTTCAGGTCGTTGATGATGGCCGCCGTGGTGGGCGAGCCGAGGGTCTGCGCCAGGCCGAGCACCTTGCCCTGGATCTCCTCGAAGACCTGCCGGTGCGTCTCCGGGTTGTACTTGTTGTCCTTCACGTACGTGGTGACGTCGATGTCGTACCCGCCGATCCCGCCGGCTTCGTTCACCCGCTTCCAGAAGGCCTTCTGGGCGTCGGTGATGGGCACCGCGAGCGCCGCGAACGGTCCGGAGGTCAGGTCGGAGATGATGCCGAGATAGATGCAGCCGTTGTCCTTGTTCGGCGTGTTCGGGCATGCCTTCTTGGTGACCCCCACGCCGGTGGTCACCTCGTCACCGCCGCCGCGGAGCCCGCAGCCGGAAGCGACGAGCGCCAACGCGGCCAGGACCGCCGCCACTCGTGCTGTGCGGAGAGCCATGATTCCTCCCTTTCGTGGCCGGCCGTGGTGGGCCGGCCGAACCAATCCGGGTCAATACGAGAACGGCCAGGACTTCCAGTAGTTGCGTACGCGGATCCAGATGCCGTACAGCCCCCGCGGCTCGAACAGCAGAAAGCCGATGATCAGCAGTCCGTACAGCACGGTTTCGATCTGGAACACGTTGACCGGAGCACTGGCGTCCGAGGAGATGAACGGCGCGAATCCGGGCAGCTCCCGGGTCAGTTTCGGCAGCATCGTGATGAACATCGCGCCCATGATCGATCCGGAGATGGTGCCCACGCCCCCGATCAGCACCATCGCGATGTACTGCACCGAGAGCAGCAGGTTGAACGAGCCGGGCTCGATGAACCCGGTGACGGTGTAGAGCAGGGCGCCGGCACACCCGGCGTAGAACGAGGACACCGCGAAGGCGAGGACCTTGTACCGGGTCAGGCTCACCCCGATCACCGAGGCCGCGACGTCGCGGTCCCGGATCGCGGCGAACGCCCTGCCCACTTTGGAGCGCGCCAGATTGCGTGCCAGCACGGCGAAGCCGATCAGCAGCACCAGCATCAGCAGGTACAGCTTCTGCTCGCCGGTGAGGAACCCGTCGGGCTGGTTGAGCCGGTTGCCGAACAGCTCCGGCACCGCCGCCTCCCGGCCGACGCCGGGCCCTCCGGTCAGCTCCGTCCACTCCTTGAAGATGTGCTCGCCGAGGAACACCAGCCCCAGCGTGACGATGGCGAGGTAGAGGCCCCGCAGGCGGGTGGCCAGGGGCGCCACCAACACGCCGAAGAACGCGGCCACCAGCCCCGCCGCCAGCAGCCACACCAGCACGTTCGTGACCCCGAAGCCGATCGTGCGGCCGTCCGGGTCGCCGCTGAGCGCCGCGGCGGTGTACGCGCCGATCGCCAGGAAGAACGCGTGGCCCAGGGTCACCTGGCCGGCGTACCCGGTGATCAGGTTCAGTCCGATCGCGCCGATCGCGGCGGCCAGGCCGAGCGCGAGCAGGCGCAGGGTCTCGTCGTCGTACACGAACGGCGACGCGAAGCCGATCAGTACGAGCACGAGCACCGCGCGCCGCTTCGGCGTGGTGTTGAGCAGCCGCAGGTGCTGCGCGTACGAGGTGTAGAGCTCCGGCCTGCCCTTCATACCCGCTCCACCTCCCGGGTGCCGAACAGCCCGTACGGCCTGACCAGCAGCACCAGCAGCATCACCACGTACGGCGAGACCACCGAGAAGTTCTGCCCGAGCCACGGCGCGAAGTCGCTCTGGTAGGCGCTGACGAGCGACTCGACGACCCCGATGGTCAGGCCGCCCACGACGGCGCCGCCGAGCGAGTCCAGACCGCCGAGGATGACCGCGGGCAGCGCCTTCAACGCGATGATCCACAGTTGCTGGTCGATCCCGGCGCCGGTGGCGATGAACGTGCCCGCCACGGCCGCCAGTCCCCCCGCGATCGCCCAGGACAGCGCGAACACGGCGCCCACCGAGATGCCCTGCGCGAGCGCGGTCTCCTGGTCGAACGAAGCCGCCCGCATGGCCAGCCCCAGGCGGGAGTACTTGAAGAACGCGAACAGCACCGCGATCACCGTCGCTGTGGTGAGGATCATGGCGATGTGCCGCTGCTGGACCGGTACGCCGAGAAGCTCCCACCGGCGCAGGCCCCACGGGTCGCCGACCTGTAGCACGTCCTTGCCGATGAAGCCGTTGACCACCACCCGCAGTGCGATGTCGATTCCCAGCGTGATGATCGCGACCACGAACACCGGCCGGCCGACCATCGGGCGGATCACTGTGCGCTCCACCCCGAGCGCCAGCAGGGCCACCCCGGCGACGCCGAACAGCACCGCCAGGACGAAGCCCACCGGGCCGACCAGATAACTCACCAGGACCGCGCCGGCGAGCATGAACGCCGGCTGGGCGAAGCTGATCACCCGGGTCGCCTTGTAGATGATCACAAAACCCAGAGCCAGCAGCGCGTACGCCGATCCGGCGCCCAGCCCGCTCACCACGCCGCGGAGCAGTTCGGTCATGCCGTACCCCCGTACATCGATTCGACGAGGTCGGAGAACCGTTGGCTCATCGCGGCCCGCTTGACCTTCTGGGTCGCGGTGAGCTCGCCGTCCTCGTGGTCGAGTTCCTTGGGCAGCATGCGGAACTTCTTGACCTGCTCGACGGAGGCGTACCGGGCGTTGACCCGATCGAGCAGGCCCTGCACCAGCTCGATCACCTCCGGGCGCTCCGACAGATCCCGGTACGTGGTGTACGGGATCCGCCGGTGCTGCGCCCAGTCGCCGACGGTGTCCCACTCGATCCCGACCAGGGCCGTGAGGTACGGCCGCCGATCCCCGATCACCACCGCCTCCTTGATGAACTCCGAGGCCTTGAGGGCGTTCTCGATCTCCGACGGCGCGACGTTCTTCCCGCCCGCGGTGATGATGATGTCCTTCATCCGATCGGTGATCTTGACGTGGCCGGCCGTCCACTCGCCGACGTCGCCGGTGTGCAGCCAGCCGTCGGCGTCGACGGCCCGCGCCGTGGCGTCCGGGTCCCGCCAGTAGCCGACGAACACCCCCGGATGCCGGGTGAGGATCTCGCCGGTGGCCTCGTCGATCCGCAGCTCGATGTCGTCATGCGGCTCTCCGACGGTGCCGAGCTTGATCCTGCCGGGGCGGTTGCCGGTGGCGATCGCGCTGTTCTCGGTCATCCCGTACACCTCGTGCATCGGCACCCCGATGCCCATGAAGAACTTCAGCACCTCCGGCGCGATGGGCGCGGCGCCCGAGGCCGCGTACCGGACCTTGCGCATCCCGATCCGGTCCCGCAGCGGGCGGAACAGGAACAGCCAGCCGGCGGCGTACAGCAGGCGGGTGCCCAGGGTGTGGTTGCCGCCGGTACGGACCAGCGTGTCGCCGATCCGGTCCGCGAGCCGCAGCCAGAACCGGGCGAACCAGCGCTTGGTCGGCGAGGCGGACGCGAGCCTGATGGTGACGCCGGCCAGGATCTTCTCCCAGATCCGCGGCACCCCGAACAGGATCGTCGGCTGGATCTCCCGGAGGTTGGCCTGCACCGTCGCGATCGACTCGGCGAAGTTGACCTGCACCCCGGCCGAAGCGTTGAACCAGGTGGTGAAGATCCGTTCGGCGATGTGGCAGAGCGGCAGGTACGACAGCATGACGTCCCGGTCGTTGGGCGGCGGTGAGGTGAACCCGCCCGCGTCGACCAGCCGGCCGATCGCGAACTCCACGTTCGCCACCGAGAGCATCGCTCCCTTCGGCGGCCCGGTGGTGCCCGACGTGTAGACCAGCGTCATCACGTCGTCGGGTCGCGCCTGGCTCATCCGCTGCTCGACGGCGCCGGGGTTCGCCTTGCGGTGCGCGGCGCCGAGCGCGAGGAAGTCGTCCCAGAAGAGGAGCTTGGGGTTGTCGTACCGGCGGCGGATGCCGCGTGGTTCCAGGTAGACGATGCGCTCCAGGTCGGGCAGCTCGCCGAGCACCTCCAGCACCTTGTCGACCTGCTCCTGGTCCTCGGCGATGAGGATCTTGGATGCCGAGTGGGAGAGCAGGTACGCGACCTCGGGGGCCGGGTTGGTGGGGTACAGCCCCACGGTGACACCGCGTGCCGCAACCGTTCCGAGGTCGCTGTATAGCCACTCGCGGCGGTTCTCCGAGTGGACCGCGACCCGGTCACCCGGTTCGACCCCGAGCGCCATCAGGGCGTGGCCCACCAGCTCAGCCTTGTCCCAGTAGTCGGCCCAGGAGACCTCCTGCCAGATCCCGATGTCCTTCTCCCGCATCGCGATCCGTCGCGGGGCGGCGGTCGCCCGGTCGCGTACCCGGGTGGCGATGGTCGTGGTGCGCGTGGGGGCGGCGGCTGGGGCCGCTTCGGTGACGCTCACGGTGCCTGCTCCTCTCCGAGGTAGGCGCGGATCACGTCCGGATGACGCTGCACCTCGGCCGGCGTGCCGGTGGCGATGGCCACGCCGAAGTCGACGGCCATGATCCGGTCGGCGAGGTCCATCACTATGCCCATGTCGTGCTCGACCATGATCATGGGAATGTCCAGCTCGTCGCGGATGTCGAGGATGAACCGCGCCATGTCCTCGGTCTCCTCGAGGTTCATGCCGGCGACCGGCTCGTCGAGCAGCAGCAGCTTCGGCTCCGCCGCCAGCGCGCGGCCCAATTCCACCCGCTTCTGTACGCCGTACGGCAACAGCCGTACCGGATGCTCGCGCCACTGCTCGAGCTCCAGGAAGTCGACGATGTCCTCGACCACAGCGCGGTTGGCGAGCTCCTGGTTTCGGGCGCGCCCGAGCCACGCGAAGGCCGACAGTACGCCGTACCGGATGTGGGTGTGCCGGCCGAGCATCAGGTTGTCCAGGACGGTGAGATTGGCGAACAGCTCGATGTTCTGGAAGGTGCGCGCCAGTCCGAGGGCGGCGATGCGGTGTGGTGGCATGCCGGTCAGATCCACGCCGTTGAACCTGACCCGCCCGCTGCGCGGCCGGTAGACGCCGGAGAGCACGTTGAAGATGGACGTCTTGCCGGCGCCGTTGGGGCCGATGATCGCGAACAGTTCGCGGGCTCCGACCTCGAAAGAGATCCCGTTGATCGCCTTGACCCCCGCGAAGAACAGGTGCACGTCGGTGAACTCCAGGATCGGCGCGGCCGCCGTGGCGTCCTGCTCGCCCGGCGCCGCTGTGGCGCTCTGTTCGGCGCGGACGGTACTCACGACAACCACCGCTTCCGTCGCTTGTAGTGCTTGACGTCGCGGAAGGACTTGGCCGCGCCCTCGGCGCCGAGCCCGAGGTAGAACTCGCGAATGTCGGAGTCCGCGAGCAGGTCTGCCGCCGGCTTGTCCATCACGATCTTTCCGGTCTCCAGCACGTAGCCGTGTTCCGCGATGGACAGCGCCATGGTCGCGTTCTGCTCGACCAACAGCACGGTCGTGCCCTGTCTGTTGATCTCCACGATCAGGTCGCGGATCTGCTGCACCAGCAGCGGCGCCAGACCGAGACTCGGCTCGTCCAGCAGCAGATAACGCGGGTCGGACATCAGCGCTCGGCCCATGGCGAGCATCTGCTGCTCGCCGCCCGAGAGATAGCCCGCGGTGCTCCTGGTACGTTCCCGCAGCACCGGGAAGAGTCCGTAGACCCGGTTCAGGTTTTCGCGGAGCTGTCCGCGGTTGGCGTGCGCGCCGACCCGCAGGTTCTCGTCCACCGAGAGTTCGGCGAAGATGCGCCGTCCCTCCAGGGACTGCTTGACGCCGAGCCCGACGATCCGGGCGGGGCTGTGCCGGTGAATCGGCTCGTCGTCGATGCTGACCGAGCCTTTGGTGATCTTGCCGTAGTGGATGTCGAGCAGCCCGGAGACGGCCCGTAGCAATGTCGTCTTGCCCGCGCCGTTCGCGCCGAGCAGCGCGACGATCTTGCCGTCCGGCACGTCAAGGCTTATCCCCCGCAGCACCAGGATGACGTCGTCGTAGACGACCTCTAGATTGCGCACCGCGAGCATCCGGCCTCCGTGTACGGGATATGACCTAGATCACACCGGAGGTTAACCAGCCTGTCACAATCCAACCTCCTCCAAAGGGATGAGGCTGAAAGCCGAACTTCCCGGTCGGTGCGGGGCGGGGCCGACTTCACGGCTGATCGCACGACCGGTTGACGTTTCCGGCCGCGTGACCCATGCTCCTGATCCATCACCGTGGAGGCGCGGATGGCGACGGAAATTGCTGCCAGAAACCTCGTGACGACGCAGATTCGCCGGGCGCTACACCACCTGACACGGATCGACGGGTTCTCGGCGGCCCTGGGAGGCGTGGTCTCGCAGGGCGGCGCCCGGCTGGTGCTCAGCGAACTGCACAACATGCGGTGCGAGTTGTTGCGCGGCATCGTGGTCGCGCCCGGTATCGGCCTCGGCGGGCGCGTGTTGCAGTACCGGCGTCCGGTGGCGGTGGACGACTACGTGGAATCCACGAGCATCACGCACCAGTTCGACCGGGCAGTGGCTTCGGACCAGATTCGCGCCGCGATCGCGCTTCCGGTCCGGGTGCACGGCGCCGTCCGGGCGGTGGTGTACGGCGCCGCTCGTACCCCCACGGCGTTCGGCGAGCGTACGGTCGACGCGGCGATGGCCGTCGCCAGGAGGCTGGCGCACGACATCGCGGTCGAGGAGCAGGTGCAGCGCCGCGTCGGGCGCATTCTGCAGGAGCAGGCGCACCGTGCGCGCGGCGATCTTGCCCCGCTCACCGGCAGGGACGTGGCGGAGCTCAACGCGGAGCTGGTCGCCGTCGCCGCCGCGGTCTCCGATCCGGACCTGCGCGATCGGCTGGTCGCCCTGAGCGACCGCTTGTCCGGGGGTGGAGCGGCGAAGGCGGCCCGGTCGATGATCCGGCTGTCTCGGCGGGAGGCCGATGTGCTGATCCAGCTCGCGGCCGGCTGCACCAACCAGGAGATCGCCGACCGGCTGTCGATCCTGCCGACCACCGTCAAGACCCACCTGAGGAACGCCATGCGCAAGCTCGGCGCACGTAACCGGGTGGAGGCTGTGTCGGCCGCACGGCACGCCGGCCTGGTGCGCTGACGGCCGCGCCGACCACGCTAGGCGCCGAGCGGCCGGCGATTCCCGACAGACGCGCCTGGGGCTGGTGACGTCTCTGCCGGGAGCCGGCCAGCCGAGAGCTGATCCCTGAGTACGAACTTCTGGACCTTGCCCGTCGGGGTGACCGGCAGCGCGTCCACGAAGCTCCAGTACGCCGGCGTCTTGTGGGCGGACATGTGCGCCCGGCAGAACGTCCGCAGGTCTTCGACCGACGGGCGTTCGACGCCTGACGTGAGCCGTACGACCGCCGCGATCTGCTCGCCCCACCTGTCGTCCGGTACGCCGACCACGGCGGCCTCAGCGACCGCGGGGTGGGTCAGCAGCAGCTCCTCGATCTCCCGGGGGTAGAGGTTGATGCCGCCTCGGATGATCATGTCCTTGAGCCTGCCGGTGACCTTGACGAAGCCACGCTCGTCGATGGTCCCCAGGTCGCCCATGTGCAGCCAGCCGTCCGCGTCGATCGTCGCGCTGGTGGCGTCCGGCAACTCGTAGTACTCGATCATGTTCTGGTAGCCGCTGCAGCAGATCTCGCCCTGCTCGCCCAACGGCAGCACTTCGCCGGTGGCCACGTCGACGATCTTGACTTCGAGATGCGGCAGCGGCTGACCCACGGTCTCCGACTGGTCCTCGGGTGAGTCGGTCAGCTTCGTCTGGCAGATGACGCCGTGCATCTCCGTCTGGCCGAAAAGAATGGTGGTACGGCACGCGAACGTCTCCGCCGTACGCCGAATCAGCGGGGCCGGCACGGCGCTCGCGCCGCTCATGAGGGTCTGGATGCTCGACAGGTCCCGCTTCGGGCGGTCCGGATGGTCGAGCACCGCCAGCAGCATGGTGGGGACCAGCAGCGAATGCGTCCCCCGGTACGTCTCGAACGCCTCCAGCACCAGGGCGGGGTCGAAGCCGGGGAGGATGACGAACGTGCCCCGCTTGGCGAGCACCCCGAACGACGTCACGGCGCCTCCGCCGATGTGGTACATCGGCATGGCGTTGACGTTGACTCCGCCGTCCGACATGCCGGCCCGCTCGGCCACGAACGCCGCCGCGTTGACCAGACCCTTGTGGTGCAGCAACGCACCCTTGGGGAAGCCGGTCGTCCCGGAGGTGTACTGAATCTGGATCGGGTCGGTGGGCGCCACCGCCGGCAGTTCGGCTCGACTGTCGCCGCTGGCGAGGAAGGCGTCCCAGTCCGAGAACGAGATCGCCGCCTTGAGGTCCGGCAGGTTCGGGCGTACCTGCTCGACCACGCTGGTCATGTCGAAGTCCCGATACGAGTCGGCGTGCACCAGGCACACCGCGCCCGACTGCTTCAGGACGTACTCGAGTTCGCGGGACCGGTAGGCCGGGTTGGCCGCCACCATGACCATGCCGGCGAGGCTGATGCCCTGCTGCAGGACGATCCAGTCCGCGCTGTTCGGCGCCCAGATCGCCACCCGGTCGCCGGGCGCGAAGCGGGCCAGCAGCGCCCTGGCCGCGCGCTCGGCGTCAGCGAGGAACTCCGCGTACGTCCAGCTCCTGCGCGCCGACGGGTTCTCGACGGCGTCCACCAGCGCGAGACGCTCGGGCACCGTGGCCGCCGCCTCGCGGAGCAGATCACCCAGGGTGACGTCGCGAGTCGCCTCGCCCTCGTCCGCCGCCCAGTACGACTCCGTGAGCAGAGTCCGGCCGGTGGCGATCTCTCCGCCGAGTGGGGTGCTGCTGACAATGGACATGATCTGTACCTCATTACGAAACGAATGTCGGCGTGTGGCGCGACGGGCGACGGGTCCGGCCTGCTATGCGATGGAGATTCCACCGTTCACGCTCAGGACCTGCCCGGTGACGAGGCGGGAGAGCGGCGATGCAAGGAACAGAATGAGGTTCGCCAGGTCCTCGGGCTCGGTGAGCCCGAGGTGTGCCTGGGCGGCGATGCGATCGAAGATCTTCTTGCTGAACCCCTCGGTCATGACGCGGTCGTACGTGCCGGTTCCCACGACGAGCGAAGGGGTGACCGCGTTGACCCGGACTCCGTACCGCTTCGACTCCAGGGCCAGGGTTCGCGAGAACGTCACGATGGCCGCCATGGCAGCGCCGATGCAGGTCTCCCCCGGGGTCGGCACCTTGGCGGCGTCCGAGGCGATGTTGATGATCGAACCCGCCTCCTGCCTGCGCATGTACGGGATCACCGCGCGGCTCATGAGAAGCGGAGCGAGTGCCTGTCGCACCAGGATCTCGCCGATCTCCCCCGGTGGAATGTCGTGCAGCAGCGTGGGCTGGTACGCGGCCACGGTCGAGTTCACCAGCACGTCGATCGCGCCGAGGCGGCGGTGTGTGTCCGCTGCCGCGTCCACGGCGGCCACCGGGTCGGAGGCGTCGGCCGCGAGGAACTCGGTGCCGGCCCCCGGGACGGCCTGCAACACGTGATCCACCGCGCGCTTGCCGCGCTCCTCGTCGCGTCCCAGCAGCATCACGCGGCGGCAGCCGGTCTGCGCGAAGGCGACCGCGGTCGCGAGCCCCACCCCGGAGGTTCCGCCGGCGATGAGCACTGCCGCATCCGAGAAGTCGAAACCGTCCTCGGCCCGCGGTGGGCTCGGCATCGATTCGGGCATCTCGTCGTCCCTCCGTGCGGGCGAAGCTGCGTGTGCTTGGTCACACCATACAAAAGGTAAGACCAAAAGTTTGACATTGCAAGGCCCTGAGTGAACAAATCCGTAAGACTTGCTGGATGCCCGCCGGTTACGCCGGCCGGATCGGAATCAGGGTGCGGCCGAGGGCCGCGTCGTGCGCGGCGACCTGCGCCGGCACCGCACAGCTGGAGCAGGACGGCGCCGGTTCCGGTGCGGCGGCACCCTGCGCTGTCTCCGGTCCACGGTCAGCTTGGCGACCCGCGCCCCGGCTGGCTTCGCGGGCGAGCAGCGCAGCGCCGAGCGCGCCGGTGATCTGGGGCGAGGGCGGCACCGTGACGCGAGCCTTCAGCGCCTCTTCCAGGAAGCGCACGACCGCCGCGTTCCTGGCGACACCGCCCGTCATCACGACCGGGCTGCGCTTCCCGACGTGCGAGACCAGCCCCAGGGTGCGTGCCGTCACCGCACGGTGGACCGACGCGGCGATGTCCTCGCGCCGCTCACCGCGTGCCAGCAGCGAGATGATCTCGGTCTCGGCGAAGGTCGCGCACATGCTGCTGACCTCGAGATCCTTGTCGCCGGTGAGCGCCAGCCCCGCCAGTTCGTCGAGCTCGCACTCGACCGCCCGGGCCAGCACCTCGAAGAACCGGCCGGTCCCGCTCGCGCACCGGTCGTTCATCGAGAAGTTCTCCACCAGCCCGAGCTCGTCCACGAGAATCGCCTTGCTGTCCTGGCCGCCGATGTCGACCACGAGGCGTACGCCGGGGCACATCGCCGCGACACCCCGGGCATGACAGGTGATCTCCGTGAACGTACGTTCGGCGCCGGCGACCAGGCGGCGGCCGTACCCGGTGGCGATGGTCTGCTCGATGTCCGACTCGTCGAGGCCGGCCGTCCGCAGGGCGCCCGCCAGGGAGCGGGCCAGCCCCGCGCGGCTCACGGCGCCCATCTGGACGACCTCGGAGGCGACGATCCCGCCGGCCGCGTCGACGATGACCGTCTTGGCCGTTGTCGACCCGAGGTCGACACCCATGTAGTGGCCTGTCATGTTCGCGCCCTCCTGCCAGGCAGCGCACGCGCGTTGCGGTCAGCTCGGGACAGCGGCCGCTCGGCTGCGGCGTACGTCGATCCCCTCGAGCATCGCCACGAGACGGCTCTCCAGGATCTCGTCCTTGTAGAACGACGCGTCGACGACGTCCCCTTCGAAGAACATCGAGGGAATCCCCAGCTCACGCTGGGCGGCCTTCGCGACCAACTGCTGGGGGTTGGTGAACGCCCGGCAGGTACGGGTGGAGTGGAACACCATGCCGTCGACGCCGTACTCCTCGCAGTCGCGCAGCAGCAGGTGCTTGATGGTCCTGGTGCCATGGTTGGTCGGGCAGAGCAGGTAGTGCTGGGCCATGCCGAGGATCGGATCCTCGGGGTCGATCAGCTGTGGCTCCTGCCAGAACGCCTGGTGGGTGTAGCGGCCCGCCACCACCGCCACGTCGTGGGCGGCGAACCGCTTCGCCAGGAAGCCCAGCTTGTTCCAGTTCATGATCCCGTCGAAGTACAGCCGGTAGCGCTCGTTGCGTACGCCGGAGACCCCGTCGGCGATGCGCTGCTCGATCTCGGCCTTGATCGCGGCGAAGTAGTCCACCAGCTCCTGGCTGGCGGGCAGGAAGTTGATGTGCGCGATGCTCGCCACCCAGTCCCAGAACGTCGCGGGGGTCGGCGCCTGCTTGCACAGCGCCATCGCCTCCCGGCGAAGCTCCGACGCGCGCTTGAGGTACGCCATGTTCTGCCGCAGCGCGTCCCAGTCGAACGGCCGGCCGGTGAGGTTCTCGATGAAGCCGATCAGCTCGTACAGCTGGTCGGCGACGTAACGGGAGGACTGCTCCCACTCCTCGCCGACCAGGTAACCGGAGTCCGGCTTGTTGCCCCACAGGTACGGCATGGAGACGTTGAAGATCGGCACCTCCTTGCCGAACACCCGGAAGGAGATGTCGTCCCACTGCTGCCCGGTGCTGCACCCGGCGTACGCGTTGACGAAGAAGTCGGGGGCCGGCAGGCGGCTGGCGAGTTCCTGCTGCTCGGGCAGCCCGACGATGCCGGTGCCGTCCCCCTCCCGGGCGCGCTTCGTGAGCACCGCACAACCGAGGTGGGTGCGCGCGTACGAGCAGAGTTCGCCGTTGTAGCCGTACTCCTCACCGGCCTGCTGCGCCGGCTGTTCGAGGTGCTGCGCGGCAAGACGTGCCGAGAAGGCCTCGCCGTGGCACCACACGAGGCCGGCCGCCTGGAAGATCGGATTGACCGCTGCGCCGTTGTACCAGACCACCTGCTCGCCGCGTTCCCGCGCGGTGAAGACGCGGTCCCAGTAGTCGGAGACCATCTGGCCGCCCGTCTTGGTGATGCTCAGGCGGTTGGCATCTTCCAGAACCGGTGCGCTCATGTGATCACTTCCCTTTCGGTCTCAAGAGGCGACGAGCTGCATGCGGCGGATCCGCTCGAGCAGCGCCTCGACCCGGGTACGGACGGATTCCACGGCGACGCCTTCGTGTTCGGTCTCGATGAGCAGGTGCGGGATCCGCCGCTCGGTCAGTCGCTTGCGCAGCTCGGGGTAATAGAGCATGTGCGGCTCGCAGAACTTGGCCATGAGCACGATGACACCCTGCGCGCCGCTCGCCTCGACGGACCGCACCAGGTGGTCCTCCCAGTCGGTGTCGTGCTTGACCCGAGTGGGACACGGCATGTTGACGTCGCGCTGCAGGTACCACCTGCCGATCGCCTCGGCGGGATCGACGTCCTCGGCGATGTCCGTCGAGATGTAGCGGGCACCGTGGTAGAGGTCGTCGTCCACGACGATCGCGCCGCAGTCTTCGATGGTCTGCAACAACTCGGGTTTCGGCGCATGACAGAAGTGGCCGGACAGGTGCAGCCGTACCCGGTCGTCGCGGGGTGCGGCCTGCGCGCCTTCGAGCACCTGCGCGAGCAGTTCGGTGTGTTCGGCCTTGTCCATGACCATGCTGGACTTCACCAGGACCTGCAGCTCCGAGGAGCTGAAGTGGGCGTTCCCGGTCCGTCGCGCCTGGAAGACACTGCGCAGCATCCGGCGGTTCCGGTTGTACAGCGCGATGCTGCCGGCGAGGGCGTCGGAGGTGACGGGCGCGCCGGCGATCGTCGCCATCTCGGCCAGGAACGAGCGCACCTGCTTCAGCACCGCTCCGGCGGTCCAGTCGTCGCCGAGGGACGGCTCGAGGTGGCCGAAGTGCATCGGGGTGTCGGGCTGCTCGAAACGCACCACGTCGGTGGCACCGAGCAGCTGGATGCAGTGGTCGGCGAGGAGGAAGGCGTCGTAGACCTGGAGCCGGCCCTTCGCTGCCCGGTCGGCGAGGTTCCTGGTGTATCCGCAGTAGAACTCGGCCAGCAGGTTGCGTCCGTGGGTGTCGGGTTCGCGGTCTTCCTGGATCACCACCGGCAGCGTCCCGGCAGCGTGTGCGATCTCGGCCGGGAAGTTCATCGGGAGTACGCCGACCACCTTGCGGCCGGTGCGTTGCTTCCATCGCGCGACGTACGCCTCCGGGTCGTGGGCGACCTGGGTGAGCGTGGCCAGCGCGGCCGCGGATGCGTCCGACATGTGTCACCTGCCTTTCGGCGGATCCCCACCGCAGGCGTCCAGGGACTGCGGGGAGTGGTCGATCGCTGTGTCTCGACCGCTGCCCTCATGTCTAGCGCAAACTTACACAGTAAGCAATACTGAGTGCCTGAAAATGTAAAACGTCATCCGCGGGCTCAGCCGGAGTTGGCCGGTGCGGCGTCCCGCATGAGCTCCTGCCAGCGCTCCCGGGCAGGCCCCGACCACCGCTCGCGGCGGGTCCGGAACAAGTCGGCCGCTTCGTGGCCCACCCAGTTCGGCAGCAACTCCGGCGGCAGTTGCGGGTCGAGTCGCAGGAACCGCTGGAGCTGGTTGCGCAGCCCCAGGTAGCTCAGCAGGACGTCGTCGCCCTCGGCCGGACGAAGTTCGGAGTACTGCGCCAGCATCGCGTGGTAGTACTCGGCGAGCTCGGGGAGATTCCAGGCCCTGCGGACGATCTGCTCGTTGCTCATGCCGACGTCCTCGGTACGGCCGGTGAAGCCGATCGCCGTGTCCCCGAGCTCGAACCGGGCAATCAGGGAGCGCAGTTCCGCCACCGCGGCCACGTGCGGCGTGAGCCAGACGCCGGGAGTCGGATTGCCCATCCGAAGCCAGGTCAGCCCGCCGTAGAGCCGCTTGCGGGTGGTGCGCTCGTTCTGCGGGACGGAGACCAGCAGCACCAGCCAGCGCCCGTCCCAGGGTTCCGGCCGACCGAGGAAGCTCGTCGTACGCCGCAGTCCCTCCTCGACGACGTCCCGTCCCTGTGGTGTCATCCGCCACCGCACCGCTCGTCCGCAACGCTCGCTCTCGATCCATCCGGCCGCCGCCGAGCGTGCGATGGCCTGCCGGGCGGCGTGGCTCTCGACGCCGAGTCCGCCGAGTACGCGCACCAGCACCGTCGTCCAGACCGCCTCGTTGTCCGGAAAGGCGAACTCGCCCAGTACGGTCAGCAGCAACGATCGCGCGCTGGCGGGCGGCAGCGGGTGTTCCTGTGGGTCTACGGTCACCCGGCCATCCTTACCGATCCGGCAACGCATGACCGCCCTGACGCGCGGCAGTCCCGACCGTCGGTAGCGGTCACCCGCCTCGTGCCGGACGGACCCACCGGGTGATCCCGATGGACCGCAGGAACGGCAGGTCGTGGCTGGCGACCGGCAACGCCGTGAGCGAGGCGCGGAACCGTTAACGGTCCTGGCGGATCGTCCAGCGACCGGCGGAGGCGACGGGTGCCGGGCGGTCCGCCGGGCTGCCGTCAGCGGGGAACACCGCGATCGCGATCCGGAGCACCTGGTCGTCGCGCAGTCCCTTCTGGATGGTGCCGACGGCGAACTGGCGGCCCTCGGTCGCCGGGTAGTCGGCCACCACCTCCGCCCACATGCCGACGCTCTTGCCGTCCTTCCAGTCGTGCACCTCGTACCGGACCTGGTACCAGTCGCCGGGTGCGAGACCGTCGACGCGCACCTGGGCCTGGGCGTCGACCCAGCCGCCGCGGGTCGGGTTGTACCCGGGGTTGTCGCCGGCCACGTGCCCGCTCAGCGGGTCGGCGTACTCCTGGTCCCAGGTGATGCTCTCGAACTCGCCCCAGGTCAACTGCTGCGCCTTGGTCTTGCCCAACGAGGTACGGAACGGCATGTCGTCCTGCCTTTCTTGCCACTGCTCCCAGGTCTCGCCGGTCACCACCGAGACCACCGGCGCCAGCTCGGCCCACTTCGTCACGTACGCGCGGAAGATCGAGATGTGGATGTGCCACAGGTGGGTCGAGTCCGCATCGCTGCGCCGCCACGGACCGTAGCGGTTGTCCTTGATCAGGCCGTACACGTTCGACGAGTCGAGGGTGCCGTAGAACTCGCGTACCGCCTCCATGCGGGTGTCGTCCTTGTCGAGCGCCGAGTGCCGCAGCAGCGCCGTACGCTTGCGCATCTGCTCGTCGGACATCGTGTAGTCGATCGCTGCGGCCTTGTCCGAGGGACCCCGCAGATCCAGGCCGAGCTGGATGCAGTACGCGCCCGGCCAGTTGGCCTGGTTGGCGGCGCGGGTGTTGTGGTAGCAGCGTTTGTTCGCGTAGATGCCGCCGAGCCTCACGCCCGGGATCAGCCCGCTCGCGTCGGTCCACATCCGCCACATCGCATCGGTGACGTGGCCCGGGTCGGGGTTGCCGGCGAGCGCCAGGATCTCGGGTGCGGTGCTTCTCAGCTGGTCGAACTCCGCCGGTGTGAGTCGGTCGGCCCGGTCCTCCCCGATCTTGCGGACCTCGTACGCGCCGTCGGCGAGCTGGCGGACCTCGTACTCGCGCTCGACGTCGAACGGGCGCCAGTCGTGAGGCATCAGGACGCTCCTCTACGCGGCCGCGGCTGGGACACAAGTGGCAGCGTGCCGTAGCGCGTGCGGCGACACAACACCCCTGGCGCTGCCGGATTCCAGCGTGGCTGGCGGCGGGTCGGGTCTACTCTCCGAGCTAGGCCCGAGGAGTACGGCGTGATCGAGATCCGGCAGCGGTCGGTGACACGGGTCGTTCCCCTTGTGCTGGCGACGATGACGTCGCAGGCGCTGCTGGTCGTGCTGAGTCCGACGATCGCCGCCATCGCCGACGAGTACGGCGCCTCCGTGGCCGCGGTCGGCCAGGCCCGTACGGTGGCCGCCGCGACCGCCATCGTCGCCTCGCTGGCGATCACCGCGAAGGTCAGCGACATCGGTTCGCGGCGGCTGCTGGTGGTCGGCTCGGTGCTCACGCTCGTCGCCTGCGCGGCCGTGGCGGCGGCGCCGAACCTGGCCGCGTTCATCGTGGCGCACCTGCTCGTCGGGGTCGGCTTCGCCTGTCTGCTCACGGCGGGGTTCGCCGGGGTGGCCGCGTTCTCCGGGGACGACCGGCCCCGGGCGATCGGGTACGTGACCGGAGCCAACGCCCTCGCCTGGATCATCGTGAACCCGCTGGTCGGCGCGCTGACCCAGTGGTTCTCGTGGCGGGTGGCGCAGGCCGTCGTGGCGGGGTTCGCGATCGCGACGCTGGTCTCGGCGCGTGGCACGGCGGCCGTACCCGAGACGCGGCAGGCGCTGCGGTGGCGGGTGCTTTTCGCGGACCGTTCGGCACGCCGCTGGATCGTCGCCGAGTTGCTCGGGTACACGTGTTGGACCGGTCTGCTGACGTACGTCGGGGCGTTCTTCGTCGAGCGGCTCGACACCGGTGAGGCGGCCGCCGGGTGGCTGCTCGCCGCGGGCGCGGCGGCGTACGTCGCGGCCTCGACCCGTACCGCCGGGTTGGTCGCGCGGCTGCCCCGCAGGTCGCTGGTGGCCGGGTCGGCGCTGGTCATGGCGGGGCTCCTGCCGGTGCTGCTGGACAGCGAGTCCTTCGGCGTGGCCGCAGCGGCGACGCTGTTCTGCCTGATCGGGCTGGCGGCCGGGATCCGGACGCCGGTGTCCAGCGGGCTCGGCCTGGACCAGCTTCCCCGGCACGGCAGCGCGATGATGGCGATCCGTACCGGGGTCACCCAGTCGGGGTACCTGCTCGGCGCGGTGGTCGGCGGCGTGGTCATCGGGACGGCGGGCTACGGCGCGCTGGGCGGCGTACTCGGGGTCGGCATGGTGGGCTCGGCGCTGCTGTTCCTGCGGGTACGCGACCCCGGCAACGGGCCGTCGTCCCCGCCCGGCGAGCGGCCGTGACGCGGTCTCAGTCGGCCAGCCACTCGGCGGTCTGGGCGTGGACCAGGCCGTCGCGTACGGCCACCGTGGCGGCCTCCAGGCGGGAGTGGGCGCCCAGCTTGCTCAACACGCCCTGTACGTGGCTGCGCGCCGTCGCCCAGCTCACCCCCATCGCCCGCGCCAGGGCGTACGTGTCCTCGCCGCGGACCAGGCCACAGAGGACTTCGCGTTCCCGGCGGGTGAGGAACCCGGCCAGCCGGTGGACGTCGCTGCGGGGCGGGGCCGGCACCGCCGACCGGGGCGACATCGGTCCCACCACCCGGTGGCCGGCCGCCACGTCCTCGATCATGGTCAGGATGTCGGCGACGTGCTGGCTCTTGTTCGCGAAGCCGCGTACCCCCGCGGCCCTGGCCACGGCGACCACCTCGGCGTCGACGTACCCGGACAGCAGCAGCAGGGCGGCGTCCGGGGCGGCGGCACGCAGCTCGGCCAGCCGCTCCAGCACCGTGCCGTGTACGTAGTTGAGATCCAGCAGGCACAGGTCGACCACCTGCCGGGACAGTACGGCGAGCGCCTCGTCGGGGCTGTGCGTCACCGCGACGACCTGGTGACCGGCGTCGGTCAGCACCAGTGCCAGCGACTCCGCGAACGCCTTGTGGTCGTCGCACACCAGCACCCGCATCCGCCGGTTCACTCCCCCCGCTGATCCGGTAGCAACGCGAACCCCGACGGCTGCGGCAGTACGGCGGGCAGCAGGATCCGCGCCCGGCCACCGTCGAGGGCACCGGCGCCGATCTCGAGGACGCCGCCGTACTCGGCGGCGAAGTCCTGCACGATGCCCAGGCCGAGCGAGGCGAGGCCGGGCGGACCGGCGCCGAAGCCCGGCCCGTCGTCGTCCACCTGGGCGACCGCCCAGCCGTCGTCGACGTACACCCGTACCGCCACCCGGCCGTCCTCGCCGGCGGCCCGGAAGGCGTTGTCCATGACGTTGCGCAGCGCCCGCCACAACGCCAGCTCCGCCACGTACGCCCAGGCTTCGTCGGCGTACACGGTCACGGTGGTGGATCCGGCGAGCGCCATGGCCGCGGCCACGTCGGCGGCCAGGCGGTCCACCCGTACCGGCTCGGTCGCCGGCGACGTCGCGTCCGGGTCGAGGTGGGCGAGGTCGTACGCGGCGAGCAGGTGCTCCAACCAGCGGGCCTCGTCGGCGATCTGCCCGCTGCGGGCGCGGCTCACGGTGCCCACGTCGTCGGCGGACCCGATCACCGAGGCGAGCATCATGATCGTGCCGAGCTGGTGCCGGATGTCGTGCAGCAGCTGCCGCCGCAGCCGCTCGGTGTCGACCGGGTCGCCGGTCGAGTCGGTCCGTACCCGGGCCAGTGGTTCCGGGACCCGCGTCGGTGCCGTTGTCTTTACCTGCCGCTCCATTGCCACTCCCCGCCTGCGCGAATCCCACCGCATCGCGATGTGTGACGTGTACGCACCGGGTCTGCGCGACTACCCGGTGCGTCCAGGTACGACTGTCACGGGAATGGTCACGGTGGACAGTCGCGGACCTGACAGGTCGACCGATCTTGACCTGGCGCACGAGTCGAATCCGCCCTACGTACCACCGGGACTGGCCGTACGGCTGATGGCGCGGCGGCGTGCGGCCGGGCATATCGGCCACTGCCTCAATCGCCGTAGTCCCGACTACGTCCGCTGTCCGAAGACCCACCCCCGCCAGCCGCCATACGGTCGTCGCAAAACGACCTCGGCCACAGGTGGTGTGATGCTTCCTTCTCAGCTAGCCCTTGCCGTGAACGGCCGTCTGGACGACGTCACGGCGAAACTCGCCGTGATGCCGAACCGGGCGGACGCCACGGCACTGACCGACGGTCGCCTCACCGAACCGCCTTCGGTGGCGGTCATCGGAATGGGGTACGTGGGCCTGCCCACCGCACTGGCCCTGCACGACCGCGGCCTGCCCGTGATCGGCATCGACATCAGCGAGAACCGGCTCGAGGCGATCCGGGCCGGCCAGGTGGACCTGCTCGAGGCACAACAGCTCGAACTCGCCGTCGCGCGCAGTTCGGACGACTTCCAGCTGACCTCCGACGTCGCGGCGATGAAACAGGCGGACGCCGTCGTGGTCTGCGTACCGACGCCGATCGACCAGCACCGGCTGCCCGAACTGGGTCCGTTGCAGGCCGCCTGCGCCGACGTCGTACGGCACGCCCGCGCCGGCCAGGTCGTCATCCTCACCTCGACCAGCTTCGTCGGTACGACCCGGCAGCTGCTGATCGAGCCGCTGGTCGAGCGCGGCTTCACGGTCGGCACGGACATCTGCGTGGCGTTCAGCCCGGAACGGATCGACCCGGGGGTGGACAACCACCGGCAGCGGGAGACGCCGCGGGTGGTCGGCGCCGACACCCCGCACTGCGCGACCCGCGCGGCCGACGTGCTGGGCCGGCTCACCGACCAGGTGTACGCGGTCAGCTCCCCCGAGGTCGCGGAGCTGTCCAAGCTCTACGAGAACCTGTTCCGGGCGGTGAACCTGGCGCTGGCCAACGAGATCGCGGACATCTGCGGCGTCATGAATCTGGACCCGATCGAGGTGACCGCGGCGGCCGCCACCAAGCCGTACGGGTTCCTGGCCTGCTTCCCGGGGCCGGGCGTCGGCGGGCACTGCATCCCGTGCGACCCCCACTACCTGCTCTGGCAGCTGCGCGAGGTGGCGATGCCGGCGCCGCTGATCGACCTGGCGATGACCGCGATCGCGCGCCGACCCAAGCAGGTGGTCAGCCGTGCCGCCGAGGTGCTCTCGGAGGGAGGTGTGGCGCTCGCGGACGCCAAGGTGATGGTGGTCGGGGTCAGCTACAAGCCCGGCGTACAGGACCTCCGCGGCTCGTCCGCGGTGGAGATCATCGCCGACCTGGTACGCCGCGGCGCGCAGGTGAGCTACTTCGATCCGCTGGTGCCGGAGGTCCCGCTGCCCGGTGGCGCGATGACCGGCGAATCCGATCCACAGGGCCCCGACTACGACCTGGTGCTGATCCACACCCTGCACCCGGGCGTCGAGTACGACTGGGCGGCCGAGTGCCCCCGGGTGCTGGACGCGACGTACCGGTTCGAGGCCGCGAAACACCGCCAGGTGGTGTAAGCCGATGGAAACGGGGTTCGACTCCACCACCCCTGCGGTGGTGCTCAAGCTCGACCACAACGTGATGCACCACGGCGGACTCGGCGTGATCCGCAGCCTGGGCCGCGCCGGGATCCCCGTGTACGCCGTCCACGAACACCCGCTCGCCCCGGCCGCGCACTCGCGTTACCTGCACGGCCGGTTCCTGTGGAATCCGCACCCGCACGAGCCGGAGCAGGTGGTCGACGGGCTGATCCGGTTGGCGGAGCGGATCGGGCGGCCCGCCGTACTGATCCCGACCGACGACGCCGGGGCGATCCTGCTCGCCGAGTACGGCGACGCGTTGCGGCCGTGGTTCCGGTTCTCCACGATCGCGTCGCACCTGCCCCGGCAGCTCGCCGGCAAGTACTCGCTGACGGAGCTGTGCCGCTCGCTCGGCCTGCCCGCGGTCGAGGCGGTGCTGGCGCACCGGGTCGCGGAGGCGGAGGAGTTCGTCGACCGGGTGGGCCTGCCGCTGGTGGTGAAGCTCGCCGAGCCCTGGCGGCCCGCCGGCGGCTTCCGGCAGACCAAACCACGCAGCACCACCCTGGTACGGCAACGCGCCGAACTCGCCGAGGTGTTCGCGCGCGCCGACGGGGCGCAGCTGATGCTGCAGGAGTACCTGCCCGGCGGCCCCGGACACGACTGGTTCTTCCACGGGTACTGCGACGAGTCGTCGGTGTGCGTACCGGCGTTCACCGGGGTGAAGGAGCGGTCGTACCCGCCGCACGCGGGGCTGACCAGCTTCGGGCGGTGCGTACCGAACGAGCGGCTGCGGACGGAGGTCACCGCGCTGCTGCGCCGGGTGGCGTACCGCGGAATCATGGATCTTGATCTTCGGTACGACCCGCGGGACGACCGGTACAAGCTGCTGGACTTCAACCCGCGGATCGGGGCGCAGTTCCGGCTGTTCACCGACTCCGACGGGCTGGACGTGGTACGGGCCGCGCACCTGGATCTCACCGGCCGGCCGGTGACCGCGGGCGAGCCGGTGCACGACCGCCGGTACGTGGTGGAGAACTACGACAGCCTCGCCGCGCTGAGCTACGTACGCCGCGGTGAGCTCGGCGTCCGGTCCTGGCTGGCGTCGCTGCGGCGGGTCGACGAGACCGCCTGGTTCGCCGCCGACGACCTCGCCCCGTTCGGCCTGATGTGCCTGCGTACGGCGTGGCGGCTGGTGCAGCGACCGTTGACCCGGGACCGCCCTACCGCGGCCAAGGGTGCCACCCAACCAGTTTTCCGACCGGGCCGAGCGCGCCCGCTGACCGAGCCGTCGCCGGCGTGAGCCAGTGACCATGGGGAGGAATTGATCATGAGCGAGACCGTCGACGTCGCGATCGTGGGCGCTGGGCCGTACGGCCTGTCCCTCGCCGCGCACCTGCGTGGCCTGGGCGTGGACTTCCGGATCTTCGGCCACCCGATGCGGCTGTGGCGAGACGCCATGCCCGCCGGCATGTTCCTCAAGTCGCAGCCGTTCGCGTCGAACCTGTCCGACCCGGCGGGCGCCGCCACGCTGCGGGCGTTCTGCGAGGCCACCGGCGAGCGGTACGTGCCGTACGGGGAGCCGGTGTCGCTGCAGCGGTTCACCTCGTACGGGGCGTGGTTCCAGCGCACCCAGGTACCGGACCTGGAGCGGACCCTGGTGGAGAGCCTGCGGCCGGCCGGCGACGGGTACGAGCTGACCCTGGACTCGGGCGAGGTGGTACGGGCCCGCCGGGTCGTGGTGGCCGCCGGAGTGGAGCACTTCGCGTACACGCCGGAGCTGTTGGCTTCGCTGCCGCCGCAGCTGTGCAGCCACGCCTCCGCGCACGCCGACCTGAGCGTGTTCGCCGGCCGGGACGTCGCCGTGATCGGCGCCGGCCAGTCCGCCCTGGAGACCGCCGCGCTGGCCCAGGAGCAGGGCGCCCACGTAACGGTCCTGGTCCGCAAGTCGGAGCTGGCCTGGAACGGCGTACCGCTGCCGGACGACCGGCCGCTGCGGTCCAGGCTCCGCGAGCCGGAGGCCGCGCTCGGCTCCGGCTGGCCGACCTGGTTCTACTCGACCCGCCCGGCGCTGTTCCGGCACCTGCCGCCGAACCAGCGCGCCCGGCTCGCCCGTACGGCGCTCGGACCGGCCGGCGCGCACTGGCTGCGGCCCCGGGTGGAGGGCAGGCTGACGGTGCTGACCGACCACCGGCTGACCGAGGCCGTCGCGGTGCGCGGCGGCGTACGACTGGTGCTGCGGCAGCGGGGACGGCAGACCGAGCTGGTCACCGGGCACGTGATCGCCGGCACCGGATACCGGCCGGACGTGTCGAGGCTGCGGTTCCTGGATCCGTCGATCGCCTCGCAGCTGCGTACCCTCGGCGGCGGTCCCGCGGTCGGCGGCGACTTCCAGTCGTCGGTCCCCGGGCTGTACTTCGTCGGCCCCGCCGTGGCCAGCACGTTCGGGCCCGTGATGCGGTTCGTGCACGGCTCGGACTTCGCCGCGCGGCGGGTGTCGGGCAGACTCGCCGGCGCCGCGACACCACGCCGTACCGCCACGCCGGTGCGGTCATGACCCAGACCGCCGCGCCCGGCGTCGTCTGGCGGCCACCGCGACAGCGCGCCCCAGCGGACCCGCCGCGGCGCCGGACCGGCGTGCCCGCCATCGCCGGTGCATCGGTGGCCGCGGTCGACGCCACGGCCCTGGCGACCGCGGCCGCGCTCACCCCCGCGCCGGGGTGGGTGATAGCCGGGTACCTGCTGGCGGTGCTCGGACTGCTCGCCGGCGGCGGCCGCTACCGGCCGCGGATCACGTTGCGGCTGGGTGATGAGCTCCCCACCCTCCTGGGGTACGCCCTGCTGCCGGCACTGCTGCTCGTGCCCTACGGCGGGCTGGCCGCCGTGGCGACCGTCGCCGCCGCGGTGCCCGCCGGGCGGCTGGTGAGCTACGCCGGGCTGCGGGCCGCGCGGCGACACGGCCTGCTGGCCGAGCCCACGCTGATCGTCGGCGCCGGGCGACTCGGCTGCGAGATCGCCACGGCGCTCGCCGCGCACCCCGAGCTGGGGCTGGTGCCGTACGGGTTCGTGGACCACCGGCCACCGCAGCGGCCGGTCGGCGTGCCGTGGCTGGGCGACATACCGGCGTTGCGGCAACTGGTCGAAGCGCACCGGATCGGCCGGATCATCGTGTGCCGCGCCCAGTCGCCCGACGCGGCGCTGGTGCCGGTGCTGCGACAGGTCCCCGGCACCCGCATCCACCTGGTCCCCCGGCTGTACGAGCTGGGTCGCGCCGGTGGAGCGGCCACCCGTGACGAGGTGTGGGGCATCCCGCTGGTCCCATTGCGGCGGCCGAGCCGGGTCGGCGTACCCCTGAAGCGGGTTTTCGACGTGGCAGTCGCGGGACTGCTGCTGGTGGTCCTGGCGCCGGTGCTGGCGGTGCTGGCGGTGCTGGCGCGGGTCGCGAGCGGCGGTCCGGCGCTGTTCCGGCAGTCGCGGGTCACCCGCGACGGGCGGGTCGTCACCATGGTCAAGCTGCGCAGCCTGGTACGGCACCCGGCCGGCGACGCTGCGACCGACACCCACTGGGCGGTGCCGGCCGAGCGCTGCACCCGGCTCGGCCGGTTGCTGCGTACCAGCCACGCCGACGAGTTGCCGCAGCTGGTGAACGTGCTGCGCGGCGAGATGTCGCTGGTGGGGCCGCGGCCGGAGCGGCCGTACTTCGCGGCGCTGTTCGCCGACCAGTTCCCCGGGTACGCCGGCCGGCACCGGATGCGCGCCGGGATGACCGGGTGGGCGCAGGTGCACGGCCTGTCCGGGAACACGTCCGTCGCCGAGCGCGCCCGGTTCGACAACCGGTACGTCGAGGACTGGTCGCCCTGGCTGGACCTGGTGATCCTGGTCCGCACCCTGGCCGCCCTGCTCCCCCGGCGCACCGAGGGCCCCGCAACCGGCCCCGCAACCGGCACCGCAACCGGCCCCGCCACCGGCCACCCGACCGCGACGAGCCTGACGGAGGGCCGGCGATGAGGCCCTGGCAGGCGCCGCTGATCCTGATGTACCACGCCGTCGCCGACGTGGCGGAGGACCCGTACCACCTGGCGGTGTCGCCGGCCCGGCTGGACAGCCAGCTGCGGACGCTGCGCCGGCTCGGGCTGCGTGGCGTCGCGGTCGGCGAGCTGTTCGACGCGATGACGACCGGCCGCGCCCGGGGGCTCGTCGGGCTCAGCTTCGACGACGGCTACGCGGACTTCGCCGCGAACGCGGTGCCGGTGCTGCGCCGGCACGGCTGCGGCGCCACCGTCTTCGTCGTCACCGACCGGTTGGGCAAGACGAACGACTGGGACGCCGGTCCGGTGTGGCCGCTGCTGGACGCCGACGGCGTACGGGAGCTGGCCGAGGCGGGGATCGAGATCGGATCGCACACCGCGACCCACGTACGGCTCGCGGGGCTGGAGCCGGAGGCGCTGGCCGCGGAGCTGCGCTCCAGTCGGGACACGCTGGCCGAGCTGCTCGGCAGTGCGCCACGGGGGTTCGCCTACCCGTACGGCTCGGTGGACCGGGCCGCGCGGGACGCCGTACGCGCCGCCGGCTACCGGTACGCCTGCGCGGTGAGCCCGCCCCGCTCGGGGCTGTCGTACCTGACCCTGCCGCGCAGCTACGCCGGGGAACGGGACGACCCCGCCCGGCTGACCGCCAAGTGGGCACTGCACCGCGTCCGTACCGCAATCAGGGGAGGAAGTCTGTGAAGGTCCTGCACGTAATCACCGGACTCGGAGTGGGTGGCGCGGAGCTGCAGTTGTGGTCGCAGCTGAAGCACACCCGCCACGACCCCGCCGTGGTGACGCTCTACAACAAGGGCCCGGTGGCCGAGATGCTCGAGGCCGACGGGGTCCGGGTCACCGACCTCGGCATGACCGGCAACACCCAGCTGTCCGCGCTGGGCAGGCTGTACCGGTTGATCCGGGCCGGCCGGTACGACGTGGTGCACACGCATCTCTACCGTTCCCAGGTCTACGGCCGGATCGCGGCCTGGCTGGCGCGTACCCCCGTGGTGCTCACCACCGAGCACTCGATCGGCGACACCCACCTGGAACGCCGGAAGATGACCGCCGGGGTACGCGCGCTCTACCTGGCCAGCGAACGGTGCTCGGCAGCCACCATCGCGGTGTCGGACACCGTACGGGAGCGGCTGGTGCGCTGGGGTGTGCCGGCGGGCAGGATCCACACGATTCCCAACGGCGTCGACTTCGGCCGGGTGGCCTTCGACGAGACCGCGCGCAAGCAGATCCGCGACGAGTTCGGCATCCCGCAGGACGCCGTCGTCACCGGTGTGCTCGGCCGGCTGGACGCCAACAAGCGGTTCGACCTGGTGATCAAGGCGATCGCGCCGCTGCTGTCCGCCGACCGCCGGCTGCTGGTCGTCGGCAAGGGCGACGAGCGTACCCACCTGGAGCAGGTGGCCCGGGCGCACGAGGTCGCCGACCGGGTGGTGTTCGCCGGGGAACGGCACGACGTGGCGGCGATGTTCTCCGCGATGGACCTGTTCATCGCGTCGTCGGCGCAGGAGACCTTCGGGCTGTCCGTGCTGGAGGCGCTGGGCAACGGCATGCCGGCCCTCTACACCACCTGCCCGGCGCTGGACGACATCTCCACCGACCGGGCCCGACAGGTCCCCGGCACCGCCGCGGACCTGCGCGGCGCGATCGAAGAGGCACTCGCGCGGGAGCCGCTGCCCCGTACCCCCGATGCCGCGGTCCACCAGCGGTACGGCATCGAACCCGTCGCCGCCGCCGTCGACGACCTGTACGAATCCCTGGCCGGCCGCCGGGCACCGGCCGTACCGCGGCCCCGTACGCCGGCCGCTGTGGCGGAACCCCAGCCGAGCGACCTGGAGGCGTGAGGCGGCAGGGCGGATGACGAATCTGGACGTCGTGGACGACGGCACGCCGGCGGTCGTGGCCCCGGCCGAACCGCCCGGGCCGGGCGGCTCGGTGGTGTTCCTGCGCCGCGGGGCCGCCGCGGCGCGTACCCGGCCGTGGTCGGCGTGGCTGGCCCGGCGGGACTGGAACGTCCGGTTCGGGCTGCGCCGGTTGGCGGTCGTGGTCGGCCTGATGCCGCTGATCGTGCTGCTCGCGTGGCGGGCGCCGAAGCTGATCGGCGATCCGCTGCTGGCCAGCTACGGCTTCGTCGTGCTCTCCGGCACCATCCTGCTGTTCTACATCGCGTACACCCGGTACGAGGACCCCAGCGATCCCGCGTCGGTGCCGCATCCCAACCGGGACCACGCCCCCGCGCTGCCGGCCACGCCGCGGGTCAGCTTCCTGCTCGCCGTACACAACGAGGAGCAGGTGATCGAGGAGTGCGTACGGTCGGTCGCCGGGTCGGACTATCCGGACCTGGAAGTGATCGTGATCGACGACGCGTCCACCGACGGGACGGTCGACGTACTGCGCCGGCTGGAGTCGGAGCTGGGGATCCGCGTACTCCTGCTGGAGGAGAACGTGGGCAAGAAGCGGGCGCTGACCGAGGGCGCGGCGGTGGCAGCCGGCGAGGTCTTCGCGTTCACCGACTCCGACTGCGTGCTGGCGCCCGACGCGTTGCGCCGCTGCGTCACCGCGCTGGTCCGCAACCCCGGCATGGGCGCGGTCAGCGGCCACGCCCGGGCGCTCAACGCCGACGAGAGCCTGCTGACCCGGATCACCGACTCGTGGATGGAGGGCAGCTTCCGGATCACCAAGGCGGCGGAGGCGTCGTTCGGCTCGGTGTCGTGTGTCTCCGGGCCGCTGGCGGTGTTCCGCCGCGACGCGGTCTACAACTACTTCCCCGCCTGGGCCAACGACCGGTTCCTCGGCGTCGAGTTCCGGTTCGCCACCGACCGGCAGCTCACCGGGTACGTGCTGGGCCAGCGCTGGAAGGGCCGTGAGCTCAAGTGGCGGTACCTCTACTCGCCGTTCGTCCGGGAGGTCGACTACCCGGAGCGGCGGTGGCGGGTCGGGTACGTGCGCAGCGCCCACGTACTGACCCAGAACCCGGCCCGGATCCGGCCGCTGCTGCGGCAGCGGGTGCGGTGGCAGAAGTCGTTCATCCGCAACACCTGCTTCACCTCGTCGTTCATGTGGCGGCTCGGCGTCGGCCCGTCGCTGATGTACTACGGCCACTGCCTGTGGGTCGTGGCCGCGCCGATCATGGCCGCCAGGCACTGGGTCTGGGCGCCGCTGAACGGGCTCTACTTCCTCACGTTCCTGTACCTGTGCGGGATCGTGATGAAGGGGTCGGCGTGGGCGATCGCGTACCGCATCGACAATCCCGGCGATCCGCGCTGGCGGTACCGGATCCTGATGAGCTTCATCTCGACGTTCCTGCTGGCCTGGCTGCTGCCGTACGCCCTGCTGACGGTACGGCGCAGCCGCTGGAACCGGAGCGCGACATGATGTCGGGCGGCACCGGCTCCAGCGGCACCGGTTCCAGCGGCACCGGTTCCAGCGGCACTGTGAGGCGGATTCTGTCCATCGGGCTGGACGTGGCGATCGCGGCGTTCGTGGTCGGGCTCTGGCTCATGGTCTTCACCCGGGGCGCCGTGCTGTGGCCCTGACCCGGACCGTCCGTAGCGTCCTCGGCCTGCTGGCCCTGGCGCTGGTGGTCTCCGCCTTCGTCACCGGGTACGCGCACCAGCAGAAGTCCGTGGAGTTCTGGCCACAGCAGGACCCCCCTGCGGTACGCCTGGCCGCCGCCGAGCTGGCCCGGTACCACGCCGTGGTGCGTACCCCGCCGGGCGTGGCGGCGGCGCCGATCGTGTTGGCGTACCACGACATCACGGCACATCCCAGGGACCGCTACCAGGTCAGCCGCGAGGACTTCGCGCGCCACATGGCGATGCTGCACGCGGCCGGCTACCGCACGCTGACCGGCGACGAGTTCGTCGACATCCTGCACGGCGCGCCCGCCCCGCCGCGGTCGGTGCTGATCACCTTCGACGACAGCCCCCAGGGTCTCTGGACGTACGCCGACCGGATCCTCGCCCGGTACGGCTTCCACGCCGTCGCGCTCGTGATCACCGGGCAGCTCGACGACCGGGCCGGGCCGTACTACCTCTCGTGGCCGGAGGTGCAGCGGATGGCGGCCTCCGGGCGGTGGACGATCGGCTCGCACACCCGTAGCTCGCACCGGGCGATCCCGGTGAACGCCTCCGGCACGCTCAAGTCGGCCCTGGTGAACCGTCGCTGGACCCGGAGCGGACGGGAGTCGCTGCCGGATTTCCAGCACCGGGTCGACACCGACCTGCGGGGTTCCATCCGGGACCTGACCAGCCACGGCCTGCCGCGGCCGCGGCTGTTCGCGTACCCGTTCTCCGAGGCGTCGCTGCCGGGTCAGGACCCGGTGGCGCTGCGGTACGTCATCGCCCGGGTCGCGGAGTTGTTCGACGGCGCGTTCAGCAGCTCCACGTCGAGTCCGGAGCCCGTGGACGTACGGGTGCTGCGCCGGAACCCGCTGATCATCGACCGGCTCGAGGTGGTCCGGTCCACCCCGGCGTCGCAGCTGTTCACGGCGATGCAGCGGATGCGTACGCTGCCGGTTTCGCTCGCCTCGCCGGTGGCGGCGGACGCCCGCTGGTTCGCCCCGGACGGCCGCGGCCTGCCCGTGACCACCGACGGCACCCGGCTCACCATCACCGGCCCGCACCGGTACGTCGTCGCCCAGTACGCCCCGCAGGCCACCGCGGACTGGACCCACTACCGGATCCACGCGACCGTACGGGAGCTGGACGCGCCGCGTACGGTCACCGCGTCGCTGCTCGCCCGGGTCGGCGGCGACCCGGTGCAGGTACGACTGAGCGCGCGACGGCTGCAGGTGTCGCTCCGGTCGTCGCACGAGTCGATCGCCCGGCGGCTGTCCCCGAGCGACTCCCATGTGGTCACGATCGAGGTACTCGGTGCCCGCACGGTGGTCAGGGTCGACGGTGTCACGTACTACGACCACCGGTCGGACTCCGTACCGGCCGGCGGTGGCATCGGGGTGGCCGTGTTCCGGGGCGATCCGGACACGCCGTTCCCCAGGTTCGACAACATCAGCATCAGCCCGCTCCCGAGCGGTTAGGACTTCGCGATGAATCTCCACAAGCGTGCGACCTGGCACCCGGCGACACCGCCCTTGCGGGCGGTCTCAGGTGGCCTGGCCAGCTCCGAACCCACCAAGGACGACGCCGGCAGCAAGCGCGGTGCCCCCAGCAAGGGCAGTGCCCGCAGCAAGGGCGGTGCCCGTAGCAAGGACGGTGCCCGTAGCAAGGGCGACGCCGCCGTCAAGGCCGAGGCGGCCGTCCGGGCGGTCGCCGTCGGCGACGGTGACGGGGCTCCCGACACCGAGCCCGAGGCTTCGACCGGGAACAGTGCGGGACCCCTCCGGCCGGCTCGACGGCCGCGGACGCTGCTGATCCCGGTCGCGATGCTGCTGATCCTGCCGATCGCCGTGGGGTTCTACCTGCAGCGGCCGCCGCCGCCGTTCACCCCCGGCTTCGCCGGCCCCGACCGCCTGGTGACGAACGAGCGCACCTTCCACAAGCCGCACATGCCCGGCGTCAAGCGGTCCGAGGACTGGCGGGTGACCAGCGGGTCGCTGTTCGCCCGGCACGGGTACGGCTGGACCGGCGAGCCCGACACCGTACTGCCGGACGCGAAGTCGACCAACGGCACCGGGTCGGCCATCTTCCGGGTGGTGAGCAACCGCGCCGACTTCGACGATGTCCAGGTGAGCCTGCGGATCCGGATCGAGGCGATCACCGACCCCGCCGACAGCCAGGCGTACGACGGCGCGCACATCTTCCTGCGCTACCAGAACCCCGACCAGTTGTACGGCGTGTCCGTGTTCCGCCGCGACGGGCTGGTCGTCGTCAAGCGCAAGCTCCCCGGCGGCGCCGCCCCCGGCAGGTACCGCACCCTGGCCACGGCACACCGGCCACAACCGCTGAACACCTGGATGCGCGTGGTGACCCGCATCGTGACCCTGGACAGCGGCTCGGTACGCATCACCGTGCGGATCGACGGCAAGCTCGTCCTGGTCGCGACCGACCGCGGCGTCGGAGGTCCGCCGGTCAAGGCCCCCGGCCGGGTGGGGCTGCGCGGCGACAACTGTCAGTTCTCGTTCGCCGACTTCCGCGCCGAGGCGATCTGAGCCGCGACGCCCCCGGCGGGTACGCCGCGATAGGTCTGGTCCAGGACCGCGCCGAGCGTCTCCGGGCTGAACCGGTCACCGAGCCGGGCCGCCGCGGTGGCGGCCATCCGGCGCGCCTCGGCCGGCGAGTCCAACAGGTGCCCGATGGCCCGGCCGAGCAGCGCGGGCTGACCGGCCGGCGCCAGCATGCCGGTGTCCCCCGGCACCACCAGCTCCGGTACGGCGTTCACCGCGGTCGCCGCGACCGGGACCCCCGCCTGCATCGCCTCGACGACGGCGCACGGCAGGCCCTCGTACCGGCTGGCGAGGGCGAAAGCGTCGAAGGCCGGCAGCACCTGGCCGACGTCGGTACGGTGACCCAGCCACCGGAACCGCCCGGCGAGCCGGCTGCGTACCCTCGCGAGCAGCCGGTCCCGCAACGGACCGTCACCGATCCAGGCGCCCCACACGTCGTCGCCGGCGGCCGCCACCGCGTCCACCCAGTCCTCGGGCGCCTTCTGGTGGTCGATCCGCCCGACGGTCCCCACCAGCCGTACGCCCAGGGGTAGTCCCAACCGGTGGCGCGCGAGTCCCGGGGCCAGCCGGTGCCCGATGCGGTCCACCGCCGGCGAGATGGCCCGGATCCGGTCGGGCGGCGCCAGGCCACGCCGTACCGCCTCGGCCGCGACCGCGCCGCCGACCGCCAGGAACGCGTCGGTACGCCGTCCCAGCCGCCGCTCGATCGACAGATACACCGCACGCCGCCAGGGGGCCTGGAAGTCGTGGAACGGCAGCCCGTGGAAGGTGTGCACGATCCGCACCGCCGCGCCGGTCCGGGCCGCGGCGTACCGGCCGAGTGCGCCGGCCTTCGACGTGTGGGTGTGCACCACGTCGTAACCGCCCTCGGCGAACAGCCGGGCGAGCGTACGCAGCGCCGCCAGGTCGCGGGCCGGCGCGATCTGCGGCACCAGGTCCGGCACCCGCACCACGCTCAGCCCAGCCCCGTACGCGGCGCCCAGCAGGTCGCCCAGCGGCAGTTCGGCGACCGCGTCCGGCCCGGTGAGCAGGGGCGCCCCGCGGGAGACCGCCCGACCGTCCAGGCCGGTGCCGCCGGCGACGACCGTGACGTCGTACCGGTCGGGGTCCAGGGCGAGCGCGCCGCGCAGCGCCACCCCGCCGGCGCCGGCCGACATCCGGGTGATCACGGTCGCGACCCGCAGCCGACCCATCAGAACCGCTCCGGGTACGGGGCGCCGGAGCCGGGCGGCGGCGGCTCCCCCGGCCGGTACTCCGGCAGCAGCCGGCGCATCAGGTCCCGGCACCGGCGCGCCTCGTTGCGGTGCGCCGCGCTGATCAGCTGGTCCACCCGGGCGCTGAAGCCGGGCGGCGGTTCCGGGGCGCGCACCGCCCAGACCCGGGGATGCAGGGTCGGCTGCGGGATCTCCGACGCGCCGAACATCCGCTCGTGGAGTCGCTCGCCGGCCCGCAGCCCGGTGAACCTGACGGTCACCGGGGGTAGCCGCCGCTGCCTGGCGTACGCGTAGACCAGCTCGACCAGCGTCACCGGATCACCGGTGTCCAGCGCGTACGTCTCCGAGTACTCGCACATCGACGCCGACTCGAGGACCAGCCCGGCCGCCTCGTCGGTGGTCATCACGTACCGGGTCAGGCTGGGGTGGGCGACGGTGACCGCGAGGTCCCGGCCGACCTGGTCGGCGAGCAGGGACAGCTGCGAACCGTGCGCGTCGAGCACGCTGCCCAGCCGTACGGACGCCACCCGGGTCGCGCCGCCCGCGACGGAGTGCGCCACCAGCTCGGCCACCCGTTGCGTGGCGCCCACCACGGAGGTCGGGTCGGCGGCCTTGTCGGTGGCGAGGTACACGAGTCGCTCGGCGCCGTGCCGGACCGCCGCGTCGGCCACGTGCCGGGTGCCGACGACGGTGGTCTTGACCGCCTCGCACGGATGGCGCTCCAGCAGCGGCAGGTGGGTGCGTACGGCCGTGTGGAACACCAGGTGCGGCCGGTGGTCGGCGAAAACCTGCTCGATCCGCGCCCGGTCCCGTACGTCGGCCACCACGACCTGGTCGGGGTCGAGAAGGTCGGATCCGCTGGTGAGCCCGTCCAGGGCGTACAGGTTCGACTCGTCGTGGTCGAGCAGGCACAGTTCCGCGGGGTCGTACCCGGCGATCCGCTGGCACAGCTGCAGGGCCACGGAGCCGCCACCGGCGCCAGTGACCAGCACCCGCCTGCCCCGGATCAGCCCCCGTGCCCGGTTGGAGACCGGCTCCGCCGGGGCACGCCCCAGCAGCTGGCCCAGACCGGCGGTGCTGAGGTCGCGCGGCTCGTCCGGTGACAGCCGCGGCAGCCGACACACCCGCAGTCCGGCCCGGGCGGCGTCCTCGGCGATCAGCGACAGGCGCACCGCCGGCATCGACGGTGCGGCGATCAGCACCGCCCGCGCCCCGGTGCGCCCCGCGACCCCGCGGAGGTCGGCGATCCGGCCCAGCACCGGCAGCCCCGCCACCCGGCGCACCCGGTCCCCGTCGTCGAGGAAGCCGATCGGGTCCAGGCCGTAGCTGGGCGCCCGGCGCAGCGCGCAGGCCATCGCCCGTGCCAGCTCGCCGGTGCCGACCACGACCGTGGGAAGGCCGTCCCGCACCGGCGTACGCCACTTGAAGGTCACCATGGCTCCACGCGGCCCTCCCGGGCTCGGTATGCCGATGCCGCGACGGTATGCACCTTCGGGTCCGCGCTGATCAGGCACGGGTACGACGTTCGCTACGCCATCTGGCGGAGCCGGCGCGGATCAGTCCCGCGAGGGCCGCATCCCGGCGCGCAGCCCCAGCGCCACCGCCTCCAGCACCGAGTGGGCCTCCAGCTTGCGGAGCAGGTTCTGGGTGTGGGTACGCACCGTGTCCGCCGACAGGAACAGCCGTTCCGCGATCTCGGCCCGGGACAGGCCGTTCACCAGGAACCCGAACACCTCCCGCTCCCGTACGGTGAGCCGGGCGAGCATCGCCGAGGCGTCGTCGTGGGGCTCGGCGACGAGCCGCTCCAGCAGTCCGCCGAGCAGGTCGTGCGGGATCCAGCCCTGGCCCCGGGCGACGCCGCGGACCGCCCGTACGAGTTCGTCGCCGTCGACGGTCTTGGGCAGCCAGCCGGTCGCGCCGCGGCGTACCGCCTCCTCCAGTTGGTCGACGGAGTCCACGGCGGTCAGCATCAGCGCCCGCGCCGCCGGATGCGCCAGCCTGCCGTGCTCCAGCACCGCGATCCCGCTCCCCGGCCCCAGAGCGACGTCGAGCAACAGCAGGTCCGGGGTATGTTCCGCCAGCAGCGCGATCGCCTGTTTCTCGTCGTACGCCAGCGGCAGGATCACGAAGTCCGGCTCCCGAGCCAGCCGCACCGCCACCGCCTCGGCGAACAGCCGGTGGTCGTCGACCACGAGGATCCGAATCGTGTCCACCGCCGGAGGATGGCATCGGATCCGGCGAGCCGCATCGTGCAATTGGTGGACCCGCCCGAAAAGGTGGCCTCCGTGGTGGGAGGAGTACGGAAGGTCAGGAAGGGGTAATTGATCTCGCATGGTCGATCATCCGAGCCAGCCCACGGACCTGACCCGCCGCTCCTGGCTGGGGACGCTGCGGCGTACCGCCAAGGGGTTCAAGCAGGACAACCTGGGCGACTGGGCGGCGGCGCTGACGTACTACGCGGTGTTGTCGATCTTCCCCGGGCTGCTGGTGCTGGTGTCGCTGCTGGGCCTGGCCGGGCAGTCGACCACGCAGCCCCTGATCGACAGCGTCACCCGGCTCGCCCCGGGCCCGGTGCGGCAGATCCTGACCGACGCGGTCGCCGGCCTGCAACAGAGCCGCGGCGCCGGCGTCCTCGCGGTCGTCGGGGTGCTCGGCGCACTCTGGTCCGCCTCGGGGTACGTCAGCGCGTTCATGCGGGCGGCGAACGCGGTCTACTCGGTGCCCGAGGGGCGGCCGTTCTGGAAGACGGTGCCGATCCGGCTCGGGGTCACGGTGGTGACCAGCGTGCTGGTGGCGCTCAGTGCGCTCGCGGTCGTGGTGAGCGGGCCGCTAGCCGAGCGGGTCGGCGGCTTCCTCCACCTGGAGGGCGTCACGGTCACGGTGTTCGAGGTCGCGAAGTGGCCGGTGCTGGTGCTGGTGGTGATGCTGCTGCTCGGGCTGCTCTACTGGGCCTCGCCGAACGCGCGGTCGAGCGGCTTCCGCTGGGTCAGCCCCGGGGTGCTGCTCGCCATGCTGCTCTGGATCCTCGCCTCCGCCGGCTTCGGCCTGTACGTGGCGGGGTTCAGCTCGTACAACAAGACGTACGGGGTGCTGGCCGGCGTGATCGTGTTCCTGGTGTGGCTCTGGCTCACGAACATCGCGATCCTGCTGGGCCTGGAGCTCGACGCCGAGCTGGAGCGGGCCCGCGCGATCGAACAGGGCGGACCGGCCGACGAGGAGCCGTATGTGCCGCTGCGCGACCAGAGCAAGGCGTGGCCGGGCAGCGACGAGGCCCGCGAGGAGCGTGCGGCGCGATAGCTGACGGCGTCCTGGATCAGGGCGCGGGGGCCGGAATCGCCCGGCGAGGCCGGTAACACGCGAGTTGATACCAAACACGCCGGGTATCCGAAAACCCATTGTGTCCGGCGTACGACTTGATCGTTGACCGCCCCAAATGACCTCCCTACGCTTCGGGCGCCCGTTGTGGTAATTCCTCGAGAATATGTCCCGTTCTCTTGGTAATTTCCAATATGCGGGCAGCGGGTGCGCGATGCACCCGATTCTCATGTTCCCCGGAGAAAGGTGTCAGGAATGCGAAGGATGTTGGTCGGGGTCGCCGTTTCGGTGCCACTCTGCCTCGCACTGGTGGGAGCGCCCGCGAGCGCCGCCCCCGCCGCGGAAGTATCGGTAGTCGCTGCCCACGGCGAGAAGGTCGCGGGCCAGTACATCGTCACTCTGAAGTCCGGCGCGTCGGTCGGTTCGGTCACGTCCGCGGCGTCGGTCAAGCCGCTGTTCACCTACCGCGCGGCGCTTCACGGGTTCGCCGCGAAACTCTCCACCGGACAGCTCCAGTCGCTGCAGCGCAACTCCGGCGTCGCCCGGATCGAACAGGACCAGGTCGCCCACGCCACCACCACGCAGAGCAGCCCGACCTGGGGCCTGGACCGCACCGACGAGCACTACCTGCCGATGGACGCCAAGTACACGTACACGTACACCGGTTACAAGATCCGGGCGTACGTGATCGACACCGGCATCCAGGCGAACCACCCGCAGTTCGGCGGCCGCGCGCTCGCCGTGTACGACGCCGTCGGCGACGGCCAGAACGGCAACGACTGCAACGGCCACGGCACGCACGTCGCCGGCACCATCGGCTCCACAACGTACGGTGTCGCCAAGCGCGCGTACCTGCGTGCCGTACGGGTGCTCGACTGCACCGGCAGCGGCTCGTACGCCGGCGTGATCGCCGGTGTCGACTACGTGACCGCCAACCACGTGGGCAACGCGGTGGCGAACATGTCACTCGGCGGTGGCTACAGCCAGGACGTCAACGACGCCGTGACCGCCATGGTCAACAGCGGTGTGTTCACCTCCGTGGCCGCCGGCAACAGCTCCGCCAACGCCTGCGACTCCACGCCGGCCAGCGCCTCGGCGGTGATGACCGTGGCGGCGAGCGACAAGACCGACGCGTCGGCGTACTTCACCAACTACGGCAGCTGCGTGGAGACCTACGCCCCCGGCGTCGACATCAAGTCGACCTGGATCGGCAGCACCACCAACACCATCAGCGGTACGTCGATGGCGTCGCCGCACGTGGCCGGCGTGGCCGCCCTGTACCGGGAGAAGTACGCCACCGCCTCGCAGTTCAGCATCTTCGCGTACATCCTGAACGCCACCACGAAGGGCCAGATCAGCGGAATTCCGGACCCGTACACGCCGAACCGGCTGCTGTACAAGGTCTCGACCCTCTAATCGGAAACAATGGTGGGCGAGCCTTGCGCTCGCCCACCATTTCCGTTTCCGGTATCGCGACGCAATCGGTTTCCTGAGCTTTTCGGGTACGCCATCGGAATTGCTCAGCTGAATCGCTGGTCAGCTGGTATTTCCGCAGCGGTCGTCACCCGGGTCGCGCGGGCCGGCGGGCGGTCCTGACGTCGACCCAGGACCGGGCGGCGCGACCCAGGCTGACCGCGAGCCCGGGCACCGCCGCCACGGCCAGACACCACCCGAGATCGAGCAGGGTCAGCGGGCGCGTACCCAGCAGCCCCAAGGTCCAGGACCTTCGGCCGTTGGCGTCGGCCGCGCCGCGTGGCTAGCTAGATCTGGAGGCGCCCCACCGGGTCCAGACCACGCGCTCAGTGGGCGTGCACAGTACGCAGGCGAATCCGAGGAAGGAGCGCGCGATGCGTGCCCGTGACGTCATGAGCCGCCCGGTCTACTCCGTACGGCGGGACACCCCGATCGAACGCGCGGCGGCACTGCTCACCGAGCACGGCTTCGCCGCCGCCCCCGTGGTGAGCGAGTACGGCCACCTGATCGGCATCGTCAGCGAAGCCGACCTGATCGAGCACCGCGTGCCGGTCGACCCGACCGCGCACCTGCGACGCGACCTTCCCGCCCCCAACGGCACCCGGCCCCGGGTGGTGGGCGAGGTGATGACCCGCGAGGTGATCTCGCTGCCGCCCGAGGCCGACCTGGCCGACGTCGCGGAGACAATGCTCGGCGACCGGATCCGCAGCATCCCTATCGTGGAGCGGGGCGAGGTGGTCGGAATCGTGAGCCGCCGCGACATCCTGCGCAGCGTGGTACGCGGCGACGACGTACTGGGGATGGAGGTCCAGCACCGACTCGACGAGTACGCCAACGGCAGGCGCCGCTGGACGGTGACGGTCGCCGACGGCGTGGTGCACGTCGCGGGCAGCTTCGACGACGAGGTGGAACGCCAGGTCGTCGCATTGCTCGCGCGTACCGTGCCGGGGGTGGTCGAGGCCCGTTTGATGCAGCCGGCCTGAGCGGCGTGAACCGCGTCAGGCCGGCGGCCGGTTACTTGAAGGCGTCCTTGATCTTCTCGCCGGCCTGCTTCAGGCTGCCCTTGACCTTCTGGGCCTTGCCCTTGGCCTGCAGACTCTCGTTGTCGGTGGCGTCGCCGAAGTTCTCCTTCGCCGAGCCGACCACTTCATCCTTCTTGTTCTCGGCCTTGTCATCGATGCCCATTGTCACTCCCTGAGTTGTGGTGTCCCCCGTGGTGTGCCAACAGCACAGATGCCCAGTTCGGCGAACCGTCACACCGGCCGGGCCGGCTGGAGCTCGCCCGCGCAGCGGTCGCGAGGGCCACGTACCCCTGTCAGGCTGTAGCAGGTGAAGGCGGAACCGGAGGCCCGTACGGCTGGCGTTGCCGTACACCCCGCTGGCCGGCCCGCTGGGGCTGGTGCCGCTGCCCGGCGCGGTCCGGGTGACGCTCGCGCTGCTCACCGGCGGGTACGTCCTGGTCACCGAGATCGCCAAACGGATCTACCGGGAACCCGGCTGAGGCCGGGGCGTCGGTCCCAACCGGTCGGGACTGGCGACCCTGTTTGGCCGTACCACCGCGGGCGAGGCTGGGGGGCAGAGCCTCAGGGGGTCTGATGAGTACGCAGGGAATCCGGCACATCCGCAATCACATCGTGGTCGGGACCGACGGTTCGGAGGCGGCCCGGCACGCCGTGGCCTGGGCGGCCAGGGAAGCGGCGATCCGCCACCTGCCGCTGCGGGTGGTACACGGTCTCGTGTGGCCCCAGGCGTACGCCCCGATGGCCCCGGTCTACCAGGACCCGGGCGACGGGCTGCGTGAGGCGGCGGAGCAGTTCGTGGCCGAGGCGGCGCAGGTCGCCCGGTCGACCGTGCCGCAGCTCGACGTGGAAACCGAGGTCGTGGAAGCGAGCGGCACCGTGGCGTTGCTCGAGGCGGGACAGGACGCGGCGCTGATCGTGGTCGGCACCCGTGGCCTGGGCGGTTTCTCGGGCCTGGTCGTCGGCTCCACCGCCACGCAACTCGCCGTCTACGCGCCCTGCCCGGTCATCGTGGTACGCGAAGGCCAGCCGACCGCCGCCGAACAGCTGGTACGCGAGCCCGAACCGACCGACGGGCCGCGCCCCGTCGTGGTCGGCGTGGACGCGTCCGACCACGCGCTCGCCGCCCTCGAATTCGCGTACGAGGAGGCGACGCTGCGAAATGCGGCGCTGCTCGCCGTACATGCCTGGACCGGGCCGGTGTCGACCGGACCGGGCGACATGGCGCCGCTGGTCTACGACCCGGTCGAGCTGCACGCCGACGAGACCCGGCTGCTGTCCGAGCTGCTCGCCGGCTGGAGCGACAAGTTCCCCGACGTACGGGTGACCCGCGAGGTGGTACGCGACCGCCCCGACCACGCCCTGGTGGAGGCGTCGAAGCGGGCCGACCTGGTGGTGGTGGGCGCCCGTGGCGTCGGCGGCTTCCGGGGACTGCTGTTCGGTTCGGTCAGCCAGGCGGTGCTGCACCACGCGCAGTGCCCGGTGGCCGTGGTCCGTGCCTGACCCGTACGACTGTGGCGAGGAGGCTTCCCCGATGACGAGACTTCAGGTACGCGACGTGATGACCCAGCCCGTGGTGGCGGTACGCGAAGGCGCGCCGTACAAGGAGATCGCCGACACGCTGGCCACGCGCGCGGTGAGTGCCCTGCCGGTGCTGGATCCGACCGACCACGTGGTCGGCGTGGTGTCCGAGGCCGACCTGCTTCACAAGATCGAATTCCGGGACCCGAAGCGCCACGCCCTGCTGGACGGGCGGCGGCGTAGCGCCCGGCAGAAGGCCGTCGGAGACGTCGCGTCGGACCTGATGACGTCCCCGGCGATCACCATCCTGCCGGACGCCAGCATCGTGACCGCGGCGCGCCGGATGGACGCCGACGCGGTCAAGCGGCTGCCGGTGGTGGACGAGCTGGGGCGTCTGGTCGGCATCGTGTCGCGGCGCGACCTGATCCGGGTGTTCATGCGTACCGACGAGTCGATCCGGCGCGACGTGATCGAGCAGGTGCACCGCCGTACCTTCTGGATCGTCCCGGGCGAGGCGCCGGTCGAGGTACGCGACGGCATCGTGACGCTGGCCGGCGTCGTCGAGCGCAGCAGCATGATCGACGTCGCGGTACGCCTCACCCAGGCGATCGACGGCGTGGTCGACGTCGTGAACCGGCTCACCGCCACGTACGACGACCGGCTGGAGCGTACGTTCGAGGCGATGACGAAAGGCCGCTCGGATGCCTGATCCGGGAGACGTCGGCCGACGGGTCGCCTGGCGCCGCCGGGCGCTCGGGCTGAGCCCGAAGCAGCTCGCCGACCGCGCCGGCATGGCGACGGCGTACGTCGAGCTGCTGGAGAAGCAGCCGGTCAGCGTCACCGCCAGCGGCGTGATGCGGCTCGCCGTCGCGTTGGACACCACGCCCGAGACGCTGCTCGGCGGTGGCATCGAGGCACCGTTCGGCGGCGGCGACGCGGCCACCCACCCCGAACTGGCGCCGCTGTCGAAGGACGAGTCGCTGCGGCTCATCGCGCCCGGCGGCCTGGGGCGGGTCGCCTACCGCACCGACACCGGCCCGGAGGTGCTTCCCGTCAACTACGTGCTCGACGACGACCGGCGCGCGGTGATCTTCCGCACCAGCCGGGACGGCGTACTGGCCCGCCAGGTCGGCGAGACGGTCGGCTTCGAGGTCGACCGGATCGACGAGGCGCAGCGCGGCGGTTGGAGCGTGCTGGTGTCGGGTCAGGTGCTGCGCCTGGCGTTGCCGGCCGCTCAGCTCGAGGAGTCTGTCGACGTGTCGCCCTGGGCGGGCGGCGAGCGCGACACGTACCTGCGGATCGAGATCGAGCGGATCAGCGGTCGTCGTATTCGTACCTGAGGAGCCCGTCGATGACACTCTCCACGGCACCAGTGATCTCACCGGTCCGGCACCACGCGGTGATCTTCGACCTGGACGGGGTGATCACCGACACCGCGTCGGTGCACGCCGCCGCGTGGCGGCGGCTCTTCGACGACTTTCTGGGCGGCCGGCCCGACACTCCCGGCGAGGACCACCGGCCGTTCACCGACGAGGACTACCTCGCGTACGTGGACGGGCGCTCCCGGTTCGACGGGGTCAGCGCGCTGCTGCGCTCCCGGGGCGTCTACCTGCCGGCCGGCAACCCGCACGACCCGGCCGACCGGCCCACCCGGCACGGTCTGGGCAACCGCAAGGACGGCTACTTCCGGCACCTGCTCGCCACCGAAGGGGTACGCGTCTTTCCCGGGACGGTGGCGCTGATCCGTCAGCTGCGGCACCACTCGATCGCGGTGGCAGTGGTCTCGGCAAGCCGCAACTGCGGCGAAGTACTCGCCGCCGCCGGCCTCACCGACCTCTTCTCGGTACGTGTCGACGGCGTTGTCGCCGACGCGCTCCGACTGCCGGGCAAGCCCGATCCGGCACTGTTCATCGAGGCGGCCAGTCGGCTCGGCGTGCCGCCGGCCGAGGCGGTGGTGGTGGAGGACGCGCGGGTCGGCGTACTGGCGGGGCACCGGGGCGGCTTCGGGCTGGTGATCGGCGTGGACCGTACCGGCGCTCCGGCGGCGCTGCGCGCGGCCGGCGCGGACGTGGTGGTCTCCGACCTCGCGGAGGTGACGGTGAGCTCAGCAGATCCGGCCGACGCCACAGCCGCTACCGGCGGCCGGCCGACCCTGTCCTCGCTGCCGGACGCGCTGGCCGTCTGGGAGACCGTGCTCGCGCCGCGCCTGGCGGGCCGGCGGATCGCTGTGTTCTGCGACTTCGACGGCACCCTCTCCCCCATCGTCGACCACCCGGACGCCGCGTTCCTGCCGGCCGGTACGCGTGGCGTACTGGCGCGGCTGGCCCGGCACTGCCCGGTCGGCGTGATCAGCGGCCGGGACCTCACCGACGTACGGGCCCGGGTCGGACTCTCCGGCCTGTGGTACGCCGGCGGCCACGGTGTCGAGCTCGCCGGCCCGCACGGCGTACACGACGTGATGCCGGAGGCCGAGAAGGCCCGGCCGGTGCTGGCGAGGGCCGCCGCGGAACTGGCCGACCGGCTCGGTGACGTACCCGGGGTGTTCCTGGAACCGAAGCACTTCACGCTGTCGGTGCACTACCGCGCCGTGGCACCCGAGCGGGTCGCCGAGGTGGTCGACAGCGTCGAACGGGCCGCGGCGCACCACCCCGAGCTGGTGGTGCTGTCCGGCCGCCGGGTCGCCGAGCTGCAACCCGACATCGACTGGGACAAGGGGCAGGCGCTGCGCTGGCTGCTCGACCGGTTCGACGACGGCGGCGCGGGCCGGCGACTGCTGCCGGTCTACGCCGGCGACGACATCACCGACGAGTACGCCCTCGAGGAGATCCGCGACAACGGCGTCGGCGTCGTGGTGCGCAGCGACGAGCACGGCGACCGGCCCACGGCGGCGTACGTCGCGGTGGCGGACCCGGCGGCGCTGTGCGGGCTGCTGGCGCGGATCGCCGACCTGCTGGAACACCAGGCCGGCGCGACATGAGCCAGTCACCCGACCACCGGAACGAGCCGCGTACGTACCCGCCCGCCGCGGCCTCGCAGGACGGTGCGTGGACGCTGCGGTACGACGGCTTCGACCCCGCCGAGGAGGGCCGCCGCGAAGCACTCTGCACGCTCGGCAACGGCTACTTCGCGACCCGGGGTGCCGCCCCCGAGGCGACCGCCGACCAGGTGCACTACCCGGGCACGTACCTCGCCGGCTGCTACAACCGGCTGCGCACCGAGACCGACGGCCTGACCCGCGAAGACGAGAGCCTGGTCAACGCGCCGAACTGGCTGTCGCTGGGCTTCGCGATCGACGACGGCCCGTGGTTCTCGCTGCGTACGGTCGACGTGCTCGAGTACCGGCAGTGGCTGGACATCAAACACGGCGTGCTGCACCGGCACGTACGGTTCCACGACGCCGAGCGCCGGACCACGGTGCTCACCCAGCGGCGGTTCGTCCACATGGCGCAGCCGCACCTGGCCGGACTGTGGACGTCGATCGTGCCGCAGGACTGGTCGGGCCGGCTGCGGGTGCGTTCCGGGATCGACGGCACCGTACGCAACACCGGGGTGCCCCGCTACCACGACCTGGCCAGCCGGCACCTCGAGGTGCTCGGCGCCGAGGCGGTGGACCAGGAGACCCTGCTGCTGCGGGCGCGCACCAACCAGTCCGGGATCACCATCGCGACGGCGGCGCGTACCCGGCTGCTGAGCGGGCAACGGATGCGGTGGCGTACGGTCCGCCA
>WNGA01000939.1_pt1 | contig 44741 bp, 43 predicted proteins | sample 5400061 | NCBI WGS metagenome assembly WNGA01 (sample SAMN13153366, study PRJNA577476) | soil metagenome | isolation source: 100 cm soil or saprolite under grassland replicate 2 | place: USA:California | collected 2016-06-15 | reverse complement strand
GTCCCATCCCCTCTTGGATCGTGGGACGGCTCGGGCGCAGCGAACTCCCGCTCACGCAGAGTGACTGACCATACCTCGCTCAACCCCGCGGACTTCGATCGGTCTGCCCGGCTGGGATATGGTCACGTGCGAACTCTGGTGCGCGCGGGCGAGTTGGATAGCGAAGTGCCCGACGCCGCTGCTTCCGCCGTTGACGAGGAGACGCTGTCGGGGACGAAGGCGGCCAAGCTCGAACAGCGCTTGCCATGCTGTCGTCGCCGCCATGGGCAACCCAGCGATCTCGGTGAAGCCCAGGCCCCGGGGAGCCAACTCGAGCTGCCCGGGCCGCATGAGCACCTCGTCGGCGAAGGCACCGCCGCTGAAGTTGCCCAGCAATCCGAACACCCGGTCGCCGGTTCGGAACCCGACCACCCCTGCGCCCACCGCCAATACCGTGCCCGCCACGTCGAACCCCTGCCTGGTCCTCGGTCGCCACAGCCCGGTCACCGCTCGAAACCGACCTTGCCGGTTCTTCCAATCGATGGCGTTCAGCGACGAAGCGGCCACGCGGACGAGGACGGTCCCCGGTCGGATGAAAGGGCGCGGCGCCTCGACGATCGTGAGCACCTCGGGCGGGCCATATCGTGCGTACTCCACCCGTCGCATCGTGGTCCCCCGTCGGTCGGTCTCCATGGCTCTCCCCTCGTTGACCCCCGGAGCGTAGACCCTGTAGCGTGCTTCAAGGTCAAGACGAGATCACGGTGGAGAGTCCGAGCACGATCAGGATTGGGGATGTGGCGCGACGCGCGGGGGTGAGCCGCGAAGCCATCCGCTTCTATGAACGGCGGGGGCTCCTCGCGACGCCCCAGCGCCTCCCGAACGACTACCGCGTCTACCCCGAGGGTGTCATCGACGCTCTGAAGTTCATTCGTGCGGCGCAGGAGCTCGGGTTTTCGCTTGAGGAGATTCGGCAGGCGATGCCCCTCCTCGTCGGCGGGGGAAGGCACTCCGTGCGAGTCCGCGGCCTGATCAAGGCCAAGCTGGGCGCGCTCGAAGATCGAATCGCGCGGCTCCGGTCCCTGCATCGGCGGCTGCTCGACCTCTTTGAGCGGTGCGCACCGTCAGACCGCCTCCGGCGCAAGGCGCGGCGCTCAGCGCGACGCTCGCGACGGCGACCGAGCGGTGTGGGACATGGACCTGAGCCAGAATGAGAGAACGTGCATCAGCATCGGACCGACGATCCGTCGCCGGCAAGTCCCCGAAGTCAGGGGAGCATTTTCCGACCAAGGTGATCACCGCCCTCCGTCACCGCCGCCCCTCGCGCAGCGCGGGTCGAGATCGACCAGCGGGCGCCGGTGGATCACGAAGCTACGCGGGAGCCAACAGCTGGAGGCTCGCCCGGAACGACTCCAGAGGAGGGGAACATGCGACGTGCAGCGCTCTCGCCTGGTTGCTGGGCACCGTGCCGACACTGGCGGCCGCGGGGAACCCGGACCTTCAAGGTGCCGCGGTTGGACAGGAGGTTCGACCTGGTGATGTTCGGAACAGTGGAGCGGGGGTAGTTGGTTCAAACGGGACAACGGCGCGGAGGTGCCGACCATGCCAGTGTTCAAGTTGCTGAGGTTCTACGATGAACGGCTTCGGGACATCGGCATGGGCTTTCCTAGGCGGCGCTGGATTCTCTACTACATCATCTCGATGCTTGCTCCGGTTGGTCTCGCAGTAAGTGGCTGGATTCGGAGTACCCCTGCCATAACGGTGGCGGGAGTCGTTGTTGGCGTGGGCATCTGGGCGTGGTTCTACTCACAGGCACAAACAGCCCGCCGATTGCGGTTCGAGCAAGAGGCGTTCTTGAACTCCGGCCACGTAGCCGCGTGTATCCAGGAGGAGCAAGCTCGCATTCTTCAAGACTGGTTGCATAAGGAACGGTGGTTGAGCGTCGCCGCAGTGGCGCACCTCTCGTCCGGAGTTGACCAGGAGCTCGCCGAGCATCGGCGAAGGCATCTGGCGGGGTGGAAGCACGTGCCGCTCTTCTTGGGCATCTTCCTCGCGGGCCTCAGCGGGGCGATTTACGCGCGCGTGCCCGAGGCGCAGTTTTCGAGAGCGGTTGCGGAAATTGGCAGATTGCTCGCGCAGGTCGCGAGCGTGTCATGTCTCGTTGTGACCGCCTTGGACGTGATGGATTTTCGAGGCTACAAGCTCTTGGCTTTGCGACGGATGCTCACCGATGTGGCCTTGGACCTTCTTCGCGCGTCCAGTCCGGCCGGGTCGGTGGCGGAGGTCGAGGCAAGATTGTCGTGATGGTGAGGAACGGCTCCGTCCCGAACGTCACTCCTCGGTCTCGTCCAGCCACGCCATCTGGATGGCCTCGAGGACCTTCTCGTTCGACCTCCCCGGATCGTCGGCGAAGCCCGGCAGCTCGAGGACCCAGCGGTGCAGGTCCGTGAAGCGGACCGAGAGCGGCTTCACGCCCGGGTGTCCCTCGGCGAGAGCGATCGCGATGTCACGTACGTCGGTCCATTTCATGCTGCGTCTCCTGCCTCTGCGCGTTCGGCTGACCTGGACGTGGACGTGGACGTGGACCTCAACCTCGACCTCGACCAACAGTTTCTACGCCTTGATCCGGTTCCCGGGAATCCGGACGAGCACGTCCTCGGCTCCGACCCTCGCCTGGCACGCGAGCCGCGAGCGCGCCGTGAGCCCCACCGCCTCCTGCAGCTTGTCGTCCTCCCGCTCGGCGATCTCGGAGAGCGACCCCTGCCCCTCCTCCACCCACACGTGGCAGGTGGTGCAGGCGCAGACGCCGCCGCAGTTCGAGGGGAGGTCCACGCCTGCCAGGTCGGCAGCCTCGAGCAACGAGGCGCCGAGGGGCACCTGGGCGCTCCTTCCCCCCGGGACGAACGTGACCTTCGGCATCGCGCGTCACGGCTCCTGGTTCTCGAGGTCGTCTTCCTTCGAGCCGGTGACGCGCGGGTGCTCGACGAGGTTCGTGGCGAACTCGTCGACCCGGTGGCCGGCCATCGCCTGGGCGATGTGCTTGTTCATCCGCCGCTCGGCGAACTCCTTCGACGCCCCGTCCACCGACTCGATCCACGCCTTCACCGCGAGATAATCGCTGCCCGTCATCGCCTCGCGCAGGCCGCGCATCCGCTCCTCGATCGCGGCTCGCTCCTCCGGCGCGAGCAGCTCGCCGTCCAGCCGGAAGGCGCCCTCGAGCGAGGCGAGGATGCGATCCCCCTCGACGCGCCACTCGCGGACGAACCGCTCGCCCACGTCCTCCTCGGCGTGCTCGATGCTCTCGACGAGCATCTTCTCGATCTCCTCCTCGCCGAGCCCGTAGGTGGCCTTCACCTGGATCTTCTGCTCGAGGCCGGTGGTCAGCTCCCGCGCCGAGACCTGCAGGATCCCGTCGGCGTCCACCGCGTACGTGATCTCGACGCGGGCGATCCCGGCCGGCATCGGCGGGATCCCACGCAACGTGAAGCGGGCGAGCGAGCGGCAGTCGTGCGCGAGCTCCCGCTCCCCCTGCACGACGTGGATCACCATCCCGGTCTGGCCGTCGGCGTACGTCGTGAACTGCTGGTTCGCCGACGCCGGGATCGTCGAGTTCCTGAGGATGATCTTCTCGACGACGCCGCCCATCATCTCGACCCCGAGCGACAGCGGGATGACGTCGAGGAGGAGCACGTCCTCGCGGCCGCCGCGATCGAGCGCGTCGGCCTGCACCGCGGCGCCGAGCGCCACGACCGTGTCGGGGTCGAGGTCGGTGAGGGGCTCCTGGCCGAAGAGCGCATTCACGTGGCGCCGGACGAGCGGGGTGCGCGTCGCGCCGCCGACGAGGACGACGCCGTCCACGTGCGCGTCGCCCGCGTCGCGCAGCGCTGCGCGGCACGGCGCGCTGGTCCGCTCGACCACGGGCAGGATGAGCGCCTCGAGCTCGGCGCGGGTGAGCCGCGCGCGCAGCCGGACTCCCTCCGGGAGATCGACGTTCGCGTCGACCGTCTCCTCGCTCGAGAGCGCCTCGCGGATGCGCTGCGCCGCCGCGACCGCGCCGCGGAGAACCGCGGGCGACGGCTCCCTCCCGCCGGAGGCGAGCCCGGCGAGCAGCCGGCGGGCGACGATCCGGTCCATGTCGTCGCCCCCGAGGTGGGTGTCGCCCCCGGTGGAGAGCACCTCGAACACGCCGCCGTCGAGCCGCAGGATGGAGACGTCGAAGGTCCCCCCGCCGAGATCGTAGACGGCGAACGTCCCCTGCACGCGCTTGTCGAGGCCGTAGGCGAGGGCGGCGGCGGTCGGCTCGTTGAGGAGCCGGAGCACCTCGAGGCCGGCGATCCGGCCCGCGTCCTTCGTGGCCTGCCGCTGGGCGTCATCGAAGTACGCGGGGACCGTGATGACGCAGCCGCCCGGCGCCGCGCCGAGCGCGTCGTGCGCGCACCGCTTCAGCACGCGCAGGATCTCGGCGGAGACCTCGATGGGCGTCACGGCCCGGGCGCCGCCCGCGACCGTGAGCTTCACGACGGCCCCCGAGTCGTCGAAGCGGTAGATGCCGCGGTCGTCCGGCCGCACGTCGCCCGGCCCGCGCCCCATGAACCGCTTCACCGAGAGCACGGTGTCCAGCGGACGCTCGGGCGCACGACGCTTCGCCGCAGCGCCGATCTCGATCTCACCGCCCGCCCCGTAGTGGACGGCCGAGGGCAGGAGCGGGCGGCCCTCGTCGACCGGCAGGGTGCGAGGGCGGTTCCGCTCGTCGACGTGGGCGACGAGGGAGTTGGTGGTGCCGAGATCGATCCCGATGGCGCGCGGCATCAGGGCTCCTCGCTAGGGGGACGCGGGCGCGCAAGCGCGCTCCGCGTCGGCGACGATGTTGTCGTAGTAGCGCGCGCGGGAGAGGCGCCGCGCGATGTCCACGGGCAGGTCCGAGTACCACCGCTCGTCGGCGAAGCGGCGCGCGACCTCCAGCTCGAGGCGCGACAGCCGTTCGCGCGCGTCCGCCGCGATGCGGCGCAGCCGCGCCACGTCGCGGTCGGCGCTCGCGAGGGCGAGCTCCTCACGCCACTCGAGCTGCTCCTCGAGGAAGTCGGGATCGGCGAAGGTGCGCCCCTCGATGAAGACGTCGGTGCCCGCGAGCTTCAGGAGATGCGCCGCGCGCCGGCGCCAGTCCTTGAGCGAGCGGTACGCGTCGTTGAGGCGCGTGGCGCGCTCGAGCGAGAGGCGGCGCTCGCGCGGCTCGGCGCGCGCGAACCGATCGGGGTGGAGCTGGCGGGAGAGCTCGCGGAAGCGCCGCTCCAGGTCGGGCAGCGCGAGGGCGTACTCCCGAGGAAGGTCGAGGAGCGAGAAGTGGTCCTCGTTCCGGCCGACGGGGAGGATCTTTCGGCACTGCGGGCAGAACAGCGTCCCCTCCGCCACGTCGCCCTTGCAGCTCCAGCAGGTCAATCCGTCTCCACCATGTCGGCGCGCGAACGCGTAGCACGAATCAGGAAGGGGCGCAGCTCGGGTTGCGGTGATCCCGTGAACGAGCCCGCGCCCGCGCCCGCGCCCGCGCCCGAAGAGCCGGGCTCGGGCTCGGGCTCGTTCACGGGCTCGGGGCTCAAGTGACGGGTGTGCCCTCAGACCGTGAACGATTCCCCGCAGCCGCAGGCGCTCTTCACGTTCGGGTTCCGGAAGACGAAGCCCGTCTGCATGAGCGTCTGCTGCCAGTCGATGATCGTCCCCTGCAGGAACACCGCGCTCTTCGGGTCGACGAACACCCGCGCGCCGTCCCGCTCGAACACCTGGTCGAACTTCGAGGGCTCGCTCGCCCAGTCGATGAAGTAGGACAGCCCCGAGCAGCCGCCGCCCTTCACGCCGAGCCTGAGCCCGCCCTGCGGGGTGGCCTTCTCGCCGGAGAGAGCCCGGATCCGCACGGCGGCCTTCTCGCTGATCTCTATCGCCATGTCCTCTCCTAGATACCGGACTTGAGGACGCCCTTCCGCGGCAGCTCCTCGCGGTCCCCCTCCGCGCTGCCCGGCGTCGCGGTCGCTGCGCGCCCGCGCTTCTTCTGGTAGTCGGCGACCGCCGCCCTGATCGCGTCCTCGGCGAGGACCGAGCAGTGGATCTTCACGGGCGGGAGGTTCAGCTCGTTCGCGACGTCGGTGTTCTTGATGGTGAGCGCCTGGTCGACGGTCTTCCCCTTCACCCACTCGGTGACGAGGGAAGACGACGCGATGGCGGAGCCGCACCCGAACGTCTTGAACTTGGCGTCCTCGATCACCCCTTGGTCGTTCACCCGGATCTGCAGCTTCATCACGTCGCCGCAGGCGGGCGCACCCACGAGCCCGGTGCCGACCTCGGGATCGTTCTTGTCGAGCGAGCCGACGTTGCGCGGGTTCTCGTAGTGATCGATCAGCTTCTCGGAGTACGCCATCGTGTCCCTTCCTGCGTGCCCTTCGTTCGGCGCTGCCTCCTCGGATCCCGGCCGCGAGCGGTCCAGGTCCGACCTAGTGAGGGTTGGCCCATTCGATGCGCGAGAGATCGACGCCTTCTTTCACCATCTCGTAGAGCGGCGACATCTCGCGGAGCTTCTTCACCTTGTCCAAGACGAGCCGCGTGACGAACTCGATCTCCTCGTCCGTCGTGAACCGGCCGAGGCCGAAGCGGATCGAGGAGTGCGCGAGATCCTCGGAGACGCCCATCGCCCGCAGCACGTAAGACGGCTCGAGCGACGCCGAGGTGCAGGCGGAGCCGGAGGAGACGGCCACGTCCTTGATGGCCATCATGAGCGCCTCGCCCTCCACGTACGCGAACGAGACGTTCAGGTTGCCGGGGAGCCGGTGGTCGAGGCTGCCGTTCAGCGTGACGAGATCCAGGCCCGCGGCGAGCCCGAGCCTGAGCTTCTCGCGGAGGCCGAGGAGGCGCGCCGCCTCCTGGTCCCGCTCCGCGAGCGCGAGCTGGGCTGCCTTCCCGAACCCCGCGATGCCCGGGACGTTGAGCGTGCCGGAGCGGAAGCCGCGCTCGTGTCCGCCGCCGTCCATCTGGGCGACGAGGCGGACGCGCGGCTTGCGGCGAACGTAGAGCGCGCCGATCCCCTTCGGGCCGTACATCTTGTGGGCGGAGAGCGAGACGAGGTCCGCGTTCACCCGCTCGACGTCGAAGGGGACCTTCCCCACCGACTGGACCGCGTCGCAGTGGAAGAGGACGCCCGCGGCCCGCGTGATGCGGCCGATCTCCTCCACCGGGTGAAGCACCCCGGTCTCGTTGTTCGCGTGCATCACCGAGACGAGGATCGTGTCCTTGCGGAGGGCCGCCTGGAGCCGCGCCGGGTCGAGCCGGCCGTCCTTCTCGACGTCGAGGAAGGTGACCTCGAAGCCCTGCCGCTCGAGGGCGTGCATCGAGTCGAGCACCGCCTTGTGCTCCGTCTTGCAGGTGACGAGGTGCTTCCCCTTGTCACCGTAGAACTGGGCGGCCCCCTTGATAGCGAGGTTGTTGGACTCGGTCGCACCGCTCGTCCAGACGATCTCCTTCGCGGACGCGCCGACGAGGCGGGCGACCTCGGCGCGAGCGGCCTCGACGGCCTCCTCTGCGCGCCACCCGAAGGCATGGCTCTTCGAGGCGGCGTTGCCGAACTCCTCGGAGAAGAGCGGGAGCATGACCTCGAGGACGCGCGGATCGACGGGGGTCGTCGCGTGGGAGTCGAGGTAGATGGGAATCTTCATCTCGCCCGGAACCTCTAAGATGCTGGGCCGCGGGACCGAACGTGGACGGCCGGGGTCGAGTATAAGTAAAACGGGCACCCGGTCAAGCGACCCCCTTCCGGCAAATCGCGGCCGCCACAGCAGATTTTTATCTCGGTATCAGATGAAGAACCTCGCAACACGCATATCGATCGCAGCGGTCGCCTTTGCGGGGGTGCTCGTCTTCCCAGACCTGCTCGCCGTGGGAGCGACCGGGGCCTCGGGCGATCTGCGGCTCGGCGCGCTGCTCGCCGAGGGCTCGGTCCTCGCGTTCGCCGTCGCGTTCGCGGGAGGCGTGGCGACGAGCCTCACCCCCTGCGTCTACCCGCTCATCCCCATCACGGTCTCGATCTTCGGCGCGCGGAAGGCCACGACGCGCGGCGAGGCGGCGCTCCTGTCCGGGCTCTACGTCCTCGGGATCGCCGCCATGTACTCGTCCCTCGGGATCGCTGCGGCGCTCACCGGGAAGGCGTTCGGCAGCGTCATGCAGAACCCGTGGGTGATAGGGCTCGTGGCGCTCGTCCTCGCCGCGATGGCGGCCTCGATGTTCGGCGCCTTCGAGCTTCGCCTCCCGCTCTCGTGGCAGGCGCGCCTGAACCACGTCGGCGGCGCCGGCCGGGCAAGCGCGTTCGCGATGGGGCTCGTCTCCGGCGTCGTCGCGGCGCCGTGCACGGGCCCGGTGCTCGGGGCGGCGCTCACGTTCGTCGCGGCGAAGGGGTCGGTCGCGTTCGGGTTCGGCATCATGTTCGTGTACGCGCTCGGGATGGGGCTCCTCTTCTTCCTCATCGGGGCGTTCTCGCTGTCGCTCCCGAAGAGCGGGGCGTGGATGGACGCGGTGAAGTCGCTTTTCGGGGTCGCGCTCCTCGCCGCCGCGCTCGTGTTCCTCCGGACCGCGCTCCCCGAGACGCGCCCCATCTTCAGCGCCGCCGGGGGCGCCGCGCTCGCCGCCGCGGGCGCCGCGGCGCTCGGCGTGCTCCTCGGCGCGCTGCACGGCGGCTTCGAGGGTTCTTCGACGCGCATCGCCGCGAAAGCGGCCGGCGTCGCGCTCCTCGTCGGCGGGATCGTCTACGGCACCGGGGCGGCCGACGCGCGCGCGCGCCGCGTCGCCACGGAGGGGATCGCCTGGCGAACCGGAGAAGCCCAGGCGCTCTCGCGCGCCAAGGCGGAGCGCCGACCCGTCATCGTCGACTTCTGGGCGGAGTGGTGCACCGCCTGCAAGGAGCTCGACCGGACCGCCTGGTCAGACCCGCGCGTCCGCGCCGAGGCGGCGCGCTTCGTCGCCGTGAAGGTCGACGGCACCGACGACACGCCCGAGTTCCATGCGCTCGTCGCGAAGTACGGCGTCGTGGGGATGCCCACGGTGCTCTTCATCGACGGGCGGGGGCGCGAGGTGCCGGCGCGCCTCACCGGCGCGGTCGACGCCGACGAGATGCTGCGGTGGATGAAGTCGGTGGACCAGGCCTGCACGCCGCCCGTCGTGGCGTGCGCGGCGCGCTGGTAGACTCATCATCAGGGGCGCTTCGCCTCGGCGCCGCTCGCGCCCGGCTTCCGCGTCTCCCAGACCCACTTCCCGTCCACGAGCCGCTTCTCCTTGTGAACGCGGACGTCGGTCACGGCGAGCCCGCCCTCGCGCGGCTCGACGAGCATGTCGACGTCGTAGACCTTCTCCGCCGGGGCGCCCGCCGCGTGGAAGAGGGTGCAGGCGATGAACGCCCCCGGCGCGACCTTACGGTCGGGGTCGTGCACCCGCCACACGTCGGTGGCGGCGACGACCGCCACCCGAACGAACTCGAGCTCGAGCTTCCCCGCCTTGGCGTCGGAGATCCGGTAGAGACCTCCCGACTCGCGGACCGTCCGCTCGACGTATTCCTCCACCGTCGATCGCGCCTGCTCCATGGTGTAGCCGGGGGCCGCACCACCGAGCGCGGCGGCGAGCGCGAGAGCGACGAGGCGCATGCTTACCTCCCTGGAGGCCGCCGCCGCCGGGAGCGGGGCGAGGTCCGGGGTGCAGTAGCGGGCGCGCCGCGGCGGGACAAGGGGCGCTCGGGCCGCCATCGCCGTCGACCGCGGGCGAAGGATCAGAGCACCTGGTAGCCGGCGAGGACCAGAAACTGCAGTTCGGCGCGCCCTTCCCGGAGCGGCGCGTCGCCCGCGCCCGCGCGGTAGCCGAGGCCCACCCGCGCGCCCAGCGTGACGTCCTCGTAGAGCGGCATCTCGAACGCGAGCGACGCGCGTGGCGCGAAGAGGAACCCGTTCCCGTACTTCGTCGTCACGGTCATCGGCGCCTCGGCGAGGATCGAGAAGATCCCCCCCGCGCCGTGCTGGGAGAGCGCGATCCCGGGCGTCACGTCGACGCCGTGGTCGGAGTGGTTCTTCCCGTACACGTAGTCCGAGCCGAAGTTCGTGTACCAGGACAAGGCGAGGCGGCCCGCCATGTCGAACCGGCCGGCCTTCGACAGCGGACGCCGGTAGAGGACGCCGATGCGGCTCTCCGACTTCGCCCAGTCGTAGTCGAGGAACGGCCCGGCGTCGTCGCGGGCGGTGAACCCGATGGCGTAGATCGCCCCGAGCGACGACCACCCCGCCCAGGCGAGCGCGGCGCTGCCGCCGTTGAGCGGCTCGGCCGAGAGGAGCGAACGTTGCCGCCTCCGCTCCGCCGCGGCGGTCTCCGACGGCTTCTCGGCCGGGGGTGGCGCTTCTCCCGGCGCGGCCTCCGCGGAGGGCGGCGGCGCCGGTGGCGGCGGCCGGTCCTCGTCCGCAGCGAAGGATCGGCGCGCCTCGTCGGGCGCGATGGGAGTCGGCGGCGCGGAGACCGGTGCGAGCACGAGTTGGAGCGCGGCGAGCGTCGCGAGCATGGCGGCGATTGTAGCCGCGGACCCGCGCTCCGCGTGAGGAAACATGCCTGCCCGCGCGCGCCTTGACACGTTCGGGGGCGGGGGGCTAATGAGGGGCCCTTCGCCCAGGTGGCGGAACTGGTAGACGCACCAGATTCAGGGTCTGGCGGCCTCAAAACCGTGGAGGTTCGAATCCTCTCCTGGGCATCGTCGCGTACGACGGGGGCCGGCGGCGCGACCGCCGGCCTTTTTTTTCGCGCCCCCGGTTGACAACCGGCCCGCCCGAATGTTTATGCATGGTTATGCATGAACATCCGGTCGCGATCGTCGGCGCCTCCGGCTACGCGGGGCTCGAGCTGACGCGCCTGCTCGCCCGCCACCCCCGGATCCGCCTCGCGGCGCTCTACTCGGATCGCTGGTCGGACGAGCGCGCGGGCGATCGCCTCGCGCTCGAGGGCCCGGCCGCGACGCTGCGGTATCTCCCCCTCGCGGAGGCCACCGCGGCCGACGCGGAGATCGTGTTCCTCGCCACGCCCGCCGACGTGTCGGCGGACGTCGCCCCGCGGCTCCTCGCCGCCGGCGCACGCGTCATCGACCTCTCCGGCGCGTTCCGCCTCGCCGACGCGGCGGCATACCCCGCCTGGTACGGCTTCGCCCACCCCGCGCCCGGCCTCCTCGCCGAGGCGCGCTACGGCCTCCCGGAGCTCGCCCGCGACCGCCTCGCGGGCGCGAAGCTCGTCACGAACCCGGGCTGCTACGCGACCGCGATCGCCCTCGCGCTGGCGCCGCTCGTGAAGGCCGGGCTCGGGCTCCGGGGCGGCATCGCCGTGACCGGGCTCTCCGGGGTCTCGGGCGCCGGCCGCAAGGCGGCGGAGGACTACAGCTTCGTCGAGGTCGCGGACGACCTGCGCGCCTACCGCCTCGGAAAGCACCAGCACACGCCCGAGATCGAGCAGACCGTGGCGCGCTACGCCGGCGCGTGCGGCCCGATCTCGTTCACGCCGGTGCTCGTCCCGATCCGGCGCGGGATCCTCGCGACCGCGACGGTGCGGCTCGAGGGGCCGCCCCCCGCCGACCTGCAGGACGCGCTCCGCCGCGCGTACGAGCGGGAGCCGTTCGTGCGCGTGCTCGCGGCGGACCGCGTGTCGGTGAAGGACGTCGTCCACACGAACCGCTGCCACGTCGGCGTCGCGGTGGACGCGCGCGCCGGGGTCGCCGTGGCGGTCTCCGCCATCGACAACCTCGTGAAGGGGGCGGCGGGGCAGGCCGTCCAGGCGATGAACGCGACGTTCGGCTGGCCGGAGACGACCGGCCTCGATCTGCTCGGAGGCTAGATGAAGATCCCCAAGGGCTTCCGGTTCGGCGGCGTCGCGTGCGGCATCAAGCCGTCGCGGCGCGACCTCGCGCTCGTCGTCTCCGATCACCCCGCGGCGGCGGCGGGCGTCTTCACCCGCAACAAGGCCCCCGCGGCGCCGGTCCAGGACGCCCGCCCGCGCGTGCCCGCGGAGGGGATCCGCGCCGTCGTGGTGAACTCCGGGAACGCGAACGCGCTCACCGGCCCCGCCGGGCTCGACGACGTGTCGGTGATCCGCACCGCGGTCGCCGACGCGCTCGGGCTGCAGAAGCGGGCGGTCCTCACCGCGTCCACCGGGGTCATCGGGGCGCGGCTGCCGGCGATGAAGATCGTCACCGCGCTGCCCGGGCTGGTCGAGCAGCTCGGGGACCACCCCGACCTCGCGGCCGAGGCGATCATGACCACCGACACGCGCCCGAAGATGGCGGCGCGCGAGGTGACCCTCGGCGGCAAGGGCGCGGTCCTGTCCGCGATCTGCAAGGGCTCGGGCATGCTCGCGCCGCAGCTCGCGACGACGGTGTGCGTCGTCACCACCGACGCGGCGGTGACGCCGAAGGCGCTCCAGGAGATCCTCGGCCGCGCAGTCCAGAGCACGCTCAACATGGTGAGCGTCGACGGCGAGATGTCGACGAACGACTGCGTGCTCCTGCTCGCGAACGGCCTCGCCGGGAACCCCCGCATCTCCGAGCCGGGGGCGGACCTCGACGTGCTCGAGAACGCGCTCACGGACCTGCTCGGCGAGATGGCGCGGGCGATGGCGGCCGACGGCGAGGGGGCGACCAGGACGATGGAGGTCGTCGTGAGCGGCGCGCCCTCGGACGTGATCGCGCGCGAGTGCGCGCTCGCCATCGCCTCCTCTCCCCTCGTGAAGACCGCCCTCTTCGGCGCCGATCCGAACTGGGGCCGCATCCTCGCCACCGTCGGCGCGCGGGCCGGGGCGCAGGACTGGCCGGTGGACCCGTTCCGGGCGCGGGTCACGCTCCAGGGCGTCCCGGTGTTCGCGAAGGGGGTGCCCGTCGAGTTCGATCGCGAGTCGCTCCGGGCCCGGATGCGGGAGAGCCGCGTGGACGTGCTCGTCGAGCTCGCCGACGGCGCCGCGCGCGCCGTCGCCTGGGGCTGCGATCTCTCCTACGACTACGTGAAGATCAACGCCGACTACTCGAGCCTCATCTTCCAGAAGCCGGACGGGGGCGTGGCGAAGGACGATCGCGTCTCGAACTACAGCCCGGCGTTCAAGCGGACGCTGCTCGCCGAGGCGCTCAAGTACATCGCCGCCTTCTCGGGCCAGATCGCGGTGATCAAGTACGGCGGCGCGGCGATGGTGAAGGAGAGCCTCAAGGAGGCCTTCGCCGAGGACGTCACGCTGCTGAAGCGCGTCGGGCTGAAGCCGGTGGTCGTGCACGGCGGCGCGCCCGAGATCACGAAGACGCTCGAGAAGCTCGGCGAGCGGAGCGAGTTCGTGGACGGCATGCGCGTCACGGACGCGCAGAGCCTGCCCGTCGTAGAGATGGTGCTCTCCGGCAAGGTGAACCAGGAGCTCGTCGCGCTCCTCAACGCCCGGAACGCCGGGGCGGTGGGGCTCTCCGGGAAGGACGGCCAGCTCCTCCGCGCCGAGAAGATCCACCACGAGTCGGGGCGGGACCTCGGCCACGTCGGCCACGTCCGCGAGGTGAACGAGAAGTTCCTGCGCATGCTGCTCGACGGCGGGTACGTGCCGGTCATCTCGCCCATCGGCCTGGCCGACGACGGCGGCAGCCTCTCCATCAACGCCGACGAGGTCGCCGCGGCGGTGGCCGTCGCGCTCGGCTCGAGGAAGCTCATCTACCTCACCGACGTCGCGGGGATCCTCGAGTCCGCGCCCGACGGCGCGCTCGTCCGGCAGCTCACGGTCGCCGACCTGACGCGCCGGGTGGAGGCGGGCGCCATCACCGGCGGGATGAAGTGGAAGGCGCAGTCGATCCTCGCGGCGGTCGCGGGCGGCGTCGAGCGCGTGCACGTCCTCGACGGGCGCCAGCCGCACACGGTCATCGCCGAGCTCTTCACCGATCGCGGCGTCGGCTCGCTCGTGCAGAAGGGGACCCCGGCATGACCGCCGCCGACCGCCGCCGCGACGCCGTCGCGCGGATCATCCGAACGCGCCGGATCGCCACGCAGGACGACCTCCTCGCCGCGCTCGCCGGGTCCGGGTTCCGCGCCACGCAGGCGACCCTCTCCCGCGACCTCGCCCGCCTCGGCGCGCGGCGCGTGTCTCGTCCGGAGGGCGGCACCGTCTACGAGCTCGGGGACGGGGCGGCGGAGGGGAACGGCCTCGGGGCGCTGCGCGGCCTCGTCGGCGAGATCTCGGCCAACGCCTCGCTCGTCGTGATCCGCACGCACCCGGGGAGCGCGCCCGCGATCGCGCGCGCCATCGACCTCGCCGAGATCCCCGAGGTGCTCGGCACCATCGCCGGCGACGACACGATCTTCGTCGCGCCCTCGGGCGGGCTCCGCCCGCTCCGGCTCGCCGCGCGCCTCGCGGAGGTCCTCGGCACGCCCGCCGCGCCGCGCGGCGGAAGCGGGGCGCGCGCGCACTGACGAGAATGCTGCCGATGCGCCGCCACGAGAAGGAGGTCGCGGATCCGGGGGCGATCCTCGACGTCCTCGCCCGCGGCGAGGTCCTCCACCTCGCCGTGATCGCGGAGGACGGCGCTCCGTACGTCGTCCCGCTCTCGTACGCTGCGGTTCCGCCCGCGAAACGCGAGCCGCTGCGGATCCTGCTCCACAGCGCGCCCGACGGCCGGAAGATCGCTGCGCTCCGTCGCGACCCGCGCGTGAGCTTCGAGGTCACCGTGGACGTGGCGCTCGTCCGCGCCGGCAAGGCGTGCGATTTCGGGGTGCGCTTCCGCTCGGTCGTCGGCAGTGGCCGGGCTCGCTTCGTCGAGGACCCCGCCGAGAAGTCCCGCGCGCTGTCGCTCCTCGCCGCCCGCTACGGCGCCGCGCCCGCCGCGGTGAGCGAGGCCGACGCGCGCAAGGTCACGGTCATCGAGATCCGGGTCGCGGAGGCGTGCTGCAAGGTGTCGCCAGCGCCCACCCGCTCGTAGTCTGGTTGGAACGGGCGCGGGACGATGAAGGCTTCCGCCCCCGGGGGCTGGGACGCGAGGGCCCTCCCGTCCTGGCGCCCCCGAAGCACGGTGCCGCGCGGCGTGAGGTGCCCTCCCCTCACCCCCCACGGCGCCGCGCGCCCCTGCGGGATCCTGCGTCCGAGGCCGGGGAGGAGCCCCCTCGACCGCGCGCAGCCGCACCGCTGCGGGCGGACACTTCGCAAAGTACGGAGCCGGCCTGCACGCAGTGTGACGGTCGCGCGCGCCGATCACGATCGTCGAGCACCGGGCCGTTCTCGCGCGCGAACGGCACACGCGGGCGTGCGCCGGCGTCTGCGTTTCTGGGCCCTCTCGACCGTCCCCCGCCGGTCGCGGTTCTGCGGCGAGCACGGTCCGAGGGGGCCCTCCCCGGCCCCTCGGTGACGCCTCGTCCGTCAGAGCGCGGCGCCGTGGACTACCCCGAGATCCGCTTCCACTCCGCGTTCGAGCGCTGGACGCAGTCCTCGATCGCGAGCCCTGCGAAGTAGTTGCCGGTGACCGCGAGCCGCGTCCCCGCGAGGCAGCGATCGACGTTGGTCACGATCTCGGCGTGCCCCAGCGCGGGCGCGGGCAGGGTCAGCCGCTCCTCCACGACCTCGCCCATCGCCTCGCGCGGGACCTTCAGGACGGCGGACATCCGCGCGAGCTTCTCCTCCTCGGGCACCCCGGGCCGGAAGTGGAACGCGAACCCGCGCCGCTCCGGGTCGGGCAGGGGGTCCCGCGTCACCACCGAGAAGAAGACGTCGTCGACCGGCACGACGAAGGCGCACTCCGCGAGCGGCGTCTTCCCGCGCGGCAGGACCACCCCGGCCGTGTCGACCGTCACCGTCTTCACCCGCGAGATCGCGCTCGCGAGCTCGTGGAAGTCGTCGCCGAGGAGCGCGACGGCGCGGTCGGGCGGCACCGCCACGGCGCAGAGCGGCGCCTCGACGCGGCGCCCGTCCGCGGCGGTGACGGCGAACCCGCCCGGCGCGCGCGCGACGTGCGTCACGTCCACGCCGGTCTCGACCGTGACGCCGGGGACGGCGGCGGCCGCGTCGCAGACGCTCTGCAGCCCTCGCTTCAGCGCGAAGCTGCGCGGGAACTCCTCGCGCCGGGGCCGCTTCTTGAAGAGCGACCCAGGCCCCTCCACCGGGAATCCGTCCGCCTTCTGCGAGGGGACGGCCGCGAAGAACGCGGAGAGGATCCGGTCGTAGTTCCGACGGCCGACGAGGCGCGAGTAGTACGAGTACATCGTCTCGCCCGCCTTCTTCCGCGCGATCCCCGCGGGGAAGTGGACGGCGGCCTCGAGCCAGCTCAGCTCGAGGAGCACCTTGGGCGGCGTGAGCCAGCGGACGTCGTCGCCGCGGAGGAGCCCGAAGACCTTGCGGGCGGGGCCGCGCGGCACGACGTCGCCCGCCAGCCCGGTCCCCACGACGACGTCGAGGAACGCGCCGTAGCTGTTGTACGTGGTGTGCGCCCCCATCTCGAACCAGAAGCCGTCCGGCCGCCGGTGCGAGTGAAAGCAGCCCCCCACCCTCGCCTCGCTCTCGAGCACGAGGACCCGCTTGCCCGAGGCGGCCGCCTTCCACGCGAGCGCGAGCCCGCTGATGCCGCCCCCCACCACGATCACGTCCGCCATGCGGCCCGGAGACTTGCAGAGAACCGTCCGGCGCGCCAGCCCGATCCCGGTCCGGCGGGGGGCTCGCTCCGGAACGCTTCTCCCGTGGCCGCTTCCGATCTAGAAGAGGGACATGCGCATGCGCATCGGCTTCCTCGGGCTCGGCACGATGGGCGAGCCCATCGCGAACAACCTTCGCAAGGCCGGGCACGAACTGACCGTGTGGAACCGCACCCGCGCGAAGGCGGACCACATCGTCTCGAAGGGCGGGAAGCTCGCCCGCACGCCGCGCGAGTGCGCGACCGGACGGGATCTCGTGTTCACCTGCCTCGCCGACGAGCGCGCGCTCGACGCCGTCCTCGACGGGGCAGACGGGGCCCTCGCCGGCCTGGGGAGCGGAGACACGCTCGTCGACATGTCGACCGCGGGGACCGCCGCGGCCCGGAGCGTCGCCAGCCGCGCGTTGGCGCGCGGCGCGGCGTTCGTGGCGAGCCCGATCCTCGGATCGAAGCCCGCCGCCGAGCAGGCGCAGCTCGTCCTCGTCGTGGGCGGTCCGGCGGCCGCGCGCGACAAGGCCCGGCCGGCGCTCCGCGCCGTCTCGGCCCGGATCATCGAGCTCGACGATCCCGCCCAGGCGGCGCTCGTGAAGCTGTGCGTCAACGCGGTGGGCGGCGCGATGATCGCCGGCTTCGCCGAGGCGCTGGCGCTCGGCGCCTCCGGCGGCCTGCCGATGGCGAAGCTCGTCGAGGTCCTTCAGGCCTCCTCGTTCCACTCGCCGCTCTTCCTCATGAAAGGGGAGCTCATCGAGCAGGAGGACTGGACGCCGCGATTCGCCATCGCGCTCGCCGAGAACGATCAGCGGCTCGCGCAGGAGGCGGCCGCCGAGCAGGGCGCGAAGATGCCCATCAACGAGGCGGTCCGCCGGCTCCTCGCGCAGGCGATGGAGAGCGGCCGGGGCGACAAGGACATCGCGGCGGTCGCCGATCTGCTCCTGGAGTGGGCGAAGACGAAGAGCTAGCGCGCCAAGGCGTCTGTGACGGATCTCATGAGGTCGTCGAGGTGGAACGGCTTCTTCACGTAGCCGGCCGGCTGCCCCACCCGCTCGACGCTCTTCGCGACGAGGTCGGGCGGCGTCGCCGAGACGAAGAGCACCTTCGGGCACCGGTCGCCGAGGGAAGCGAGCATCTCCTGCCACAGCTCGGCGCCGTCCATGCGAGGCATCCGGTAGTCGACGAGGGCGAGGTCCGGCGGGTTGCGCACCGCGATCGCGAGCGCCTCGACCGAGTCGGAGGTCGAGACGGCGGAGTGACCGAGCCGCGTGACCGCCTTCTCGAGCGCCTTTCGCACGATGTCTGTGTCGTCGACGATGAGAACACGCGCCATGAGTCCTCCGAACCTGCGCGGGACTTTGCGCGGCGCGTGCCGTCGAAAACGCGAGCGATTCCGGGTGGGCGGTGGTCGGTTCGCCTACCCTGGGTCACGACCGAGCCTTCCGGCGCCACCCCCGGAGCGGCGGATCGCCTCAGGCGTAGCGCGCGAGGGTGCGGCGGACCGCCTCTGCGAACTGGCGTCGCGCGGCCGCGGGCGCGACCACCTCCGCGTCCCCGCCGAGCGACAGCGCGAACCGCGTCGCCCACTCGGCGCTCGCGCCCGCCACCTCGACCACGGCGCCGCCCCGCTCGATCCGCTTCACGAGGACGATACCCGGCCTGCTCGTCGCCCACGCGGCGGCGGTCGGGCCGACGCGGATCCGCACCGGCTCGCCCTGCGGGTCGGAGAACAGGCGCGCGCGCGCGAGGTCGGCCTCGCCGGGCGGGTCGAACCGCTCGTCGGTCACCGCGCAGTCGCGGACGCGGTCGAGCCGGAACGCGAGCGGCCGGCCGCGCGCCGAGTCGAAGCCGTAGAGGTACCAGTGGCCGAAGCGCTGGGCGAGCGTCCACGGCTGGACGACGCGCTCGGTCTCCTCCCCGCGCGAGGCCGAGTGATGCGCGAGGCGGACCGCGCGCCGCTCTGCGATCGCGCGCTGCAGCCGGCCGAGCACCGAATCCTTCGCGGGGGGCGCCCCCGCGTAGATCCGCTCCATCAGCTCGTCGAAGCTCGCGCGCCGGTCGCGCGGCACGGAGTCGCGGAGCGCCTTGACGGCGCGCTCCCGCCCCTCCCCCCCGAGCGCACGCGCGGCGGCGGCGAGGGCGGCGCCCTCGCTCTCGGTGAACCGGGGTGGACGCGAGAAGCTCTGGTGGAGCGCGACGTAGACCCGGTCGCCCTCGACGTACAGGTCGAGGAAGTCGTCGGGCGCGAAGGGCGGAGAGCCGACGCCGAGCAGGAAGTCGAGGTCCTCGAGCAGCTCCTTCTCGCTGCAGCCGCAGCGCCGCGCCAGCTCGCGGACCGGGATTCCGGGATGGCGGACCGCGTACGGGACGAGGAACAGGACGCGGCGGAGGCGATCGCGCGGATCCGGCTTTCTCTTCGGGCCGAGGGCGCCCACCTTCGACGCGGCGACGCTCGCTTGCGCTCGGCCCCCGCCGGACGGCGCCGTCGCGATGCGCTTCTTGCGGGCAGCCCTCACGCGAGCCCCCGCGCGAGCGCCGCGAGAACCTCGCGGGCGCGCTCGCGGAGCGCCCGCGGGGCGAGCACCTCGGCGCGGTCGCCGAGCGCGAGCACGTGGCGAAGGAGCCCCTCCGAGTTGGTCGCGTCCACCTCGACGGTGGCGCCGCCGCCCTCCTCCTTCACCCGGGCGCGGGGCCCGAACGACGCGAGCACCTCCACCGGCAGCGGCGCGTCGAGCCGCACGCGGCAGCGGACCGGCACGTGGACCGCGTACTCCCACGCCTCGCGCGTGGCGAGCTCGCCGATCGAGAACTCGCGCCGCGGGGTGAAGTCGGGGGTGCGCGGGGCGGCGGCGTTCACCGCGAGCGATTCGATGCGCGCGACGTGAAAGGTGCGGATCGCGCTGCGGAGATGGCACCACCCCGCCACGAACCAGGCGCCGCCCTTCTGGAACAGCCCGTAGGGATCGAGGTCGCGCTCGGTCCTGTCGCGCCGCTCCGCCCCGAGGTAGACGAGGTGCACCCGCTTCTTCTGCGCGATGGCGCGCGAGAGCTCCTCGACGCGCGAGGCGACGACGTCGGGGGCCGCGTCGTCGGACGAGAGCCGGCGCGCCGCGAGCGCGGCCGCCTCCGAGGCGCCGGGCGCGCGCGCGGCGAAGGAGAGCTTGTTGAGCGCGTGAGCGAGGTCGCGCGCGTAGGGGAACGTATCGTTCGCGAGCGCGGCGGAGCCCGCGAGGTAGAGGAGGGCGAGATCCTCGGGAGGGAGCTTCAGATCGGGGAGGTAGAACTCGTCCTTGTCGATGAGGTAGCCGGCGGGGAGGTCCTCGTCCCCCGCCACCCAGCGCACCGGGATCCCGAGCTCGAGCAGGTCCGCCTTGTCCCGCTCGAACTTGCGGATCGCCGCCTCTCCCTTGCCCGCGTAGTCCTCGGAGAACTGCTCCTGGATCTGGCGCCAGGAGACGGGCTCCGCGGCCTTGAGCAGGAGCGCCGCGAGGTCGAGCAGCCGCTGATCCTTCTGCATCCGGCCGGAGAACGTGGCAGAGCCGGCCCGGCCCGTCAACGTGCGGCGCACGTGTGCTAGAATGGCTGCTTCCGATCGCAGGAGCGTGCGCATGGCAGGGCTCGGAATCGGTCCTCCCGACTTCGCGCTGTTCGAGATCGAGGATCCCGACGAGCGCACCGCGTCGCTCGAGTCCACCCTCCAGCCCAAGCTCGCGCTGCTCGGCAATCAGTGTTGCCCGGGCCTCTCCCGCGTCGTGGGGAACGACCTCTTCGCCCACTCCGGCAAGGTGCCGCGGCGCAAGGGTCAGGTGCCGCAGGAGATGCTCGTCGCGTTCTCCGACAGCCCGAAGGGCTACCGCGGCGTCCCCTACCTCGCCGTCGTGGTGACGCGGCTCCACCTCCACGCGCGCATCGGCGTGCGCGGAGAGTCGCCGCGACGCGACGCGATGCAGCGCGCGCTCGAGCGCGAGGCCGCGAACCTCGCGAAGAAGGGGAAGCCGTTCCGCAAGCTCCGCCAGTTTCGCGACTGGAACTTCGAGGAGCTCCCCGAGCTCGCGCCCGCGCATTCGACCGCGTTCTGGGCCGAGAGCGGGGAGGAGCTCGTGCCCGGCGGCCCCGGGCTCGACGTCGGCATCTCCTGGAGCTGCGAGGAGGCGCGGAGCCTCTCGCTCGGAGATCTGCTCGGCGTCTTCCGCGACCTGTCGCCGCTCTACAAGCTGCTCGCGAACGCGAGCTGAGGGCGCGCAGCGCGCGGGGTCACGCGATCCGCGCCGCGTCGGGTCGCCGGCGCCTCGCTCCGGCGATCCAGGCGGTCGGGGCGGGTCACCCGCCGGCGGGCTTCTCGCCCGGCATCGCGGGCGCCGCCGGCGCCTCGCCCTTCGAGGCCGCCCGGGCCGCCTCGGCGAGCTGCCGCTCCTCGCGCGCCGCCTGCCGCACGGCCTCGACGAGCTCGTCGTGGTCCTTGCGGAGCGCGTCGTGGCGACGCTTCAGCTCGGTGTAGCGGTCGGCGGCGAGCTCGAGCTCGCTCTTCTGCACCATGTAGACGCGCCGCTCGGTCTCGACCCGGCCGCGCGCGGCCCTGAGGTCCTTCTCGACCTCCTGGACCCGCTTTCGCGCGTCCGCGAGCTTCGCGTCCGCCCGATCGGCGCGCTCCTTCTCGGCGGCGAGCTTCGCCTCGTCCACGCCGGGCGCGGGCGGCGGGGCCGCGGCCGCGACAGGCGCCGCGACGACGGGCGCCGCCGGCTTCGCCTTCGCCCGGGTGAGCTCCGCGGCCGCCTTCTCGAGGTCCCGCTCGAGCCCGCGCGCCCGCGCGGCCTGGTGGTCCGCCTCGGCGCGCGCCTCGGCGAGGCGGGCAGCGAGCTTGTCCACCTCCTCGCGCAGCGCCTGGGCGCCGCCGAGCCGCTTCGCCGCCTCGGCCTGCTCGAACGCCTTCTTCCGCGTCTTCTCGACGTCGGCCCGCAGCGCCGCCGCCTCCTCGCGGCGCTCGCGCGCCTCGGCCTTCGACTCCTGCAGCGCCTTGCGGGTCGCCTCGAGCTCGGCGCGCAGCCTCTCGTCCTCCGCGACACGGGCGGCGAGCGCGACCTTCGCGGCGCGGGACGATAGGAAGAAGCCGACGGCGGCGAGGACGCTGATCAGGGCGAGGAGGACGGGGATGCCGTTCATGCAGGAGCTCCCAGGGAATCCCCTTCGTATCCCAGGTGACGCGCGCGCGAAAGGACATCGAACGAGGCGCCCCGGCGCCGTCCGTACTAGGATCGGGCGGCCGTGCGGCGCATCGCGACCAAGATCTTCCTTGCCTTTGCCGTCTCCCTGCTCGCCTTCTCGGCGGTGGCGGGCCTCGGCATCGCCCGCCTGCACGAGGCCCGGCGTGATCTCAAGCTCCTGTCGGGCGGCTACCTCGCCCTCACCCGCATCGCGGCGCAGCTCGACGTGAAGGACTGGGTCGCGGCGCGCGTCCTCGAGGCGAGCGCCCTCGATCGCGCCGCGCGCCAGGTCTACCTGCCCGTGGCGCGGGCGCAGTTCCCGGAGTTCGTGCGCGACAAGATCGAGGAGGGACGCCGCGTCGCGCGCGAGTCGCGCCCGCTCGCGCGCGGGGACGAGGCCCGCTTCCTCGACGAGGTCTCCGTGCGGCTCGACGCGCTCGGCGCGCGCTGGAGCGAGTACGACGCCGCCGCCCGGGCGCTCTTCGACGCGCTCGAGGCCGGCGAAGGTCAGGATCCGCGCACGCGCGCCGCGTTCGAGACGCGCGCGCAGGCCGTCCGGCAGCTCGAGAAAGGGCTCTCGCTCGACGTGAAGCTGCTGCAGGTCGCGCTCGAGACGCAGATCGCCGATCGGGTCCGCGCGGCGGAGCGGGCGGAGGGCCGGACCGTCCTCCTCACGGTCCTCTACTCGCTCCTCGCCCTCGCCATCGGCGTCGGCGCCGCCCTCGTGTCCCAGCGGCTCCTCTCGCCGATCCAGAAGCTCACCGACGGCGTGAAGGCGGTCGCCGCCGGCGATCTCACGCGCGTGGTCGAGGTGCGCAGCCGGGACGAGCTCGGGCTCCTCGCCCGCGAGTTCAACGCGATGGCCGCCTCGCTCGACCGGCAGCGCAACGAGCTCCGGCGGGCCGAGCGGCTCGCCGCGGTGGGGCGGATCTCCGCGCAGATCACCCACGAGATCCGCAACCCCTTGAACGCGATTGGCCTGAACGCCGAGCTCCTCGCCGAGGAGCTGGCGCAGGCGCGCACCGTCCCGGCGGAGGCGGTGCAGCTCGTCGAGGCGATCTCCCGTGAGGTCGATCGCCTGAACGGCGTCGCGGAGGAGTACCTCCGATTCGCACGGCTCCCTCGCCCGGCGCTCGGCCGGCAGGACCTGAACGAGATCCTCGCGAGCCTGCTCGACTTCCTCGGGCCCGAGCTCCAGGCCGCCGGCGTCGAGGTGGTGCGCGAGGTGACCCCGGACCCCCTCCCCGTCCGGGCGGACGAGGGTCAGCTGCGCGCGGTGTTCCTGAACCTGCTCCGCAACAGCCGAGAGGCCATGCCGGCGGGCGGGCGAATCACCGTCCGGACGCGGCGCGCCGAGGGTGCGGTCGAGGCCGCGGTCGTCGACACGGGCGGGGGGATCCCCCCGGGAGACCGGGCGCGCATCTTCGAGCCGTTCTACTCGACGAAGGAGCGCGGCACGGGGCTCGGCCTCGCCTTCGCGCTGCAGGTCGTGAAGGAGCATGGCGGGGAGATCCGCTGCGACAGCGTCGCGGGGCGTGGTACGACATTCACGCTCCGGCTGCCGCGCGCGGAAGAGGAGCGGACGGAGGCGGTGGCGGGACCATGAGGCGGGACCGGATCGATCGGAGGACGAAGCGGCGGGCGGCGGTGGCGCCCGCGGTCGGCGCCCCACGCCGCGAGTGGGGCGAGGTCGCGCGGGAGGTGCTGCCGAACGGGCTCCGCGTCGTCACGGCCCCGGCGCCCGGGCTCCACTCGGCGATGATCGCCCTCTACGTCCGGGCGGGCTCCCGCCACGAGACCGCACGCGTGAACGGGGTCTCGCACTTCCTCGAGCACCTCTTCTTCCGCGGGTCGGAGGGATGGCCCGACACGGTCGCGATGAACGCCGCGGTGGAGAGCGCGGGCGGGAGCCTGAACGGGATCACCGCCCGCGATCACGGCTGCTACTTCACGCCGATCCACCCGGGCGAGATCGGGACCGGGCTCGAGATCCTCGGCGATCTCGTGCGCCGGCCGCTCCTGCGCGAGATGGCGGTGGAGCGCGAGGTGATCCTGGAGGAGATCCTCGACGAGGTGGACGTGGACGGGCGCGACATCGACCCGGACAACCTCTCGAAGCGTATCGCGTTCGCGGGCCACCCGCTCGCCTTCAAGATCGCGGGGACGCCGGCCACCGTCCGGCGGCTCGGGGAAGGCGACGTGCGCGCGCACCACGCCCGCTTCTACACCGGCGCGAACCTCGTGCTCGCGGTGGCCGGTCCGGTCCGGCCGGCGCTCGTCCGCGCGCTCGCCGAGGAGCATCTCGGCAAGCTGCCGCGCGGGCGCCGCAGCGCCGACCTCCCGCCCCCGCCCTGGCCGCGTGGGCCGCGGCTCGAGGTCGTCTCCCACGAGGACGCGCAGGCGGAGTTCTCGCTCTCGTTCCCCTGCCCCCCGGAGCGCCACCCGGACCACGCCGTCCACCTCTGCATCCGCCGCATCCTCGACGACGGCCTCTCCTCGCGCTTGCCGTTCGAGGTCGTCGAGCGGCGCGGCCTCGCCTACGCGCTGCACGCGGGCATCGACAGCTTCTCCGACGCCGGGATGACGGTCGTCGACGGCGCGTGCGCGCCCGCGAAGCTGCCGCGCGTCCTCGAGGAGATCCTGCGCGTCCTCGGGGAGCTGGCGGCCCGGGCGGTCCCCGAAGAGGAGCTCGTGCGCGTGCAGCGGCGCCACCGCATGACGCTCGCGTTCTCGCTCGACAGCGCGGCCGAGCTCGCCGGCTGGTACGGCTCGGGCGAGGTCATCTCGGTCCCGGAGGGCTTCGAGGAGCGCTGCCGGCGCGTGGAGCGCGTGACGCCAGGCGACGTGCTGCGCGTCGCGCGCGACACCTTCCGCCGAAGGAACGCCGTCGCGGTGGTGGTCGGCCCGGCGCCGCGGCGCGAGCGGAACGCGGTGGAGCGGCTCCTCGCCACGACCACCGCCATCCCGGCCTGATAGGCGGTGCCCAGTTGGCTTGAGCCCCGAGCCCGTGAACGAGCCCGAGTCCGAGCCCGGCTATTTCGGGCGCGGGCTCGGGCGCGGGCGCGCTTACGGGATCAGTCCAACCGAGCAGCGCCATGACGCCGGCGCGGGCCCCCGGACACGGCCGGCGCCCGCCCCCTCGTCGGGCTCCCGAAGCGATGCGCCGCTCGCCGCAGCCGTCGTGGCCCGCGCCCGGTCCTCGGTGTTAACCTTCGAAGATCGTGGTCGACTTCGTCACCCGCGCCGTCCAGCGGCTCCGTGAGGACCCCGGCTTCAGCCGGAACCGCTACTTCCTCGCCCTCTCCTCGCCGGAGGGGCGGCGCGCCCTGCGCATCCACCGGCACCTGCGCTCCCTCGAGCGCGATCTCACGGCGGGCTCCTCCGCGACGGTCTCGCACGAGGCGGAGCGGGTGCGCCTCACGCTGCGGGGGAGGCGAGGTTCGCGGGTCGCCTGGCTCACCCGCGCGGAGTTCCGGCTCCTGTGCGGGAGCCCCGCCGTCCGCGCCGCCCTCGGCGACGCCGCGCCGCGGAGGCCCGAATGACCATCGAGTTCGACCCGATCCTGCTCACCGGCGTCGACGATATCGACGCGCAGCACCGCGAGCTGTTCAGCCGGATCGGCGCGCTGCTCGAGGCCTCGCGCAACCGGCGCAGCCGTGAGGAGGTGATCCGCCTCCTCGAGTACCTCGGCGGCTACGCCGTCGAGCACTTCGCCGCCGAGGAGCGGACGATGGTGGCGGAGGCGTACCCGAAGGTCGAGGGACACCGCGCGGAGCACCGGCAGTTCGTGAAGGAGCTCGAGGTCCTCCGGCACGAGCTGAAGAGCGAAGGACCGACGCCGCTCTTCGTCATCCGGGTCGGGAACCGCGTGACCGAATGGCTGCGCGAGCACATCTACCGAACCGACCGGCTGCTCGGCGAGTGGCTCCGGGCGCGTCCGCGCTGACCGCGCAGGAGGGGATCCTTGGCGCTCGAGGAGCAGGGGACGAGCGAGCAGCTTTCGGCGGAGGATCTCCGCGAGGCATGGCTCCTGTTCGCGCCGGAGGACCGCCGGCTCGGGTTCCGGCAGCTCTCCCGCGCCGAGGCGGAGGACTTCTTCCTCTCGCTCCCGGCGCGCGACCAGGAGGAGCTCGTGCTCGCGCTGCCGCGCGAGGAGCGCCGCTCCTGGGTGCGGCTCCTGCCGCCGGACGACGCGGCCGACCTCGTACAGGCGGCCTCGCACGACGAGCGTGAGGGGCTCCTCGCGCTCCTCGACGAGGCGACCCGCCGCGAGGTGACGGCCCTCCTCGCGTACGCGGAGGACGAGGCCGGCGGCCTCATGAACCCGCGCTTCGCGCGCGTGCGGCCGGACGCGACGGTGGACGAGGCGATCGCCTATCTGCGCCGCCAGGCGCGGGACCGCGCCGCGGAGGCGATCTACTTCGGGTACGTCCTCGACGAGGAGCAGCGACTCCTCGGCGTGGCGAGCTTTCGCGATCTGTTCGCCGCGGCGCCGGAGAAGCGCGTCCGGGAGGTCATGCGGACGGACGTCGTGTCGGTAACGGAGGACATGGATCAGGAGGCGGTCTCGCGCGTGTTCGCCGAGAGCGACCTCCCCGCCATCCCGGTCGTGGACGCGCACGGGCGGATGAAGGGCATCGTCACCGTCGACGACATCGTCGACGTCGTCGAGGAGGAGGCGACCGAGGATATCCAGAAGTTCGGCGGCGTCGAGGCCCTCGGCGCGCCCTACCTCGAGATGGGCTTCGGGGAGATGTTGAAGAAGCGGGCCGGCTGGCTCTCCGCCCTCTTCCTCGGCGAGATGCTCACCGCGACGGCGATGGCATTCTTCGAGGGGGAGATCGCGCGGGCCGTCGTGCTGGCGGTGTTCCTGCCGCTCATCATCTCGTCCGGCGGCAACTCCGGGTCGCAGGCCTCGACGCTCGTCATCCGGGCGATGGCGCTCGGAGAGGTGCGGCTGCGCGACTGGTGGCGCGTGGCGGGGCGTGAGGTCGGGACCGGCATCGCGCTCGGCTTCATCCTCGCCCTGATCGGCTTCATCCGCATCGTCGTGTGGCAGAAGATCGGCCACATGTACGGCGAGCACTACATCCGCGTCGCGCTCACCGTCTCGACGAGCCTCGTCGGCGTCGTGACCTTCGGGACGATGGCCGGATCGATGCTCCCCTTCCTCCTCCGGCGTCTGGGCCTCGATCCGGCGAGCGCGTCGGCCCCCTTCGTCGCGACGCTCGTCGACGTCACCGGGCTCGTCATCTACTTCGCGGTGGGGAGCTTCATCCTCTCCGGCGCGCTGCTGTAGCAGCCCGTCCTTCGACTGCGCGCGCTAAACGACGGAGCGCGATTCGGAAACACCGGGAAGGTTCCGTTCGCCCTGAGCGTAGGGGCGCGCAGCGCCCCGAAGTCGAAGGGCGCCAGCGTTCCAAGGCGCGTGCTTCGACTTCGCGCCCGCTGATGCGGGCGCTACGCTCAGCACGAACGGGGGTTCTGGTGATCGCGAATCGTGCTCGCCCGTTTAGGGACGCGTCCCCGCCCCGGCGAGCAGGGCACGGAGCCCCTCCGCCGCATCGCTCCCCTCGAAGGCGAAGCCGCCCGGGAGGTCGCGGAGGCCGGACGGCACCGATGCCTCCGATGGACCGCAGATCACGAGCGGGAGCCGGAGCGTCCGCGCGAGCTCCGCGAGGAGCGACTCGTCGTCCTCCGCCGGGAGCAGCACGAGCGCCCCGACCGCGCCCGCCGCGAACGGGTGCCAGAGCGGGCGGTGGCTGCGCTCGCCCGGGAGCTCCGTCACGTCGACCCGCACGCCGTCGCCGAGCGCCAGCCGGCCCACCGTCCCGAACCGGCGCGCACGGGCGGGCTCGAGGTGGAAGCCCGGGACGGATTGGAAGCGGGCGAGGGCGGCCCTGCGCGCGAGCGGACCGCCGCCGGCGAGGACGATCTTACCGATCGTGTGCGCCCCCGAGGAGCGCCCGCGCGCGATCCGGGCGCGCAGCGCGTGCAGCTCGTGCGGCGCGAGGAGCGGCGGGGCCTCCTCCGCCGCGGGCGCGCCCTCGGAGCGTCGCGCGTAGCCGCGCTCGAGGAGCGCCAGCACCGCCCGCATCGTCTCGAGGTCGCCCGCACGGCAGCGGTCGACGACATCCTGGAAGGTGCGGGGCACCGCGAGGAGCGCCACCACCTCCTCCGTCACCGGGTGCAGGCCGGCGGGGATCTCGCTCGCGTGCACCGCCAGCTCGAGCAGGTCGGAGGCCTGGGGCAGCGCGGGGAGGAGCCGGGCGATCTCGTCCCCCTGGCGAAGCCCCTCGAGCACCAGCTCCTCGAGCTTGCGGTCGATGCGGGGCTCCGCTCCGGAGGGCCCCGGCACGAAGGCGAACTGTCCCTCGCGCAGCGTGAGGAGGCGATAGAGGGCCTTCTCGCCGCCGGCGCCGCGCATGCGCGCGTCCGTCACCCGGCCCTGGTCGAGCGCGATCTCCGCCTTCTCGCGCTCGCGCTCGACCGCGAGCCTTCCGGTCTTGCGGTTCACCGCCAGGATCTGGAGGAGGTCGACGAGCGGGATCTGCGCGAGGTTCCCCTCGATCTCGCGGCTCTCGCCCGAGACCGCCTTCGCCGCCTCGACGCGCCGGAAGATCTGCTCGACGCGCGCGAGGAGCTCGTCCTCGTTGAAGGGCTTGCGGAGGAACGTCCCGAGCCGCGCCCGGTCCACGTCCGCCGTGCCGCCGGTGAGCACCACCGGGATCCGCTCGGTGCGCGGGTTCGTGCGGAGGATCCGGATGAAGGTGCGCGCGTCGAGCAGCGGACAGCGTTCGTCGAAGAGGACCAGGTCCGGAAAGCGCAGGATCGCGATCTGGAGCGCGCGCGATCCGTCGCGGGCCGCGTGGACCTGGTAGCCCCGCTGTCGCAGCGCGGGCGCGAGCGCGCGGATGATCCCCGGATCGGGGTCGGCGATGAGGATCTTTCGGACGGAGGGCATGCGCGCTCGGCGGAGGGATCAGATGGGCTGGAGGTCGTAGTGCGTCTGGAGCTTCGAGACGAGCGCGTCCACGAGCGGTCCGTCGGAGGTGTGGAAGGTGCGGCCGCCCGGGCCGGACAGGAGCCCGTAGGCGGAGTGCTCGGACATGAAGAGGAGGAACTCGTGGCCGGCGAAGCGCGGATCGCCGTCCACGTAGACCTCGGTGACGAGCGGGTGGCCGACCGCGGCGCCGCTCGGGCCGCGCGGTCCGAGCAGGGTGACGCGGGCGCAGGGGTCGCTCGCGCGCGCCGCGAGGGCGCCGGACGGCAGCGCCGCGAGCACCGGCGCAGCGCCGAGCGTGCCGCGCGTGCCGACGTAGAGGAGCCCGCGCGCCCGCGGATCGCGCCCGATCTCGTGCGCCGCCTCGCGCTGGGCCGCGGCGAACAGCTCCGCGTCGGACGCGATGCGCGCGGACGGCGAGCTCTCCGGGATGTGCGCCGAGTCGGAGAGCAGGAGGTCGGTGAGCTCCCAGAAGGCGTTCGGCGCGAGGTCGCCGAGGTGGAGCCGGCGCAGGATCGAGCCGCGTTGCTCCTCGACCCGCACCCGCGCCCAGTGCAGCAGCTCGTCGAAGTCCTCCCCGTCCTTCGGGAAGGAGGAGGCGCCCATCGAGAGCAGCACCGGGCAGCGGCGCTCCAGCTCGCGGAGGGACTCCTCGCGGCGCGCCTCCTCGATCGCCCGGCGCGTGAACATGAGGGCGCCGAAGTGGTCGGTCTCGGGGAGGAGCACGTAGTACTCGCTCTCCGAGACCTTCGCGAGGATGTCGGCGTCGCGCACGACGCGCGAGACCGCGCCGACGAGGTCGCGCATCGCGCGCCGGTACGGCTCGCGCCCGCCCTCCTTGCGCATCTGTGCGGCGTTGTCGATCGAGAGGATGACGAGGGAGAAGGCGCGGCCGTAGCGGCGCGCCTTGTAGAACTCCTTCCCCGTGTAGTCGATGAAGTAGGCGAGGTTGTAGGCGCCGGTCTCGCGGTCGCGCAGGCCGATCCGCTCGAGCGCCTGGAAGCGGCGGGCGTTCTTCACCGCGATCGCGGCGAAGTCGGCCACGGTGAGGGCGGCGGCGTGCTGCTCGGCGGCGAACCGGCCGCGGGCGCCGTCGGAGAGGAGCGCGAGGCCCACCGGCTCCTCGTCGGCGAGGAACGGCACGAGGAACGCCTCGCCCGCGTCCTTCACGCCGGGCGCTGCGCTCGGCACGGGCTGGGCGAGGACCGAGGCCCAGGCGGGCTGCCGCGGGTCGATGCGGGCGGGGAGCCGGGCCCGATCGACGAGGCCGCGGTAGCCGCGGAGGGCGAGCATCCCCTTCTCGTCGGCGATCCACAGCGCCGCGCCCTGCGCGTCCGTCACGCGCGCGAGCACCGAGAGGGCGAGGTCGTGCAGCCGCTCTCCGTCGAGCGTCGCGAGGAGCTGCAGCCCCTGCCGGTGGAGCGCCTGTGACTTCGCGAACTCGACGTTCTCGCTGAGGAGCTGCGAGTGCTCGCGCCGCAGCCGGACGCGCGCGAGGGCGCGCTCGCACACCTGCACGAGCTCCGCGCCGTCCACCGGCTTCGTGAGGAAGTCGGCGCAGCCGCCCTTCATCGCCTGCACGGCGAGCCGCACGTCGTCGTGGCCGGTGACGGCGACCGCCTCGAGATCCGGGTCGCGCCGCCTCGCCTCCCGCACGAGCGCGATGCCGTCGAGCCCCGGCATCACGACGTCAGTGACGAGCAGGTCGAAGTGCTCCTCCGCCATGAGCTTCAGCGCCGCGTCGCCCGAGGCGGCGACGCGGACCTGGTGACCGGCGGCCTGGAGCAGATCGCGGAACAGCGCCTGGAAGAACGCTTCGTCGTCGACGACGAGGACGCGGCCCGTCGCGGTCGCCATCTACCGCTCCACCTCGATGTCCGCCGCGCCCTCGAACACCTTCGCGGCCGGGCCGCGCATCGTGACGCGGGAGAGGTCGGGCGAGACGGTGATCGAGAGGACGCCGCCGGGAAGGCGCACCTCGACCGGCACGCCGGTCTCGACCTCGCCGCGCCGGGCCGCCGCCACCGCCGCGGCGCAGGCGCCCGTGCCGCAGGCGTCCGTGAGCCCGGCGCCGCGCTCCCACACGACGAGATCGATCCCCCCCGCGCGCGGCCGCGCGAAGCCGACGTTGACGCCGCCCGGCACCGCCTTCTCGATGAGCGGCCCGAGCGCGGCGGCGCGCGCGCGGCTCGGCTCGTCGAAGAGGACCGCGTGCGGGTTGCCCATCGAGACCCGCGTCGCGCGAACCGTCTCCGCGCCGATGCGGAGCTCCTGCTCCCCCTCGAACCGCGCCGGGCCCATCTCGACGGAGACCGCCTCCACCGCACCGTCCGTGCCGCGATGGAGCGTGCACTCCTTCGTCCCGGCGTCGGTGTCGATCCGCATCCGCCCTGCGAGGCCGCGCGTCTCGGCGAGGTGGCGGGCGAGGCAGCGGATGGCGTTGCCGCACATCTCCGCGACCGAGCCGTCCGGGTTGTAGATGTGCATCGTGGCGGCCGCGCCGGCGGTCCTCGGCGGCAGGATCGTCACGACGCCGTCCGCGCCGACGCCGCGCCGGCGATCGCAGAGGCGGCGCGCCCGCTCCGCCGTCACGAGCGGCCCTTCGACCAGCACGAAATCGTTTCCGAGGCCGTGGTACTTCGCGAAGCGGAGCGGCACGCGGCGCATCATACCGCCCCGACCGGAAGCCGCGCCCGTTCCTCGACCTCCGGCTGCGGCCGCGGCGCCCGCGACCGGGCGGCAGAGGCCGGCTCGCCCCCCCTGCCCCCGAGCGCGGGGACCTCAGCCGGTCGCCAGCGCTCCCCGTCGCCCGGAAGCGGAGCGTCCTGGCGCCGAGCGGGTCCTCGCCTTAGGAACTCGTGGCATCCACGAATAGCGTGAGGAGTTCGGCCGTTTGATCCAGGTCAGGTAACATGCGGGCGCATGGTGCCGGGCCCAGACGGGCTGTCGGCGGCGAGGGAAAGCGTGCTTCATCCTGTGAACACGGTCACTTGGGTCGCGGTGTTGGCGGCCGGCCTGGGCGGGTCCGCCTGCGGGCGGGACGACGTCACCCATTTCCGGGTGCCGAAGGAATCTCCCCCGGTCAGCGCGCAGCTGGCGTCCGACGGCTCCACGGACGCCGCCGTTCCCGCGCGGCCCGCTCGCAAGGGTGGCGGCCTGCGCTGGACGTTGCCCGCCGGCTGGACGGATGGGGCAGGCGGTCAGATGCGGTTCGCCACGCTCAAGCCGCCCGTGCCCGGCAAGATCGACGCGTCGGTCGTGGTGCTCCCCGGCCCCGCCGGCGGCGAGCTCGCGAACGTGAACCGCTGGCGCGGACAGATCGGCCTGCCTGCACTCGACGAGAGCGGGCTCGCGAAGGTGCGGAAGGTGATGAGGACGAAGGCCGGGCCGCTCAATGTCTACGACTTCACGAGCGAGGGAACCCCGCGCAACCGCCTCGTCGCCGGGCTCACCGAAGCCGACGGAGACACCTGGTTCGTCAAGATCACCGGCGACGCCGACGCGGTGACCGCCGCGCGCGCCGACTTCATGCGGCTGCTCGGGAGCCTCCGCTTCGAATGAACCGCGCCCTCCTGCAGATCCGGGACGCCCTGACGTCCCTCAAGCTGGCCATCGGCTGCCTCGCGCTGCTCATGATCCTCGTCGTCGCCTGCACGATCGCGCAGGTCCGGCTCGGGACGCTCGGGGCGGTGAACCTCTACATGCGGTCCTGGTTCTACTGGATGGAGCTCGGGCCCCTCTCCGTCCCGATCTTCCCCGGCGGTGCGCTCGTCGGGCTCGTCCTCATGGCGAACCTCATCGCCGCGCAGGTGCGGCGACTCGAGCTCTCCTGGCGCAAGGCCGGCATCTGGATCGTGCACGCCGGCCTCATCCTCCTCTTCGTGGGCGAGTTCGTGACCGGCGGCTTCCAGGTGGACGGGCGGCTCGCCTTCGAGGTCGGCCAGACCACGAACTTCGTCGAGGTGCCGCACGAGACGGAGCTCGCCGTGATCGACCAGACCGACCCCGGCGGCGACGACGTGTACGGCGTTTCGGAGCGCGCCCTCGCCCGCGGCGGCACGGTGGCGCTGCCCGGCACCCCGCTCTCGCTCCAGGTGAAGAGCTACCAGCGCAACGCGCAGCTCGCCCCCGCCGCGCCCGGCGAGCAGGACGCGGGCGTGACGAACGGCGCCGGGGCGGGGCTCGCCTTGCATCCCCTTCCCCCCGTCACGGGAGACGACCAGGCCGATCTGTCGGTCGCGGTCGTCGAGGTGCTCGCCGGCGGCCGGAGCGTCGGGACCTGGCTCGCGAGCAACGCCATCGAGCAGGCGCAGCAGTTCACCGCGGGTGATCGGACCTATGCGCTCTTCCTGCGCTCACGCCGCGAGTACCTGCCCTACTCGCTCACGCTCGAGAAGTTCCGGCACGACATCTACGCCGGCACCGACATCCCGAAGAACTTCTCGAGCCTCGTCCGGCTCCAGAACCCGTCGCGCGGCGAGGACCGCGAGGTCCTCATCTACATGAACCAGCCGCTCCGCTACGACGGGAAGGCCTTCTACCAGGCGAGCTTCGGGAAGGGAGACATGCTCTCCATCCTGCAGGTCGTCCACAATCCAGGCTGGCTCCTCCCGTACATCTCGTGCGTGCTCGTGACCCTCGGCCTGCTCGTCCACTTCGCCATCTCGCTCCGGCGCGGCATGCGACGGGCCGGGGCGGCGTCCGGGCCGACCGCCCGGCAGGAGGCCGCAGCATGAACGCCCGCAAGCTCGTCCCGTGGATCGCGGGCGCCCTCGCGCTGGCCGGCGCCGCGACGGCGCTCGTGCCGCCGCGGCCGGTGCACGGCTTCGACCTCGAGGCGTTCGGGCGGCTGCCGGTGCTCGAGGGCGGGCGCGTGAAGCCGCTCGACAGCGTCGCGCGCAACTCGCTCCTCGTCATCCGCGGCGCGCAGGAGCTCCAGCACGACGGGCGGACGATCGGCCCGACCGAGTGGCTCCTCGACGTGCTGTTCCGTCAGGACGTCGCCGACGCGCAGCGCGTGTTCCAGATCGACGACCCGGACGTGCTCGGGCTCCTCGGGATGCCGCAGACCGCCCAGCGACGCTTCTCGCTGGCGACGATCGCTCCCCGCCTCGACGCGCTCGAGCGGCAGGCGATGGCGGCGGAGAAGGTCGACCCGAAGGAGCGCACCCGCTTCCAGCGGGCCGTGACGAACCTCGCCGAGCGCGTCTTCCTCTACTTCAAGCTGAAGAACACCATCCAGATCGCCGGCAGCCCCGGTCTCCTCGTCGAGATCGCGGCGGCGGGCTCCCCCCGCGCGACCGAGCGCCACGCCGCGCTCGCGTCGCTCGCGGCGTTCCGTCCGCTCCTCCCGCCCGAGGGCGCCTCGCCCGACGGCTGGCGCAGCACGGGCGAGGCGCTGCGCGACATGGCGATGGGCGGCGAGCGCGAGCCCGCGCTCGGCGACTGGGCCCGGGTCGGCATCGCCTGGTCGGTCCAGGATCCGGCGACGTTCGACCGTGCCGTCGCGGGCCTCGCCGCCCGCGTGCAGGCCGCGTCCGTCACGCTCCCGGCTGCGGGGAAGGTCGGTCACGAGGTCGTCTTCAACCGCGCCCAGCCCTTCTACGTGGGGATGGTCCTCTACGTCCTCGCGCTCCTCGTCCTGTTCGCGTCGTGGCTCCGCTGGCCCGACGTGCTCCGGCCGGCCTCGTACGGCATCCTCGTCGGGGGAGCGCTGGTCCACACCCTCGGCCTCGTCTCGCGCGTGATCCTGCAGGGCCGCCCGCCGGTGACGAACCTCTACTCCTCGGCGATCTTCGTGGGGTGGGCGGCGGTGGTGGTCGGCATCGTCCTCGAGCGGATCTACCGGAAGGGCTTCGGGACGGCGGTCGCGGCGGCGGCGGGCTTCGCCTCGCTCATCGTGGCGCACCACCTCGCCGGCGACGGCGACACGATGGAGATGATGCGGGCGGTCCTCGACTCGAACTTCTGGCTCGCGACGCACGTCGTGGCGATCACGATCGGCTACAGCGGCACGTTCCTCGCCGGCGCGATCGCGATCGGCTGGACGTTCCGCGAGCACCTCGCGCCCCGGCTCGATCGCGCCACGTCGAAGACGCTCTCGTCCATGGTCTACGGGGTCGTGTGCTTCGCGCTCTTCTTCAGCTTCCTCGGCACGGTCCTCGGCGGCATCTGGGCCGACCAGTCGTGGGGGCGGTTCTGGGGATGGGATCCCAAGGAGAACGGCGCGCTCCTCATCGTGCTCTGGAACGCCATGATCCTGCACGCCCGCTGGGGCGGCTTCGTCCGCGAGCGCGGGATCATGGTGATGGCGATCTTCGGTAACGTCATCACCTCGCTCTCCTGGTTCGGCGTCAACATGCTCGGCGTCGGGCTCCACTCCTACGGCTTCATGGACAAGGCGTTCTGGGCGCTCTCCGCCTTCATCGGGACGCAGCTCGCGCTCATGGGGCTGGCGCTCCTGCCGCGGCGGTTCTGGAGGCGGGCCGGCGATCGGGGAGCGGCGGCGCAGGCCAGCTGACCCGTCCGGCCGGTCGTCCGCGCGGCGGAAAACGGGCAGCGGCCGCCGCCCTCGTCTAGGCTCGCGCCATGGATCTCGTCCCCTTCCTCCGGTCCCTCGTCGCGATCGACTCGACCTCGTCGCGCTCCAACCTGCCGGTGCTCGATCCTCTCGAGGACGCGGCGCGGGCGCTCGGGTTCGAGACGCGGCGCGCGACCTGGGTGGACGAGAACGGGGTGGACAAGGGGAACCTCGTCTGCCGGCGCGGCCCGGACACGCCGGGGGGCCTCGCCCTCGTGGGCCACACCGACTGCGTTCCGTTCGACCCCGAGTGGAGCGAGGCGCTCGCGGGCGCCGAGCGCGACGGCAAGGTCTTTGGGCGCGGCGCCGCCGACACGAAGGGCTTCCTCGCGGCGGCGATCGTCGCCGCGTCGCGCGCCCGGCCCGGGAAGCACCCGCTCGCCCTGCTCTTCACGGCGGACGAGGAGGTGGGCTGCCTCGGCGCGAAGCGCCTCCTCGCCGAAGGGCGCGTCCATCCGCGCCACGCCATCGTCGGCGAGCCCACGCGCCTCACGCCGGTCCGCGCGCACAAGGGGTACTGCGCCGTCGAGGTGGTGATCTCGGGGGTCGAGGGGCACAGCGCCTACCCCGACGTGGGCGCCTCCGCGATTCACGCCATGGGCCGCCTCTGGCCCGAGATCGAGCGGATCGGCGAGGCGCTCCGGGGCGAGGCAGACGCCGCGTTCTCGCCGCCGCACACCACCTGGAACGTGGGGGTCGTCGGCGGCGGGAAGGCGCGGAACATCATCGCCGGCGAGTGCCGCTTCACCTACGAGTGGCGGCCGCTGCCCGGGCAGGATCCGCGCCGCGCGCTGCGCCTGCTCGAGGAGGCCTGCGAGCGGATCGCCGCGCAGGACGGACGGCTCTCCGTCGAGATCGCGCCGCTCCGCACCGACGCCGCCGCGACGACGCCCGCCGAGGCCGGGATCGTCCGCTTCCTCGAGGCGGAGAGCGGGAATGCTGCGACGACCGTGCCGTTCGGCACCGAGCTTCCCGAGGTGATCGGGATGGGGGCGGAGGCGTGCGTGTTCGGGCCGGGCGACATCAAGGTGGCGCACCGCACCGGCGAGCACGTGCCGATCGCCGAGCTGGAGAAGGCGGCGGTCATCCTGGCGCGGGCGATCGAGCGGTTCTGCGGCTCCTCATGACGACGACATTTCCCTTCGCCCCCGGCGTGAGCCTCATGATTCGTCGCAACGTTCGCCGCCGCGTGCTCTGCGCGGGACGAACTCGACGCGTACGTTGCCCCGCCTGCGGACGAACGGTTCCGCACCGGGGCTGGTCCGGGAGGGCCCTCCCCCGTGCTCGGCGACGGACGGATGCGCGACCGGGCGCTTTACTGTCGGAAGGGTGCTGACACGCAGACGCCGCGCACCGCCGTGCGTGCCAACGTCGCGCGAGGAAGTCACCGTGCTCGCGGCGGGGTTGCCGCGCGCCGTTGTCACGCCCGGTGCAATGCGGCTGACGTACTGACGACCGTGTCCGTCCGCAGCGCACCGATCGTCGAAGGTCTCCGACGCCTCCGCGCGGGTGAGGCCCTCCCGTCCGCGCGCCCCGGCGGGCGGGGCCGCGTCGTCGGGGGCCGCCGAGGTGAGGCCGTCTCGGGGATCGAACGTCCACCGCTTCAAGTTCCGTCGTGAGCCTTGCAGCTGCTCGCGCTGCACCGGGGCCCGTCCGCCGGAACACGCAGTCACGTCCGTCCCGGCGCGCGCGCAGGGGAGGGCCCTCGGTCGCGCGGAGGCGTCGGCACCGCCCGATGATCCGTGCGCTGCGGACGGACACGGTCGTAAGTACTTTAGCCGGCCGTGCACTTCGCGTGACAACGGCGCGCGCCGGATCCCATGACCTCAGCACAGGTCCTTCTCCGCGCGCGACGTTGGCACGCGCGGAAGTGCCCGGCCCCTGCGCTTCAGGGCCCGATCGACAGTCCGCCGCCGGTCGCGCATTTGTCCGTCGCCGAGCACGGCCGAGGGGCCTTCCCGGCCAGCGCCCGGAGGCGGACACGCGCCGCACGAAGTGATGATTCATGAGCGCGTGAGCCGGGGGAGGGGTCGGAGTGAGGGGACCTCACTCCGCGTCGTGCACGTGGTAGTGCGCGTGCACCTGACCGCCGTGCCGGTGCGCGTGGCGGTGCGCGAGCCCGCTCTCGACGAGGAGGCGCTCGTCATGGAGAAGGGCGTGGGCGTCGCCGTCGTAGAGGGCGCCGCTCCGGCCGGGCGCGAGCAGGACGGCGCGGTCCCCCAGCTCCGTCGCCATGGAGAGGTTGTGGGTGGAGGCGACGACCGTCAGGCCGGGGATGCTCGCGAGCACGTCCACGAGCTTCCCGACCGAGGCCGGGTCGAGGTTGGCCGTCGCCTCGTCGAGGAGGAGCACCCGCGGCTCGACCGCGAGCAGCGCCGCGAGGGCGACCCGCTTCTTCTCGCCGCCGGAGAGCTCGAAGGGGGCACGTTCGAGGAGCGACGCGACATCGAAGGTCTCCGCCCAGCGCGCCACCCGGCCGTCGACGTCGTCCTGCCCGAGCTGGCGCGGGCCGAAGGCGATCTCGTCCCGCACCGTCGGATTGAACAGCATCGCGTCCACGTTCTGGAACAGAAGGGCGACCTCGGAGCGGAACCGGCGCCGGAACGCCGGCTCCTCGACCGCGGCCAGGTCGAGCCGGCGCCCCGCATAGCGGATCTCGCCCGCGTCAGGGAAGGCGAGCCCGTCGAGGAGCCGGAGCAGGGTGGTCTTCCCGCAGCCGTTCACGCCGACGACGACCACCCGCTCGCCCGCTCGCACCTCGAAGCCGAGGCCGTCGAGGATCGCCCGGCCCGACACTGCGGCCGCGACCCGCTCCACCGCGAAGACCACCGTGCCGCCGGTCGCCGCCATGCTCAGAACCCCCGCGCGCGGAGCGCGTCCGCGACGTCCCGCGCGTTCCGGCCGGAGAGGACGAGGAGCGTCCCGGTGATCGCCCCGGCGCCGCGGATCACCTCGCGCGTGCGCGGCCGGCGCGGGAGGCGGCTCCTCAGCCCGAGCCGGGACTCGGTCGCGAGGAGCCTGAGCGCGTGGATCTGGGCGAGCGCGACGGTGAGGAGGCGGCTCGCCCACGGCCAGCGCTCGACGGCGCGGAGCGGGTCCACGCGGGCGAGGACGGCGAGCGCCAAGAAGGCGAGGAGCACGGTGCGGAGGTTCAGCGCCAGCATCGGCGCGAGCCCCGGCCCGGGGCGGCCGGCGAGCCGCTCGAAGCCCCAGCTCGCGGCCGAGGCGCCCAGCGAGAGCGGGAGCGCGAGGCGGAGCACCTTGCGGACCCGCGCTGCGGCGCCTGCGTGGAAGACGGCGAGCGCGACGCCGAGCGCGAGGGCGAGCACGCGCCAGTCCGTCACGGCGGACAGGAGGAACGACGCCGCGAGCCAGGCGGCGAGCAGCGCCCTCGCGCGACCGGGATCACGCACCCGCATGAAGCTTCGCCCTCCGCAGCAGCCCGAGCGCCCCGAGCGTGTACGCGCCCTCGACGAGGCCGGTCACGGCGAGGCTCGGCAGCATCGTCGCCGCGAGGACCACCTCCGGCGCCACCGGGAAGATCCCCGGGTCGAGGGTGTGCTGGAGCGCGAGCACGAGCGCGACCGCGAGCGACGCCGCCTGCGTGCCGGTCCAGGCGGCGAGGAACGCGGCGGGACCCTCCCCGAGGCGGCGCGCCGCGCGGAACGCGAGCCAGCCCGCGCCCGGGCCGAGGAGCCCCATGGCGAGCGCATTCACCGCGAGCGTCGTCACCCCGCCGGTGCCGAAGAAGAGCGCCTGCACCGCGAGGACGACGCTCTCGCATACGAACGCGGCGAGCGGACCGTAGAGCAGCGCGAGGAGCGTCGCGCCGACGAGGTGGATCGAGGTTCCGCCGGGCACCGGGACGCGGAGCGTCTGGAGGACGAAGGCGAGCGCGGTGAGCGATCCCATCACCGGGAGCGCGTCCACGGCGCGGGAGCCGAAGTGGCGGCGCGCCGCCCACGCCCACAGCGGCGCCGCCGCCAGGTACGCGGGGACGGTGATCTGCGGCGCGAGGAAGCCGTCCGGGACGTGCATCAGGGCCTCACCGCCCGATGAAGGAGGATCAGCGCGGCGAACACCGCGCCGACGAGGACCACCCCGAGGAGCGGGCGGAGCACGGCCGGGAGCTTCGCGCCGATCCCCGCGCCGCCCTCGGCCGCGCCCGGGCCGATGTCGGCGGGGACCTCCACCTCGAAGCCGTGGCCCGAGGTGTCCCACACCTTGACGCGCCATCCTCCCGGCTCGACGGGGACGAAGGCGAGCCAGCCCGCGCGATCGGTGCGCCCCTTCTGATGCGCGATGCGCGGGTCGGACGGTGCGAACACCTGGTACTCGGCGTAGGCGAGCGGCTCACCGTCCGCATAGAACGCGCGGAGCGCGACGGCGCGCCCCCGCACGACCTCGTGGCGCAGCTCGTGACCGGCGGTGGGCGCGCCTATCGCGAGGGCGGCGAACGCTGCGAGCGCGCGCCGGGTCACCGCGGAACCTCGAAGGTCAGGGTCGCCTCGAGCACGTCCATGTCGGCCTCGGGCGTGCCGAGCCGCCGCCGCACCGTCGCCGAGATCGTCTCCACGGCGTGGCGCACCTTCACGCGCGCCTCCCCGCTCGACCCCGTCTCGGCGAGCGCTCGTGCCCGATGGCGACGATCGCGCCCGCGGCGGGCTTCCCGTCGAGCAGCACCCGGATCGTGACCTTCTCGCCCTCTCGAGCTCGGGCGACGTCCGTCGCGGGGACGATCTCGAGCGCGTCGCCGAGCAGGGTGGCGGCCGCGCGGGAGCGCGCGTCGACCCACTTCGCCCACTGGATCGAGCGCCAGGCCTTCACCGCGTCGGGCGCCTGGGTGCGCGGCAGGTTCTTCTCGCCGTCGGGGGTGAGGACGAAGTACCCGTTCTCGACCCGGGCCGACACCACCTCGCAGTGTCCGGAGATCCGGACCTCGCGCCCCGAGGCCGCCGCGTCGCCGCGCAGCTCGCGGACGGCGCCGCCGGCGAGGCACCGGATCGCCTTCACCTTCGTCGCGTCGAGCCGCGCCGCCTCGCCGTCATGGGCGATCCGCGCCACGAACCCGTCTTGCGTGCGCTCGAGACGGAAGTCGTGGGCGGCGGCGCGCCCGGCGACACAGGCGACGGCGAGAGCGGCGAGGCGGCGTCGCACGGTCGTCGGACCGTGCCCCACGCGCCCGAGCAGGTCAAGCGGGAGAGCCACGGGCCCGGCTCGGCTACGGCACGACCAGCGCGACGGCGTCGAGCTCGAGCCTCACCCGCCCGATCGCCTTCTCCACGCCCTCGCGGTGCTGCCGGAGGAGGCCGAGCGCGCCGTCCACCCGCGCGCGCGGCGTGCCGCCGACGAACCCGACCTCGATGAGCCGCTCCTCCTCGCGATCCACGTGCGTGCCGAGGATCCCCTTCGCCTCCTCGACCCGCCGCGCCAGGATCGCGGCCGCCTCGTTCGCGGCCGCCTTGCGCGCCGCCTCGAGCAGCGCGGGCGGCGCGCCGCCGATGCGCGCCCCCTCGGCCTCGTCGACCTCCCCCTCGAGCCGCGCGGCCCCACCCGCGATGACGCGGTGACCCGCGTCGAGATCGACCAGCACCGAGATCGGCGCGAGGTCGAGATAGCGCGAGGCCTGGCGGGACGCGACCCGCGCCCCCGGCGCGACGTCCGCCGCCGTCGCGAGCGCGGGAAGGAAGCGGACGTAGAGCGCGCCGCGGCTCGGCGCCCACTCGCGCCGGACCGAGGCGGCGTTCCCCACCTCGCCGTCCCGGACGATCCCGATGAGCGCCTCGACGAGCTTGTGGCCGGTCGCGAACCACTGCAGCTCGTCGCGGGCCACCGCCGTCTCGCGCCAGAAGCTCCCGAGGAACGTGACCGGCTCCTCGGGCAGCTCCATCCCGGGGAGCGCCTCGATCTTCAGGCCGGCGCCGAGGGTGAAGGAGACCTCGAACGGATGGACGTTCTGATCCGTGTCCACCTCCATCCCGACGCGCCGCCCGATCTCGACCAGGACGTCCTCCAGCTCCTCCTCGAGCCAGCGCGACAGCGTCACGAGCGCCTCGGAGATCGCTTCGGACGCCGCCTCGGGGCCCGCCGCGTCGATGCCGTCCGGCGGCTCCTCGCCGAGGCGATCGAACGCGGCGCGCACGAGCCGCCCCAGCTCGGGGAGCGACGCGGAGCGGATGTCGAGGAGCGGATCGCCCTCGTGCTGCGCCTTGCGGGCGGCGGCGACGCGCCCGGCGAGCCCCTTGCGAAACGCGTCGCGCGTCCGGGCAGAGCGCTTGCGGCGGAGCGCCTCCAGCTCCTCGGGAAGCGAGGCGAGCACCGCGTCGAGGCCGCCGACCGGCTCGTCGAAGATCCCGATCTCCTTCTCGTACAGATCGGCGAGGAACGCCTCGTCCCCCTCCTCGACCACGAGGTGGATCTCGACCGGCCGCGTCTGCCCGAGCCGATCGAGCCGGCCGATGCGCTGCTCGAGCACGAGCGGCGACTCGGGGAGATCGGCGCAGACGAGGTGGTGGGCGAACTGGAAGTTCCGGCCCTCGCCGCCCGACTCGCCGGAGAGGAGCAGCATCGGCCCCTCGGGATCGCGGAAGCGCGCCACGAGCCGGTCGCGCGCCTCGATCGAGGGGGCGTCGTCGTAGAGGAGCGCCTCGCGCCCGGCGGCGGCGATCCCCGCCTGCAGCTCGCGCAGCGCGGGGACGTCGTGCCCGAAGACGAGCACCTTCTCCCCCTGCGCCGCGAGGCGGACGCAGAGATCGACGATCGCCTGCCGCTTCGCGCCCGGCGCGACGTCGCTTCGCCGCAGCGCTCGGTCGGTGAAGGCGCCCACCTTGACGCGGCGGTTCCGGACGAGGCGCGCGGAGAGGCTGTAGCGGTCGGCGAGGTGGCCGAGGAGCGCGAGGCGGTGCGGGAGCGGCTCGGCCCGGGAGAAGAAGTCGTCTCCCGGCGCGAGGGCGCGCAGCTTCTCGAGCGCGCCCGCGACCGAGGCGTCGGCGAGGAGGGCGCGCGCGACGTCGGCGTAGGCCTCGTGCTGATCGAGCCGCGCGAGGAACTCCTTCTCGGAGGTGGACGGGACCGGCTCGACGAGGGCGAGCAGGCGGAAGTACTCGCGCGGGTCGAGCCGCACCGGCGTGGCGGTGAGGAGGAGGACGCCGAACGAGGCGCGGCAGATGGGGCCGACCGCGGCGTGGAGCGCGTCCTCGGCGAGGTGGTGCGCCTCGTCCACGACGACGAGGTCGAGCGGCGCGTCGGCAGCGGCGCCGGCGAGGTCCTCGTCCGCGCGCAGCAGCTCGAACGAGACGATCGCGTGGGGCGAGCGCGCGAGGGCGGCCTCGGCGCCGCCGAGCGCCGCGACCCGCTCCGGGGTGAGCAGCGTGAAGAGCGCGTTGAACTTGTGGAACAGCTCGGCGAGCCACTGGAAGGCGAGGTGCTCGGGCACGACGACGAGCACGCGCTCCGCGATGCCGAGCTGGCGCAGGCCGGCGAAGACGAGCCCCGCCTCGACGGTCTTGCCGAGGCCGACCTCGTCGGCGAGGACGAAGCGCGGCATCCGGTCGGTGAGGATCCGGCCCGCGGCGCCGACCTGGTGCGGCAGGACGTGGACGCGCGACGAGAGGAGCGCTCCGAGCGAGTCGGCGCGGCGGAGCGCCTCGAGCCGGACGACGCGGCTGCGGAGCGCGAAGGCGGCCGCGGGGCCGACGTCGCCCGCGGCGAGCGCGTCGAGCGGTCCGCCCGCCGAGCGCTCGAGCGGCGTGTCGTGCGGGACCTCCGCGAGGGCGGGATCGCGTCCGGACACGACGGTGAGCCCCTCCCGTCCGGCGAAGCGGACCGCGAGGCGCCGGCCCTCGTCGCCCACCTGGACGACGACGCCCACTCCCCAGCCCCGCTGGGCGCGATGCACGACCTTCATCCCCGGCTTCCAGGCCATCCGCGCGCACTTACCATCGCCGCGGGGCCCGGTCCAGCCGAACCATTCTCGCGAGACGACGGGCGCTTGCGACACCGCGCGCCCGGGCGCCTCGGCGTTGACAGGGGCGGCAGGCCAAGCTAGAAACCCGGGGCTTTCGCGCCTTGGGCGGATAGCTCAGGGGTAGAGCGTCGCCCTTACAAGGCGAGGGTCCCAGGTTCGAAACCTGGTCCGCCCACCAGCACTTGGGGTGTTAGTTAAGTCGGTTATAACGCCGGCCTGTCACGCCGGAGGACAGGGGTTCGAGTCCCCTACACCCCGCCAGTAAGGCCCCGGGCTCCCTCAGGAAACCGAGGGGGTCCGGGGCAACTCATTTCCCAACAGTGAACTGACTGTAACTCGGGTGTAGCCGCGCGCGGGCTCCTCGGGCGAAATCCGAGCCAGCACGACGACGGCCGCACCGGAAAAGGCTCAAGAGATTCAGGGGGAGATCAGGCCCCGTCATCGCCGACGGTCGCGGCGAACCCCTGGCCTCCGGCGTCTGCAGCCGGAGGCTCGGGGTTCCGTGACCTCATCGTCGCAAACATGCGCGTTGCGGCAACGCCTGCCGCGCGACGCTTGTGGACGTTGGGAGCAGCGCGGGTCGCGGCCTACGGAGAGGCGACCCGCTGCGCCAACCATTCGAGCGCGGCAGCCACCTGTCGGTCGCCACAATTCGATCCGACATCGTGAGCGAGGATCGGGCGACGTGAGGGAACCACAAGTTCAGGGCGAACTGGCCAGAGCGGACGCGCGGGCCCCGAGGTCGCCGGGCCGCAGGAGTCTGGCAGTCCGTCGGGCTCGCCTATGCGGCCGCGCGCCAGCAGTAGCGATGGTGCAGCCCACCGACCCGCGGTCGGACTTGCACAGATGCTGCCGTCGCTGGGCGCGGCTCGACGGGGCGAGCGCACGGCGCATCTTTGTCGAGCCCGAGATGCGTGCGGTCCTTGAGGTAGTACGCGATGTACTCGCCGAGCAGGCGACGGAGGTGCCGATCGTCGATCACGATCATGTGGTCGAGCAGCTCACGCCGTAGCGTGCCGACAAAGCGCTCCGCCACTCCGTTCTGCCAAGGACTGCGGTAGCTGGTGCGGGTCGGTTCGATGTTCATGGACCGCACCACCTTGGCTACCTCCGCGGAGAAGGTCGCGTCGCGGTCGTAGACCAGGTACCGCGACGCGCTGTCGTACGGGAACGCCTCCCGCATCTGCTGGCTGACCCACTGTGCCGACTACTCGATCTGGTACTGGGTGCAATCCCTCGTCGTCCGCGACCGGATCGCGCTCCCGTACGTGAACTGGTCGTTGCTGCTGCTCGCCAGCCTGCTCACCGCGTCGCTCGTCGCGCGCTCGGTCGGGTTCGGACCGCTC
>WNGA01005281.1_pt1 | contig 44755 bp, 43 predicted proteins | sample 5400061 | NCBI WGS metagenome assembly WNGA01 (sample SAMN13153366, study PRJNA577476) | soil metagenome | isolation source: 100 cm soil or saprolite under grassland replicate 2 | place: USA:California | collected 2016-06-15 | reverse complement strand
TACCTACATTCCCACTGCGATGGATGATCAGCGAGATGGATCCATGTTCAAAAGCAAGATGTTAGAAAGATTCCGTATGCTGTAAATAATCTTTACATCCACTTCTGCGCACCGGCCGCTCCAAAATATGTCGCTTGCACGTGCCTCCCGAACAGACTCAACCCGCGGTAGCGCATCTGAACTTACTGATTTAAATAACTTCTAGCATATCGGTACATACCTTGCTCAGAGGTAACCTGGAATTCTGAGCAGTCAGGAGAGAGGAGCGGCCCGCACCCGTGAGAAAACCCGACGAGCCTCGTGGCAGGCGCCGACGGCCAGCACGCCTGACCAACAAGAGCATGGAGCTGACGAGAGAAGCAGCCATCCTGAAGCGCCTCACGCTCGACCTCCCCCAGTCGCTCCACAGGAGGATCAAACGTGAGGCAGTTGAGCAGGGGGTAACGATGGCTCAGATGCTGCGGGCGCTTCTCCTCAAGCACTACGGAGTCAGCGAGGAGATTCGCTAACGTCTCGGAGGGTGTCATTCATCCTAGCGTTTGCCGAAGGCGAGCGCTGAACTGCCTGGCCGCCGCGGCGAGATCGGCGCCTGTGTAGGTGCTGAGGGCACGCCTCTCGGGAAGTACTCATGAAGCAAACCATTGGCCACGGGCTGTGCGGGTCGCAGCAGTAGACATCGATGTCGGTGTCGATGGTGAAGCGAACATGCTCGGCCATTTCTTTCCCTTGGTTCCACGTCAGCGTGCGCCGAAGGTCCGTGGGGAGCTTGGCAAGCTGGCGGGTGAGCGCTAGCCGCATGTACCCAGCGGTGCGTTCGTTGGGCAGGTGCACCAGCACAACAGCGGCTCAATGGTGCACACGAGGGTGAACGTCGTCCCATCGAAGTGGTCAAGCCATTATGTCCGCTGCCTCAAACATCTTCCCTGGCTGGACGCTTAGCGTGGTGGAGCAATGCCACCGCGCACCATCTCAACATGGCACTACCTCCGTGCTCGCCACGCTCGGGTCTTGAGGAGAGACTCGCGAAACGAGAGGTCACCGGCAACCACATTACAGGACCTCATTACATGACCTCGGAATTCCCCAATGCGTGAGCCGAAGTACGGCGGCATATCCCTGCCCGCTGGCCAAGCAGAGTCGCATTTGACGGGTCCGCTGGCTCAATCGACTGAGCGGCATGCGATGGAGCGGCGCACCTAATGTGCTGCGTCCCCTCTAACGGGATTGGTGCGCGGAGCGAAAGCAGGAGCAAGGAGAAGTGCGGCGCAGAAATAGAGACTCCTAGGTGCGGGTATTTCTGACTCGGTAGCGGGAACTTTTGACGGAGTGGGCACCCGAACAGCGATTCCCTTTTAGCATTCCAGCACCGTCGGCTGTGCCGTCAGATCTTGCCAACAGCTGACTAATCCCCCTATTTCTAGGCCGAGGATGCCCGAACTCACCGCGCCTGAATCGACGCTAGGCCTGGCACGGCCGATGCTGCCTCGGAAAGGGGATGCGGGCTGGCCGGATGCACCAGCCGGACGAGCAGAGGATCTATCGATGGGCCGGATCGCTCTTGGGGAACGTCTTCCGGATCCCACAGGAACCGCTGCCAAGGGAGGGCGAGTAATGAAGAAGCTTCGTGACATCATGCGGTCTGGCTTCCTCTTCACGGTGCAGAAAACGGCCACGGTCTCCGAGGCGATACATCTGATGGCCGACCACAACGTCGGCATCGTCATCGTGCTCGATCGCGATCGGCTGGCCGGCGTTTTCTCCGAGCGCGACGTCGTCCGGCGCGTGCTGCACCAAGGCCTGGATCCTGCCACCCTTCCCGTGGGCGATGTGATGACCGCGGACGTCGTGACCGCCGACGCTGAGATGGACTACGAGTCGGCCATGAGCGCGATGGACGAGGCGGGCATCCGACACCTTCTCGTGACGAGCGGATCAAGGATGCTGTCTATGATCTCGATCCGTGACCTGACGCGGGCCGTCCTACGGGACCGGGAGGAGGAGGTCCAGTATCTGCGCGAGTACCTCTACCAGGTGCCGATGCAGAGTCCCGCACCGTACACCTCTGCTTGAAGGCCGCGCCGGCTGAAGACCGCGCCCGGGCGGGTATGCACGGGGACCCATACAGCTAATAACCTGCGCTTGTCGGTCAAGCGCACTGACGGAGGTACTTCATGACACGGAGACTTCGCTGGGTATGGATCGCTCCCGGATTTCTTGCCGCCCTGGCCCTCTCGAGTGGAACGGCCGGCGCCGCCGACAAGACCAAGGTGGACGAGGCGACCAAACGCGTCGAGCGGGGCGCCAAGCAGATCGGCCAGGGTCAGGTCGGCCTCGGGTTCAGGGAAATGTTCGCGGGCATCGGTCATACCGTCGTGGAAGGTGCCAAGTTCAGCGGCGAGAACATCAAGGAGTTCTTCACGGGTCAGAAGTAACGCCTCAGTCCGCGACACGGCTGACCGTGAGCAACTCCTCCCAGGTCGCCGCGGCCCGCGGGATGCCCGTGTCGACTTAGCGAGTGTGAGGCGAGCATGGAATGTTTGTTGGCTTTTCCTGCGGCACCGCTGCGGCGATTGAGTCGATCGTCACTACTCCCTGACGCGCGACGGACCGGCCGGCCAGCTCAGAGCAGCCCCAGCTGAAGCCTGGCGGCCTCCGACATTCGGCTCTGATCCCAGGGCGGATCGAACACGAGATCGATCTTGACGTCGGTGACGCCCGGAACGGCACGGACCCGTTCCTCGACCTCCTGGGGCAAAGCCTGAGCCGCCGGACAGCCCGCGGCGGTCAGCGTCATGCGGACGGTGACCGCCCCGGTTGGCTCGACGGCAATGCCGTAGATCAATCCAAGTTCGTAAATATTGAGGGGGATCTCCGGATCATAGACTGTCCGTAACGCCTCGATGACCAGCTTTTCGATCAGCCCCTGATCGATCATGACAATCCCCTCCGCTACTCCGTGGTCACGGGCTCGGTCTGGCCCGCCAGCGCCGCATGGATCGTGTGCCACGGCAGCGTCGCGCACTTGATGCGGCTCGGGAACTCCCGCACGCCCGCGAAGACGGCGAGCTTGTCGAGCCGCGCCGCCCCCTCCCCATTGGATTCGTTCGCGGTCAGCATGGCGCGGAACCGCTCGAACGTCTCCTCGGCCTCGGACACCGTTTTACCCTTGAGAGCCGCGGTCATCATCGAGGCCGAGGCCTTGGAGATGGCGCAGCCCGAGCCCTGAAAGCCAATGTCGCGGATGACCTCGTCTTCGAGCGCGACCTCCACCGTCACGCGGTCGCCGCAGAGCGGATTGTAACCCTCTGCGTGTTGAGTCGGGCTCGTCAGCCTCCGGAAGTTCCGCGGCTTCCGGTTGTGGTCGAGAATGACCTGTTGGTACAGCTCGCGAAGGTCGGACATCAGCGGAAGACCTCCCGCACCTTGCCGAGTCCACGGGCGAGCAGGTCGATCTCTTCGTGCGTGTTGTAGAGGGCCAGCGAGGCACGAGTCGTCGCGGCAATGTCGAAGCGCGTCATGACCGGCATCGCGCAATGATGCCCGGCCCGCACCGCGATGCCCTCGAGATCGAGGATGGTGCCCACGTCATGGGCGTGAACACCCTCGACCACGAAGGAGAGCACGGCGGCCTTCTCCCGCGCGGTGCCGATGAGGCGCACGCCGGGCAGCGAGGAGAGGCGGGCCGTGGCATAGGCCAGCAGCTCGTGCTCGTAGGCGGCGATCCTTTCGAGCCCGAGCTCCTCCAGATAGCCGAGGGCGGCCCCGAGGCCGACGGCGCCCGCGACGTGAGGGGTGCCCGCCTCGAACTTGTATGGCAAGTCGTTGTAGACCGTCTTTTCAAAGCTCACCGACTTGATCATGTCCCCTCCGCCGTGAAAGGGCGGCATCTGCTCCAGCAGGGCGGTCTTGCCGTAGAGGACGCCGATCCCAGTAGGGCCGTAGGTCTTGTGCCCCGAAAACGTATAGAAGTCGCAGCCCAGGGCTTGCACGTCCACGCGCAGGTGAGGAGCGGCCTGGGCGCCATCCACCAGCACCGGAATGTCGCGTCGATGAGCCGCCTCGATCATGCGCTGCACCGGGAGGATCGTTCCGAGCGCATTGGAAACATGGGCGATCGCGACCAGCCGGGTCCGCTCGCCGAGCAGTGCCTCATAGGCCTCGAGGTCGACTTCGCCCGCGTCATTGATGGGCACGACCCGGAGGGTCCCCTGCTTCTCCTCGCAGAGCATCTGCCACGGCACGATGTTCGAGTGGTGCTCGAGGGCGGTGATGACGACTTCGTCTCGTGCCCCCACGGCCCGCCGGCCATACGTCTGGGCTACGAGGTTGATGCCCTCGGTCGTCCCGCGGACGAAGAGGATCTCGCGCGAGTGCGCCGCATTGAGGAACCGTTGGATCCGCGTCCGGGCCCCCTCGTAGGCCTCGGTCGCGCGCTCGCTGAGCTGGTGCAGGCCCCGGTGCACATTGGAGTTCTGCTTCGCGTAATAGTCTACGAGCGCCTCGATCACGACGTGCGGCTTCTGGGAGGTTGCCGCGTTGTCCAGATAGACCAAGGGCTTCCCGTGTACCTCCTCGTGGAGGATCGGGAAGTCCTTCCGGATCCGCTCCACGTCCCAGGACATCTTCACGGCGTGGCCTCCGCAACTCGGCCGCCGCGCAGCCGGCCTCGCAGCAAGTCCTCGCACCATTTCCGCACCGTCTCCACGCGGATCCGGCCGAGCACTTCGCGGGCGAACCCGTGCGTCAACAGCGTGCGGGCGGCCACCTCGTCGAGGCCGCGGCTCTTGAGATAGAAGATCGCGTCCTCTGCCAGCTGGCCATCAGCCGCCCCGTGACTGCACTTCACGTCGTCCGCGAAGATCTCCAGCTGGGGCTTGCTGTCCACTTCCACGCCGTCGGAGAGGATGAGGTTCTTGTTCGTCTGATGGGCGTCGGTCCCATTGGCCCCCGGTCGCACGATGACGCGGCCGTTGAAGACACCTCTCGCGCGGCCGTCCAGCACACCCTTGTAGAGCTGGCGGCTGGTCGCCCGCGGCTGAGCGTGGTCCATGACGGTGTGGGTATCCACGTGCTGGCGGCCCCCGATGACGAAGAGCCCACTCAGCGTGCACTCCGATCCTTCGGCGGCGAGCAACACGTCGACATCGTTCCGGATGATCCGGCCACCGAACCCCAGGGAGCAGGAAGTGAACCGGCTGTCTCGCCCCTGGCGCACCCGCGTCCGACCCACATGAAAGGCCTGCCCGCCCTCCAGGACGATCTTGTGGTGGTCGAGGGCTGCGCCCGGGCCGAGGACGATCTCGGTGGAGGCATTGGTCAAGTACGTACCGGGACCTAGAGCGATATATGTCTCCACGAGCACCGCTCGACTCTCCCGCTCGAGCACGATCACGCTTCGTGGATGGTCGACGCGCGGCCGCTCGAATGGCGTGGCCACGAATAGGAGCTGGATCGGTGCTTCGAGGCTCGTGTCCGCCGGCACGTGGACGAAGGCGCCGTCCGGCCACAAGGCCTCGTTGAGCGAGCCGAAGGCACCCTCACCTTTGTCCCCGACCGATGTCAGCTGCTCGCGGACCATCTCCTCATCGGTGATCAGCGCCTCGGCGAGGCTGCCCAGACGACCTCCCGGCGGCAAGGGCCGAACGGTCGACAGCTTACCCACATGCCGCCCGTTCACGAAGACGAGACGGCTCCACGATGACGAGCCCGCGGACGAGCCGAGAGCTTCCTCGGCCGGGATCTCCCCTGTTTCCTCGGCCGCGAGGTCGAATGGCGTCTCCACGAGCGGAGCGAGGCTCGTGTACTTCCACTCCTCGTCGCGGGTCGTGGGCAGACCCAGCTCGGCGAAGCGCTCCATGGCGGCCCGACGAGCCTCGCGGAGCCAGGGCGGGTCGTCGGCAAAGCCGCGCCGGTCGCGCTCCGCGAAGGCGGCGAGGAAGGTTTCCTTCGTCGTGCGGTCCGTCATCGCGGCAGCGCCTCCGCCGTGGCTTCAAGCCACTCGTAGCCGCGCGCCTCCAGCTCCCGCGCGAGGGTGTGGTCGCCCGACTTCACGATGCGGCCGTTCGACAGCACGTGCACCCGGTCCGGCGTGACATAGCTCAGCACCCGCTGATAGTGCGTGACGAGAATCATGGCGTTGTCTGGACGCCGGAGCCGGTTGATACCTGCCGCCACCGTCCGGAGAGCGTCGATGTCGAGGCCCGAGTCGGTCTCGTCGAGGACGGCCAGCTTGGGCTCGAGGAGAGCCATCTGGAGGATCTCGTTGCGCTTCTTCTCTCCGCCCGAGAAGCCCTCGTTCAGCGATCGGCTCATGAAGGCCGGATCCATATCGACGAGGTTCATCTTCTCCTTCAACAACGTCAGAAACTCCATGGCGTCGAGCTCCTCCAGCCCTCTATGGTCCCGGACCGCATTGACGGCCGCTTTGAGGAATTCGGCATTGGCGACACCGGGGATCTCCACCGGATACTGGAAGGCCATGAAGATGCCCTCTCGGGCCCGCTCCTCCGGTGGCATCTCGAGCAGGTTGCGGCCCTCGTACAGGATCTCGCCCTCGGTGACGAGGTATCCAGGATGGCCCGCCAGGACCTGCGCGAGCGTGCTCTTCCCGGAGCCGTTGGGACCCATCACGGCGTGCACCTCACCGGCGCGTACCTCGAGATCGATGCCGTGGAGGATCTCCTTGCCGGTCACGCCCGCATGCAGCTTCCGGATGCTCAGCATTCCCTCGCCTCCTCTCCGCCCTATCCGACGCTGCCCTCGAGGCTCACGCTGAGCAGCCGGATGGCCTCCACCGCGAACTCCATCGGCAGGTTGCGAAACACTTCCTTGCAGAATCCGTTGACGATCATCGAGACGGCATTCTCTCCCGAGAGCCCGCGCTGCTTGCAGTAGAAGAGCTGCTCATCACTGATCTTCTGGGTCGACGCCTCGTGCTCCACCACCGACGAGCTGTTGGCCACTTCGATGTACGGAAAGGTATGAGCCCCACATTGGCTACCGAGGAGCATGGAGTCGCACTGGGTATAGTTGCGCGCGTGGGTGGCCCGCGGCAGTACCTTCACCAGGCCCCGGTACGTATTGTTGCCGTGACCCGCGGAGATGCCCTTGGAGACGATCGTGCTCCGGGTGTTCTTTCCGAGGTGGATCATCTTGGTCCCGGTGTCAGCCTGCTGGTAATTGTTGGTCAGGGCCACCGAGTAGAATTCCCCGACGGACTCGTCGCCCTGCAGGATCACGCTGGGGTACTTCCAGGTGATGGCGGAGCCGGTCTCCACCTGGGTCCAGGAAATCCGCGAGCGGGCGCCCGCGCACTTGCCTCGCTTGGTGACGAAGTTGAAGATGCCGCCCTTGCCCTCGTGGTCGCCCGCATACCAGTTCTGGACCGTGGAGTACTTGATGCGGGCGTCCTGCAAGGCGATGAGCTCCACCACCGCGGCGTGCAGCTGGTTCTCGTCCCGCATCGGCGCCGTGCAGCCCTCCAGGTAGCTGACGTAGCTGCCCTCGTCCGCGATGATGAGGGTCCGTTCGAACTGGCCCGACCCCGCTGTGTTGATCCGGAAGTAGGTCGAGAGCTCCATCGGGCAGCGAACACCCTTGGGCACGTAGCAAAACGACCCATCACTGAAGACGGCCGAGTTGAGGGCGGCATAGAAGTTGTCGGTGTACGGGACCACCGAGCCCAGGTAACGCTCTATCAGCTCGGGATGCTCCTGGACCGCCTCGGAGAACGAGCAGAACACGATCCCGAGCTCGGCCAGCTTCTCCTTGAATGTCGTGCCCACCGAGACGCTGTCGAACACGGCGTCCACGGCGATGCCGCTGAGCCGCTTCTGTTCCTCCAACGGAATGCCGAGCTTCTCGAAGGTCCGGAGAATCTCGGGGTCGACGTCCTCGAGGCGGGCGGCCACCTTCTGCTTCGGTGCCGAGTAGTAAATGATCTTCTGGTAGTCGATGGGCGGATACGTGACATTGGCCCATCGCGGCTCGCCCGCCGAGCGCTCCAGTGTGACCCAGTGCCGGAAGGCGCGGAGCCGCCAGTCCAGCATGAACGTCGGCTCGTTCTTCTTGGCCGAGATCAGCCGAACGACCTCCTCGTCCAACCCGGCCGGCGTCGAGTCCGCGTCCACGGCGCTCACGAATCCATATGGATACGCCCGGTTCGTGAGCTCCTCGATGATCTTCGCGGTGCTGGTCATCGTCCGTCTCCTTCGTCTCCTTCGGGCCCCAGCCTTCGCGCCACGCGTTTGAGGTCCCAAATTCAGGCTACACCCGTTTCAGATGATGGCGACTGTTTTTATCGGATTTATCGGCGAATCAAAACGAGGAGTTACGAGAGGAACGGGCCCCTGGTCAGCCACACCTGATCGCGGCCAAGGGTGAAGTTTTGAAACGCGCCCTGAACCCACAAGTCAGAACACAGCCACTCTGAATGCATCCGGTCGCCGGATGGCAGCTATGACCGAGTCATCCATTCCAAGGGGCGGATCTGCTAAGGGGAGAGGCTTGGCGCCAAGCCGCCCTCCTCTCTTCGTAGCGGCCGTACGAGGTGACGAGAAGGGTCTCGCCAACCCCGGTCAAGGCGAAATCGTCGCAGAACCGAGACAGGTGAAGCTCGGTCGAACCGCGCCGTGGAGTCCGGCAGATGAGAATCAAGGGGTTTTCACGTTGGCGACATCTTCTCGCCTAAGGAGGCCCACCAGCCTGCCGTCGGACGTGGTGATCGGTGAATTGGGGAGGTCGTGAGCCACCAGGAACTTGGCGATGTCATCGAGCGACACGTGCGGGCGAAACGTACTGGGCCCGGGCCGCATGACTCGCTCGACCGGCCCCTCGTGACCCTTCCGGAGCTCCTCGGCCCGGAGAAGCCCCAGGACGATGCGTTCGCTGTTCACGACCACACACGCATCCCATCCCGCCGCCGCCGCGCGTTCACGGACCGCGCGTATCGGGTCCTCTAATCCGCACGTCGGGACATCCTGGCGAGCGATGTCTCCCGCTCGAGCACGCCTGGCGTTTCTCCCTTCTGAGGGAAGCCCGGCCGCCAGCCAATCGAGCTTCCCGTCTACGTAGTCATACACCTGCTTGAAGCCGAGGCTCTCGAGCCGCCACGCGGCTCGTGGGCTCAGGTCTCAGGCTGCGTCCCAGCAGTAGACGAGGAGTGGTTTCGCCGGATCGAGCCTGTCCTTGGCCTCGGTTTCGAGGCTCCGGAGCGGGAGACTGATTGCCCCCGGAAGATGATCCTCCTCGAACTCCTCCCTGGGCAGCACCTCCACCACCTGCGCCCCCTCCTCCATGAGCCGCTGGACGTCTTTGCGATGGATGGCTTGCGGCATCGATACCTCCCCGGCTGGCTCAACCAGACCAGTCGACGCTCGACAGAGCTTCTTGAATGCGCGGCACCAGCGGACCTCCAACGCTCTTCATCCCGCTACGACAGATTACGCTGCTATTGATCGGTGCGAGACTGTTATCCCCAGTCCTAATAGTGCTGTCGTCGGCGGTGACGGGACCCCCGGCGGGCCGCATCAGTCGATCGGCTGTGCTTCTGTCAGCCTGCGGCCGTTTCCGCAGAGCTACTGGAAATACCTGATGGTGACCGCCTTGTTCGGACTCGGCAATTCCAGCACCGCGTTTCTGATCCTCCGGGCACAGGATATCGGCGCCTCTCTGGAAACGACGATCCTGATATACGCGGCGTTCAATCTGGTGGCGGCACTGATCTCCTATCCGGCCGGGTCGCTTTCCGACAGTTGGGGCAGAAAACACATCCTGCTCATCTCGTTCGTCATTTTCCTGATCGCTTATCTCGGCTTCGCAATGGCGCAAGACGTCTTTCTTGTCGCCGCGCTCATTGTCTTCCACGGATTCTATCAGGGGATCTTCCGCGCTGTCGGCAAAGCATTCGCATCGGATTTCGTGCCGGAGCATCTGCGCGCCAGCGGAGTCGGCTGGTACGGCACCACCGTGGGCTAGCTGCAACTCGTGGCCAGCGTTGTCGCCGGACTGCTTTGGGATCGGATCGGCCATAGCGCCGTGTTCTACTACGGTGCGGTCTTCGCCGCCCTCGGCACCATCGCACTGCTCCTGTTGATTCCAGGGAAACATGAGCCGCGCAACTCGGCAGCAGTGGCCAAGTGAATTGAGTCAAGAAAGTCATTTCGGCGCTCAATAAAGCGTTTACCCCAGAGATATCGGCGTGTTCTTCGAGCCCTGGACTCAACGATGAGCTTGGAGGACTCTCCGTTTGGCCTGCGCTCCGTGGGGACATCAGGCGCTTCCCCGCGGTCACCCCTGGAAAATGTCCTCCGGGAGCAGAGCGGACACCACGTAGTTCGGCACATCGACCACGTTGCTGATCCGCAGATCGACGGCCACGCTGCAGATTACGTACGCCTGCTCGCGGGTGAAGCCGCGATCCTGGAGCAGCGCGATCATGTTGAGGAGGGCGCTCCGGCAGGCTGTGTTGAGGTTCTCGCCCTGGTTGACGCCCTGCTCGTCGATCGGCAGGCCCATGGTGGCGACGAATCGCTGGGGCGCTGCCCAGCGCGGATCGATGAAGTAGTCGCTCCGCTGGAATCTCGGCCAGCGGATCTGGCGGCGCTCGGCTTCGCCCCGATGCACGCGGAAGCGCACGACACAGGTCGCGCCCATCTCCACGGCGGTGACGCATACCTCGCCGTCGCCCTGGGCGAAGTGGCCGTCACCCGTGGAGAAGAGGGCGCCGTCGACGGCGACGGGCAGCAAGAGCTTCGCGCCTTTGCTGAGCTGCTTCACGTCGAAGTTGCCGCCGTTCTCGCGCGGAGGCAGCGTTCGAAGCCCGTGCATGGCCACCGGTCCCGCGGCGGGCACCGCGCCGGCCGCGTCGGGCGGGAAGACCATGCCTCCGCGAGCGAGCAGCTCGGCTTCACGCCGGGTCCACGCTTCGAGCTGCGCCCGTGAGGGGGCCACTCCGGACACGCCCATGAACGAGGCCCCGGGAATGCGCACACCGCGGAGCTGCCGCGAGGTCGCCCAGCCATCCGCGATGTCCCAGTGGACGAGGAACGGCGTGGTCATGATGTCGCGCAGAAACCCCAGCCCGGGCATGATGGCCGTGAAGGCCCACGGCTGGGGAACGATGTCCACGAACTCGATCTCGAGCAGATCACCGGGCCGGGCGCCCTTCACGAGGACGGGCCCCGTCAGAGGATGTATCGCTCCCGCCTGCATTGCGGCGAAATCGGCCTCCGTCGACCGCGGAGTGAGATAGCCGTCGGTGGCTTCCCGAGTCTCGATCGCGACCTCCTCCCCCTCGTCCACCTCCACGATCGGGGGGATGTCCGGGTGCCAGCGATTGTGTCCCGTCTTGGGCTCGTCACGGAGCGGTCGCTTCCGGTCGATCGTGACAGACGTCATGGCCCCTCTCCTCTCGCGTGCTCTCGAAGCACTAGCCCAGTTCCGACAGCGAGACACGACGGCCCAGCTCGGACGAGCGTTGCGCCGCTTCCACGACCTCGAGGGCCAGCAACCCGGCCTCTACGTCCACCGGCGGGGCGGTGCGGCGCGCGCAGGCATCGAGGAAGAGCGTGAGCTCCTGGCGTAGCGGCTCGGGCCCCGAAGCTTTGAGAGTCTCCCCCGCCCCGTCGGGCGCGTTCCAAGCCTCGCCGTGCTTGACGTGTCGATTGGCGAGGACCTTGACCTCCGCGGTGCCAAAGTCTCCGGCCAGCGTTTCCTCCTCACCCACGATCACGCAATCACGGTAGGTACCCGGCGCGAAGTAGCCGACCTCGACGAACGCGGGGACGCGGCCGTACTCGACAGTACAGAAGCCGACATCGTCCATGCCGCGGCCGAGGAAATCACGGAGCGTCGCCGTCACCGCGGTGGGATTCTCTTGGAGCAGGTACGCGAAGAGATCGAAGTAGTGGATACCGTCCGTCTGCGTGGCCCCCACGTCGGTGCGCGGACGCTTGAATCCCGCGAAGCGCCCCGTGCCGTAGCGGACGGCTCCCATGGTTCCGCTCCGGATCCGCGCGCGCATGAGCTGCGTCACCGGATGGAAGCGGAAAATGTGACCGACCTGCAGAATGCGCTTGGTCGAGCGCACGACGTCCGCCAGAGCGCGGCCCTCGGCCACCGTGAGCGTCACAGGCTTCTCGACGAAGCAGTCCTTGCCCGCGCGCAGACACTCAGTCGCGAGTGATAGATGACTGTCGGCGGGCGTGACCAGATCGACCACGTCCACGTGGGGCAACGCCGCGCGGAAATCCGCCACCGCGCGCGCCTCGGGCACCCCCGCTCCGACCGCGATCGCCCGGCGCTCCGGCGACCGGTCGGCGACCCAAAGCTCGCAGCCCAGCTCGCCCAGCACGCGCAGGTGCTTCTCTCCCCAGCGCCCCAGGCCGATCAGCAGCACCTTCATGCGCGGTTGCTCTCCTCGCCGCCCAGGTCTTCGGCGACCTCGTAGCGGAGCAGCCGGTCTTTCATCCAGCGCACCGCGAGCAGGTCCTTGAACGCGCTCCATGCACGATTGCCGATGCCGTACTTGGACTCGCCGAACCGGCGCGGCCGATGGTTGACCGGCACTTCCAGCACGCGGTAACCACGCATCCTGAGCAGGGTGGGCATGAAGCGATGAAACCCCTTGTAGAGGACCAGATCGCGGAGACACTCGCGGCGAAATGCCCGGAAGGTACAGCCGCTGTCCTGTATCGTCTCGTCGCTGATCTTGTTTCGGATACGATTGGCGATTCTCGAGGAGGCACGACGAACCCACGAATCGCCGTCACCGCGCTTCACGCGCCAGCCGGTGACCGCGTCCCACTGGCCGAGATGACCCAGCATGCCCGGGATATCGTGCGGGTCGTTCTGGAGATCGGCGTCCATGACCACCACCCAACGCCCCTGCACCGACTTGAAACCGGCATCGGTGGCCGCTGTCTCGCCCGCGTTGGCCTTGAGCCGCACGAGCCGGGCGCGGCGATCCTGCTCGCGGAAGCCGCGCACGATCTCGGCACTCCGATCGCGGCTGCCGTCGTCAACGAAGATCACCTCGTAGTTGAGCCCGATGGGATCCAGCACTTCGCGGATCTCGGGCCAGAGCACGGGCAGGTTCTCCTCTTCGTTGTAGACGGGAATGACGATGGAGAGGTCGATCGCGCCCAGCGCCCGGGCTTCGGTGGCGGCAATGGCGCTCACGCGCGCGGGGGCAGGTCAGTGCGCCGGTTGGTACCCTGCCATTCCGGAACGAGCTCCTGAGGCAGGCCCAGCCGGTCGAGAACGCGGGCCAGCGTGTGATCCACGAGATCCTCGATCTGCTTGGGCCGATTGTAGAAGGCGGGCATCGGCGGCATGATGATCGCTCCCATCTCGGCGAGCGCCGTGAGCATGCGGAGGTGCCCCAGGTGCAGCGGCGTCTCGCGCACCACGAGAATGAGGGGGCGGCCCTCCTTCAGGGTGACGTCGGCCGCGCGCGTCAACAAGGTACCCGCCAGACAGTGCGCCACCGAGGCCGCCGCTTTCACGCTGCACGGCACGATGACCATGCCGTCCGTCTTGAAGGATCCCGAGGCGATGGCGGCGCCGATGTCCTTGTTGTCGTAGCGATGGGTGGCCAGCGCCTCGACGTTCTTCACGGTCCAGTCGGTCTCCTCCACGATGGTGCGCTTCGCGGGGTCGGACACGACCAGATGCGTCTCTACCCCTGATCGTCCTCGCAGGAGCTCGAGAAAGCGGATCCCGTAGATCGCTCCCGAGGCCCCGGAGAGGCCGACCACGATCCGCTTCACAGCCGGAGCCTCCGCTTGTACACCTCGTCGCGCGTCTTGTTGTAGAGGACTTCCCACTCGGAGCTGCCCTCAGGCGCGGGGCGCGAATAGCTGCTCAGCGTTTTCCGCACTTCCTGATCCACCGTCTCCTCGAGGCGGCCCTCTTCCTCGAGCACACGAAAGATCTCGGTCCGGAGCTGATTGCGGACCTTGTCGTCGGCGATCTGCCGGATGACCACGCCTTCCGTCGCCGCCAAGTCACTGACGATGCGCTCGGCGAGGCCGAAGAGCCGCTCGCGGCTCATGCGCATCACAGCGTGAATCCTCGCTCGCGGGCGAGCCTGGTCTTGGCCATGGTGAAGAGCCGCTTGTAATCGGAGGCGGAGTCTTTGATGAGCTTCGCATGGTCGAGAAGGAGGCTCTTGACCTCGTTGTCGATCTTCTCTTCCGCGAGGAAGTTCTCGGAAAGCACGTGGCGAACCACTTCCCGGGCCCGTGTTTCGTCCTTGATCTCGGCGAGCTTCCTCGCGACCAGCCGCTTCACCACGGCCTCCGCCATCCTGCCCGCGATCTCGTTCTGCCTTGACATGAGCCCGTCCGAGACTACACGCAGCCGTCGGAGGGTGTCAAGCGAACTGGCCGGAAAATCGGCCAAATCCGGACTTTCAGCCGGGCAAGAGCACCCGAAATCGCGAGCCTTTCCCAGGCAGGCTCTCCACCTCGATGGTGCCGCCATGCGCGTGCGCCAGCCCTCTGACCAGACTCAGTCCGAGCCCCAAGCCGGGCGCGGCCGCCGTCTCGGGATTGCTGATGCGCACATAGGGGTCGAAGATGCGTGGCAGCGCTTCCGTGGCGATGCCGACGCCGTCGTCCTCCACAGACAGCTCGACCATGCCGGGCTTGTCGAAGGCGATACCGGTCTCAACCCGCACCCGGCCGCCGCGCGGCGAGTACTTGATGGCGTTGGACAGCAGGTTTTTCAGCATGCGATCCACGGCATCCCGATCGGCACAGAGGGGCGGAGCGGAGCCGGCGCCGCTCCAATCGAAGTGGTGACGCGGATGCTGGGACGCGAAGATCTCGAGATTGGCTTCGATGATCTCGCCGAGGTCGAGGGGCACCCGTCGCAGCTCAGGGCCGCGGCCCGATTCGATTCGGGAGAGGTCGAGCAGATCGCCCACGATCCGGCCAAGTCGCTTCGATTCCGTGTGGACGTGCCCGAGGTATCGCCGCGCCCGATCGGGTGGCACCTCGCGCGTGAGGAGAAGCTCGCTGAACCCCTGAAGCGCGGTCAGTGGGGTGCGCAGCTCGTGAGAGGCGATGGTGAGGAATTCGTTCTTGGCCTGATCGAGCTCGCGCAGGCGTCGCGTGGCGCCGGCCACCTTCGCCTCGAGCTCGTGGGCAAAGTGTCGTTGCCGTTCCGTGAGCCGCGCATTCTCGATGGCGAGGGTCAAGTGCAGCGCGAGGGCCCTCGCCACGCTGCGGGTGGCCGTGGAGAGGTCGCCGTCCTTCTCGACGATGATCGCGCCCACCGGTCCCTGCCCGGCATCGAGCGGCAGCACGAGCCGTCGGCACGGGGTAGCGGCGCCGTTCGGCAGCGTTTCCACCGGACGGAAGTCCTCGGGCGCGCTGGCCGCCATACGGTCGCCGCCGCCGGATTCGAGAACGAGTCGCACCCGATCTATTCCCACCGCCCGTCGCGTGAGCTCGGCGACGACGGCCAACCGCTGCCCCAGCGGCCCTTGGCCGGCCAGGCTCCGCTGGATATCGAGCAAGGCGTCGAGCTGGGCGCCCCGGCCGCGTGATTGATCCACCAATCGTCCGACGGTCAATCCCAGAGTGAGCGGGGTCGAGAGCGAAACGATTCCATCCACCGCAGACCACGACGGGCCCGCCCCCTCGATCAACGGAAAGACGCTCAGCGCCTGGACAAGGCCCGCGACGAGTCCAACCGGGCAGCCTCCCGTCACGCCCCGAGCGAGGGCGGCCCAGAGGGCGGGGAGCAGATAGAGATGGTGAAGCGACGACACCTGATCCCCACCCGCGAGCCGCACCGCGAGGGCGATGAGCGCGACCAGCCCCAGCGCACCGAGGATCACACGAGCAGGACGCGATAGGCCGCGAAAAAGGCCACGGTGGCGAGGTAGCCGGGCAAGAGACTGCCGCTCCAGGCTCGAAGTGCGCAGCAGCCGAGGCCCAAGAGCAGCGTGTAGAACATCGCGCCGGCCACGAGCTCGGCGGTTTGCGGCAGCGCGGGGTCGAGAAGGTATCGCAGGAGTGCCAGACCGGTGGACGCCGCGGCGGCCGGCCAGAAGCTCCAGCGGCGCCACAGCGCCGAAAAGATCGCGCCCCGGAAAAGCCATTCGGCGGTCAGCGCATTGGCGCCGATGTCATAGGCCACCGCGGCCAGGTATCGACGCCCATCGGGAACGGACACCGGGTAGCCCAGCATGAGCGACGCCGCGAAGAGGAGGTGAATCCCGAGAAAGATCCCCGAGGCCGCGCCCACGAAGGGCGCACGCAGCTCGCGAGGAGCGCGCCAGCCTATCCACCCGAGTCGGGCATGCCAGACAGTGGCGTCCCGCGCGATGACAAGAGGGACCAAGAGATAGGCGACGGCGCCGGCCGACAGAAACCCTGCATGCACCGACCCGCTGGCGAAGGCGCGGCCAAGCCTACTGCCGAGCCCGGCCAGCGAGTCGGCGGCCACGCCCAGCGCGCTGCCCAGCACCGTCAGGCCCGCGATCAAGCTCAGCTGCCCCGCGATCGCGGAGAAGTTTGCGAATCGCTCAGTCTCGAGCCGATGGGCCAGGAGGCGCATCGATCACCTTGTCGAAGAAGATTTCAAGGAGCCGCCCGTCGAGCGTGTGATCCGCTTCGGCCGTCATGCGCTCGTGCGCCTCTCGATGATCGAAGGCCCGGCGGTACGGCCGGTCCGAGGTGAGCGCATCGTAGACGTCGGCGATGGCGACGATGCGCGCGCCCACGGGAATCGTCTCGCCCGAGAGCCCGTCCGGGTATCCGCTGCCATCACGGCGCTCGTGGTGATGGCGGACGATGAGGGCGCCGTCGGCAAAGAACTCGAGAGGGGCCACGATCTGGGCACCCGTGAGCGGATGCCGACGCATCACCTGCCATTCGTCGTCCGTGAGCGGCCCGGCCTTCCTCAGGATGCGCTCCGGCACCGCGATCTTGCCCAAGTCGTGGAGCAATCCCGATTGGGCTATGGTGACCGCCTCGCGGGCGTCAAGCCCCGCGGCCAGCGCCAATCGCCTCGCGAGAGTGGCCACGCGATCCGAGTGCCCGCGCGTGTACTCGTCCTTCGCTTCCAGCGCATTGGCCAAGCCGAGGAGGCTCTGGAGAATGGAGTTCTGCAGCTTCCGATGCGTCTTTTTCAGATCGACGGCATAGGTGAGCGACTGCTGGTATGCGGCGCGCAGCTTGTCGCGCGCTCGCTCGACTTCCTGCTCGCGCGCCCGAGTCACCTCGTAGAGGTTTCGAAGGTCGCGCGCGTAGGCGAGCGCCTGGGACAGCGCTACGTCGGCCGCCATGACCGTGTCTCCGGCACCAGCGCCTCGACGAGCGCGAGGAGGGCCAGCGGCGAAAAGGGCTTGGTCAGATACTCATCGGCTCCGGCCTCTCGACCGCGGGCACGGTCGGCCTCCTGGCCCGCCGCGGTGAGCATGACAATGGGTGTTCGCGCCAGAGCGGGCTCGCGTCTGATCTGCCGGCACGCTTCGAGGCCATCGAGCCTCGGCATGTGCACGTCGAGAAGAATCAGGTCGGGCCTTACCCGGCGTGCGACCACGAGGGCCTCCACGCCGTCCGACGCTTCGACCACGCGCACGTCGGCGTCTTCGAGCGTGAAGCGCACCAGATCCAGGATGGGGGGCTCGTCATCGACTATGAGGATTGTCGTCATGCCCAGACAGAAGTGCGAACCACATGCCAAGAAGGAAACGCTTACGCGGCGAAGAGTTGGGTAACGGCGGGGCGTGATGGTGCCTCGGGGGCGGGGCGCTCATCCGCCCGTCTGCCCTGCCCGCGGTGCAGCGGGCGGCAGCTATGCCGCGTGCGACAGAACGAGCAGGCGCGTCAGCGCGCGGGCCAGCGCCTCCAGGGCGCGCGCGAAGTCGATGTCCTCATTCATGCCGTCGGGGCTCCTGCCCTGCAAGCGCATCTCGGCGCGCTGTCGGGCGCGCTCGGCGCGGAGCCGATCGATCTCCTCGGGCCGTTCGGCATTCTCGGCCAGGATGATGACGCGCTCGGCGCGCACGTCGGCGAAGCCCCCCAGCACGGCGAGATGGTGCTCGGTCTGGCCGCTGCGGTAGGTCACCTCTCCGGGCTTGAGGGTGGTCAGGAAGGCGGCGTGACCGGGCAGGACGCCGAAGTACCCTTCCGTGCCCGGCGCCACGACCTCGTCGGCATCGACGCTCACGAGCATCCGCGTCGGCGTGGCCAGCTCGAAGAGCACTACTTCGTCTCGCCCATCTTGCGGGCCTTCTCGCGCGCCTCTTCCAGGGTGCCGACCATGTAGAAGGCCTGCTCGGGCATGTCGTCGCACAGGCCTTCGACGATCTCCTTGAAGCCCTGGATCGTGTCGGCGAGCTTCACGTAGCGTCCGGGCTGACCGGTGAAGCCCTCGGCCACGTGGAAGGGCTGGGAGAGGAAGCGCTGGAGCTTCCGCGCCCGCGCCACCGTCAGCTTGTCCTCGTCCGAGAGCTCTTCCATGCCGAGGATGGCGATGATGTCCTGGAGGTCCTTGTAGCGCTGGAGGATGGACTGCACGGCCCGGGCCGTCGTGTAGTGCTCCTGGCCCAGAATGAGGGGGTCGAGGATTCGCGACGTGGAGGCCAGCGGATCGACGGCCGGGTAGATGCCGAGCTCGGTGAGCGCCCGCGAAAGCACGGTGGTGGCATCGAGGTGGGCGAAGGCCGTGGCGGGTGCGGGGTCGGTGATGTCGTCGGCCGGTACGTAAATCGCCTGCACCGACGTGATGGAGCCCTTCTTGGTCGAGGTGATGCGCTCCTGGAGCGCGCCCATCTCCGTGCCGAGGGTCGGCTGGTAGCCGACGGCCGACGGCATGCGGCCGAGGAGGGCCGAGACTTCGGATCCCGCCTGGGTGAACCGGAAGATGTTGTCGATGAAGAGGAGCACGTCCTGCCCCTCCTCGTCGCGGAAGTACTCGGCCGAGGTAACGCCGGTGAGGGCCACGCGCAAACGGGAGCCTGGGGGCTCGGTCATCTGCCCGAAGATGAGCGCCGTCTTGTCGATGACGCCTGATTCCTTCATCTCGTGGTAGAGGTCATTGCCCTCGCGAGTGCGCTCCCCTACCCCGGCGAAGACCGAGATGCCGCCGTGCTGCTTGGCGATGTTGTTGATCAGCTCCTGGATGAGCACGGTCTTGCCCACGCCCGCGCCGCCGAAGAGGCCGGTCTTGCCGCCCCTCGTGTACGGCTCGAGCAGATCCACGACCTTGATGCCCGTCTCGAACATCTCGACCTTGGTCGACTGCTCTTCGAAGGCGGGCGCCGGCCGGTGGATCGGCATGGTCTTGGTCACCTTGAGCGGCCCGGCCTTGTCCACGGCTTCCCCCGTGATGTTGATGATGCGGCCGAGCGTTTCCTTGCCCACGGGAATGGAGATCGGCTGCCCCATGTCGTTGACGGGCATGCCGCGGGTGAGACCGTCCGTGGCCGCCATGGCCACCGCCCGCACGCGGCTCTCGCCCAGGTGCTGGGCCACCTCGAGGACGAGCTTGGCCGAATAGGCGAAGACGTCGGTGCTGCCCGCTCCGGGTACCTCGAGCGCGTTGTAGATGGCGGGCAGCTTCCCCGGCTCGAACTCCACGTCGACGACCGGGCCGATGACCTGGACGATCTTGCCTTGACTCATGACGATTCCTTTCTCGGCTTCTCGCTACGCCTCGGTGGACTGGCGGAGGGCTTCCGCGCCGCCGACGATATCCAGAAGCTCCTTGGTGATGCGCTCCTGGCGGGCCTTGTTGTACTGGATGGTCAAGACATTGATCATCTCGCGCGCGTTCTTGGAGGCGGATTCCATGGCCGTCATACGGGCGCCGTATTCACCTGCCGCCGATTCCATGAGGGCGCGGTAGACCTGGGTGGTCACGTGGCGAGGCAGGAGCGAGGCCATAATCGCCTCGGGGGCGGGCTCGTAGAGGTATTCCTCCTGGGGCCCCGCATCGTCCTTGGGGTCGCTCTCCGCATCGGCCTGGATGGGCAGGAGCTGCTGGCGAACCGGCCGCTGCACGGCCACGGAGCGGAACTCGTTGTACATGAGGTGGACCTCGTCCACCTCCTCCGTGAGATAGTCGTGCATGAGCCCATTCGCGATCTCCTGCGCATGGGAGTAGGCCAGCCGGTCGAAGAACCCCAGCATCTCGGACTTGACCGTGAAGTGCCGGCGCCGGTAAAAGTCGCGGGCTTTCTTCCCCACCACCACCAGCGTCACCGAGGCCTCTTCCGCTCCCCGGAGAAAACGCAGCGACTCACGCAGGATGTTCGAGTTGAAAGCGCCGCACAGGCCCTTGTCCGCGGTGATGATGACGAGGCGCTTACGCTCCGTGTCGCGCCGGGCGAGGAGCGGATGCGTCTCGTCGCCCGTGCGTTCGACGAGACCGCTCAACAGCTCGTTCATCTTCTTCGCGTACGGGCGGGCTTCGAGGATGCGCTCCTGGGCGCGCCGGAATTTCGCCGCGGCCACGAGCTTCATGGCCTTGGTGATCTTCTGGGTGGACTGGACGGATCGGATCCGCCGCTGGATATCCCGGAGGGTAGCCATCGTTGCGCGCCCTACGCCGCCTTGATGCCTCGAGCCGCCATGAACTCGGACTTGGCGGCGGTGAGCGCCTTGGTCAGCGACTCGCGGAGCTCATCCGTCAGCTCTCTCTTGTTCGCGATCTCGGGGAGGAGCTGCGCATGCTTGCGCTCGAGGCACGCGTACAGGAATTCTTCGAACGGCCGCACGTGGTCGACCGGCAGATCGTCGAGGAGGCCCTGGCTGCCGGCGAAGATGATGGCCACCTGCTTCTCGACGGTCAGAGGCGAGTACTGCCCCTGCTTGAGGAGCTCCACCATGCGCTGGCCGCGGGCGAGCTGCTGCAGCGTGGCCTTGTCGAGGTCGGAGCCGAACTGCGCGAAGGCCGCCAGCTCCCGGTACTGGGCGAGATCGAGGCGGAGCTTGCCCGCGACCTGTCGGATGGCCTTGATCTGGGCCGAGCCACCCACGCGGGACACGGACAGGCCCACGTTCACCGCGGGCCGGATGCCGGAGTAGAAGAGATCGGACTCGAGATAGATCTGGCCGTCCGTGATCGAGATGACGTTGGTCGGAATGTACGCGGCCACGTCCCCGAGCTGCGTCTCGATGATGGGGAGCGCGGTGAGCGAGCCGCCGCCCAGCTGTTCGTTGAGCTTGGCCGCGCGCTCGAGCAGGCGCGAGTGCAGATAGAACACGTCGCCCGGATACGCTTCGCGTCCCGGCGGCCGCCGGAGGAGCAGGGACATCTGCCGATACGCGGTGGCGTGCTTGGAGAGGTCGTCATAGATGCAGAGCGAGTGACGGCCAGAGTCGCGGAAGAACTCGGCCATGGCGCAGCCGGCGTAAGGCGCCAGGTACTGCAGGGCCGCCGATTCCGAGGCGGAGGCCACGACCACCGTCGTATAGGCCATGGCGCCCGTGTCCTCGAGGATCTTGACGACCTGGGCCACGGTGGACTGCTTCTGGCCGATGGCCACGTAGAAGCAGAACACGTCCTGTCCCTTCTGATTGATGATCGTGTCCACGCCGATGGCGGTCTTGCCCGTGCCGCGGTCGCCGATGATGAGCTCGCGCTGGCCGCGCCCGATCGGGATCATGGCGTCGATGGCCTTGAGGCCGGTCTGGAGCGGCTCCTTGACCGAGCGCCGGTCGACCACGCCCGGGGCATAGCGCTCGAGCGGCCGCGACTCCTTCGACGCGATCGGGCCCTTGCCGTCGACAGGCTGACCGAGGGCATCGACGACGCGGCCGGTGAGCGCTTCGCCGACGGGTACCTGGGCGATGCGCTTCGTGCGCAGGACGGTATCGCCTTCCTTGATGAGGATGTCGGAGCCGAGGAGCACCGCGCCGACATTGTCCTCCTCGAGGTTGAGCACGAGTCCAAAGACGTCACCGGGGAATTGCAGCAGCTCGCCCGCCATGGCGCCCTGCAGGCCGTAGATGCGGGCGATGCCGTCGCCCACCTCGATGACGCGGCCGGCTTCCTTGAGGTCGACCTCGGCCTCGTAGCCCTGCAGCTGCCGCTTGATGATCTCGCTGATCTCCTGCGCCTTGATCATGCCTATCCCCTCACCAGCCGCTCGCGCATGCGGGCGAGCTGCCCGTCGAGACTGCCATCGAGAATGAGACTGCCGACTTGGGCGACGAAGCCGCCAAGGAGATTCGTGTCCACGCGTTCCTCGAGGATGATCTGCTTGCCGAGGGCCGCCTGGAGATGCTGGGAGAGCTGCGTCTTCTCGGCATCTGTCAGCGCCACCACCGTTCGGACCGAGGCGCGGACCCGGCCAAGCGTGGCGTCTTCGAGATCGCGGTAGGCCGCCACGATGGCCGCCAGATGGTTCAGCCGACCTCGCTCGGCCACGAGGGCCACGAAATCGCTGACGAGCTTGCCGCAGCCCGCCTTCCTGGCGAGCTCGAGGGCGGCGGCGTGCCGGTCCGACGGCTTGATCCAGGGCCGGGCGAGAATGTCCAGGGCCGGGCGATTGCTCTCCAGTCCCTCGAGCAAGGCCGCCAACTCACGACCCGCGGCCTCCCCTACCCCGGCTTCGGTCGCCGCCATGTGCAGGGCCTTGGCATAGCGCCGGGCCGTTCCCTCCTGGGCGCGCATCGCGGACTAGTTCTTCTGGCCCATACGGGCGATCGCGTCGTCCACGATGCGTCGGTGCTCGGAGTCGTTGAGGCTCTTCTTGATCAGCTGCTCGGAGACGCCGATGGCGAGATCGGCCACCTCTTGTCGGAGCTCCTGGCGCGCGCGGCGGACGTCCTGCTCCAGCTCTTGCCGCGCGCCCGCCACGAGGCGCGCCGCCTCGGCCTTGGCGGCGTCAACCAGCCGCCGCTGCTCTTCGGCCGCCTCCTTGAGCGCCTCGGCCCGAATGGCCTGCGCTTCACCGTGCGCCGCCTGGATCTTCGCCGCGAAATCGTCCCGCTCCTTCTGCGCCTCGGCCCCCCGCGCGGCCTGGGCCTCGTCGAGCGACTTCTGTATCGCCTGCGTGCGCTCGTCCATCTTTTTCATGAGCGGCTTGTAGAGGAGCTTGGTCAGCAGCACGAGCAGGATCACGAAGTTCACCGCCTGGATGATGAGCGACTTGTCGAGGCTGATCAGCCCACCTTCCTCCCCGCCGGAAGCACACGCGACCACCGGGAGGAGTCCGGCCAGGAAGCATGCGATCGCGATGAGACGACGCATCTTGAGTTCTCCGGTTGCGAGACGTTGTGAAATAAGAGACAAGCGCTAAAGAAGTATCACGCCGAGGGGAAAACTGTCAAGCGGGTTCGGCCCTGCCCGCGCCGATGACCCCCCCACCGATCACCAAGTCGCCCTGATAGAAGACCACCGACTGCCCCGGGGCTGGAGCCCATTGCGGGGCTTCGAAGCGTACCTCGACGCCCCGCTCTCCCGGCCTGATGGTGGCCCGGGCCGGCGTATGGCGGTGGCGAATCTGCGCCAGAACGTCGAGCGGGCCGTCGAGCCGGGCAAGGCTGATCCAGTTGACCTGCTCGGCCACCAAGGTATCGACCTCGACCTCGCGTGCGTCGCCCACGACGATGGTATTTCGAGCCGCATCGAGGCGCGTGACGTACAAGGTGCGCCCCGTCGAGAGCCCGAGGCCTCGACGCTGGCCCACCGTGTATGCGGCCAGGCCTTCGTGCTCTCCCAGCACCCGACCGCCGCCATCCACGATCGGGCCGGGCCTGAAGGCCTGGGGAATGCGCCGCCGGAGAAAGCCGCGGTAGTCGTTATCGGGAATGAAGCAGATCTCCTGGCTTTCAGGTTTGTCGGCCGTCACGAGTCCCAGCTGGCGCGCCCGCTCGCGCACCTCGGCCTTGGTCAGATCGCCAACGGGAAAGCGCGCGGCGCCGAGCTGAGCTTGCGAGAGCGGCCAGAGAAAATCCGACTGATCCTTGTGGGCGTCGACGCCGCGCCAGAGCAGGAACCGCTTCGTCGCCGGATCCCGCGTGATGCGCGCATAGTGTCCAGTGGCCACGGCGGCGGCGTCCCAGGCGCGCGCGCGTGCGAGGAGTGAGCCGAACTTGACGTCGCGATTGCATACGGTGCACGGCACGGGCGTGCGCCCCGCCTCGTACTCTCGCGCGAAGTCGTCGATCACCGTGCGGTCGAACTCAGCTTCGCTGTTGAGAAGGTAGTAGGGAATGCCGAGCCGGCGCGCGACCTCCCGCGCATCGCCCACCGTGGCGGGCGAGCAGCAGCTGCCGAAGCGCTGCGCCGCGTCCGTCGATTCCTGCCACGGCCAGACCCGCAGCGTGATGCCCACCACGTCGAAGCCCTGCTCGACGAGGAGCGCGGCGGCGACGGAAGAGTCGACGCCACCAGACAGACCTACGACGATGCGCTCGGCCATGCTCAGAGTCTACGCGATCTACGTTCGCCGACCGGCAATGAGCTCCGTCAGTCGCTCGAGGTCCTCGGCCGAGGTGTAGGCGATCTCGATGCGGCCGGCCCGTTCGTTGCCGACGAGCCTGACCCGCGTAGCCAGCGCCTGCCGGAGCGAATCCTCGAGCGCGGCGAGATCGGCCGAGCGTCGCCCCAGACGGCGGGGCGCCGAGCGCTGCTTGCGCTGAACGCCTTCCTCCGTCGCGCGCACCGACCACGAATGGGCGAGTATTTCCTCGCGGAGCTTGAGCTGGTCGGCCGGGGAGGTGAGGGAGAGGAGCGCGCGCGCGTGACCCATGGTGAGGCGGCCCAGGCGAAGGTCCGCCTGGATCAGCTCGGGCAGCTTCAGCAAGCGAAGGCAATTGGCGACGCTGCTCCGATCCTTGCCGACTCGCTGGCCAAGCTCTTCCTGCGTCCAGGCAAATTCCGTCAGAAGCCGCTGATAGGCCTCGGCCTCTTCCATCGGGTTCAGGTCTTCACGCAGCAGGTTCTCCACGAGAGCCAATTCCAGCGTCTGGGCATCGGTGGCTTCGCGGATCACCGCCGGAATGCGAGTGAGACCCGCTATCTGGGCCGCCCGCCACCGTCTTTCACCGACAACTATTTGAAATTGCTGACCATAACGCCTCACGACAATGGGTTGGAGGACCCCGGTGCGCTTGAGCGACTCCGAAAGCTCATGCAAGGCCGCGTTATCAAAGGCTTTCCTTGGTTGATTGGCATTGGCGATGATGGTATCCATCGCCAATTCCTGCGTGCCTGCCGGAGCTTCCTGTGATAGGGCGACAGATGGCCCCAGTAGCGCCCCGAGGCCGCGGCCCAAGCCGTGCTTAGCGTTCATGGCTCAAGATCTCCTTGGTCAGTTCGAGATAAGCCGCGGAGCCGGGGGACTTGAGGTCGTAGAGCATGATGGGCTTGCCGTGGCTTGGTGCCTCCGTGATTCGCACATTTCTCGGAATTATGGCCTGCATGACCTGTCCGACGAGGTGTCCTTGGACTTCGCTTTTCACCTGGGCAGCCAGACTAGTCCGGCCATCGAACATCGTGAGTACGACCCCTTCGACTATCAGGGACTGGTTGAGCTTCTCCTTCACGAGACTGATTGTCCGGAGGATGTGGGCAAGACCTTCCATGGAGTAGTACTCACACTGGAGCGGCACGAGAGCGGTATCTGCCGCGGTGAGTGCATTCAGGGTCAGCAGGCCGAGGGAGGGAGGACAGTCGACGACAATGAAGTCATACGTGGCGGCAACTCCTGTCAGGCCACTCCTCAGCCTGTGTTCGCGGTTCGGAACGCTGACGAGCTCGATCTCGGCCCCCACAAGGTCTATCTCGGCAGGGACGAGGTCGAGGAATCCGAGTTCAGTCTTGATCCTGGCTTCCTCGATTGAGAGCCCCTCGAGCAGGACGTGATAGATCGTCTGCTCCAGTCCGGCCTTATCGACCCCTAGTCCGGTAGTCGCGTTACCTTGGGGATCCAGGTCAACAAGGAGGGTTCGTCGCTCAGCAAGGGCAAACCCGGCGGCAAGATTGATCGAGGTCGTCGTCTTGCCGACACCGCCCTTCTGATTCGCAACAGCAATGACTTTGGCCAATTGACCTCTCGAGGTGTTCCACGTGAAACGCCCTTACTCGCTGTTCCACGTGGAACAGTATCCAAGAACTAGACGGAAATCAATCCTCCCGTGATCCTATGAAAAATCTTCGTACGATTCCTATCTTTGCGAAGGATATGGTCTTCCAGTCTAAATTACCCGGCCAGTTCACCACAGGTTGCGGATCGCCCGAGGGCGGACCTGAAGTCACCAGCTTCCCACCCGGCTTGAGATACTTCATGGCTCCGTCTATGAACTGGCCGTCCAGCCGCACCGCTCGAGTAACCGCAAAATCATAGCTGCCCGCAAGCTCCGGCATCTGGGTGGTAAGCGCCTCGGCGCGGCCATGATGTATCTCGACGTCTGCCAGCTGGAGATCGCGAACCAGTGCGTGGAGAAACGAGACCGGCTTCCTTCGAGACTCCACCAAGGTGAGCGCTATCTCATCATCCGCAATGCGGAGCGGAACGCCGGGAATGCCAGCTCCCGCTCCAATGTCGACGACGCGCTTCGGCCCGGAAGGGAGGAGAGCCAGAAACAGCAGCGAGTCGAGGAACAGGCCGCGGCCGATCGCTGAGCGCGAGCGAAGCGCGGTGAGGTGATGGGTGCGATTCCAGAGAACCAGCAACTCGGCATAGCGATCAAAGGCCTTCCGCTCGGCCGCCGTCGCAGGTCGCCCCAGGAGGGCAGGGAAGGCCTTGAAGAGATCTTCTAGCGAGTCATCCCCGGGGCGTGCCACGGCACTATGGAATCACGCCTTCTTCGCAGCGCGCGCTAGCGGCTTTGCCGGACTTCCACTGCGCTCCATGTAGAGCTGCTGAGCGATCTGGAGCACGTTGGAGAGCGTCCAGTAGAGAACGAGCCCCGACGGCAGATTCAGGAACATAAAGGTGAAGACGACGGGCATGAGCAGCATCATCTTCGCCTGCCGCGGATCTCCCATCGTCGGAGTCATCTTCTGCTGCACAAACATGGATACGCCCATCAGGATTGGCAGCACGTACGTTGGGTCTTGGGCGGCCAGATCGCAGATCCACAGGTGCATACCGAAAAGGTAGCCGAAGCAAATGAACGGGGCGTTTTGCATCTCCACGGACACCGACAGTGCGACATAGAGCGCGTAGAACACCGGGATCTGCACAATCATCGGCAGACACCCACCGAGCGGATTGACCCGGTGCTCGCGATAGAGCTCCATCGTCTCGCGCTGAATCCGCTGTGGATCGCTCTTGTACTTGGAGCGCAGCGCATTGATCTGCGGCTGGAGTGCCTGCATCGCCTTCATCGACCGCATACTCTTGAGCGTGAGCGGGAAGAACACCACCTTGGTCAGGATGGTGAGCAGGATGATGGCGACGCCATAGTTGTGGGTGAAGCGATGGAACCACCCAAGAAGCCAAAGAATGGGCACGGCGATCCATTCCATCGGCAGTCCGCCGTACGCCTGCGGAAGAGGGAAACCCCCGAAATATATAGACTTCTCAAGCCCCACCCCGAGGGCCTTCAGCCGATAGTATTCCTTTGGCCCGACATAGGTGAGGATTCGGCCGTCCCAGCTCTGACCCGGCTGAAGCGAGGGGAGCGCCACCCGTAGACCTGCGTGGACGGTCTCCCCGACCTTGCCTTCGGCCACTCGAAACCCGGGTGTCTGTGCCACAAGAGCGGCCAAGTACCACTCGCTCTCCAAGCCGATCCACTGGCCGTCGCCGACGAAATCTGCAATCTTCGCCAGCTCCTCGCGCCGCACGCTCCCATTCACGGCCCGGACGACCCGCGTCGGATGCTGGCCCTGGAATCTCTCCGTGACGTCCTTGGGCCAGGTCACCGGCGCGCCCCACATGAAGACGATCGTCGCTTCCTGCGTAGCGCGACCCCGATTCTCGACGCGAACGGAGCGCTCCACATCGTAGTCGTTGCCCCGGAAGCGTAGCGTCTCCGTGATGCGCAGCCCGAAACCGTCCTCTCCCACGAACGTGATTTCGCCGCGACCCGCCATCCTCGAAACATCGAGCGCCTCGCCCATCACGGTGAAATCCACGACCCGTGGCGGCTGCCCCGCGCGCTCGACGGTAATCCCCCGCGGCCCGAGCAGGCCCGGCACGATCATCGGCTTCGTCCCGCGGTAGTCGAGCTCCCAGGCGGAGAGGTCTCCGCCGTGGCTCGACACCTCTGCCTTATAGAGCGGCCCGGTTACCTGTACCGTTTTCAAGGGCACGGCGGCCACGGGCACCGGCGTCGGGGGTGCCGCAGCCTGGGGCGGCGCAATGGGGATTGGAGCGGACGGAGCAGACGGCGTGGCCGCAGGCGCCTCGGCCTTCTGAGGGGGAGGGGGAGCTTCGGGAGAATGGACGAAGAACGTCTGGTAGAGGATCAGAAGGCCCGCCATCAATAGGGCGGCAACTATTGCTCTTTTCTCCATCAGGCCCGCGGCTCCATCAAGATTGACGCCCCTCTCTTGGGCGTGGCGAGAGACCAGGTGGCGGATCATACCCGCCCGGGTGAAATGGATGACACCGCCCGAGTCTGCGCATCGCGAGCCAGCCACCGCGGACGAGCCCGTGCCGGCCCAGCGCTTCTCGCGCATACTCCGAGCAGCTCGGCTCGAAGCGACAGGCGGCCGGCAGAAGGGGTCTCAGGAGCAACTGATAGCCACGTATCAACCCGGAGGCGATCTGCGCCCCCAGACTCACCTGGCCGCGCTCCCGGTGGCTAAGCCGAGTGCCCGCGACATATCCGCCCGCAGCTCGTCCAGCGGCGCTTTCAGAGCCCACGCCCGAGCCACGAACATAGCGTCCACGCCCCGCGCTCGAGCCGCGCCCAGCCCTCGATACGCCTCCCGCATGCGTCGTCTCGCGCGATTTCGGCGGACGGAGCCCCGGATTTGTCTGCTCACCGCGAAGCCGGCGCGGCCGGGACCTCGTGAAGGTACCCAGAGGAGCACGAAGGCACGTCGTTCCTCTCGTCGGCCGGCTTGGAATACTGCCTGGATATCGTTGGCCTGCCTGAGGCGGGCGGTGCGGGGAAGTCCGAATGGTCTGACGGCTCGGCTCACAGCTCGCCGCTAGACGGTGAGCCGCTTGCGTCCCTTCGCGCGCCGCCGCTTCAACACCTTTCGCCCGCCTGGCGTACTCATGCGCTCCCGGAAGCCGTGCGTCTTCTTCCGTCGGCGCGTGTTCGGCTGATACGTCCGCCTCATGGAGGAACTCCTTCCGTCGATCGTCGAACCTGCGTAGTGTACTGAGCGCGTTTTCCCAAGTCAAGACACGCAACCCCCTTGCGAGCGCGTTTCGCGGTGTGGTAACGTGCCGTTCTCACGTTTCCCTGCGATTTTCGGAACTGGCCGGAGACACGCCAGGGGAGCCGCTCGCACACGAGGTTGCCGCCGCGAATTTTCCGAACCAGATGATATATCCGCTGCCGGCTTCGCTCGTTTCGCTCGCAGCTCACACCAGACACGATGGCAATCATGGTTATCCACATCTGTGGATAACTCTGTGCGTAACTGGGCCCCCGCCCGCTATGGAGCGACCTTAGCGATGCTCGACGCTCTGTGGAGCCGAATGCTCGTCGCGTTGGGAACAAAAGTACCCCCTGCGGCATTGGACTCGTGGCTCCGTCCCTGCCGCCTTGCCGCGGTCGAGGGTGATCACATCAAGATCGCCGCGCCGAACCCGTACACGCGGGACTGGCTTCATCAGCATCACACCGAGTCGCTGCAGGCGGCGGCCCGAGAAGTTCTCGGCGGCAATCCCCGCATTTCCCTCGACGTCGACCGCGAAGCGGGCCTGCCCACCACCGCGCCGGCCGAGGCCGACCCGCCCGTCACCGCCTCCGGCCTCTCCGTCCGCTACACGTTCGATTCCTTCGTGGTGGGCAATTCCAATCAGTTTGCTCAAGCGGCCTGCCAGGCGGTCGCGGAGTTGCCCTCGCGCGCCTACAATCCACTCTTCATCTACGGCGGTGTCGGCCTGGGGAAGACCCACCTCCTTCATGCCGTCGGCCATCAGATTGGCCGCCTCTTCCCGCACCTCCGCCTGCTCTATCTCTCCTCGGAGCGCTTCACCAACGACCTCATCAATGCCATCCGCTACGACCGCACGTCGGAGTTTCGCGCCAAGTACCGGACCATCGATCTCCTCCTCATCGACGATATCCAATTCATCTCGGGCAAGGAGCGGACGCAGGAAGAGTTCTTTCACACTTTCAACGATCTCTATGACGCGCGGAAGCAGATCGTGGTCTCCTCCGACGCCGCGCCTAAGGAGATCCCCGACCTCGAAGAACGGCTGCGCTCCCGCTTCGAATGGGGTCTCATCGCGGACATCCAGCCCCCGGACTTCGAAACCCGCGTGGCCATTCTCAAGAAGAAGGCCGAGATCGAGCGCGTCATCCTCCCCGACGATGTCGCCTATCTGATTGCCAGCCGCATCAAGGCCAATATTCGCGAGATCGAAGGCTCTCTCACGCGGATGATCGCCTACTGCTCCCTTTCGGGGCGCGAGATGAGCATCGAGCTGGCCCAGGACGTCCTCGCCGACCTCTGGGGCGAGGAAGAACGAATCATCACCATCGAGCACATCCAGCGCAAGGCGGCCGAGTTCTTCGGCATCAAGCTCTCCGACATGCGCGCCAAGAACCGCACCAAGTCTGTGGCCTTCCCACGCCAGGTCGCCATGTACCTCTCGCGTCAGCTCACCCATGCCTCCCTCAGCGATATCGGGCGCTCATTCGGCGGCAAAGATCACACCACCGTCCTCCATGCCGTCACCAAGCTTCAAGCCATGGTTCAGGAGGACGCGAAACTCAAGCAGACTATCGACAGCCTGACCCAGGGGATAACTCTGTGATCCACCGTCCTCCACAGGAACGCCGCACGCTTGTCCACGATCGCCCGAGGATCGTCGCCATCGTCTTCTTACCCGCTTACGTGTCATCCACAGCGTCCACCGCCACGACGACCACTACGACGACTTCTTTCTCTTTTTCATTCTCAACCAACGGAGATTGACATGGAAGTCAGTGTGGACCGGGATGCCTTCCTCAAGGGTCTCCAGATGGTTCACAACGTCGTCGAGCCTCGCCAGACGCTGCCCATCCTCGCCAACGTTCTGCTCGAGAGCGATGGAGACACGCTTCGCCTGACCGCGACAGATCTGGAAGTGGGGGCGCGGGTCTCGGTGCCGGCCAAGGTAGCCACGGGCGGGTCCGTCACGCTTTCCGCGCGCAAGCTTCTCGAGATCGTCAAGGAGCTCCCGGCGGCGGGCCTGACCCTCAAGGTCCAGGAGAATTCCTGGGTGGCCATGCGCTGTGGCGGCGCCTCCTACAAGCTGGTGGGTCTGAGCGCGACGGATTTTCCCGCGGTGGCCACCGGCTCCGCGACGGCGTGGATCACCCTCGACGGCAAGGTTCTTCGCGACATGCTCACCCAGACCATCTTCGCCGTCTCCCACGACGAGAGCCGCTACGCCCTGAACGGAGTGCTGTTCGGAGTGCACGAGCGGGAGATTCGCCTCGTGGCCACCGACGGCCACCGGCTGGCCCTCGTGGCGCGCCCGCTCGCCGAAGCGGGAGGAACCGTGTCGGGCATCGTCCCTCGCAAGGCCGTCCAGGAGATTGCCCGCATCGTCGGTTCGGGTGAAGACGTCCAGGTGGCGATCAGCGACAACCAGTTCATTCTGCAGATGCCGAATGTCCTTCTGATGGCGCGGCTCATCGAAGGAACGTTCCCGAACTACGAGCAGGTGGTGCCCAAAGCGCATCCGCACAAGATTGCGTTGTCGCGTGGCGGGCTCACGGCCGCGCTTCGGCGTGTCTCTGTCCTTTCCGAGGAACGTACCAAGCCGGTGAAGTTCACGCTCTCCCCAGGCCTCCTGAAGCTCACCGCGTACAGTCCCGATTTTGGCGAAGCCGAGGAGCAAATCGAGGTCCAGTACGCCGGCGACCAGATGACCATCGGATTCAACTCTCGCTATATGCTGGACGCGTTGGGCGCGCAGACGGCGGAGCAGGTTGTGCTCGAATTGAAGGACGGTTTGAGTCCTGGAATCATCAAAAGCTTCGAGGAGGAAGGTTCGCTGTGTGTTATCATGCCTATGAGAATTTGACGTTCTCATGGGGGCGAACATCGGGTGCTCATCCAGTGGATAACTATCGCTGAATTTCGTAATTATCGCTCCCTTTCCTTCCATCCTGAACCCGGCCTCAACGTCCTGAGTGGTGCGAATGCCCAGGGGAAGACCAATCTCCTGGAGGCCATGGGCGTGCTGCTCGTGGGACGATCTTTTCGTGGTGCCAAGCCGGTGGATCTGCCCTTCTGGGGTGCTCCCGCGGTTTCGCTCCGCGGATGCGTGGTCCGTGGAGATGCCGAGCGAGAGATCCGCCGAGGGATCAGCCAGAGAGAGGATGGCAGCTGGATCGTCACGGGCGAGGGGTGCGCGTGGGCGCGGGCCATTCCCTTCGGGTGGCAGGATCTGGCCATCCTCACGGGGGGGCCGCAGGCGCGGCGCAACTTCATCGACGGCTTCGCGGCCAAGGTCCAGCCGGCGCACTTCGCCGCGCATAGCCGGTACCGGCAGGTCCTGGGACGGCGGAACCACCTGCTTCAGCGTGGTCACCTCGAGCAGCTCGCGCCATGGGACGAGCAGCTGGCCAAGATCGGCGTGGAGATTCTCGGGCGCCGCCGGCGAGCGGTGGCCACCTTGGAGACCGCGGTTGCCACGCTGTATCCCGAGATGGCGGGAGGCGACCATCGGGTGCGATTGGAGTATCGATCGGCTCTCGCTCCCGACGCGAGCGAGGCGGAATTTCTCCAGGCGCTGGTGGGACGGCGCGACGACGAAAGACGCCGCGGGCTGACCTTGGTGGGGCCCCACCGGGACGATCTCGTGGTGGAGTTGGATGGGCACGACATGCGGAGCTTCGGCTCGCGGGGCCAGCAGCGGCTGCTCGTGCTCGCCCTCCGCCTGGCCGAAGCCGGTCCGGTGGCGAGCGCCGTGGGCAGCTCCCCGATTCTCCTGCTCGACGATGCGCTGTCCGAGCTCGATCTCGATGTACAACGGCGCGTGCTTCGGCATATCACGGGGAGTGGGCAGGTCTTCTTGACGACGACGGAGCCGGGGCTGCCCGAGGGGAGCGGCGCGGCATGGTGGGACGTCAAAGGGGGCACGGTGACTGAATCCATGGGTGTGGTGGTCGGGGGAGCAGCGTGAGCGCAGAGACCTACACGGCGAGCGACATCAAGGTCCTCGAGGGCCTCGAAGCTGTCCGGAAGCGGCCCGCCATGTATATCGGCGACACGGGCGCCTATGGCCTGCATCACCTGGTCTACGAGGTCGTCGACAACTCCGTGGACGAGGCGATGGGGGGCTATTGCGACAGCATCAAGATCATCCTGCACTCGGACGGCTCCTGCTCGGTGGGCGACAATGGCCGCGGCATACCGGTGGACACGCACAAGGAGACGGGCAAGTCGGCGGCGGAGGTGGTGTTGACCGTGCTTCACGCCGGAGGCAAGTTCGAGCACTCGGCCTACAAGGTGTCGGGCGGCCTCCATGGAGTGGGCGTCTCGGTCGTCAATGCGTTGAGCGAGTGGCTCGATCTCGAGATCCGCCGGGGCGGACGGGTGTGGACGCAGCGCTACGAGTATGGGGTGCCTACGGGTGAGCTGACGGCGGGGGAGAAGAGCACCAAGCACGGCACGATCATTCGCTTCAAGCCGGACGCGAAGATCTTCGAGGAGACGACTTTTTCCTTCGACACGCTCTCCAATCGGCTCCGCGAGCTCGCCTTCCTCAACAAAGGCCTCAAAATCGTCATCGAGGACGAGCGAGACGAGCGCTCGCACACCTTTCTCTACAAGGGTGGGATCATCGAGTTCATCAAGCACCTGAACCAGAACAAGACGCCGGTTCATCCCAAGGTGCTCTTCTTCGAAGGCAAGAAGGACAATATCGAGGTCGAGGTCGCCCTCCAGTACAACGACGGCTATCAGGAGAGCATTTTCTCCTTCGCCAACAACATCAACACGCGCGAGGGGGGCACCCACCTCACCGGATTCCGGGCCGCCCTCACGGGCCAACTGTCGAGTTATGCGCAGGCCCAGGGCTATCTGAAGTCGTTCAAGGGCGCCGTCACGGGCGACGACGTGCGCGAGGGACTGACCGCGGTCGTCTCCGTCCGCATCCCCGATCCGCAGTTCGAGGGGCAGACGAAGTCGAAGCTCGGGAATTCCGAGGTTAAGGGGCTCGTGCAACAGATCGTCAACGATCGCCTCGCCGAGGCCTTCGAGGAGGATCCGACCACCGCGCGCAAGATCGCGGACAAGTGCGTGCGCGCCGCGCAGGCCCGCGAGGCGGCCCGCAAAGCACGCGAGCTCACCCGGAAGGGCGGGCGGGACGACGAGGGCCTGTCGGCGAAGCTGGCCGACTGCTCCGAGCGGGACCCCCAGTTTCGCGAGATCTTCCTCGTGGAGGGCGATTCGGCGGGGGGCTCGGCCAAGCAGGGACGCGACCGGAAAGTCCAGGCGGTGCTTCCACTGCGCGGCAAGATCATCAACGCGGAGAAGGCGCGCTACGACAAGGTCCTGTCGCATCAGGAAATTCGATTGCTGATCTCCGCGCTGGGCACGGGCATCGGACCCGAGGAATTCGACGTCTCGAAGCTGCGCTACCACAAGGTGATCCTGATGACGGACGCCGACGTGGACGGCGCGCACATCAGGACCTTGCTCCTGACGTTCTTTTTCCGGCACATGGTGGCGATCATCGAGGCAGGGCGGCTCTTTATCGCGCAGCCGCCGCTCTTCAAGGTCAAGAAGGGCAAGGCGGAGCGGTATTTGATGAGCGAGCGCGAGATGGAGGAATTCCTGCTCGCCCAGTGGGTCGAGAGCTCGTCCATCAAGATCCCGGGCAAGGCGCAGCCGCTCAAGGAGGAGGCTCTTCTCGAAGCGCTCAAGCGGGCGCTGGAGTTCCGCACGCTCTTCGCCAAGTTCGCGCGGCGGGGCGTGCCGCGCGCCATCCTCGATGGGCTCCTGCGCAAGAAGTTCAGGGGCACCAAGCGCGGGGTAGGGGACAACGAGATCGCGGCCGCCGTGCGCGAGGTGGCGGGCGAGATCGAGGGATGGACGTCGCAGCTCGTGAGCGGGGACAACGGCGACGCCGCGCTCATCCAGGTGCTGGGGCCGCAGCCCGCCGCCTTCAGCCCCGACCTCCTCAAGTCTCCGGACTACGCGCAGCTCTTCGAGTGCCACGGGGAGATTGCCGCTCTCCACAAGGGCCCGTGCACGGTGGTGGACGGCGATGGCAAAGAGGTGGTCACGAACACGCTCGATCGGCTCATCGAGGTGGTGATGAACCTCGCGAAGGACGGGGTGACGCTCCAGCGCTACAAGGGATTGGGCGAGATGAACCCCGAGCAGCTCTGGGAAACCACCATGAATCCGGAGACGCGCACGCTGCTCAGGGTGACCATGGATGACGCGGTGGGCGCCGACGAGATCTTCACCATCCTCATGGGCGACTCCGTGGAGCCGCGGCGCGAGTTCATCGAAAGGAACGCCCTCGACGTGGTCAACCTCGACATCTAGCCTCCTAGGACCCGCATGAGCCCAGAGCGCCAGACGCCGGTTCCCATCGAAGAGGAGATGCGGAAGTCGTACCTCGACTACGCCATGTCCGTCATCGTGGGCCGTGCGCTCCCCGACATACGCGACGGCCTCAAGCCCGTGCACCGCCGCGTGCTCTACACCATGAGCGTCATCGGGGTGGCGTGGAACCGACCCTACAAGAAGTCCGCGCGCATCGTGGGCGACTGCATGGGCAAGTACCATCCCCACGGCGATTCGCCGATCTACGAGACGCTCGTGCGCATGGTGCAGGAGTTCTCACTCCGCTATCCGCTCGTGGACGGGCAGGGGAACTTCGGCTCCATCGATGGCGATCCCGCGGCGGCCATGCGATACACCGAGGCGCGCCTCGCCAAGATCGCCCATGAAATGCTCGCGGACATCGACAAGGACACCGTCGATTTCGCCCCGAACTACGACGAGAACGAGCAGGAGCCGGTGGTCCTGCCCGCCCGCATCCCCAATCTCCTCGTGAACGGGTCCTCCGGTATCGCGGTCGGCATGGCCACCAATATCCCGCCCCACAATCTCAGCGAGGTCGTGGACGGGCTGATCATGCTGATCGACAACCCGGAGGCCACCGCCGACGACCTGATGAAAGTGATCCCGGGGCCGGACTTTCCCACCCGCGGCTATGTCTACGGGCGTGGGGGTATTCGCGAGGCGTATACGACGGGCCGGGGCATCATCACGCTCCGGGCCAAGGCGCACGTGGAGAAGCTCAGGGGAGGTCGCGAGGCCATCATCGTCACCGAGCTGCCGTACCAGGTGAACAAGGCCACCCTGATGGAGAAGATCGGCGAGCTCATCCGCGACAAGAAGATCGAGGGCATTTCCGAGCGTCGCGACGAGTCGAGCCGTGAGGGGATCCGCATCGTGCTGGAGCTCGGGCGCGGGGAAATGCCGCAGATCGTGAGCAATCAGCTCTACAAGCACACGCAGATGCAGACCACGTTCGGCATCATCATGCTCGCCCTCGTCGGCCGCCGCCCCCAGGTGGTCACCCTCAAGCAGATGTTGACGGAGTTCATCGCCTTCCGCCGGGAAGTGGTGACCCGCCGCACGAAATACGATCTCGCGCGCGCGGAGGAGAAGGCGCACATCCTGGAGGGCCTGCGCAAGGCGGTGGACCAGCTCGACCTCGTCATCCGGCTCATCCGGCAGGCCGAGGATCCGGAAGCGGCGAAGCAAGCCCTGATCCGTCAGCTCGAGCTCTCCGAGATCCAGGCCCGGCACATCCTCGACATGCGGCTGCAGCGCCTGACCCAGCTCGAGCGCCACAAGATCGTGGAAGAGCACGAGCAGACGCTGGCCCTCATCGCCGACCTCAAGGGCATCCTCGCCTCCGACCAGCGACTCATGGGCATCATCAAGGAGGAGCTGGCGGCGCTCAAGAGCGACTTCGGCGACGAGCGGCGCACGGAGATCCTCGACGAGACGACGGATCTCACCATCGAGGACCTCCTCGCCGACGAGGAAATGGTGGTGACGATCACACGGTCCGGCTACATCAAGCGGACCCACGTCGAGTCGTATCGGAGCCAGAAGCGCGGCGGCAAGGGCGTCACGGGCATGGAGACCAAGGAAGAGGACATCGTCGAGGATCTCTTCGTCGCCTCCACCCACGCCTTCCTCCTCTTTTTCACGAACAAGGGTAAGGTCCACTGGCTCAAGGTACACGAGATCCCGGAGGGAGGGCGCCAGGCCAAAGGCAAGGCGATCGTCAACGTGCTCTCGCTCGCCGAGGGAGAGGCGGTGGCCACCTGCGTGCCCGTGCGCGACTTCGAGTCGGGGGGCTACGTGCTCTTCGCGACCAAGAAAGGCACGGTCAAGAAGACGGAGCTGAGTCAGTTCTCCCACCCGCGAAGCGGCGGCATTCTCGCCATCTCGCTGGAGACGGGGGACGAGGTCATGGCCGCTCGCCGCACCGACGGCCAGCGCGAGGTTCTGCTCTCGACCAAGGCGGGCATGATCATCCGCTTCCCCGAGGAAGAGGTCCGGCCCATGGGCCGCACGGCCGGCGGAGTGCGCGGTATCGACGTGGACGATGACGATCAGGTCATTGCCGCGGAGGTCGTCCAGGAGGGGGTCAGCGTCTTCACGATCACCGAGCGCGGGTTCGGCAAGCGGACACCCCTCGAGGAGTATCGGCTCCAAGGGCGCGGCGGCAAGGGCATCATCGACATCAAGACGGAAGGGCGCAACGGCTCCGTGGTCGGAATGCTCCAGATTCGCGAGACCGACGACATCCTGGCCGTGACCACCAAGGGCCAGATGATTCGCGTCCACGGCGGCGACATCACGAGCCAGGGCCGTAACACCATGGGGGTTCGCATCATCGCGCTCGACGCCGACGACCGCGTGGGAAGCGTGGCCCGGGTCGAGGCGGAGCAGGTGATCGAGCCGCCCGCCGAACCGTCGTCATAGCGGCACCCCGCGAGGGGAATACCAGGCCGCCTGCGGGCGGCCTCTTTTGTTTCACTTCTTTTGCTTCAGAGGTAGCGGAACGAATCGGGGGAACGAGACGTGCTGGACATCAGGCTGATCAGAGAGCGACCGGAGGAGATCGAGCGCGCCCTTGCCGAGAAGGGCGGCGTGGAGCTCGTCAGGGAGCTCGTGGCGAGCGATGTGGCGCGGCGGCGCCTCATTCACGAGAGCGAGGAGCTCAAGGCCGAGCACGGCCGGGCGTCCCAGGAAATGGGGAAAAGGCATTCCGGGGGCGCCATTCCCGCGGAGGTGCGCGAGGCGATGCGCGCACGCTCGGAAAAGATCAAGGCGCTCGATGCCGAGGTCAAAGAGGCCGAGGAGAAGGTACAGACCCTCTTGCTCGAGATCCCGAACGTGCCGCATCCGTCGGTGCCGCGGGGCGCCAGCGACGCCGACAATGTCGAGGTGCGCCGGTGGGGCACGCCCCGCGTCTTCGATTTCGCCCCCCGGCCGCACGAGGAGGTGGGGGTGGCCCGCGAGCTGCTGGACCTGGAGCGTGCCGTCAAGTTGAGCAAAACGCGCTTCGCCGTCATGTGGGGCGCCCTCGCCCGGCTGGAGCGGGCACTCGGGCAATTCATGTTGGACCTCCACCTGCGCGAGCACGGCTACACCGAGCTCTGGCTGCCGCATCTCGTGAGCGCCGAAACCATGCTGCAGACGGGCCAGCTCCCGAAGTTCGAAGAAGGGCTGTTCAAGACGGTCGAGGCGGATGACAACCGCACGCTGTACCTCATACCGACGGCGGAGGTGCCGCTGAGCGCGCTTCATAGCGGCGAAGTGCTGGCGGGGGCCGACCTGCCGCGCCGCTACACCGCCCTCACCCCAAGCTACCGCCGCGAAGCAGGTACTTACGGCAAGGACATGAAGGGGATCTATCGCCAGCACCAGTTCGACAAGGTCGAGCTGGTGAAGATCACGACCCCGGGGCAATCCTACGACGAGCTGGAGTCGATGGTGGCCGACGCGGAGGAAGTGCTGCGTCGGCTCGAGCTTCCCTACCGGGTCGTGGAGCGCTGCACGGGCGACGTGGGCTTCAGCTCGGCGAAAGGTTACGACATCGAAGTGTGGCGGCCCGCCCTCGAGAAATATACCGAGATCTCGTCCTGCTCGAACTATGCGGATTTTGGCGGACGCAGAGTGGACATCCGCTTTCGTCCCGAGGGTGGCGGCCGCCCGGAGTTCTGTCATACGCTGAACGGATCAGGGCTGGCGGTGGGCCGCACCCTGATCGCGGTGCTGGAAAACTATCAGGAAGCCGACGGATCGGTGACGATCCCGAAGGTGGTGCAGCCGTACATGGGGGGGCTCGTGCGGATCGAGCCCAAGCGATAACTCGCGCGGAGGGGTGGCCGAGTCTGGTTGAAGGCGCCGGTCTTGAAAACCGGAATCCCGCAAGGGATCGGGGGTTCGAATCCCTCCCCCTCCGCCATTATCCTCAACATGGCGAAGCCATGTTGACGGTGGGCGAGACGGTTAGGTCATTCGTCTCGGGTGTAGCAGCACCGCGACCACCCCATGCCTTCCGTCAGCATGCCCTCGGTCAGGGTGTTGCGTTGGCCTCCTCGAGGGTGGCGGCCTGGTCGCCGTTGGGACGGACGACGAGGCGCCGGGTGTGGAAAGCGCCCAGCGTCGGTCGGTGGCCGATGCTGATGACGGTGGTTCCCGCCAGTCGTTCCTTCACGAGCGCGTAGAGCCGCTGCTCCGTCGTTTCGTCCACGGCCGAGGTTGCTTCGTCGAGGAACAGCCAGTCGGGTCTCTGAATGAGCGCGCGGGCAAATGCGATGCGTTGTTGCTCGCCGGGGGAGAGCTGCATGGCCCAGTGGGTGCTTTCGTCCAGGCGGGCAACGAGCTTGGGAAGTCCGACCGCCTCCAGAGCCGCGCGCAAGGCCGCATCCGTGACGCCGGCCGCTTGCATCGGGTAGCTCACCACCTCGCGCAGCGTGCCGATGGGCAGGTAAGGCTTCTGGGGCAGGAAGAGCACGCGTGCATCGGGAGGCGCGGTGATCTTGCCTCGGCCGAATGGCCAGATGCCGGCGATGGCGCGGAAGAGCGTGCTCTTGCCCGCTCCCGAGGGCCCGGTCAGCAGCACGCTTTCGCCGCCGCCGATTCGGGCGACGGCGCCTCGGAGCAGCAGTTGGCCATCGGGCAGGTCGAGGTCCACGCCGTCGAGGGAAATGCCCGCGGACCCGGCCTGGCGCTCGATGTGCTCGACCCCGGGGACGGGGCGCGAGCGGGTCATGGCCGCCTCGAAGCCGACGAGCCGACTCACCACTGCGCGCCATTCGGCGATCTGCGGATACAGCTGGTAATCGACGATGAGGCTCAGCGCGCTCTGCACTTGCCCGAAAGCCTGGGCGGTCTGCATCAGCCCGCCGAGGGCGATCTCTCCCCGGAAGAAACGCGGGCCGGCCACCACGAAGGGGAAAATGATGGCGAGCTGGCCGAAGCCCACGGTGAATCCGGTCAGGCGCTTCTGCAGGCTCATGATCTCCCGCCAGTTGGTGACGACCTTGGCGAAGCGCTCGCGAAAGCTTAGGAGCTCGTCCCGCTCGCCGCGATACAGGGCCACGCCCTCCGTATTCTCCCGGAAGCGCACGAGCGAGAAGCGGAAGTCGGCCTCGTAACGCTGCTGCTCGAAGTCGAGGCGCACCAGCCGCCGTCCCACCTTTTCCGTGAGCCAGGTACCGACGATCGAATAGAGAAGGGCGGCCCACACCATGTAGCCAGGCACCGTCCAGCCGAGCCACGGCAGCTTGATGGGGCCGGAGAGAAACCACAGGATGCCCACGAAGGACACGAGGGTGGTGGCGGCGGAGAGGAATTGCAGCGAGAGCGATAGCGAGCGTGTCACGAACATGCGCACGTCTTCCGCGATGCGCTGATCGGGGTTGTCCGCATCGCCGGCCATGAGCTGCATGCGGTAGTAGGTGCGATCGCTCAGCCAGGCATTCAGGTAGCGATCGGTCAGCCAGCGCCGCCAGCGGATCTGAAGCATCTGGTTGAGATAGAGCTGGTACACGGCGACGGCGATGAACAGCCCGGCGAGCCAGGTGAAGACCCACAGCTGATGGAAGAAGACGGGGGCGTTCTTCTCCTGGACGGCATTGAAGAAGGTGTTCTGCCACTTGTTCAGGAGCACATTGATGTAGACGAGCCCGAGGTTCATGGCCACCACGATGGCGAGCAGGCTGCGGGCCGCCCAGCGATCCTCTGAGGACCAGTAGGGCTTGGCCAGGCGCCACGTGTCCCGCAGGAATTGTCGCAGGTCGGTCATCGGGCGAGTCTCGGATGTGTGTGTATTCATGGCGCCCAGTATCGCCCACGACCTACCTTCTGGGTAGTCGGCTGGGCTTGGATGCCTTATACTCACTAGGCTTGACTGTTTGGAGAGGTGGCCGAGTCGGCCGAAGGCAGCCGCCTGCTAAGCTAAGCGGTTACAGGGGCAAAACCTCTGTCCAGGGTTCGAATCCCTGCCTCTCCGCCAGACGCGCCCTTAGCTCAGTTGGATAGAGCGTCGGACTACGAATCCGAAGGCCAGAGGTTCGACTCCTCTAGGGCGCACCATCGCGGGCAGGGGGGCGGACCAACGTCCCCCTGCCCATGACCAGCGTGATGAACGTGGACACGGCGGAAGACGCGCGATGCATGGCGCTGGCCCTCGAAGAGGCCCGGCGCGCCGAGTCCGAAGGTGAGGTGCCGATCGGGGCGGTGGTGGTGCTGGACGGCCGGATCATTGGCCGGGGGCGCAACCGGGTGATCGCGGACTCCGATCCGACGGCGCACGCGGAGATGCTGGCGCTGCGCGAAGCGGCGGCCGGGATGGGCAACTATCGACTCACCGGCGCTGCGTTGTACGTGACGCTGGAGCCGTGCCCGATGTGCTGCGGCGCGGCGGTGAATGCGCGGGTGGCGCGAGTGATCTATGGCGCGGTGGATCCGAAAGCGGGCGCCGCGCAGTCGCTGTACCGGCTGCTCGAGGACAGGCGGCTCAATCACCGCGCCGCCGTGAGGGCCGGGGTGCTGGGCGAGGAGTGCGGTGCGATACTGAGCGAGTTCTTTCAAAAGAGAAGATCGTGAGTGGCGCGGAGGGGTGGCCGAGCCCGGTTGAAGGCGTCCGACTCGAAATCGGATAGGGGCGCAAGTCCCTCGGGGGTTCAAATCCTCTCCCCTCCGCCAATTTAGCTTTTGCACCACGAGGCGCTTTCGCAGGGCTCCAGCGCCCGAGGGTCGGGCAGTCGATCAGCGCGTATGCTGTGTGGGTACGGAGGGGTGGCCGAGTGGCCGAAGGTGCGGCACTGGAAATGCCGTGTAGGGGCAACTCTACCGTGGGTTCGAATCCCACCCCCTCCGCCATTTAATTCCTCAACATGGCGAAGCCATGTTGACCGTGGGCGAGAAGGTTAGGTCGTTCGCCTTCGTGCAGTCATTCGTAGCATTGAGTTCTTGGACATGACGTCGCAGGGTGGCGAGAAGGGGTCAGCTGCGAGGCGGCGCCCGAAGGCGGCACGCGAGGCGTACTCTCTGTACGTTGAGCGTGCCGCCGAGGGCTCCAACGAAGCAGATGGCCCCTTATCGCCGCCCTGCAAAGGTGGGCCGTGCTAGACGGGGAGGTAGCGGTGCCCTGTAACCCGCAATCCGCTACAGCGGGGTTGAATTCCCTCTCGAGGGCCGTTCGTGTCGAATGAGCCTTGCGGAACGGTGTTGAAGGTCGGGCCCCACGCAACGAGTCGCGTCGAATCCCGCCAGGCCCGGAAGGGAGCAACGGTAAGGCGTTCCGCTCGTGTGCCGTGGGAGTACCTGACCGGAGCTGGCTTCGCTTGGAGATCGCGGGACGGGCGTTTCGATTGAGGGTGCACGGTCTTGATTTGATCCGGGGGGGAGCGAGCGCCGCTCCTCCCCCGGACCCCCCCACCGCTAAGGTCAGGAGCAAAGCGTGAGCTATCAGGTGCTGGCGCGGAAGTGGCGGCCGCAGGTCTTCCAGGCCGTGGTGGGGCAGGATCCGGTCACGCGCACGCTGCAGAATGCCCTCAGCTCCGGGCGCGTCGCGCATGCCTATCTCTTCACCGGACCTCGAGGAGTCGGCAAGACCACCACCGCGCGTCTCCTCGCGAAAGCGCTGGCCTGTACCCGACGCGAAGGACCCGAAGCGTGCGGCGTCTGCCCCTCCTGCGCGGATTTCGTCTCAGGCGCGCCGGTGGACGTGATGGAGATCGACGCCGCCTCCAACACGGGCGTGGACGACATCCGCACCCTTCGGGAGAACGTCAAGTACGCGCCGGCCCGCGGCCGCTTCAAGATCTACATCGTGGATGAGGTCCACATGCTGTCGGGGCCCGCCTTCAACGCCTTTCTCAAGACACTGGAGGAGCCACCGGCCCACGTGGTCTTCGTGCTCGCCACCACGGACCCGCGCAAGATACCCCCCACCGTGCTCTCGCGCTGCCAGCGCTTCGATTTCCGTCCCATACCCCCGGAGCAGCTCACGGCGACCCTCAGCGAGATCCTGACCAAGGAAGGCGTGGGCTTCGAACCGGCCGCCCTCCCGCTCCTCGTGCGCGCCGCGGAGGGCAGCCTGCGCGACGCGCTGTCGCTCCTCGATACCGCCATCGCCTACGGCGGCGGAGCGCTGGATGAAGCGAGTGTGGCGCGGATCCTCGGCTCGTCTTCGCCCGTGCACGTGCGGGGCTTCCTCGGCGCGCTGCTTGCGAAGGACGGCGCCCGTGCCCTGGAAGCCATCGACCGCGCCGCGCGCGACGGAGAGGATCTCACCTGGCTGTGTCGCGAGGTTGTCGAGACGGCGCGCCGCGCCCTTGTGGTCAAGGTAGCCCCGGACGCGCCCTTCGCCGATCTCACGCCGGCCGAGCACGAGGCGCTCGCCGCGAGCGTGGAGGCGGTGAGCGCGGACGAGCTGATCTATCTGTTGCGCGCCTTCATGGACGCGGACGCCGAAATGCGGCGCTCGCCCCATCCGCGTGTGGAGCTGGAGATCGCGGCCGTGCGCGCCGCGCGCCGGCCTCAGCCCCAGGCGATCGAGGCCCTGATCGCGAAAGTGGATGAAGCGGCGAGCCGGCTGCGGAACGCGCCCGCGGCTCCTCGTGCCGCCACCGCTCAGCCCAGTCTCCTCGAAGCTCCCGCGCCGCCGGCGCGTTCCACGGCACCCCCCGTACCCAGCCCGACGGTACCCACGGCGCCGCCCGTGGAGCAGGGGCCCGGCCCGGCCGCACCCGCGATGGAGAGCGTAGAAGAAGGACCGCGCGTGGCCGCCGGCGACGACCTCGGCGAGGGATGGAGCCGCGCGACCACGGAGATCCTCAAGAAAAAGGCGCTGCTCGGCTCCGTCGTCCAGCACGGAGTGCCCCTGCGGCTCGAAGGCGGCGTGCTCACCATCGGGCTCGTGGCCAGTCCGTTTCACCGCGAAATGCTCAACGATCGCGCCAATCGCGACATCATCACCCACGCTGTCCAGCAGCACATTCCGGGAGCCCGGCGTGTCGAGATCGCGGCGGAGGCCGCGACGGCCGGCGGCGCCGTCAATCATCCGGCCGTTCAGGCGGCCGTCGCCATGTTCCAGGGTGAGGTGGTGGCCGTGCGGCCCCGCGCGCCCGAGGAAGGAGACATCCCGTGAAAG
>WNGA01003780.1_pt1 | contig 44756 bp, 42 predicted proteins | sample 5400061 | NCBI WGS metagenome assembly WNGA01 (sample SAMN13153366, study PRJNA577476) | soil metagenome | isolation source: 100 cm soil or saprolite under grassland replicate 2 | place: USA:California | collected 2016-06-15 | reverse complement strand
AAGGGGTTTGCGACGAAGCTGGCTCGCAGGTGCAGATTGGTCTGCATGCGGAAGGTCAACTTCGTCCCGTTGGTGTTGATGTCCCCGCTCCAGAAGGCGAACAGTTGGAGAGGAGCTGGGATGGCCGTGAGCGTGTAGACCCGCCCGACGTCCAGGAACTGGCCATACACGGCGCCGGCGACCCGCCCATTGCCTTCGGTGACGAGATCGAGCGGGCTGACGACGACGTAGTTGAACGAACGGGGGACCTCCGTGGAAACGTTTCCGGAAGCATCGGTCGCGCGGACCCGGACCGTGTTGACGCCGGGCAGAAGGTTCTCGACCGTCGCGGACCAATTCGTCGTTCCGTTGGCGGGTTGGTAGTTGTTGGTGCCGGAGGCGTTTTCCAGCCGAAACTCGACGAGCATGACTCCGCCGGCGTCTGTCGCCTTGCCGGTCACGCTGGCGGGTGAGTTGGTGACGCGCGCGCCGGAAGCCGGAGTGAGGAACGAGACGGTCGGTTTCGTCACATCCGGAGGCGGGATACCGCGCTGGGTGATGGTGAAGGTTTTGCCGGCAATTCGCAAAGTGGCGCTGCGCTGGCTGGTGGAGGGGTTGGCGTCGAGGGAGTAGGCGACTTCAGTCGTGCCCGTGCCGCTCTGCGGCATCACGCCCACCCAATTCGCGGACTGGAGCACGGTCCATCTGCAGCCCGGCGTGGCGTTGACCGTGAGCGTGCCCGGTGTGGCTCCTGAGCCTTCCGGACCGTAGGTGCTGCTCGTCGGTGTGAGCGCGTAGATGCAGGTGTCGTCGTCGGTGATGGTCAGGGTGGCATTGGCCAGACCGCCGAGGGTTGCGTTGCTCGCGTTGGTCAGTTCGAGGATCACCTTCTCGTCCGGCTCGTCCATGGGATCCTGGATGATCGGAACTCCGAACGACAGGCTCGTGACGCCAGGGTTGAACGTCAGCGTGCCGCTGGTCGATTGATAGTCGACGCCCGGCTCCGCAGTCGTGCCGGCGCTGGCCAGGTCCACGGTGCGAAACTCGACTGACGCGGTTCCGGAAACGTCGCCGCTCCGAACGACAGTGATGGTGGCGAACGGGCCGGATTCCCTGACGGTGTACGCCGCGTATTTGAATTGAATGGAGGCACCCTGCGCGGCAGCTCGGGGCGCATTGGCGAAAAGCATTGCCAGGATGACAAGGAAAGTATGTGCGACCCCACGGCACAGCGAGCCGGGACTGAATCGGTCAGGCATAGGTTCACCTAACCTACAACAACACCGGCCGTGCGCAATCTTTCGTTCGAGCAAACGCAAAGAAACCGTTGCGCCCGCGCGCCAAAGCGGCATAAAGTACAGCGCATGGTTGATTCGGTTATCGGTCGCGATCCGGCGCCTGCCCCGGCCGTGTCGCGCGACGACTACATTGCCGCCTTCCGCTGGATGCTCCTGGCCCGCGTGCTCGATGACAAACTCGCCAGCCTGTATCGCGGCGGAAAGATCGTCGGCGGCGTCTTCCTGGGGCGTGGCCAGGAGGCCTTGAGCGTTTCGGTCGGGCTGGCGCTGCGCAAAGGCGACGTGTTCGCCCCGCTCATCCGCGACGCCGCCGGCCGGCTGGCCTTCGGCGAAAGCGTGCTGGACGCCGTGCGCACCTTTTTCGGCTCGGTGCTCGGGCCAATGCGCGGGCGCGACGGCAACGTGCATCGGGGCCGGCCGCGCGAAGGACTGCTGGCGATGATCAGCCACCTCGGCGCGATGATCTCCGTGGTCAACGGCGCCCTGCTGGCCCGCCGCTTCAAGGGCCAGCGCGATTCCGTCGGCGCTGCGTGTATCGGCGAGGGCGCGACCTCCACCGGCTCCTTTCACGAAGCCGTCAACCAGGCCGCCGTCGAAAAACTGCCCCTCGTTCTCGTCGTCGCCGACAACCAATACGCCTATTCGACGCCCAACACGCGCCAATTCGCTTGTGCCTCCCTCGCGGACAAGGCCGACGGTTACGGCGTCGACGGCCATTCGGTCGATGGCACCGACCTGGGCGCCTGCCTGCGGGTGTTGAAGGAGGCTGTGGTCCGCGCCCGCGCTGGCCTCGGCCCGCAGATGGTTTTCGCCCGCCTCCTGCGCCTGTGCGGCCACGGCGAGCACGACGACGCCCATTACATCGACCCGAAATTGAAGCAATCCCCCCTCGGCCGCGACTGCCTCAAGGTTGCCGAAGAGAACCTGCTCCGCCAAAACTGGGCGGACGCCGCCGCCCTCGATTCGTGGCGCCAGGACGCGACGCAGAAAGTCGAGGAAGCCGTCGCCCGCGCTCAACGCGAGCCTGGCCCGGACCCGTTCAAGGAAGATTGGTATGCCCTTTCGTCCAAGCACCTCCACGAAGGCCACGGCGACGAGTAGGAGCGTCGAAATCCGAAATCCGAAATCCAGACACGAATTGCACGAATTAACACGAATTGAATTCACGCACCACGCATCACGCATCACGCCACTCCAAACTCGGAACCCGGAACTCGGAACCCGGAACTCACTCTCCCCCCACCCCATGAGCCTCACCTACCTCGAAGCCATCCGCGCCGCCCAGGCCCGCGCGCTTGCGGAGGATTCGCGCGTGTTCATCTATGGCCAGGACGTGGGCAGCTTCGGCGGCGCGTTCAAAGCGACCAAGAACCTCGCCCAGGAATACCCGGGCCGAGTCATCGACTCGCCCATCAGCGAAGACGCGATGGTCGGCGCCGCCATCGGCGCGGCCATCGAGGGGATGCGGCCGATCATCGAAATGCAATTCGCCGACTTCTCGACCGTTGGCTTCAACCAGATCGTCAACCAGGCGGCCACGCACTTCTGGCGCACGAAAGTCCCCTGCCCGATCACCATTCGTCTCCCGTGCGGCGGCACGCCGGGCAGCGGCCCCTTTCACAGCCAGAGCCTTGAGGCCATCTACGCCTCGTACCCGGGTCTCATCGTCATGACCCCGGCCACCGTCGAGGACGCCTACTCGATGCTTCTGGAAGCCGTCGCGCTCGACGACCCGGTGATTTTTTGCGAACACAAATTCCTCTATTACCATCTCAAGGCCGATCAGCTTCCCCGCGAAGCCCTCCCGACCGGCAAGGCGCGCATCGCCCGCGAAGGCCGGGACATGACCATCGTCACGTACAGCGCGATGCTCCACGAAGCCCTGGCCGTCGCCGACGAACTGGCCGCGGAGGGGCAGGAAGTCGAAGTCGTCGACCTGCGCTCCATCAAGCCGCTGGACACCGACACGGTCATCGCCAGCGTCGCCCGCACCGGCCGGTTGCTCTGCGTCGGCGAGGCCTGGCCGTGGGGCGGGGTGACGGCTGAAGTCATCGCCCGAGTGGCGTCCGAGGCGTTCGGGCTGCTCGACGCCCCGCCCATGCGGCTCAACGCCAAGGACACCCCGGTTCCTTATCATCCCGAACTCTGGAAAACCCACCGCCCGACCGCCCAAAGCATCCTCGGATCGGCCCGCAAGCTCCTTGGCTCGTGATTTACGATTTACGATTTACGATTTACGATTTGGGATGCGGTGCGGAAGATTTTGCATGGTAGGGCGACCCTCCCGCGGAGCCGTGGTCCGGGTAGGGCGACGCTCCTGCGGAGCCTTGACTAGCCCGCACTTCTCACCACGCGATTGAAACGCCGCGCTCCAGTGAGAAATGGGGGCTAATCCGTCCCAACGTCCTTGGGCGCGAGTCCAGCCAATCCAGTTGGGATTCCCAGCGTCACCACGGATTGCACGGATGACACGGATGAAGCTGAAGGACAGAACCCCGTTGGGATTCAAAGCGTCTCCATCCGTGTCATCCGCGAAATCCGTGGTACCGAAGAAGGATGGAATCCCGTTGGGCTCCAACAGCGCAGAATCGTAAATCTCTTTGGGTTAACCACATGCAAACGGTTTCAGCCCGCTTTTCGGGGCCTGTTCCAGCAGCCGGTTGCGGGGGAGCAAAAATTCATCGCAAGTGGTTGAAGGGCCGGTCCCAGAGCCGGTCGCCAACTCCCTGGTTTTGGCATTGGGCAAAGCGTTCAAAAAAAGGCAAAAAATTGTTGACATCGCCCCCCAAATTGCGCATAGTCGCCACGCACACAGTAACACACAACACACACACAACACATGAGAACAAAAGCACTATTCCTAACGGTCGCACTGAGTGCGGCAGGTATCGCCACCTCGATGGCGCAGGTTTACTCGGTCAACGCCGTTGGCTATGTGAACCAGACCATCCCGCACGGGTACAGCATGGTTGCGAACCCATTCGTAACCCAGACGAACACTTTGAACGCATTGTTGCCTCCCGCTTCGATGCCAGCTAATCTCACGCTGTTCAAGTTTGGCCCAGGTGGTTACACCATCTCTATTGTCGACGAGTTCGATGTTGCCTGGGTTTCGAATATGGTGCCCAATGGCGATACCGAGACCATCGTGTTTGGCGACGGCGTGTTTCTGCTAAACCCTGCTGCCGCGTTCACTCTCACTTGGGTTGGCGAGGTCGCCACAGGCAATCCGGTTATAAATCCATTGGTCACGGGCTACCAAATCAAGTCTTCCAAGATTCCTCAAGCTGGCTTGGTGACGACCGACTTGGGGTATCCTCCTCTCCCTGGGGACACACTATTCAAGTTTAACACGGCAAGCCAGATGTACGATGTCTACATTTTCGACGATTTCGATCTGATTTGGGTGAAAAACGCCGTGCCGAACGAACCTTCGCTGGGGATTGCGGAGTCGGCGTTTTTCCTGCGGTCAGCCGGGGGATCCTGGAATCGGAATTTCACTGTCAACTAAACTTGCCTGGAATCAGCCGGAAGACCAAAACAGAAAAGCAAAAACCTTAAATACCAACAACAAACCATGAAAACTACACTCGTATTAGCAGGGCTTCTATTCGGAAGTGTTGCTATTTCGGACTTGCACGCTCAAGGGCAGTTCCTCTGGGGTAACGTCCTGGCTGGAGTTCGCTCCCCTATCTACGGAGTGGATCCATTGAATCCGACCCTAATCAAGATCGGAAACACTACTGCCGGCACCCCGCCAGGCAACCAAGTATACGGTGGGGCGCTGCTGAGTGGCACAGGATTTACCATGGCGATTTACCTGGGTCTCAGCCCCTCCGAAGTGATGGCCAATAACACACCGCCTTCAGTGCTCGGAACTGCTCCGTTCCGCACGGGCAACGCTGTTGGTTTTATAAGTGGGCTTACCACGGGGGCTGACGGTATCCCCGGTGGAACGCCTAATGTGAATTACCAGTTCCGAGCGTGGGACAATCTAGGCGGCACCATCACCAGTTGGACTCAGGTGATGGCCCGCGGTGGAACAGTCCCGAGTGCCATGTCTGATGTTTACGTCTTCGACGCTGCACTCGCCTCCGGCAGCGGTTCCCCTCCACTCACCCTTGGCATCCGCAGCTTCCAGCTCACGGTGGTTCCCGAGCCCAGCCTGATCGCCCTCGGCGCTCTCGGCCTCGGCGCGTTGCTGCTCCGCCGCCGCAAGTAATCGAATACAACAGTTTCTCCCACAAGCCGCCCCGCAAGGGCGGCTTTTTTGTTGCGTGCACCGCCTCACCCCAGCCCTGCCCCGAAGCGGTCGATGGAGTTCAGGGCCGTAGGCCCGTTCTGTTATAGCCTGGGCTGAAGCGAGCCTCGCGAGCGAAGGCCCAGGTAGACTGCCGGAGAATCCTCCTGAGGCCTGAAAGGCCGGAACAATCCTCTCAACGAGCCCCCTCACCCCGGCCCTCTCCCCCGAGGGGGCGAGGGAGTGCCCGTGCCGCCCCTGTAGGGCGGGAAGGTTTGGTCGGTGCATGTACCTGGGGCTTCACCCCAGGCTGTAACATCGAAGGCTTTCAGCCCTTCCGCCCACGGCCAATGCCCTCGGTGCTCTCAGCCTCGGCGCGTTGCTGCTCCGCCGCCGCAAGTAATCGAACTCAATAGTTTCTCCCACAAGCCGCCCGCAAGGGCGGCTTTTTTATTTCCCCACGCGTGTACGACAAGAATCTTCAGACAATGCGTTTTGCAGGGATCTTGCATCAGCCGTATATAGCCAACGCATGGAGGTGTCCCTCGACCCAATTCTGCATACTCGGTCAAATCCGGCGCCTTCTTCGTTTCCTTCGTTTGCTTCTGTTCGATTCCGACCCCCCGCCGGCGTGGAACGATGCACAGAAGGAAACGAAGTTAACGAAGCATCGAAGCCGAAGTCGCTCCTGAAAACCGCTCCACTGGCAGGTCTGAAGAATTCTGTCATACACCCGCCGAGCGGGCTGACCCGAAACGGCGCTTGCCAACCTCTTGGCGGGGGGTGTTAACTCTCCGCATCCGGCACGAATGCGTGGGCGGATGCATGGCTGCCTCCAAAAAAAGCGCCTCAGGGCCAGAGCGGAAACGGAAGCCGTTGGTGTACCTCATCGACGATGAGCCCACCTTGCTCGACCTGCTCGAAATCTCGCTCCAGGGCTTCGGCTACACGCTCAAGAAGTTCATCGACCCGGAGGAGGCCCTGCGGTCCTTCCTCAAGGAACGATTCAAGCCGGACCTGCTCGTCACCGATTACGCGCTGGGCAAGATGAACGGCATCGAGCTCATCGAACGTTGCAAGGCCGCCCGGCCTGACCTGCGCATCGTCATGGTGAGTGGCTCGGCCAGCGCCGAAATCGCCTTTAGCGCGCCGGTCAAGATCGACCGGTTTCTCGGCAAGCCGTACCAGCCGGCGACGCTGGCCGAACTGGTCCGGGAAGTCCTCGCCCTTCCGCCCGCCTCGGTTGCCTGAACCACGGGGCACGGTTCAAGCCCCGCCGTTCATCCTGAACCCGGCACTTGCTGCTGAAGTAAGGAATCGAAACCACGGATGGAAACAGCGCGGGTGACGCCGAAACCGAAGATGATAACCGCAAAGAACGCAAAGAACTCAAAGAGCCTTGAATGAAAGGAAGTTTGTCTCTGCGTTCTTTGCGTTCTTTTGTGGTTTCAAGTCCTTTGCCTGGGGCCACAATCGTGGGCTGCGTTGCTTTGCACGGCCTCCGCCATCGTGCTGACGCTTTGCAACACGGCTTTTGCCGACGCCGGGTCTGGCACTTTGAGGCCGAAGTTTTTGTCCAGCGCCACGACCAGTTGCAGGGCATCCACTGAGTCCAGCCCAAGACTGCCCGGCCCGAACAGCGGCTGATCATCACCAATCTCGTCCGCGGTCAACTGCAACATCAGGTTCTCGACCAGGATGGTCTTGAGGCGCTGCTTGAGTGCGCTTAGTTCTTCCATCATCGCTAGAGGATTCCGCCGTCGACTTTGACGACCGAGCCTGTGACGTAGCTGGCCTCGGGACAAGCCAGAAATCGGACGACCGCCGCGACTTCCTCCGGCCGGCCGAACCGCCGCATCGGAATATTCGCCAGCGCGGCCTTCCGCTGTTCGGGCGCCATCCCGGCCAGCGCCTCCGTCTCCACAAAGCCGGGACAGACGGCGTTCACCGTGATGCCGATTCTTGCGACTTCCTTGGCCAGCGACTGCGTGAGCGCCACTACGCCCGCCTTGGCGGCCGAGTAGTTCGTCTGGCCGGCCGGTGCGGCCAGCGCGCTGAGCGAGGCGACGTTTACAATGCGCCCGCTCCGCTGCCCAATCATCGTCGGCAGCACCGCCTGACAGCCGTGGAACACCCCGTCGAGGTTCGCCGCGAGCACGCGCTCCCACGATTCCGCCGGCATGCTCGCCAGCAAGGCGTCCTCGTGCGCTCCGGCATTGTTCACGAGCACGTCCAGGCGGCCCGACTCCCCGGCGATTCGCTCGACGACAGCCTTCCAGGTCGCCGGCCGCGTCACATCCAGCTCGATCTCGCCGCAACGGCCGGCAAATTCCGCGCCCAGCTTTGAGGCCTCTTCCCGCCGCCGGCGCACACCGAGCCAGACGAAGTTTTCCGCTGAGGCCGCAAGGAACGCGCGCGCGATGGCGCAACCCAGCCCCCCGTTGGCTCCGGTGATGAGAATGACTCGCGCTTTCATCCTGTTATGCGTCAGTTGAGCAACGGCAATGGAACACGGAAGGCGTGAAACGTAAAACGTGAAACGTAAGAACAGGAGGGCAGATCAAGGCGAGGGGAACGATTAATTCCCTATTACGTTTCACGTTTCACGTTTCACGTTTCACGTTTCACGTTCCACGTTCCACCGCCGCCTCAAATCGCACTCCGATCGCCTGCTGGTTGCAACCCACAACGCTGACGTTCGCCGCCCGGTAATGCCCCAGCGCCATCCGATCCAGCGCCGCCACGCATTGCCAGGCTGCCGCCGCCGTCAGGCCCTCGCCGAGAGTTCGTTTCGGCGAGAGCCTCGCTCCGGGCCAGTCGTTCCAAGCCGCGCGTTCCGCGGCGTCGAACTTCTCCACGTCCTGCTGGCCGTCGCATAACAATTCCGCCGGCCCGCTTTGGGCGAATTCCTTCCTCACCTCGCCCGCCGCCACGGCGCGTGACGCCGCGTCGAAGAACAGCCGTGGGGAAGTCACCCATCGCAGTTCCGGCGCGCTCGCGGCCGGTTCCCGGCGCAAATAGAGCGCCCCGGCCCCTTCGGCCAGCAGCACCTTTCGCGAAAAAAGCCGGAACGCGTCCGCCGTTGTCCAGTCCGTCTCCTCGGCTCCGACGACCACGCAGCCGTCGACCTCCTCCTGCTCCAGCCATTGCGCCGCCAGCGCCAGCCCTTGCACAAACGTGCCCGAATCGCCCACCAGGGTGTAATTGATGGCCTGTGTTCCGAGCAACGCCGCGAGGTGGCTGCCCGGCGCGTTGAACACCGTCTCGGGAAACACCAGCGGGCTTGCAGTCGCCGGATCGCGCAGGGTTTCGTCGTAGAAGCGTCGCGAATAGGCCACGCAGCCGTGCATGACGCAAAGCACAATCCCCAGCCGCGCCACGCCCGCCTCGGCGCACGCGGCGTCGCCGCCCAGCGCCTCGATCACTGCTCCAGCCGCGTACTGACTGATGGCGCTTGAACGTCTCAGTCGCGGATTCGAAAGAAAGCCAGGCCTGGGGACCGGCGCCGGGACGGTCCGGACCGAAAGCGGTTGAGACCGACCCGGCCGGGAAAGTTCCTTTCGCGGCAACGGCTGTCCCGACTTCAATGCCGCCCGCAGCGCCGGCACGCCCCAGCCCGCCGGCGACACGGCGCCAATGCCATGGACGAACACACCATTCATCCCCACCTCCGCAACACGAGCGATGCGTTCGCACCGCCGAAGCCGAATGAATTCGTCAGCGCGTATTCGAACCTGGCATTTCCCGGCTCGCGCACGAGCGGAAACGCGCACGCTTCATCGGGCGTTGCCACAGGGCGCATCGGCGGGAGCCATTGCTCGCGCAACGCCATGAGGCAAACCACTGTTTCCACGGCGCCCGCGGCCCCGAGCAGATGTCCGATGCCTGCCTTGGTCGAACTGACCGGGATTCTCGCCGCGTCGCCGTCCGCCCACCGGTTGATGGCCGCCGCCTCCGCACTGTCATTCAGCGGCGTGCCCGTCCCGTGGGCGTTTACGTAACCGATTTGTCCGGGCCGCACACCCGCCGACTCGCACGCGGCGCGCATGGATTGCAGCGCCGCGTCGCCGTCCGGATGCGGCTGCGTCAGGTGGTGCGCGTCTGTCGCCGCGCCGTAGCCGCACACTTCGCCGAGAATCCCCGCGCCGCGATTCACCGCGCGTTGGAGGGTCTCCAGCGCCAGCACTGCCGCGCCTTCGCCCAGCGCCAGTCCGTCGCGCCGCGAGTCGAATGGCCGACACTCCGTCGGCGAGAGCGCCTGCAACGAATCGAACCCCGAGAACACCAGAAGGCTCAACGCGTCGTAGCCGCCTGTGAGCACCCGTTCCGTCCGGCCGTGGCGAATCAGGTGCCAGGCATGGCCGATGGCGTTGGCGCCCGAGGCGCAGGCGTTGGCGATGATTGTTTGAGGACCGCGGAACCCGAATGCTTGAGCCAAATCCAGCCCCTGCCTCTGCGGCTGATACTGGATGGCGCGCGGAGCCAGCCCCCGGGATCGGGCGGTGGGATCGATCGCCCGGCGGTAATATTCCTCCCCCATCCGCATCCCGCCGCTGGTGGTGCCCAGCACAACCGGCAGCGCCGCGTCCGGTGTCCAGCCCGTCTGCTGCCATGCTTCCGAGGCGGCGAGAAGCAATAGCTTGGCGGCGCGATCCAGGCGCCGCTGCGCCCGTGCGCTGAGACGCGTCGCGCCGATCTCGCCCGGCAGATCCACTTCTGCCGCCTGCTTGACCCGTTGACGCGAGACGTCAAAAAGCGTCACCGGCCGAAACGCCGTGCGCCCCTGGCGAAATCCCTCCGCGTTTGTCCGCCATCCGAGCCCTAGCGCGGTGACGATTCCCGCGCCGGTCACAACGACGCGCGGCGGCGGCGAGACTGAAAGTTGGTCCCGTGGAAATAACACGTCGTGCTCGTGGCTTTCGTTTGTCAGGGGCGCATCCGGGCGCTGCCATGGTAGTGGGGCAGGCGACTCGCCTGTCGGTCCGTGGTCGTCCCGCGGGCTTGCAGGCGAGTCGTCTGCAAGGCCAGCGCAGACGAAGGCGTCTGCGCCACTGGGCGCTGGCAGCGGCAAGTTTCGCCCGTTTGTCGGTCAACCCGACGTTAGTGAAGCCGCTCCCGCCAAGTCAAACCGTCACGCCAGCAGTTTGTGCACGATTTCGCCGTGAACGTCGGTCAGCCGGAAGTCGCGCCCTTGGAACCGAAACGTGAGCCGGGTGTGCTCCAGGCCGAGCAAGTGAAGAATTGTGGCGTGGAGATCGTGGACGTGGCAGCGGTCTTCTACGGCGTTGAATCCCAATTCGTCCGTCCTGCCGATGATGGCGCCGCGTTTCACACCGCCTCCGGCAAACCACATTGTGAAGGCGTCGATGTGATGATTGCGCCCGGTGGTGTCGCGGTTCTCGCCCATGGGCGTGCGGCCAAACTCGCCGCCCCAAATCACCAGTGTCTCGTCCAGCAATCCGCGCGACTTTAGGTCCGTCACCAGCGCGGCTTGCGCCTGGTCCACTTCGCGGCACACTTTCTCGAAGTCGCCCTGAAGGTTTTCGCCGGGGCCGCCGTGGCTGTCCCAGTTCGTGTGGTAAAGCTGCACGAACCGCACGCCGCGCTCGACCAGCCGGCGGGCGAGCAGGCAATTGCGCGCGAAGCCCGGCTTGTCCTGCTGCACGCCGTAGAGCGCAAGCGTCGCGGGACTCTCGCCGGAAAGGTCGATCAGCTCGGGGGCGCTGCTCTGCATTCGATAAGCCATCTCGTAGCTGGCGATGCGCGTGGTGATCTCCGGGTCGCCTGTCTCGACGGCCCGTTTGAGATTGAGATCGCGAATGGCGTCAATGGCCTGGCGCTGACGGGCGGCTGTGAAGCCTGCTGGCGAAGTCAGATTCAGGATCGGTTCGCCGTTGCCGCGCAACGGGACCCCCTGGTAACTCGTCGGCAGGAAGCCACTGCCCCAATTCACCGCCCCGCCCCGAGGACCGCGCGGGCCGCTCTGCAGCACCACGAAACCGGGCAGGTTGTCGCACTCGCTGCCGATCCCGTATGTGACCCAGGACCCCATGCTTGGCCGTCCGAACTGCCCGCTGCCCGTGTTCATGAATAACTTGGCCGGCGCGTGATTGAACAGGCTGGCCGCGCACGACTGAACCAAAGTGATGTCGTCCACGATGCCCGAGGTGTGGGGAAACATCTCGCTCACCCAGGCGCCGTTCTGCCCGTGCTGGCGGAACGTCCTCCTCGTCCCCAGGAGCTTTGTGCCGTGGCTGCTGCCCATGAATGCGAAGCGTTTCCCTTCGATGAACGACTGAGGGATGGGCTGGCCGTTCAGTTCGACCAGTCGCGGCTTGTAATCGAACAACTCCAGTTGCGACGGCCCGCCGGCCATGAACAGGTAGATGACGTTTTTGGCCCGCGCCCCAAAGTGAGGCTGCCTCGGCGCCATCGGATTGCCGGTCGTTGCCGCCTCCGTGGAGAAGACCTTTCTCCCGCCCAGCATCGAGGCGAGCGCGACGCTGCCCAACCCTATCGCGCATCGGCTGAAGAACTGGCGGCGCGTCAAGTCGAGGAGAGCATCATTACGCTCTCCCCGAGCCGGCGGGAGGCTGTCCGGGACTGCTGTCACGACCATCTATCCTATCCAAGATGGATTCGGGACAAAAGCACGAATTGCACACAAGTACGATGGCGGCGCGAAAATCAGATATTGGGCAGTCGTGTAGCGACGACCGGATGGTAGCCGTGGGCTTCAGCCCACGGACTGTCGGACAAAACGGGCGGCGTCGCGGAGCGACGCTTGACGGATGTCTGCTTTCGCGTCCCTTTTTCAGGTGTCGCTCCGCGACGCGACGCCTGTGGTCCCGCGGTCCGTGGGCTGAAGCCCACGGCTAGCGTCAATGCCTCGCTGCGCGAGGACGAATGCCCGCTCGGGAAGGCTGTCCCAAAGCGGAGTTGCACTCTGCAATTGCGGTTGCAGGCACCAAAACCTTGCAAATCGCCGCTCCAACGCCCTAGAATTCAGCGTTGCGACGGACCTGCGTCGTCGCTGGCGCATGACCGATTACAGAGTCCAATTCGAGGTCTTCGAAGGCCCGCTCGATCTCCTTCTGTATCTCATCAAGAAGGAGGAGGTGGACATCTACGAAGTCAACCTCACCCGTCTGGCCACGCAGTTCCTGGAGTACGTAGAGGTGATGCGCCTGCTCGACCTGGAAATCGCCGGGGAGTTCCTTGTCATGGCCTCGACGCTCATGTACATCAAGAGCCGCGAGTTGTTGCCCGTCGATCAACAGGTGACGGCCGAAGGCGAGGACGACTCCGAAGACCCGCGCTGGGAACTCATCCGCCAGCTCGTCGAGTACAAGAAATTCAAGGACGCCGCCGCGCAACTTCAGACGCTCGAAGCGCGTCAGGAAAACGTTTTCCCTCGCCTGCCGTGCAAGCCGTCGTTTGAGACGGCGCCCGCCGCGACGCCGCCCCAAGTCGGTCTCTTCGACCTCATCAACGCCGTCAACGCCATCCTCAAGCGCGTCAACCAGCGCGAGGATTTGCGCGACATCTTCGAGGACAAGTGGACGGTCAGTGAAAAGATCGAGTATCTCCGGCGCCTCCTTGCGGCGCGCGGGCGGCTCCGCTTCTCGGAGCTGTTCGCCGGGGCCACCAGCCGCAGCGAAATCGTCTGCACGTTCCTGGCGTTGCTCGAGTTGATGCGCCTGCGCCACCTCGTGGCCCTCCAACACGCGGCGTTCGGGGAAATCGAGATCGAGGCCGCCCCGCTCGCCGACCCCGAGTTGAATCCGGGTGGGTCGTACGCCGCCGCGCTCGCTTCGGAAAATCTCCAGGCCGATCTCACTCCATCGACTCCCACCACCGCGCCGGCTTCGGACGACGTCACGTTGAAGGGTGCGAGCACTCTCCAGAATCCAGCCGACGACGCCCCCGTAGTCTCCTGAACCCTGACGATTCACGTTTCACGTTTTACGTTTCACACACTACTCATGGACCTCAAGTTCATCCTCGAATCGATTCTGTTCTCCGCCCAACAGCCGCTCACTCCGAAGGAACTGCGCGACCTGCTCGCCGATGCCGCCGAGCACGACGAATCGGGCGCCGCCCGGCCGTTTAAGAAGACGCCCATCGAGAACATCGAGGCGGCCCTCGGAGAATTGGAACGCGACCACGCCGCCGCCGAGCGCAGCTATCGATTGGTGTGCGTGGCCGGGGCGTGGCAGTTCGCCAGCCAGCCGGAGTTCGCGCCTTGGATTCGGGCGCTCGTCGGGCACCGCAACCGCCCCAGCCGCCTCAGCGCCCCGGCGCTCGAAACCCTCGCCATCATCGCCTACCGTCAGCCAATCACCCGCGCCGAGATCGAGCAGGTGCGCGGCGTCGCCGTGGACGGAGTCATGCAAACGCTCCTCGAACGCGGGCTGGTCGAACAGGTTGGCCGCGCGGATGTCGTCGGCCGCCCGATGACCTACGGCACGACGTCAGCATTCCTCGAATACTTCGGGCTGAAAGTGCTCGATGACCTTCCAGCGGCGGACGAATTGCGCCGCATCCCCGTCACCAAGCCTGAGTCGCTGCTGACGGTCGATCCCGGCCTTGCGACGGCCCCGCCCCAGCAACTCAAGCTTCCAGTGGAGGGCGGACGCCCGGCGCCGCACGGGAATGACGCCGCACCCGCTTCGATGGGAGGCGAGAGTCCTCGGCCTCCGGCGGGCGAGCGAGCCCATTCCAATGAAGCGAGCGCGGCCAAGGCCGGCGTCGCGACGGCCCAGGCCGAGTCGCCCGCCCGCATGGACGATGTATCCCAGGCTTCCATCGAATTGGCGCAGGGCGCCGAGCAGGTTTCGCCCGTCGAGTCGGAGCTGCCGCAGACGACTGGCACGGCCTCCAACGCAGCGCTCCAGGCCCAGGTCCCGTCCACCCAAACCACCGGCACCGCCTCCGCCGAGCCACCGCCAAAGCACCGGCTCACGCGCCGGAAGAAGGACACCGGTTCGGAGAACTAGCGGGCTGCGCTGCGCCGCAGGCCAATCGGCCATCGGCCCTCCGAAATCGGCAATTCCCCATGACCATTCCCGAGCACCGCAAGGCCATCGACGCGCTCGACGAAAAGCTCGTGGCCCTCCTCAACGAGCGTACGCGGCACGTTTTGGAGATCGGCGCCATCAAGCTTCAGCACGGCGAGGAAATCTACGCGCCGCACCGGGAACTGGCCGTGCTCCAGCGCGTCTGTCGTGAGAACAAGGGGCCGATCACCGACGAAAGTCTTCGCTCCATTTACCGGGAAATCATGTCCAGCGCCCTCAGCCTGGAGAAGACGATGACCATCGCCTATCTCGGTCCCGAGGCGACGTTCACGCACCAGGCGGCCATCCTCCGCTTTGGCGCCAGCCTCCACTATTTCGCCCAGAAGACCATTGCCGACGTGTTCACCGAGGTCGCCAAGAACCGCGCCGACTACGGCGTTGTGCCGGTCGAAAATTCCACCGAAGGCGTCGTGACCCACACGTTGGACATGTTCGTGGACAGCGACCTGAAAATCGTCGCGCAGATTGTCCTCCCGATTCGCCAGTGCCTGATGAGCCGCGCTCGCCGCGATCAAATCAAGAAGCTCTACGTCCACCCGCAGACCCTCGCGCAGTGCCGCGGCTGGATTCAGCGCAACTACCCGCACGCCGAACTCATTGAGACCTCCTCCAACGCCCGCAGCGCCGAACTGGCCGCGCGCGAGCGCAAGTCCGGCGCGTTGGCCGGCGAGTTGGCCGCGGCGAAGTACCGCGTCCCAATCCTCGAACATGACATCCAGGACAGTTCGGCCAATGCGACGCGCTTTCTCGTCCTTGGCCGCAAAGGCCCGCCGCCGACCGGCCGCGACCGCACCAGCATCATGTTCAGCATCGCCGACAAGATCGGCGCGTTGCACAGCGCGCTGGCGCCGTTTCGCCGTTACAAGTTGAACATGACGAAAATCGAGAGCCGCCCGAGCAAGCGCAAGGCGTGGGAGTATTTCTTCTTCGTCGACGTCGACGGCCATGCCGCCGAGCGCAAGGTGGCCCGCGCCATTGAACTGCTCCACGAGCACTGCAACTTTGTGAAGGTGCTCGGCAGTTATCCGAACGCGGAGTAGGACAGCTCCGCCAGAGCGGGCGCGCCGTCTCTTAGCGGTGAACGGGCGTTCGCCGCTGATCTGCTTCGAGGGCGGAGTTTGCGACGGGTTCATGTGCGAAGGAGAACTGCGGCAGAAGCCAGTCGGTCGCTACGCGGCGAATGCCATTGCCCCGGCTTCACCGACTCATGAGCGCGGGAGCGAAACTCGCATTGCAATCCGGGCTAAAGTCGGCTTAAGTTGGTTGTGTTATGAACATCACTCTGCCGCCGGAGTTGGAAGCGTACATTGAACAGTCCGTGCGCAACGGCGTGTTTACGTCCGCCAGTGAATTCTTCGAGGCGGCGGCCCGGCGGCAGATGCAGGAAGAGGCGTGGTTTGAACAAAAGGTCCTGGAGGGACTCGATAGTCCGATCACGCCCCTGACGCGCGAAGATTTGGAGTCGGTTCGCGTCATCGCAAGGAAGGCGCGTGGCGGGTGAATTGCACAAGGGTTCGCTTTTCCTTGAGGATTACGCGGAAATTGTCACCACCTTGAGCGCGGCCAACCCGGACGCCGCCGATCGTTTTTGCGACGCGGTGGAGCGTGCGTTGGCCTTGCTGTCTGCGCATCCGCAATTGGGCGCCAGGGCGGGATTCCAGCACGCGCCGCAAGTCCGCAAATGGGTGGTCCAGCCGTTTCCGAACTACCTTCTGTTTTACGAAGCCCGCGCTGAAGGTGTGCTCGTCATCCGCCTCCTGCACGGAGCGCGGGACTTGCCGCCGCTAATTCCGCCCGTGTGAAATCCACGTTCCTCTTGTTCCCTCTACGGGCGAATTGCGGAGAAGCGAGGAAAGCAGCATCTGCTTGGTCGAAGCGGCGATGAGAAGGAGAGCGGATTTCGTAGGACTGCTGGGCCACGAATGTCTCTTCATGGCCCCGGAGAAGCAAAGTCCGGCGAACCCAACGCGCGGCAGATTCGGGTGCCTCCTGGCGGCGCTTACTTTCCTCGTGAGCTTGGCGCCGAGGCTTGTTAACTTCGGGCCGATTCGACTCAGCTTGATGCACTCGGACCTGCGCACACTGACGCTGCTCCTCGGCTTCCTGGCCGGGGCTGGCTGGGACGCGTCCGCCGCAGGGCCGGACTACTCGCGCGACGTGAAACCGCTGCTGGCACAGAATTGCTACCGATGCCACGGCGCTTCGCAACAGAAGGGCGGCTTGCGCCTGGACACCGCGGCGTCCGCGCTCAAGGGTGGCGAGCACGGGCCGGCGTTCTCGCCTGGCCACAGCGCGGAGAGCCTGCTCGTCCGGCTCGTGGAAGGCGCCCATGCCGACATCGCGCGGATGCCCTACAAGAAACCGCCGCTGGCGGACGCGCAAATCGCCCTGTTGAAGTCCTGGATCGATTCCGGCGCCAAGGCTCCTGCCGACGAACAGCCGGAGCGCGCGATGCACTGGGCGTTCGTCCCGCCATCACGCCCGGAAGTCCCCCAAATCCGCAATCCGCAATCCGCAATCCGCAATCCCATCGACGCCTTCATCCTCGCCCGCCTCGAACGTGAGGGCATCGCCCCGTCGCCCGAAGCCAGCCGCCTCACGCTGCTTCGCCGGCTGTCGCTGGATTTGCTCGGGCTGCCGCCCACGCCGGCCGAGATCGATCAGTTTCTCAGTGACACCCGGCCCGGCGCTTACGAGCGGCTCGTCGAGCGCCTGCTCTCCAGCCCGCACTACGGCGAGCGCTGGGGGCGCTGGTGGCTCGACGCGGCGCGTTACGCCGACTCGAACGGTTACTCGATTGACGCGCCGCGCTCGATTTGGAAATACCGCGATTGGGTCATCGCCGCGTTGAACCGCGACCTGCCGTTCGACCGGTTCGCCCTTTGGCAGCTCGCGGGTGACCTCGTGGAGACGAACTCGTTGCCACGGGACACCCAGCCGTTGGAGCCGCTCATCGCCACCGGCTTCCATCGCAACACGCAAATCAACCAGGAAGGCGGCATTGACCCCGAGCAATTCCGCGTCGAGTCGGTCGTGGACCGCGTAAACACGACGGCGACGGTGTTCCTCGGTGTGACGCTCGGCTGCGCGCAGTGCCACGACCACAAATTCGACCCGTTTACCCAGCGCGATTACTACCGCATGTTCGCGTTTTTCAACAGCACGGTCGAGGACGGCCACGGCAAGGGCACGCCCGGCGGCGTCCTTGAAATCCCAGGCGAGTTCGAGGGCGTCGAGAGCCTGAAGCAGGAACTGGAGGAGGTCGAGGAAGACCTGGACCGCTTTCTCAACACCAAAGGCAGCGAGCAGCAGAAGCGGGAACAGCAATTGACCGCCGAGCAGCGCGCCAAACTCAAGCCGGACGTGGAGAAGATTCTCAACGTGCCGTTCGCCGAGCGGACGAAGAAGCAAAAGCGCGTGGCTTATGCCGCTTTCCAACCGGACGATCCCGAATTCGCGTCGCGCAACACCAAGCTGAAAAAGCTCGAAAAGCGCGAGCCCAAGCGCGTCTCCACGCTCGTCATGCGCGAACTCGCCGCGCCGCGCGACACGCACCTGTTGATCAAAGGCGACTTCACCCGGCCCGGTGAAGCGGTCACACCGGGGACGCCGGAGTTCCTCACTCCTCTCGCGCCTGATCTTAATCCTGCTCTTAATCCTAATCTTAATCCTACTCTTACTCCTTCTCTTCAGCCGAATCCCTCGACGGATTTAGAGAGTAAGAGTAGGATTAAGAGTAAGACTGAGGACCCGTTTGGCGCGCTTAGTTCAACTCCAGTGCTCCCCGGACCTCTCCCCACTTCTGCGCCGCGGGGAGAGGGAATTGCGACCCGCCTCGATCTCGCCCGCTGGATCGTGGCGACGAACAATCCGCTGACCGCCCGAGTGTTGGTGAACCGCGTCTGGCAACAGTATTTCGGCCGCGGCCTTGTCGAGACGGAGAACGACTTTGGCACGCAAGGCGCGCTGCCGACGCACCCGGAGCTGCTCGACTGGCTGGCGTGGGAGTTGATGGCGCCTACGGCGCCCGTTGAATCGTTAAATCGTTCAATCGTTAAATCGGAACAGCCCGATCACCTGGCTTCCCGATTCAACGATTCAACGATTCAACGATTCAACGATTCAACGCCCTGGAGCCTGAAGCACCTGCACCGCCTCATCGTCACCAGCGCCGCCTACCGCCAATCCTCCCGCGTCCGGCCCGAGTTGCGCGACAAGGATCCGAACAACAAGCTTCTCGCACGCCAGAGCCGCCTGCGTCTCGACGCCGAGGTCGTGCGGGACGTGGCGCTGGCCGCCAGCGGATTGTTGTCGCGCAAGATGGGCGGGCCGCCGGTCTATCCGCCGCAGCCCGCGGGCGTGATGTCGCTCGGCCAATCCAACCGCGACTGGAAACCCAGCGCCGGCGCCGACCGCCATCGGCGCGGCGTTTACACCTGGTTCTGGCGGGCGACGCCGCATCCGGCCCTTGCAGTGTTCGACGCGCCGGACGCCTTTAGCGCCTGCACGCGCCGTCTCCGCTCGAACACCCCATTACAGGCCCTCACGCTGCTGAATGACCAACAGTTCTACGAAATGGCCGAGGGCATCGCGGCGCGCGTTCTGCGCGAGGCGCCCAAGTCCGATTCCGCGCGGCTTGACTACATGTTCCGACTCTGCGTGGCGCGGCTGCCTTCGGCTGATGAAAAGCGGCGCCTTCAGGAACTGCTCGCGACGGAACGCCGCCCGGCCACCGGTAACGACCGCAAGCCGCAGGCCGAGGCGTGGACCGCCGTGGCGCGCGTGTTGTTGAACCTGGATGAAACGATAACTCGTGAGTGATTGCGTTGGTCGGAGCAAGGGAAGCTTGGACCGTTAAATCGTTGAATCGTTGAATCGTTAAAACGCGAACTCCCGGCTATCCCCACCGATTCAACGTTTTAACGATTCAACGTTTTAACGATTCAACGTTTTAACGATTCAACGATTTAATGATTCAACGTTTTAACGATTCAACGCTTCAGCGCTTCAACGAATTCATCGCCAGTCAATTCATCACGTCGCCGATTTGTTTGAAATAGCCGGTGTAGAAGCTGACGACGCGCCAGGCAATCATGCCTGCGACGAGCAAGTAGGCGATCTTCGGAAGCCAGACAGCCAGGGCCTTGAGTTTGCGTTCGCCTTCATCCAGATAGAGCGCGTGGAGCCGCCGGAGGGTGTCGTCCAGCTTGCCTGTGTACTCACCGGTGCGGTACATGCCGGTAAACAGTTCGGGAAACTCATGCGTGGTGCTCAACGCGTCCGCCGGGGTAACCCCGGCCGCGAGGCGCGGCTGCCAGCCCGCGACGGCGTGGCGCAGCGCGGGGGAACCGCTGGCGGCAGCGGCCAATTGCCAGGCTTCGATGATGGTGACGCCCGAGGAGACGAGGGCTTCGAGCGCGGAGGAGAGCCGCGCCAGCGCCAGACTGCGCCGGGCTCCGCCCACCATGGGCACGCGGTGAAGGATGCTTTCGACCAGGCCGCGCCAGTGTTCGCCGTGGCGGCCTTGCATCGCGAATACGGCCAGCCCAATCACGACGTAGAGCGGCAGCAGGATGGTCAGCGTCTTGGCGAAGTAGGTCACAAAATCGCCCTTCACGATAAGATCCGGCAACGGGCCGAGAAGGATGGCGAAATGAAAGAGAAACGCCGGATAGGCGAGACTGGAGAGGGATTGGCGGAGCAGCGCCGCGCGCGAGGTGTAGTGCGCGGCCAGCAGTTGAAACGTGGCCGGGAGACGTCCGCTGCGGTCTCCGGTGTCGAGAAGCGCGATGTCGAATGTGGTCAGCCAGGGACGGGCGGATTGCAGCGCATCCCCAAAAGAGGCGCCGGCGGAGAGTTGGTTGAGGATGGCCTCCAGTGGCTTTCGGAACGAGGGTAGCGGCGGGGAGCGCCGTTGAATCTCCAGGGCTTCGATGAGGCCGATGCCGGCCGCCGTGAGCTGGCCGAGTTGGTGATACAGATCGGCCCGGCGCGCGTGCTGTCCGGGCGTGACGAAGAGCGACATACGCCGGCGCCGCGGGCGCCGGAGTCAGGCGGCGACGGCGTCGAACTTGACCTTGAGGTCTTTCTTCGATTTTGCGCCGATGACTTGATCGACGACTTGTCCGGCCTTGAAAAAGAGGAGGGTCGGGATGGAGTTGATGCGATACTGGACGGCCAACTGTTGAGCGTGGTCGGTGTTGACCTTCCCGATCTTGACCTTGCCCGCGTATTCGCCGGCCAATTCCTCGAGCATTGGGGCAATCATCTTGCACGGGCCGCACCATTCAGCCCAGAAATCCACGACCACGGGCGTGGCGGACTTGAGGACTTCCTGTTCGAAATTCGAGTCGGAGAGGGTGACGATGTTCGCAGCAGTCATGGGATAAAGTAGTTTGGGTTCAATTGGAATGTCTCAACAGAAATAGGTCGCGCGAGGCGCCGGGAACTTACTGGAGCTGCTTCAATAACAGCACACTGGCGACCGCACCCAGGCCGATCACCGCTGCCGCAATCGCCAGGCCGACATCCAACCCGCTGACCCTCTTGGCCGCCGGCACTGGAGCATGGGCGGGGGGACGCGGCCCGGGAGCGCCGGGCGGACGCGGCGCCGGGGCGCCCGTAGAAGTCGGCGGACGCGGCGCCGCAGGAGCCGAGGGTGCGCCGGAAGTTGGGGGACGCGGCGGGGCCGGTCCCACCGACGGGGCCGGAGTCAGCGGCCTGGGTGGAGCGGGGGTTGCAGGCGGAGAACCGGGCGGCAGTGCAGCCGGCGCCGGTGCTCCCGGAATCGAAGGCAACTTGATCGTGGCCGTCGCCGAAGGTTTCGGTGGCAGGCTGATGCGGACTGTTTCCTTCTTGGGCTGGATCTTGGCGGCCTCGCCGGGTCGCGGAGGGACGCCGCCCGGCGGTGGAGTCGGCGCTCCGCCGATTGGGAGGTTGGGATCGTTCTCTGCCATAAATCGAGTCGGTTTCTGATCAGGAAGCTAGGTTTGCCTCCCGCGGGTGTCAAACTCTAACTGGCTCTCAAGGTTTTACTTCCGATACATCTCCGGCTTGAGCACTCCCACGAACGGCAGATTCCGATAGCGCTCCGCGTAGTCCAGCCCGTAACCGATGACGAACAGGTCGGGGATGGTGAACCCGACGTAATTCGCCTGCACGCGCTCGACGCGGCGGGAGGGCTTGTCGAGCAGTACGCAGGTCTTGATGCGACGCGGGCGGAGCTGGCGCAATTTGCCGAGCACCCGTTTCATTGTCCGTCCAGTGTCGAGGATGTCGTCCACGAGCAACACGTCGCGTCCGCGCACGTCGAGCCGCAGTTCCTTGGTAAAAATCAGTTCGCCGGAAGTTGTGCCCGCCCCGTAACTGGAGACGCCGATAAAATCCAGCCGCAACGGCAGCGACAGGTGCCGGATGAGATCGGCGAGGAACATGACGGTGCCGTTGAGCAGCGAGACCACTACCATCTCGCGGCCTCGGAAGTCCTGCTCGATCTGGCGCGACATCTTGCGGACTCGCCGGGCAATCGAAAGCGGGGGGAAAGGGAGAAAATGGAACGAGGCGTAAGGGGAGCCGGTCGAGTCCCGTTTCTCCCTTCCTGCCCTTCTCCCTTACTCCCCTTCGCTCGGCTTGGAGGCGTCATGATGCGATTCCGAGGCCAGGCTCAGATGTGCTTCGAGTCGCCGTGGTCCTTGGCCGCGTAGCCGGTTTCCTGGCGCTTGAAGTTCACCTCGTTCTTCTTGACGTAGGCGTTGAAGACGTCGTCCGCGCTCATGCCGAGCACCTGCGCCAGGCTGATGAGGAAGTGGAACAGGTCCACCACCTCGACGCGGGCGTTCTGCTCGTCGAACTTCTGGTATTTCGCCCACCATTTCCACGGGACGCTGTCGGTCAGCTCGGCAATTTCCTGCGACATGGCCCGGCAGTAGTTGAGCACCCACTGGGTTTTCACCTCGTCGGACATGCCGTCGGTGTTCACGCCGATGCGCCGGTTGAGGGATTGTTGCATGCGGAACAGTTCGCGGAGTCGATCGGGAGTCTGCATGGGACGAGCATTTCGGCGGCTGGCCGGGGAGGCAAGAGGAAAGGGGTGCAATGAATCGTTAAATCGTTGAATCGTTACAACCGGCCACGAACCCACCGCCTGGAACGCTTTAACGATTCAACGATTTAACGGTTTAACGCGTAGGCCAACTTTGCCCTTTGAACTCCCAACTCCCTCCCCGTATAACGCTCGGGATGTTGAACCTGTTTCTCTCCAACGGCGGGCCGATGATGTGGCTCATCCTGATCGCCAGCGCCGCGGCCGTGGCGGTGTTTGTCGAACGGGTGCTGCACTATCACCGCGCGCAAATCAACTCGATGGAGTTCCTCAACGGCGTGCGTAACGTGCTCCGGCGAGACAACGTGGTCGAAGCGATCTCGATTTGTGACGCCACGCCGGGGCCCGTCGCCCGGCTCGTCAAGGTCGCCATTCTCAACCGCGACAAGGGCCGGGACGGCGTGCGCGAGGCGCTCGAGGAAACCGGCCTGATCGAAGTGCCGCCGCTGGAAGCCAAGCTGAATTTGCTGGCCACCATCGCCCAGATCGCCCCGCTCATGGGCCTGCTCGGCACGGTGCTCGGCTTTATCCAGGTCTTCACCACGCTCCAGACCAAGACCACCGTGCCGACGATGCAGGACATGTCCGGCGGCGTCTGGCAGGCGCTGATCTGCACGGCGATGGGACTGGCGGTCGCCATCCCGTGTTACGCCGGCTATAACTACCTCGTCAGCCGTGTCAACGCCATCGTCCTCGACATGGAAAGGGCCGCGACTGAAATTACGAATATCCTGGCCGACACCCTCGGACGAAAGGGCGCATGAGATTTCCGCACAACGCAAAAATCTTTCGCGGGCAGTTCGACGCCGCGCCGTACGTCGGCGTTTTCTTCCTGCTGGTGATTTTTCTGCTTGCCCATTCGGCGATGGTCTTCGTGCCCGGTGTGCCGATCGAACTGCCCTCCGGCGCCGACCTGCCCGGCATCGAGAAGCCCATTGCCGTGATAGCCGTGGACGCCGGGGGCACGTACTATTTCGAAAACCAGATGTGCGATGAGAAACGGCTGCGCGAACGGCTCAAGGCCACCGTGGAACGGAGCCGCGAACCCATCACGCTGGTCGCGCGCATCGACCGGAAGGCGGACACGGAGGTGTTCGCGCGGCTGGCGATGATCGCGCGCGACGTGGGCATCCTGCACCTGCACCATCAGGTGCAATTGACGGCCGAATCCACCGCGCCGCGCCCCGCGAACCGGACGCCATGAACGCCGTTCTCCCGGAACCGGAGCGATGGTCGCCGCGCCGATGGATCTACACAGTCGCAGCGGTGTTCATACTCCAGGTCGGACTGCTCCTCTACCTCGGGCAGCGTGCGGAGCCGCTCCCGGTGCGGCCGACGTTCCGCACCGCGGTGTATCTGGCGGCGGATCCGTGGTCCAACGAGCAACTTTCCCGGCTTCCGACCCTGAGCGACCCGACGCTATTTGCGCTGCCCGGAGAGGACGGCTTCTCCGGCCTCGCGTGGCTCCGGCCCGCGCCCATCGAGTATCAACCGAGACGCTGGTCCGAACCGCTTCGCTGGCTGGACGTGGACGAACAGGCGCTCGGCGGCGATTTCACCCGCTTCGTCGCCGCCAATGCGATTGCCCCGCCACTGACGGCAAACAAACAACTGCCGCCGTTGCTGCGCTACGAGCCCAACGTTCCGAACGCTCCGCTGCCGCAATTCTCGCGTTTGCGCGTCGATGGCGAGTTGGCTTCGCGCCCGCTCCTCACCCCGCTCCAACTGCGTTCATGGCCGAACCCGGACGTGCTGGGCGCCACCACCGTCCAGGCCGCCGTCGACGCGGACGGTTTTACGCACTCGGCGGTCATCCTGGGCGAGTCCGGATTGAAGGAAGCCGACCTGCACGCGCTGAAACTGGCGAACCAGGCGCGGTTCCGGCCGCTGCCGCGCGCCGCGCGTGATCGAACCGGCAGCGGGCCGCTGGCGTGGGGCAAGCTGATCTTCCAATGGCATACGCTCCCGTTGGCGGCGACCAACCAGACTCGCGGGCAATTCTGACATGACTGCCGATGCCATCGTCCTTGGCTATGTCGCCGGACTTCTCGCCGCGATTTCGGCCCTCGCTCTCTATTCGGAGCAGCGCCAGCGCCGCTTCGGCCCCACACAAAGCGACGACCGCATCTTCCGCTGCGTCGACTGCGCCTACGTCTACACGGATGACCCCGACGTGGACCGCTCCCGCTGCCCGCAATGCGGCACCTTGAACGAGGCGATCCGGTTTTGAATCAGAAATCAGTCGTGCCTTGCCTCCAGCAGCTTCACCGGCTTGTCGTGTAGCGGCAGCCAGACGCGGAAGACGGTGCCCTGGCCGACGTGGCTCTCGAGTTCGATGCGGCCCTTGTGCTCGCGCACGATGCGCTGGACGATCATCAGGCCCAGGCCGCTTCCCTTTTTCTTCGTCGTGTAGAACGGCTCGAAGATACGGTTGATTTGCTCCTGGGGAATGCCGCCGCCGGTGTCGGCCACGGTCATCACCACGCCGTCCACGCCCGGATCGGTCTGCACGGTGAGCGTGCCGCCCCGGGTCATCGCCTGGACGGCGTTCTTCACCAGGTTCACAAGCACCTGCTTGATTTGCGCCGGGTCGAGCGGCGCGGGCGGCAGTCGCCGGGCCAGTTGCAACTTGATCGTAACGCCACGGTTTTCTATTTCCGGCCTCAGCAATTCGACGGTCTCGCGCACCAGGTCGTTGAGCGCCGTCGGCTTGAGTTGGGCAGGCGAAGGGCGGATGGCCTGGAGGAACTGGGTGACGATGTAGTCCAGCCGGCTGATCTCGCCTTTGCACACCTCCAGGTAGCGCTCCAGCTTCAGCGCGGTATCGCGCGCATCGACACCGACGGATTCGGCGCGCGGCTTCTTGCGTGCGCCGCGGGCGGCCTCGGCCGGAGGGGACGGCGCCGATTGCAGCTTCCTCACCTCGCGCTCCATGAGTTGAAGATGGATATGGAGGGCGTTGAGCGGATTGCCAATCTCGTGCGCCACGCTGGCGGCGAGCAACGTCAGCGCCTGGGTGCGCTCGCTTTCGATCGCTTCGTGCGTGCGCTGCCGGGCTTCGGTCGCGTCGTGCAGGATCAGCGCCAGGCCGCTGCTGCCGGACGCTTCGCCGTCGAGCGGCGCGGCGTAGAGATGCAGGAACCGGGGCCGGGGATAATGGACTTCGAACTCGTGCCGGGACACTCGCGCCCCGCCCGCGGCGTCCGCGCGGGCCAGCGAAGCCCAATCCAACTCGGGCAGGAACCGCGAGATCGGCTGCCCCTCCGCCGAAGGATGCTGCAGGCCCAGCAGGCGCGTGACGGCCTGGTTGAAGTAGAGCACCCGTCCCGATTCATCGACGACCAGCACGCCGTCCTCGATGGTGTTGAAAAGGGTCTCGAGAAACGATCGCTCGCGCGCCAGCCGTTGCACGACCGACTGGAGCCCCTCCGTGTCGAGCCGGCCTATGCGGCCGAGGACTTTGTCGAGGAAACTGGACTTGGGCGCAGGCACGGGGGAAATTCAAAATGAAAAATTCAAAATGAAAAATTCGGAATGCCGGTACCGCCGGTCATCCCGTGGCAGGTTCTCTCCATTTTTCATTTTGAAATTGGAAATTGGAAATTTGAATTGCTCACAGCCATTTCTTCCGTCGGAACCACCACCACATGAGCGCCGTCGAGACCGCCGTGATTCCAATTGCCAATTCGTAGCCGTATCTCAATTTCAACTCGGGCATGCTGTCGCCGAAATTCATCCCGTACCACGTGCCCACGATCATGACGGGCGTGGTGATGAGTGTAATGAGCGTGAGAACTTTCAAGATTTCGCCCGTCTGGTTGGCCGACATGCTCAGGTGGATATGGAGCAGGCCGGTGAGCGAATCCATGTAGTTCTGCGCCAGCTCCGAGATGCGCGCCAGCCCGTCGTACACGTCCCGGTAATACGGCACCAGGTGTGGCCGGATGAGCTTGAACTCGCCTGTTGCAAACCGCGCCAGCACCTCGCGCTGCGGCCCGATAATCTGCCGCAAATGTAGCACCTCCTTCTTCACCTGCACGATGCGGTTGAGCATCTTGGGCGACGGGTTCGCGATGACCTTCTGTTCCAGTTCCCCGATTTCCACGGCCAGTTCTTCCAATGCGGGCTTGTAATTTTCGACGATGCCGTCCAGCAGCGTGTGCGCGACGCGATCGGGCGCCCGTGCGATAAGCGTGCGGCCTTTGGCGCAGCGGTCTTCCGTCAGTTGCACGCTGCGCATCGGCACTTCGTGGAACGTGACGAGAAAATTCTTCCCGAGAAAGAAATTCAGCTCGCTCGTGGCGAAAACGCCGTCCTTGCGGCTGTAGTCAACGGCGTGAATCACCATGAACAGGTACGGAGAAAACTTGTCCCCGTCCTTCGGCACGTATTCCTCGACCTTGGGAGTCGAACTGACCTGCACGCAATCTTCGATGGACAGCGGGTGGAAATGAAAGATATCCTCCAGCACGCGTTTGGTTTCCTCCGGTGTGGGCTTTTCCAGGTCGAGCCAGAGGAACAGGTTCGTGTCCGCCAGCAACGTGGGCATGAGAAACATCTCGACATCCTGGCTGTGGAGCTTGCCCTGCGTGGTGAAGGCGTAGGAGCGAATCATGCCCGGTGCTGTTTGCGCTGGATTGGTGGTCGCGGCGACGTCGTGTCGGCATCTTAGGCGCGCGCGAATGTCAGGCAAGTTTGTTCGCCCGCCCCAAATATGAATTTCCCGACATGGCTCCCGTCTTAAGTTCGTTCAACACAATCCAAACAATCGCATGAAATCACTCTCCTCCGTCGCTGGATCGCGTTGTTCCAGAGGGTTTGCCGCACTGATCGTTGCCGCCGGGCTGGTGTGGCCCGCGTTCGCAGCGCCAAAGAAAGTCCTCGTCGTATCGGTTACCACCGGCTTTCGACATGGTTCCATTGAAACGGCGGAACGTGTCATCGAGCAGATCGGGAAGGAAAGCGGGGTGTTCACGGTGGACTTCGCCCGAGTCCCGCCTCCCAAGGCGCCGAAGAAGCCCACGGCACCCAAAGACACCGGCGACGCCGTGAAGTTCAAGGCCGAGCAGGAGAAGTTCGAGGCGGCGATGAAAGCGTACGAGGATGCGGAGGCGAAGTTCAAGCAGGAGGAGAGCGAGTATGCAACGCGCCAGAAGGAAGTGCTGAATGAGAAGATGAGCCTCGAGTCGCTCAAGGGTTACGACGCGGTGATCTTCGCGAACACCACGGGCGAACTGCCGCTGCCCGATCGGCAGGGCTTCCTCGATTGGATCAAGTCGGGCCGCGGCTTCGTGGGGATGCACAGCGCGACCGATACGCTGGGCGGGTTCATGCCGTACGTCGAGTGCATCAACGGAAACTTTGACGGCCATCCGTGGGGTGGCGGCACGCTCTGCACGTTTGTGAACCACGACACGAGCCATCCGACTGTGTCGATGTACCCGCCGTCCTTTCAGTGGAAGGACGAGATTTACCAATACAAGCATTTCAATCCGGAATCGGTGCGGGTGCTTCTCAGCCTCGATATGTCGAAGACCAGGCCGCAAATGCCGTATCACGTGCCGGTGGCCTGGGTGCGGGAGTACGGGAGCGGTCGCATCTTTTACACGAACCTCGGCCACAACGACGCGACGTGGCTCGACGGGCAATACCAGGCCCACATCCTGACCGGCATCCGCTACGCGCTGAAGCTCCAGGAGGCTCCCGCCGCGCCGAATCCGGACGTGCAGCTCGCCCAGCATCGCCACTCAATTGTCAGCTTCGCCGCGGGCGAAACCAAAATGGACGCCGCGCCGCTTCTGGCCAAGGCGGGCAACGCAAATTGGATAAGCTCCGTCGCCGCCGCCGCGGATGCGTATCGCAAGTCTCCAAACCCAGACCCGAAAAAGGCGACGCCCGAGGAAGTCGATGCCGCGAAGAAGAACAAAGCCGACGCTCTCGCCGCGCTCGCCGCCGCTCTCGAAAAGCAGTTTTGAACCAAAACCCCATCACTCACATCCCATGAACAAAATCCTCTCGCTCACCACGCTCGCCGTTCTCCTTTCGACCCGCGCCTTGCCGGCCGCTGATAAAGGCGGATTCGTCCCACTCTTCAACGGCAAGGACACCACCGGCTGGAAACTGCGCAACCCGGCCGGCCACAACTCGTGGAGCGTCACCGACGGTATCCTCAAGAACACCGTGAACAAGGGCGAGCACGGCACCGACCTCGTCACGGAAAAGAAATACTGGAACTTCACCGTGCGGTACGAATTTCAGGTGCCGGACGGGTCGAACAGCGGTTTTTACCTGCGCGGCCGGCACGAAATCCAGATTCTGGGCGACTACAAGAGCGGCAAGCCGAGTAAGAGCGGCAACGGAGCCATCTACAATCACACCGCCCCGAGCGAGTTCGCCTCCAAGCCCGAAGGGGAGTGGCAGACCGTCGAGGCCACGATCATTGGCAACAAGATCACCGTCATCCTCAACGGCAAGAAAATTCACGACCAGGTCGAGTGCAACAAAGCGACCGGCTCCGAAATCGACAACAAAGTGACCGAGCCCGGCCCGATTTTCCTGCAAGGCGACCACGGCACCGTCTGGTTCCGAAACATGAGCATCAAGGAACTGCCGCAGTAGGACAGGCAGCTTGTCCTACTTCAACACCCGATTGTCCCCTTCCCTCCGCGTCACGCCGTCTCGGTCGAGTTTCTCGAGCAAGGGGATGATCACGCGCCGGTTGGTGTTGAGGAACTGCCGCAGTTCGCTCGCCGTAGCCCGGCCGCGCTCGCGGATGAATTTCACAATCGCCTCGCGGGCTTTTGTGAAGTGCTCCGCGCTCATTACCAGCTCCGGCGCGACTTCGACGGCTTCGCCGGTTTCCAGCAAAAAACGCAGCGCCTGCTGCGCAAGCGCGTCCGGCGCAAGCTCCTTTCTCGCGGGCGGCTCGAACGGTTTTGCGGCCAACGCGGCGCGGATCGTCGTCCCCGCCGCCTGGAGTTTTGGCGGCAGCGCGGGCCGGTGCGACGCGGCTCGAATTGCCGTGCCGGTTTGCGCAAAACCTGCTCGGCACAAATCCGAAACCAGGGCATCGAAAACGGCTGGCTCGGGCAGCAGTTTTTCGACGGTGCGCCGCAATTCGGCCATGTCCAGCCCCAGCCGTTCCGGGGTTGCACGGTGCGCGGCCTGGATTGTTTCGCCGGCTTTCCTGCGCAAAGTTTCCCACCACCCGGCGTCGGCAATCCATTCGCCCGCGGCAAGCGCCTTTCCTTCGGCTGTCAGCCGGTCGAGCGCTTCGGCAGCTTCCCCAGTAGAGAAGCGCGTCTTCAATAGCAGCGTCGTCCGGCACACCGCGCCGTCGCGGGCAAGCTGCGACGCCACCCACACCCGCGCATCGGCCGGCGAGGCCGCGCGTTGTTCGAGGAACGCTCTCTGCGCGACGCCGCGAAACGCCCGGCGGCTCGCGTCGGCGTCCAGCACCAGCCCGCCCCCCAGGGTCGATTGCTCCGGCCAGTCGCGAAGGATGAATCGATCCCCGCCGAGCACGAACACCGGCGCCTGGAAGCGCACCTGCGCCAACGCGCGTCCACCCACTTCCAGCGGCCCGCCGTCGAGAAAAAGGAGACGCGCCGGCGCGTTGCCGGAGCCGTGGTGCATGCGCACCAAGGCGCCGTCTTTGATCGGGCGCGATGCGGCTTTGTTCGAGGCCAGCCGGGCCGAGCGCTCCAGTAACACGTCGATGGCCTCGCTCGGCCCGCCCAATTCGGGCACGGTGACGATGTGACCGCGGCAGACGCCCGTCGCGTCCGCCGTGGCCGCCGCAAGATCAGGAAGGTTCAACGCCGTGCGCGTGCCGGGGCCGACCTGCTGGGCGTCACAGTTGTGCGTTTGCAGGCTGCGCACTCGAGCCGACGTTCCAGACGGCTGGAGCACCACGGCCTGGTTGCGATGGAGCGCGCCGCCGCTTAACGTGCCGGTGACCACGGTGCCGATACCCCGCAAGGTGAATACTCGGTCCACCGGCAGGCGCGGTTTGCCGATGTCGCGCGGCGGCGGGACTGTCGCCAGCGTCGCCGCGAGCGCGGACTTCAACTCCTCGATGCCGCGCCCGTCGAGCACCGAGGCGGCGACGACCGGCGCCGCCTCGAACGGCGTGCCGTGGAGTTGTTCGCGCACGCGGGCGGCGACTTCGCCCTCGCGGCCGGCGGCCAGATCGATTTTCGTCAGCGCCACGACCGCGTGCCGCACGCCGAGGTAGCCGAGGATTTGCAGGTGCTCCTCCGTCTGCGGCATCCAGCCGTCGTCCGCCGCCACAACGAACAGCGCCAGATCGATGGAACCGACGCCGGCAACCATGTTCTTCACGAAATCCTCGTGGCCCGGCACATCGACGATGCCGATCGAAACAGTTGAGAGCTGAGAGCTGGGAGTTGAGGGGCCGAGGGTCGCCGGGAGTTCGAGGTGCGCGAAACCGAGATCGATGGTGATGCCGCGAGCTTTTTCCTCCGGCAACCGGTCGGGATCCGTGCCGGTGAGCGCCTTCACGAGCGAGCTTTTCCCGTGATCCACGTGGCCGGCCGTTGCGACGATGAAATGCTGGGCGGACATCGACTGGAGCGTGGTGCGTGGTGCGTGGTGCGTCAAGCAGCGGTGCGCTCCCTCTCCACGAACCGCCTGCATGGGGCAGGTGCCTGCCTGCCCTGGGAGCGCCGGCATCTTGCCGGCGCGTGGCTTGGCTGTGGGTCGGGCAAATCGCCGGCAGGATGCCGGCGCTCCCAGTGGGAGGGTTCATGGTCCCGATGCGCGTCCAAGTTTGGAAATCGAAGCTTCGCACGAACCGCAAACGCCGGGCAGGCGTCTGGCCTGCCCAGCGCTGAAGGCGCGTCTCCGCACGGCCGCTCCGCGGCCAGGGCAGGCGAGACGCCTGCCCTACTTTGGCGGCGCCATCCTGCGCTGGCCATCGAGCCCGGTTTGTCCTAGGCTTCCCACCGTGAGCTCGAACGCCGAAGCTGACATGCTGGCCCGCTGCCGCCGGGGCGACGCCGGGGCCTGGGATGAGCTGTTCGATCTGCATTACGCGCCGGCCTCCCGCTTCATCTTCCAGCTTGGACACGACTTCACTCGCGAAGACGTGGAGGAGATTTGCCAGGAGGTGTTCCTGACGGTCATCAAGAACATCCATACCTTCCAGGGGCATTCCCAATTTCAGACCTGGCTGTTCCGCGTGGCGGCCAACAAGGCGCGCGACTACCGACAGAAGCTCCACGCCGCCAAGCGCGGCGGCGGGCAGGTGATCGTGCCGCTGGTCACGGCGCCGGCGGACGATTCGGAGAATACGTTCACGGTCGATCCCCCAAGTCCCGCGCCGGGCCCGGACGTGTCGCTGCTCAGTGCCGAACGGATTTCCCTGGTCGGCCAGGCGCTCGAGGAACTAGGCGGACCGTGCCAGGAAATCATCGAACTGCGCTACTTCGCCGACCTGAGCTACGAGGAGATTGCCACGAGCCTCGAATTGAACCCCAAAACCGTCAGCTCCCGTCTCAGCAAATGCCTCGACAAACTGGAGATGGTCACCCGCGCCCGGATGGCGCGCGAAGAATCGCGGGAGAAAAAAACGCCCACTTCCGTCTAACGTTATGATGCCGTCGGAACCGGACAAGAAAATGGACGAGCTGCTGCGGACTTATGCGCGCAAACGGCGCGAAGACGCCGGCGAACCGATCGAGATGCACCCGGCCACGCGCCGGCTGTTGCAGGCCGAGGCGGCCAGGCTACGCCCGCGCGAAGCGACGCCCCGGCGCACCCCCTGGAGTTGGCTGCTCCTGCGGTGGCCGCGCGTCGCTTTCGCCGTCGGCGTGTTCGCCCTGTTGGCGGTCGCGGTCTGGAATTGGATTCCCGACCGGAGCCCGTCCTCGTCGCCATCGCTCTTCGCCAAAAAGGACCAAGCCGAAAAAGCGGCGTCCCAGGCGCCCATTCTCGCGCGCAATGGAATGGCAGCTCCCAAAGCACAACTTGGCGGCCGCGCGGAGCAGGATACGGAACTCGCCAAACGACCCCAGCCCGAGGCGGAGGCGCTGAGCGCCCGTCCGCTCGATGAAGATCGCTCGGCCGACTCGCTGCGCGCAGGAGTCGCGCAGGCCGACATCAAACTTAAGGAAGAATCGGCGGCCCGCGGATTGCGCCTTCGGCAGGCCCCTGCTGGCGGTCTGAAGGACGCCGAAGCGGGGGCCGCGGCCGACTCTTATTCCAAGCTTCCATTAGCCCAGGCAAGCCCGGTGACAAACGCGGTCCCGTTCTTCGAGTCGGCCGATGGCCCGTACCGGGGCGCAACACGCCAACCAAGCGACTTGCGCAGGATCACTCCTCCGGCCTCCCCCAGCCCCAACACATCCACCGTCCTTGCCTTCGACACACGCAACAACGAAGCGAAAGGAGGCCGCGCTGATTTTGGGGTCGAAAAGCGCGATGGCGCGGCACTTGTGACCCTGGACGACCGTTCACCGGCCCGCGCGCGCGCCACGGGTGCGAGTGAAATCTTGATTGCAAAGGAACCGACTCAGCCGCCGGCAGCGGCCAAACAGTACTTCCGCTTTAAGCGGCAGGCCGAACTTGAAAAATCCGCCCCGGCGAAAACAGCAAAGGAATCGGCGCCCCCCACCGTGCTCTTGACCTTTGACCTGGAGCAGGACGGCGACCGCGTGCGCGTCATCGACACCGACGGTTCCGTCTATGCCGGCCGCTTTTTGACGGGCGCTGAAATCGGGCAGGCGCGCGCTGCTCAACTCGGGGAGGAACTGAACCGGCCTGCCCTGGCCGGCGCCGAGCCGCGCCGCCAGTCCAACCCTGCCGAACTCTCTACGCGTTACTTCAACTTCACCGGGAGCGGCCCTCCGACGACGAACCGGGTGTTTCGCGCCAGCGGCACCAACCGCACCATCGGCCAGTTCGTAACGATCGAGGCGTCGCTGTCCGGAGGCCTCGCGGCAGTGACGAACGGTGACGCGCGCGGCCTCCGCCCTGCCGGCACGCCGCCGCCACCGGGTGCTCTCCCCGCCGATGCCAACTCCAAAATCCCTGCCCCCGCGCCGCTGAGCGCGGCGGTCGTTATCTCCGAAATGAGGGAATCCCAGCGCCTGGTCGGCACGTTGCGCATCGGCGCTTCCAATGAAACCCAGCTCATCGCCGTGCCGATGGCGAAATGATCGCTCCATTGTCTTCCTTTCCAATTGGCGGGACCGACGCACGGCGTTACGCTCGCAGCCAAGCCGCTCGTGAATGCCCACCTCCACGCCGACCGCTTCGTGTTCGAGCGCGCGCTTTGGCAGGGGGGACTGCGGATCGTCGCCGGCGTTGATGAAGCCGGACGGGGGCCGCTGGCGGGGCCGGTGGTGGCGGCCGCCGCCGTGCTGCCGACCGAGTGGCTCGAGGCCGGTTTGCCAGACGCACTAAAAGGACTCAACGACTCCAAGCAACTCACGGGCGAGCAACGGGAAACATTCTTCGCCGTGTTGACGGTCCGGACAGACGTTCGCTGGGCCATCGGACGGGCGGATTCGGACGAGGTTGATCGCTGGAACATTCTTGAGGCGACGCATCGGGCCATGAACAGCGCGCTGGCTCTGCTTCGCCCCGCGCCGCAACACGTGCTGGTCGATGGGACACGGGTGAAATCCCTGCGCTTTCCACAGTCGCCATTAGTCCAGGGCGACGCCCGCAGCTATTCAATCGCCGCCGCCAGTGTGCTGGCCAAGGTGACGCGCGACCGGCTGATGCTGGCGTTCGACCTGCAGTGGCCGGACTACGGTTTCGCGGCGCACAAGGGTTATGGGACGCCGCAGCACCTGGCGGCCCTGGCGGCCTTTGGCCCCTGCCCGATTCACCGGCGCTCGTTCGCGCCGCTCAAACCGGCGCCACGGGAGTTGTTCTAATCGGCCCATGAGCCTGTGGCAGAGAGTTCGAAAGCTGTGGCCCGGCGACGACCTTCCAATGCACCTGCAACGCGGCCGGCTCGGCGAAGCGGCGGCCCGAAGGCATTTGCGGCGCCAAGGCATGAAGTTTCTGGCCGCCAACTTCCGGTCCGCGCACGGGGAGATCGACCTTATTTTCCGTGACGCCGATTGCCTGGTCTTCGTCGAGGTGAAGACGCGCTCGAGCGAGGATTGGGTGCGCCCTGCCGCGGCGGTGGACAAGCGCAAGAGGCGCCTCATTTCGCGGACGGCAATGGATTATCTCAAGTTGCTCGACCATCCCGCCATCCGGATTCGATTTGACGTGGTCGAGGTGCTGCTGGCCGACGGCGCGGTGTGTGACGTGCGGCATTTGCCGAATATGTTCACCCTGTCGCGGCCGTATCGGTACGGCTAATCAGTTTGTCCAAATCCGGGACGAGCTCGACTCAGTTCCGGGACAACTTCAGTTGGCTCGGCCGCGGAGCAGGCGATTGAAGCTGTCGGAGAGGCGGCTGCAAACAGGACAGGGCGTCCAGGATTCACCGTACTTCCCCTATTGAAACCAGTTTGCCTCCCCTATCTTGCGTACCGGGGGCTGAATTGCCCGGGCTGGCAACGCTCCTGCTTAAGTTGGCCCGGCCGCAAAGGCTGTGCGAAATGAAAACATCTTTACGAATTGGGCTGGGCGCAATCAGGCTGCGCGGCTCCGGGCGGTCGCAAGCGGGCTTCTCGCTGGTCGAGGTGACCGTGGGTTTGGGCATCATCGGGACCTGCGTGGCGGCGCTGTTCTCGGGCTTCACGACGGGTTTCTTCACCATCAAGATGTCGCGGGAAAACTTGCGCGCGACGCAGATTCTGCTGCAAAAGGCGGAAGCCATCCGGCTGCAAAGCTGGGACCAGATCACGAATCCCACGAACATCCCGACCACTTTTGTCGATAGCTACGACCCCAATTCCCCTGCGAGCCCGGGGGCCGTCTACAACGGCACAATCCTCATCACCAACTGTCCGATCAGTTCCAGCTACAGCAATAGTCTGAGAATGGTCGTGATTTCGGTCAACTGGCAGACCGGCAGCATCGATCGCAACCGTTCCTACACCACCTATGTCGCACGCAATGGACTCCAAGTTTACATCTACTAAACGCCGTCAGCGAAGCGCCTCGGGCATGGTGCTCGTCGAGGCGTTGATGGCCATCGGTATCACGGGCCTGATCATGCTCGCGCTGGTCGGCATCTCCGTCTTCAGCGGGCGCAGCTTCGTTGCCATGGCCAACTACGTCGAGCTGGATGACGCCAACCGCATCGCCATCGACAACATCACGCGCGACCTGCGCTCGTGCAACCGCGTCCTCTCGTGCACCACCAGTTACCTGGCGTTGGAGGACTACGACGGCATGTGGCTCATTTACGTCCACTTCCCCAATTCCAAGGAGCTGAAGCGCTACAGTGGGGGCGAGCCGCCGAAGCTCCTGCTCACGGGCTGCGAAGACCTCCAGTTCCACCTGGGCAAGCGCAACACGCAGCCCGGGACCCTGGACCAGTATCCAACCGCTACGGCCAACGAGGCCAAGGTGGTGGACGTTTCCTGGAAATGCTCCCGCGAAATTCTCGGCGTCAAAGCCAACACTGAAGCCGTACAAACCGCCAAAATCGTCATCCGAAGACAAGGCACATGAAAACCATCCCTTCCACTCCATCCGCCAAGCAGGGCCACATCCTGATGCTGACCATCATCGTTGTCGCCCTGGTCAGCTTCATCCTCGTGGCCTACCTGACCCTGGTGCAGAGCCAGAACACCGCCGTGATGCGTTCCCAGGCCTGGAACTCATCCGTTCCCATCATTGAGGCCGGCATTGAGGATGCCCTCACCCACCTCAACACTCATGGCTGGACGAACATTGAATGCGACGGCTGGACCCGCGTGAGTGGCAACAAGTACCAGATAACCCGCTCGATCGATAGCAGCTTCTACATTGTGACGATCAACAACTGGGTTGCGGGCTATTCCAATAACGTGCCCGACGTCGACTCGCTCGGTTACGTGGAATTACCGCAGGCGTATGTCTCCTCCGGAGAGGGGCCGCTTCTGGCACAGATTAACACCTCGCAAGACCGCCAGGTGATGTTGGGCCGTGGCGTGCACACCCGGACGGGCCGCGATCGCATCTTCACCAAGGCCCTGGTCGCCCGCGACAGCATCCAGTTGAACGGAAATGGCATTCGCACCGACAGCTTTGACTCCAGCGACCCCGCCTGGAGCACCAACGGCGTTTATGACCCGGCCCGGTACAGGGCCAATGGTGACATTGCCGTGAACGGTTCACTCGAAAACGGGGGTGCTATCTCCATCGACAACGCGAACATTTTCGGCCATGTCTCCACCGGTCCGAACGGCACGGTCAACCTGGGTCCCAACGGGGCGGTCGGCGACATCTCCTGGCAGAGTGGGAACGCCGGCATCGAGCCCGGCTACAGGGCCAGCGACATGAACGTCGCTTTCCCGGACGTCACTGTCCCCTATAGCGGCGGTTATACACCATCCGGGGGTTGGGTCACCAACATCATCGCCTCGACAGTTACTACCAATGCTGGGGTTACTGCCACGACGATTACCTATCCGTCCAGTCCTTCGGGGCCGGTGACGACGAACTACCCGGTGACTTCGACCAATTATCCTGTCGGATCGCCCGGACCGGTGACCGTCATCAGGGTGACCAACACGATTGCGGCCTCGACCCGGACTTTCCCGGCCTCCGGCACTTACGCGGGCATTATCAGTTCCAATGAAATCACCACTGGCAGTCCGATCTACCGCGGTTGGTACTTCAGCTACGACTACATCACCGGCTACTGGACGAACTGGACCTATCCGACCTTCACATACGTCAGCGGCGCGACCTTCAATACCAACCACATCTATGGCGCCACGTGGTACGACTACGTGCTCGGGGATGGCGACTGGAGTCTTACCACATTGAACGGCACGGTCTACGTGGGCGGCAACGCCCGGCTCTACGTCAGCAGCACGCTCAACCTGGGCGGCCTGGTCATCGCGGATGGCAAGAAATTCGAGCTTTATTCGGACGCTCCCAGCGTGACCCTGTCGGGCAACAACACGGCCAATAGCGACGGGCGGGCCGGCAACTTCCTCTTCTGGGGCACCACTAACGTCACCAGCATCACGCTGAACGGCAACGCCGGCATGTCCGGCGCCTACTACGCGCCCAATGCGGACCTGACGGTCAATGGCACCGGCATGAGCACCGCGGTGGACTTCACCGGCGCCGGCATCGTCAAAAGTGCCACCATGAACGGTCACTTCAATTTCCACTACGACGAGGCCCTCGCCAAATTCGGACCCGACCGCGGCTGGTTCATCACGTCCTGGAACGAAATGAACCCGAGCGACATTCCCAGGGCCGTTCGACAGCCTTCCGGTCAGGTCACTTTCACGGGGGGCACCCCTTAGCCGTCGAACGGCTGCGGCAGCCTCCGTGCCCAGGATTCGTAGTGAATCGTTAAATCGTTAAATCGTTGAATCGTTAAATCGTTGAATCGTTAAATCGTTGAATCGTTAAATCGTTGAATCGTTGAAGCGAGGCGGGCGATAGCCCGCCTCAACCTTTTAACCTTTTAACGATTTAACGATTTAACGCTTCAACGCTTCAACGCTTCAACGCTTCAACCCTCCCACGCCTCGATGTCTACGCCTGACCACCGGCCCTGGCCCGCAGTGGCGTGGGCTGGCGCGCCTTCCAGCGGGAGCCTTGACGCTCGGCGTTCGGTATTCGACCCTCCGCCGGGTGAAGACGTGCGTCATCTTCAACCCTGCCGCCCGCGGCAATAAAGCGAAGCGATTCCGCGATCAACTCGCCCGGCTTTCCGCGGAGGTGGCCCTCAGGCCGACCTACGCGCCCGGCGCCGGCCGTCTGCTCGCCACTCAGGCGGTCCGCGAAGGCTTCGAAACCCTGGTGGCCGCCGGGGGCGATGGCACTTTGAACGAGGTGTTGAATGGGATTGGCGATGAGCCGGAGGGCCTGGCCAGGGTGCGGCTCGGGATCCTGCCGCTAGGCACCATCAACGTGTTCGCGCGCGAGCTCGGCCTTCCGATGGCGTTCGAGCCTGCCTGGGCGGTGATTCAGCAAGGCAGGGATTCCCTCGTGGATTTGCCAGAGGTCGAGTTCACATCCAACGGCGGGACAGCCCGGCGGCGCTTTGCCCAACTCGCTGGCGCAGGACTCGACTCGCGCGCCATCGAACTGGTCGACTGGGAACACAAGAAGGCCATCGGCCCGCTGGCGTACGTGGTCGCCGGCTTCAAGGCCCTTGCGGGAGAAAAAACGGCCATTGTCGCTTCCACTGCCGACACTGCCGCTCAAGGCGAACTGGTCCTCATCGGCAACGGCCGCTACTACGGCGGGCATTTCAATCTCTTTCCCGCCGCCAATCTGCGCGACGGGTTGCTGGATGTCACGGTGTTCCCGCGCGCCAATTGGGAAACCCTCCTCCGATGCGGCTGGGGCTGGCTGACCGATCGACTCCATGCGTCGGCCGGCTGCCGGACGTTCCAGGCCGACTCCGTGACGCTCACCAGCGAGTCCACTGTCGCCTTCGAGGTCGATGGCGACAACGTAGGCCACTTGCCGGCGCGGTTCTCCGTCCGCCGCCAGGCTTTGCGCGTCGTGATTCCTTGAGTGAGGCCCCTATGAGAGAAGCCAACAAACGGCTCCAGCAGTGCTTCGACTCGGTCAAGAAAGTGAAAACGGTCGTGGCTTCATGAACTCGAACAACTACACCGCTATTTTGCTGGCGAGCCTGTCGCGGCTCGGCGCGGCGCTCGGCCTCACGATGTTGGGCGTCGCCGCGTCGCACGGCGCTCCGCGAGACTATTTCACGATTGAAGTCGTCGATGACTCCACGGGCCGCGGTGTGCCGTTGGTCCAACTGACCACGGTCAACAGCGTGAGTTTTTGGACCGACAGCAACGGTCTCATCGCGTTCCTCGAACCGGCACTCATGGGGCAGGAAGTGTTTTTCCACGTGCGCAGCCACGGTTATGAGTATGCGAAGGATTTCTTCGACAATCGCGGCTTGAAGCTGCGGCCGGTCGCAGGCGGCAAGGCGGTCATCAAACTCAAGCGCCTGAACATCGCCGAGCGGCTCTATCGCATCACGGGCGAAGGCATTTACCGCGACACAGTGCTGCTCGGTCGCCGTCCGCCCACGAAGGCGCCGCTGCTCAACGGCCAGGTGATGGGCCAGGACACTGTCATCGCCACGCCGTACCGCGGGAAGATTTTCTGGTTCTGGGGCGACACGGACAGGCCGTCGTATCCGCTCGGCAACTTCGGCGCCTCCGGCGCGACTTCGGAACTGCCCGGACGGGGCGGATTCGACCCCGGCGTCGGACTGGACCTGGCCTATTTCACAGACAAAGCCGGCTTCAGCAAGCCGATGTGCCCGAACGCCAGCTTCGGCAAGGGGTTGAAATGGATCGAAGGGTTGATGACGTTGTGCGACGAGCGCGGACGCGAACGATTGCTGGCCCGTGTCGCGGCGGGCACGGGCCTCGATAAAACTCGCGACTGGCACCTGGCGATCTTCAACGACGAGCAGCAGGTCTTCGAGTCACTCGCTCGTTGGGACATTCACGACACGCATGACTCGGCGCATCCGTTCCGCGCGCGCGCCGGCACCAACGATTACTTCTATCTCTACCCCAACTACCGCGTGCGGGCTGACCTCGCGAGCCTCACCAACCTCGCCGCCTACGAAGCCTTCACCTGCCTCGCGCCCGGCGCGTGTTATGACGGCGGCGCGTCGAGACTCAATCGCTCTCCCAACGGTCCCCTCCGGTACGAATGGCGCGCGAGCGCCGACCGGCTTGATGGGTCGCGCCTTCGCGAACTCATAAAAACCGGCCTGCTCAAGCCTGACGAGGCGTGGGTCCAGCTCCACGACGTGGAATCCGGCCGGCCCATCCAGGTGGACCGCGGGTCGGTCTGCTGGAACGAATATCGGCGGCGCTGGGTGCTCATTGGCAGCGGCCAGCCGGGCGACATCTGGTTTGCCGAAGCCGACACGCCGCTTGGCCCGTGGGTCTACGCGCGCCGTGTCGTGGCGCACGACCGCTACAACTTCTACAACCCAACCCAGCACGTCTTTTTCGATCAGGATGGCGGACGCGTGATTTACTTCGAAGGCACCTACACCGCCAGTTTCTCCGGCGCGACGCACAAGACGCCCCGCTACGACTACAACCAGATCATGTATCGCCTCGCGCTGGACGATCCGCGCCTCGACCTCCCGGCGCCGGTGTATGCCACGCTCCAACCCGGCGGCCGAACACGGCTCATGATGCGGCCTGACATCGAAGCCGCCCGGGCCTGGAACCTCATCGAATCACTCCCTTTCTTCGCTGTCCCGATTAGCCGGCCCCGCCAAGACCTCATACCGGTTTACGCCGTCATGGAGGAAAGCGGTATGGTCCTCCGGCGCGACCGTCCGACAGACCACAAGGTGCAGCCCCTCTTCTTCGCCCTGCCACCCGCGACGAACATCTCTGCCACGCCGAAGCCGGCCGACTCGGCTCCCGCCATCACGTCGCTGGTTGTCCCGCTCCGGGAATATCGCCGCGTTCGCGATGGCCAACGCCTCTACTCGACCCGCACGGACCTCGCCGACTCCGAACAGCAGGCTTCGCCTGAGCCGCTCTGCCGCGTGTGGCGCAATCCAATGTCGGTGCTGATACTCGATGCGGATGCAACTGCATGGCCCACTCCCGGTAGGCATTGAAGGACGCCCAACCGTTGCGCTTGATCGGCGAAGTCGCGGTGTCGGGAGCCGGTACGGAGTTCATTCGCGCGCGATAAGAAGGTTTTGCGACGGCAGGCGGGTTCACCCGTGGAGGGAGCGACTTCCTCCGCCAAAATCTGTGTCCATCTGTGTCCATCTGTGGTTTCCATTCTTTACGTCTACCGCAAGCGCCGGATTCAGGCTGAATCGTTCCGTGGACACCACCTGTGTTTTCCATCCCTCCGTTTGGCGGCGCAACTTGGAAACACCACCACTGCCGAACTCGTGCCGGGAACGAAGGGCAGGCGTCTCGCCTGCCCAGCCGCGCCGAAGGGCGCGGCGTTCGCACGACAATGGCCTCGCTCCGCTCGGCCGGGCAGGCGAGATGTCCGCCCTGCGTTGGTGCTACTGGCAAGTTTCGCCCCCGCTTGGACGCACGACCCTCACTTGGAACGCCGCTGATGCTCGGGAAAATCCTTCTCGTAGCGCTTCAGCAGCGCGGGCACGTTTGCGGGCGTAAGGTAGATCTTCCCGCGAATTTCCTTGCGCTCCCCGGGCGCGAGGCCACCGAGGCGGAAGTCGGAGTGCAGGCAGCGCGCGACGCCTTGAAACAACTCCTGATAAGGCTCCCACGCCGTGGCGAAAATCAGCTTCTCATCCGCGCTGAACGCGCCAATGAGTCCGCTGTCGGGCACGAGCGCGCTGAGCGGGCGCGGGTTCACGTCGGTGCGCGGCACGCGCGCGGGGCACCACGTCTGGCCGGGCACGTAACGCGCCTGCGTGGCCCAATCGCGCGTGGGCATCCGGGCAAGCTTTCCATCGAGGAAAATGAAGCTGCGCGAAAGATAATCCGTCGCGTTGCCGGCGGTTTTTTCGTCAAAGCCCATGAATGCGCTCAGACGCACGCAAGGTTGCGCCCAGTGCGCTTCACTGCGCTTCGTCCCGGGATTATGTGCCGTGAGCAGAAACTCCACCTCGTCATCGCGCGCGGTGATGGTGTGGTCGACCGTCACTCCGTCGGCCAGCGTGTCTTTCAGTCGGAGCACCTTGGCGTCCGTGCTCAGCGAGACGAACTCGTTCTTGTGCGGGATGACCGTGTGCTTCACCCAATCGGAATCCGTCGAGCCGGCGCGGCAATAGGCTTCGAGGTAATTGATGCGAATCTCGCCCGGCAGATGTGGGCCGCGAATGATAAGCCAGTGGTTCGTGCGCGCGAGCGTGAGCGTCCTCTCGGCGGCGCAGGAGTTGTGCGGCGCGGACAGGAATGCCGTCAGCAGGGCGGTAAGCTGCAGGAGCCGTGCTGTTCTCAGGGATTGTGGCATGGGGATGGGACGGGCTTTCAGCCCTTTATGGGGTTGCGTGCCGCGACCTGGGGCGTTGCCCCAGGCTGGGATGGCGATGCGCCTTTGGCGCGGTGCTTCGACCCAGCCGGTTCTGGTCTGGCAATCTGTGGTTTCGCTTCCGGAAGTTTGGCCAGCATATCTTTCAGCACTTGAAGAAAATCCTTCGCCGATACAGCCAATACAACACGCCCCAGGCCGCGGCGGTCAAGAGCGCATGTTGGAACACCGCTTCGCCAAGCGGTTCCTTCAGCCAGCCGATCCACGCGTTGCTGGCGCTGCGAAACCACCCGCCGAAGGCGTTGCCCAACACGTAGGCGGCGATGGAATTCATTCCGACCACAACCAGCGGAAACGCCCAACGCCGCCAGCCCATCACTTCGATGGACCAGTAAAACGCCAGCAGCATCAGCGTCGTGCAGCCGGCTGCGAACACGGCGAAACTTGGTGTCCAAATGCGTTTGATCAGCGGCAGCCACGGACTCACGGCGAGGCCCACTGCAATCCCGCTCACGCCGGCGACGAGCAGAATGAGCATCGTGCGCCGATGGGGCAGGCGTTGCATGACCAGTTGGCCGGCCATGATGCCAAAGAGGATCGTCGCCGCGGACGGGATGGCGTTCATGCCCACGTAGTAGCCCGAGTAATTGCGGCCGAGCATCCAATGATCGAAGGCGCTTCCGATGTTTTCGTTGCCCAGCTCCCACGGACCGCCGGCACCGTTCCACGGATTGAACATCCAGAGCAAATTGTAGCCCACGAGCAACGCCGCCGCGACCAGACCTTGCGTGCGAAAACTGCGGCCGATCACGAAGAAGGCGCAAACATATCCGAACGCAATCTGCTGCAGCACGCGGATGAAACCGATCTGGATCTTCTGCGCGCCGAAATGGTCGAGCAGGATGCCGATGGCACAGAGGTTGAATGCGCGGATGAGCGCATGCCGAAATTGGCGGCCCCACGAATCGCCCACCGCCGCCCGGCGCGCAAAGGCGAACGGCATGGCGACGCCGACCATGAACATGAACGACGGCTGGATGAGGTCCCAATAAACGCACCCGGCCCAGTCAACGTGTTCATTCTGCACATAGAGCCAGTTCCAAACCGGATGTCCCTTGAACGAATGAAAGATTCCCCCAGCCAGCAGCGTGAGCATAATGAGGCCGCGATAGGCGTCCAGGGATTGGAGGCGGTCGGTCCCTGTGCGTTCAGGCGTCGGAGTTGTGGAGTCGGTGGCCGCTGAGGTTGGGACGGCTGGCCTGGATTCGACGGATGCAACAGCGTTCATGGGCTTGAATGAGTTGCTGAGTTGGATTCATTCAACACCTTACTCATTCATTCTACTCGGGACGACAAAATGCTCGTCGCTGGCCCCCGGCCATTGGGAGTCCAGGCCGTGTTCGGCGCCGGGCCAGGCACATGCCCTGCGTTCGCGGCGCGACCGCAACGTAGGGCAGGCGTCTCGCCTGCCCGGCCAAGCGAAGCGAGGCCTTGGTGGTGCGAATTCCGCGCCTTTCGGCGCGGCTGGGCAGGCGAGACGCCTGCCCTACTTTCCCGGCGCGACCTCGACCGTCGTGGTGCTTCCAAGGGGCGCCCAAGCCCGCATTCGCAAGAGGCTTGCAGAGCCAGCAAGATTTCCGTATAGAGAAATATGCATAGCTTATGAATCGCCTGATTCCATACCTGCTGGTCGCGGCATTGGGATTTGCCGCAGGCGCGCTGACAATCGCCCGCCAACTCGCCGCCCGGCACACCCGCGAATCGGATACTCAGCGCGCCGCCTGGGAGACTGAGAAAACCGAACTTGAAGCCGCCCTGGCTTCCGCGCGGGCCGGACGAGCGGGCCCCTCGACGGATGTCGTCCGCATCGCGCCGGCAACGCCGGCGACGCCGGCGATACTCGCCACGACGAAACCCACTCCCGAGGAACTTCTCCGCCGGCTCGCGGCGATGAAGGTCGGTCCGGGGCCGGAACGGACCCGCGCCGTGCGCCG
>WNGA01003733.1_pt1 | contig 44780 bp, 37 predicted proteins | sample 5400061 | NCBI WGS metagenome assembly WNGA01 (sample SAMN13153366, study PRJNA577476) | soil metagenome | isolation source: 100 cm soil or saprolite under grassland replicate 2 | place: USA:California | collected 2016-06-15 | reverse complement strand
CCCAACTCGCTCGCTGCTTCCCTCGCAGTTTTACCTTCTATGTCGCTTTCCCATAAGCTCCATTCAGCCTCTCGGTTTGCCCATCTATGTTGCTCGCGTCCCCGCGGCTCCATTCTCGCTCCTGCCCTCGTCACTTTGCCTTGATCACTCGCACTGCCTCGTGCTCGCGCCAGCTACCGTAGCTGCGTTGCCGTCTACCCACGCGATTCCCGATCGCGACGTGTTCTATGTCGTTGACTCGCGATCTCCCGATCGGCTCGGTCGGATTCCCACCGACCAATGCAGTCCATCCGCCGGCTTCCCAGCACGGCGTATTCATCCCATTCGCTCCATTCAGGCGATGTAATGGCAAACGAACAAAGCGCCGTGAGCCGAGTCGCAGATCGTGAAGAGCTCCCATGGTTGCTCGAAGGCGCGGCAGTTTGCTGGGCAATAAATCGATTCTCTTGAAGAACGTCCGGTTTTTCCCGGACTCGCCACCAGATGAAGATCGCTAAAAGCTGGCGCAATTGTCCGCGTCGCGTCGACGGTCATAGACCGCCGCTACAAAAAACGCCTCGCACAGCGAGGCGGCTACAGGGCTGACACCAACACCTCGTGTTATCGTGATGCTATACGTGATTCACGTATAGCAACATTCGCCAACAAACTCGTGTGCGCTTTCCCCAACTCGCTCGCTGCTTCCCTCGCAGTTTTACCTTCTATGTCGCTTTCCCATAAGCTCCATTCGGCGCCTTGGCTTGCCCATCCATGTCGCTCGCGGCCCCGCGGCTCCATTGAAACTCGCTCGCGTCCCCGCTTGCTCGCCGCTACCCGTCACGGCTTTACCTTCTATGTCGCTGATCCCGTCAGCTCCATTCGCGAGCAGGCCATTTGACATTCATTTCAGAATTTTTTGGACCGCGTAATAAGCCCCCCAAGGCAGTCTAGATCATTTCATCAGAGAAAGATTCCCACCTCCGGTAGTGACGATCACGAGATTCATTACTAAGAGCATCATGTCGTAGTTCCATCCATTTGTTCCTGATTCACCCCAGAAGCCTGTGCGCCAGACAAAAATCTTTTTCTGAATCGCCCCGAGCATTAGCAATATCAAACCCGCCGCAGCGAGTTGCGTCAGAACGCCAAAAATTACTCCCAGACTTCCGGCGACTTCGGCTGCGCCTAGAAAAATTGTGAAGCCTTTGCTCATCCCGATGTCCTTGCTTCGCGCCTCAGGGTCCTTGAGGTGATTCCATCCACTGGTGATGAACACGAGTCCAACCATGACGCGCAAAAGGAGAAGCGCGACATCAGTGAACTGGGCTAACTGCGGAAACATCATACAGTGACGATTTCGATGGCGATTTTGTAGCATCAACCGCTGCTCACCGGAAACAGTTTGCATTACTTGTTATGTGGATGCTATACGTGATTCACGTATAGCAACGACTTCCGACGCTCATGGACCGCCGCTACAAGTCCGAGTTTCCACGGCGAGTCTTCGACCGGACTGGCGCTAACGCCTCGACACAGCCCGTTCGACTTCGCTCCCGCCTTCGCACGACTTCGGCGTGGCAAGCAAGGGCAGGCTGATTGGGGCTGCAGGACTGGCACCCCAAACGCCCATGCTGTCGCGATGCTATACGTGACTCACGTATAGCAACAATCGCCAACAAACTCGTGGGGGGCGCTAGACATGAATGACTTTTTCGATTGCGGTTCGGGCAAAGCCGCGTGGCGCAGCGCGATCTTGCTCCCACACTTGCAGTGTTCGCTTCGAGATCTGTAATTTCAATGCCGCCTCGCTTTGCGAGAGATTATTTTGCTCACGCCAGGCTCGTGATCTTCGTGGAAGCGCACCGGCTGCGAACCTCTGATGCCAAACCTGATGAGGAAGTGTCCCAAAAGTCATTGTTCTTCGCCGCGGACTGCAACAAGCTGTGTAGTTTTACATGCTATACGTGAATCACGTATAGCATCAACATTCGCGGGATAAAATGATTGACTCGATCCTCCCGGCTCTCGGCTGCGCCCAACGCTTCGCATTGTCTACGCCGCACCGCTTCCGCGGGCTCCATTGACTCGACTGCATCCCGCATTCTCGCCCCTCGAACTGCCCGTCCATCTCATCGCGTCCCCGGCATTTTGACGAGCTTCGTCGGCCCGCGAATCTCGCCTTGCAGGTGACCTTCATTGTCATCTACCCGGCCGCTCCCGCTTGAAGCCGTGTTGATTCCTTTGCTCCAGCTCATTCAGGCATTCGGTTTGCCCACTGCGCCGCCCTAGGCGCCGGTTCGGAACTGGTCGTCCTTTTTCTTGAACAGGATGTTGAACGTGGTGAGCGATCCGGAGGTCGTTGCGTGCATCGTAATTCGTGGATCGTGAATCGTTGCAGCCGATGTTTGACTGGTTCACTTCAGATTTCTGATTTCTGGGGTTTTCACGGCGGAGGGACGCGGAACGTGACACGCGAGACGCGTATGCTCTTCTGCTCGAGAACTCGCAGATTATTCCGAATCATGACGATTTTGTGGAAGAATATCTCGAGCTGGACTTCTTTCGGCTGAAGCCCGCTGTCTGCAGGCTGCATGACCAGCGTCCCGCGCTGCCATCAAGTCGCCAGACCTTCTACGAGCATATCTTTTTGTTCCAGCCCGAGTGCAGGAAAACATCTTGGTCACTGCACTCGCGCATGCTTAGATTGGAAGCGCCGATGCGCAGTGGCGCCTCTGCTGGCCAGCAAAATCAACCAGGAAACACCGTGAAGACTTATCTCTGGATGGCGACCGCGGTCCTTTTTGTTAGTACGCTCTTTGTCGGCTGCAAGCCCCGAATCGGACGGACGCTCACGCTTTCTCCCGAAGGCGCAAGCCCTGGGATGGTGGTGCGGGTGACCACCGCGCAGCCGGCATTCTCCGATGCCACGGCTGCGCGCGTCGAGGTCGGAGGCCAGCCCGCGGCGATTGTGAAATCGGTCAGCGCTACAGAAGTCGATGTCCTCGTCCCGAACGTCGCCGCGGGCGAATCGCGGGTAACGGTGACCGGCGGGAAGGTCAGCGGAGCGGCGCCGTTCACAGTGCTGCCGGCGAGCGCACAGGAACTGGTATTACAATTGAAGGACGGCAAATTCGAGCTGGTGGCGGTGCATCCGACGGCCGATGAACCGAACATGGTAACTCGCAGCCAGGAGCCGCAGCTTTCTTATGATCTCGTCAATGCCCAGGGCGGTCTGGTTTTCACCGGCTCGATCGACCATCCCGCGCAGGCGCGGATGGAACTCTTCGATGGACCGAACGCGCGAGAGGCGATCCTCCGCCGGGAGCCGCCGCACCCCGGGCACCCGGTTGTCTTTACACTCAAAATCCCGATCGTGCCGCGCGGCTCGACCGTGAAGTTTTACGAAGCCGCGCCGCAGGTGAACCTGCTCGACGCCGCCGCGCGACAAAACCGCAAGCCGGTGGGAGAAATCAAACTCGAGAAGTAGCAGACACCATGAACGCGCGGATCTTTCTTCCTCTCGTCCTCCTCACCTTCGCGCCGCTTGTCGCTCGCGGCGAGGTGGCCGTGCAGGTGCAGCCGACCGGCCTGACCTACACCGGCATTCTGGTGAATGGCAGCGCGACCTCGAAATTCGACATTGTCTTCATCGGTGACGGCTTCCAAAAAGGCGAGCAGACCGCTTTCAACAACAAGGTCAACGAAGCCGTCGCCGCGCTGCAAAATCGCCCCGGATACTCTGCGCACATGTGTGGCTTCAACATCTGGCGCGTTAACGTCCTCTCCACCGACAGCGGCATTGATCACCCCAAGGACGGCATTGCAAAAAACACCGAGCTCGACTGCCGATACGGCAACCCGGCGGCCGACGAAGCGGAGCGTTGTATCGTCACAGACTCACCGGCGAAGTGCTTCGAAGCTGCGGCCAATGCGCCTGCGCGCGACGCCGTCTTCGTGCTCGTGAACGACACACAATGGGGCGGCTGCGCCGGCAACATTGTCTGCTCGGCCATCGCCGACGGGTTCGACGGCCTCATCACCCACGAGCTCGCCCACAAGCTGGGGAAGCTGGCCGACGAATACGACTGCTACGTCTGCGATGGGAGCGACGACAACCGCAACTACAGCGGCAGCGATCCGTGGGAGGTCAACATCACCAGCAACACTGACCGCGCGACGACCAAGTGGCGTGACCTCATCGCGGCCGCCACCGTTATTCCCACCACCTCCGACACGCCGCCCGGCGTCGTCGGCCTGTGGGAAGGCGGCGGCTACTATCGGCGCGGCATTTTCCGCCCGCAGAACGTCTGCCACATGCGGCAAACCGCCGACCCCTTTTGCGGCGTCTGCTCTCGCAAACTGGACGGCGATCTCGCGATTCGCTGCACGGCCGTTTTCGACGTCCTCAAGGATCGCCGCTTCATCTGGAGAGAACCGTTTCGCATTCCCATCCCGATCTGCCTGAGCTGCCCGCAGCCGCCGGAGAGCAATCCCCTCGATCGCGTCACCCTCAGCCTTGCCGGCCTGCCGCCCGGCGCCAGCGTCCGGATCGTCGATTCACAAGGCAAAATCATCGCAGACGCGCAGCCGTCCGCGAATGGCGTAAGCGTGGACTTCCAGTCCAGCCGTGCCGAGCGCTATTTCGCCGACGTGATCCCTGCCCAGTCGATGAGTGCCCAGGAAGTAACACTCCGGACCGAACTGTTCCGGAACGGCGAAGCCCAGGAGCTGCCGGTCATCCGCCAGCGGTGACGTTGTTTCGAGCCCGCCATACGGCATCGGCGCCAAGTTCACCGCGTCGTGAAATAGTTCCTGCATCCCAACTCTACCTTTCTTTGCGGAGCTTCCAGACAACTGTCGTCTTTTCATCCGTGTCGATGGGAGCGGTGATTTGAGTATGGAGGTGCTATACGTGAATCACGTATAGCAACGAGTGCCTACAACAAACCCCTGTGTGGGCGGGCTACGCACGAATGGCTTTTTCGATTGCGCTTCGCGCAAAGCCGCGGGGCGCAGCTCGATCTTGCTCCCACTCTTGCAGTGTTCGCTTCGAGATCTGTAATTTCAACGCCGCCTCGCTTTGCGAGAGATTATTCCGCTCGCGCCACCTTCGCAGTCTTCGTGGAAACGCACCGGCTGCGAACCTCTGATGCCGTACGCGATCAGGGAGCGTCCCAAAAGCCATCCTTACATGCTATACGTGAATCACGTATAGCATCAAGTCCGCGGGACAAAAATGATTGACTCGATCCTCCCGGCTCTCGGCTGCGCCCAACGCTTCGCATTGTCTATGTCGCACCGCTTCCGCGGGCTCCATTGACTCGACTGCATCCCGCATTCTCGCCCCTTTGGGCTGCCGTCCATCTCATCGCGCCCCCGGCATTTTGACGAGCTTCGTCGGCCCGCGAATCTCGCCTTGCAGGTGACCTTCAATGTCATCTAGCCGGCCGCTCCCGCTTGAAGCCGTGTTGATTCGTTCGCTCCAGCTCATTCAGGTATTCGGCCTGCCCACTGTGCTGCTCTAGGCGCCGCTTCGAAACTGGTCGTCCTTGTTTTTGAACAGGATGTTGAACGTGGTGAGCGAGCCGTAACAGCGCGTGATATACTGTTGCAGGTCGAACTTGTCCGCATCGCTCAGTTTGTCGCTCGCGTTCACCTTCTGTTCGAGAACGCGAAGATTATTCCGAATCATGACGATCTTGTGGAAGAATGTCTCGAGCGGCACTTCTTTCGGCTGAAGCGCACTGTCTGCAGGCTGCATGACCAGCGTCCCGCGCTGCCATCGAGTGGCCAGACCTTCTACGATTACATCCCTTTCCAGTCCGAGCGCTTCGACCACAGCGTGAGCAGTATCGCGGATCAGATTCGCAAGCGGCATTCCTAACTCACTCAAAGTAGCGGTCGCTTCCGCCGGTTGGAGATCGCTAGAGGCCGGCGCAATTGTTCGCGCCCCGTCGTCAAAGGCGATCTCCGCGGTTTGCTCGGTCAGGGATTTCACCGTCCCGACGCCGTATTGCGGATGGCGCACCTTCATACCGATATGGAGCATGTCGATATTCATATTGCTCTCGAAGTCTGCGGGATCGTCATCGAAAGCGCAACCATCGTGCCCATCGTCTTCGGCCCCTCGGTTGTGGAATCAGATTTAACCACGGAGGACCCGGAGGTCGCAGAGTATTCTTTGGTTCAGCCTTCGTAAACTCTCTCATCTGTGCTCGCCACGCCATAGTTTCACGAAGGCGGATGGCGGAAGATTGACCGCTTTAGAATTTCTGTTTGCGTCTCCGCTCAGACATGAACACGTCCATCGCCTTGGTGCCTTTCAATGATCCTCGATAGCTAATAGATTCTTCTGCGTCACGCGGCGCCTTTATCTTCCGCGAGAGGAGGATCAATTCGCCGACCTTGTGGATTTTTTCCTCGAATGACAACTGCGCGAGGTGCTTTCGCATTTCGGGTTTCATTTTTTTGGCAATTTCAAGTTATAACGCCGCAGGACTTCGTCCAGAATCGCCTTGTCGATCGTCGCGTATGACATGAGTTGCTCGATCCGGGCCAAATCCTTGTGTCGGCCAACGCTCGCGGCGATGGCAATGATGTATTCGGGACGAAATACCTTTGCAGGAACGCCTCCATATTCGATTGGTTTTGCTTCGCGCACGGCTTCTCGGTTAATCCGGACGCGGCGAGGAATCGGACCGGGAAATCTTTGACAAGCAAATGCTCGCGCTCGACGCGCCATCCTTTCGATTGCAAATGCGAATAGATTGCGGGGATTCCGGCACTCAATGTTTTGTCATTGGCGACGAAAATAATATCTGCGTCGTAAGTTATGAAAGGTTCGACGTAGTAGATCGCGGCGAGCGCGCCGCCGAGCGCATAATCCTCAATCAAACCGGCGGAAACGAGCTCGTTCGCAGCACGAAAGACATCAACGAGCGGGATCGTCGAGGATTCGTCGGGCATGGACAACTGATCTTAACACAAGTTCCGTTCGGCGAGTCACCCCTGTAAAGGACGCGAGGCGACGGCCAAGCTTTCAAATCGGAAAGCGTTCGTCAATCTCTGCGGTAAAAGATCTCGGCAGAAAGTTCGCGACGGCGACCAGCCTTCGCTACGCTTCGCCGTGGCAAGAGACACCATCGTCAACACGCGAGCCGCGTGCGCTCCCCAGAATTCGCCGCGTTCTTAAGCGACCGGGACGACGGTAGCCGCTTCGATGGGAGCTGCCTCGGCCTTGTCTGTTATCAGTTTGCGCAGGAAGGGAATCAGCACGACGAGCGCAATGCCGACCGCGAGGCTGCCGGCGCCAAGCTCTGCGAAGAGCTTCGCGTATCCGGGGTTGGTGGCGACCGCCGTGGTGCCCGTCGGCTCGGGGATCATTCCCGAGAAGTCACCTGCAAAGAGTGACGCGAGGCCGGTCACGAGCATCCAACTACCCATCATCACTCCTTGATACTGCTTCGGGGCCAGCTTGCCGATCATCGCATAACCGATCGGCATGATGAGCAGTTCACCGATGCTTTGCAGAACGTAGCTCATGAAGAGCCACGCGAACGCACTCTTGCCATCGGCGCCCGCCAATTTGATCCCAAGCGGGAGAATGAGAAACGCGAGCGCCATCAAGAGAAGCGATGCCGCGAACTGCTTCGGGATGTCGATGCGCCACCCGCGTGCGCGCATGCGCGTGAAGAGCGACGCGAGGAGCGGGCCGCCGAGCACGATGCAGACAGTGTTGATGTTCTGAATCCACTGCGGCTGAATCTTCACGGGGCCGACCATCAGGTCGACGTTGTTGACCGCGAACAACATCAGGCCGCTCGGCGCCATCTGGTAGAGGGACCAGAACATCAGCGAGCCGATGGTCAGAACCAGGTACGCCGTCATGTTGCGTCGCTCGCGGCGATCCTGGTGGCGAATCGTGAGGTAGATCAGTGTGAGCGCGACCGCGCCGCAGATCGCCTTGATGATCGTCTCGGTGCCGCCGGGCCGCTGGAGCATGAACCACACGACGGGTACGAGGCCGATGAGAATGCCGAGACCTGCGAGCTGGCGCAGCCGAAACTGTTTCGGCGTCGCGTCGAGCAGTATGGTATTGCGATCAGCGAGCGTTTTCCACGTGAGCGCGGCGAGGACGATGGCAACGAAGTTGCCGAGCGTCGCGAAAATGAAGAGGCTCGAATAGCTCTCGGTGGCCTGAAAGTAGCCGGCGGCGCTGAACCCGACGAAGAAACCGACGTTCATGCCGGCGTAGTTCCACAGGAACGCTCCTTCGCGACGCGGGTCCTCCGGGGCGAAGCGCTGCGTCAACATCATGTTGATGCAGGTGACGTTGAGGCCGCTGCCGGTGAGGAAAAGCGCGAGGCCGACGTAGAATAGCGCGAGCGTGCCGATGGCGATGCATGCGCAGCCGAACACCTGCAGCGCCATACCCCCGACAAACAAGTTGCGATTCGAAAGGAAGCGGCCGCCCAGGTAACCGCCGAAGAGGTGAAGGCCGTAGTTGAAGGCGCCGAACACACCCATCAACGTGGTGGCCTCTTTCACGCCGAGATGCAGATGCTTCGTCGCGTAGAGGACCAGCGTCGAGTAGAGGACGGCGAAACCCAGCGTCGCGAAGATTTGAATGAAGAACAGCGCGGCCGTTCCCTCCGGAGCCTTAGCAAAACGGCGTGTGAGAAACTTCATCCGGCCTTTCTTTGTCGCTCGGAGCGCCGGGTAATGTCAAGCGGCGCCTGGCAAAGGCTCGTGCACTCTTCAAAACACCTCGTCGAATTTCGTCTTATTCACGCTTCACGAGAACGCTACTGAAATAACGCAGCCATATTCCCGGCGATTTCACTACGTTGCTGCTGCAGATTGCGTAGTCGTTTGTCCAATGACGGCATGATTTCCTTGGCGCCCGGTCCGTGCGTGACGGCATTTGTCCCCAGGTATGCGTGCCAGGGAACATCTATGGCGTGGGCTGTCTCAACAAGATTACTATTGTACTGCCCGATGTATTCGTTCAGTTTGTCCAAACGCGCGGACGAGATGAGGTGGAGAATGTGGGCTTGGTCATAAATATTCCGTGCCCACCACCAGGCAGTGCTATCAAACTCGGAATAAAGGTCGTACACCCGTTTACGCAGATCTTCACGCCTTCGAAAAAACTCATCCTCTTGCTCGATTGAAAGGGCGTCTTTCTCGAAACCCTCGAACGCCGTCTCGATCTTATTAATCGTGGCGTCGACTCCATTGGAAGTAGTCATAACTTGCATGGCTTGCTTCAGTCTTGTATCAGCCACAGCCGCCTGTTTGCTGGAACGACCGACAATCCATGGAATCAGCAGGGAGCCTAACAACATTCCAGTGAGCGAAAGCGTGAGCGGATGGCGTAGAAAGAGGTCGATTTTCTGTTTGGTCGGCGGAGCTAATCGCACGATGAGGTTCTAGCAACTGTCGGAACAGCGGTAAAGTTCGTTTCGGCGAGACACCGATACCGCGAGCCGCATCGCAATGCGAAACTCAACGTGAAGAATTTCGAAGTACGAAATGCGCCCCACCCATCATGGTGGGATTAATACGGTAGGACCCGGTGAGCGCTCGGCATTCATCGCGGCGCGTTCAGTTCCTTGATCACAGCGAGCGTCTTGCCCCATTTATCCTTAGGAAGCTTTGACGCCAAATTGTCCAGGTAGTCGGCGATTGTCTTTTTCTTGGCTGCCAGACCATCTGGGAGTGTTCGCATCCAAGTACCCAGCACAACGACGGCATTGAAAACTGCGTTTTCATTGGGTTGAGGCATCGCCTGCGCTTGGTCGATTGTTTTTTGCAACTCCGGATAAACCGCGTTCACTGAGTCCGAATCTGCGAGCCGCATAAGGAACTCGGAGGCATACTGACGTACGTCCGGTCCACTGTCACCGATCAGATGCACGAGTAAAGCTGCGTCTGCGGAGTTCGTGATCGAGACGGGTTCGTTTATCTTGGAGAGGGTAAAGCTGACGCCCACCTTGATTCGGTAATCATTGGGCTCGTCACGCAAGGCTTTTAACAACAGTGGGACATTGCCGGCTCCGCCAGCGGCCAAATCGTCTCGAGCTTTCCGGCGCACCCGCACGTCGTCAGACCTCAGCGCTCCAATTTTGCTTGTGTCGAGATTCGTTGGGGCCGGCGTACGAGTGTCGTTTTTCAGATTCAGATCATCCACTTGTTGTAATGCCTTATGCACGGTTTGGAGCACACTGTTCTCGACGAATAATGGATGCGGGCTTCCGGTTGCAACGGAGGCCTCGTCGCTGGGGAGAGTCAAATCGGGGTTCGCGAATGCAACCGATTGTATCGCATTCGGTCTGCGACGGGCGACCGGCTCCACAAATGCGGTCGGCTTTGACGTAAGCGGAGGCGGGGATGGTGTTGGCGCTGACCGTTGCAACTGCTGCTGTTCGGCACCCTCCTTAATCGAGGTGCTGGCAACAATGATAAGGGCGTCCCGGCCACGCTGGATAAGTGCCTTAAGGGGTTCATCCTCCAGTAGAATAGGAACCTTCTTTGTCACCCCGACCATGATTGTGAATTGCTCGATCGCGTCTTGAGTCAGCGGGGTCCGCGCGAAGTCATCCGAAATCTCGAGTATCTTCTCGAGACAGAATCTAAAGGTTTCCAGTTCGGCAATGCTTCCTCGATAACGTCCAATTTGGGCGAGCGCCTTGATTGCCGTTCGTTTGATCTCATCGTTCCCACTTTGGATTGCCGTGCCAGTCCAAAGCTTGAGCTTCCGTTTGTCGGCGCCGATATGCGCGATCAGATCGGCATCGTGAGTTGCCAGGGCCAGGCGCAACGGGATGAGCTGCTGGCGTTCCGCATCGGTGAAGGGCTTTTCCCCGAGATTCAGGTTCGCCTCGGTGATGATATCGAGGACGTCAATCACGACTCCGCCTCGCTGTTCAGAGTCCATTTTTAAGTCATTGAGATGGCTCAGGATCTTCTCGGCATAAGTCTGCGTGATTCCCTCGCGCTGGACGCGCCGCGAAAGTTCACCTTGTAAAAAAGTCAGACGCACAGCGACTACGCCGGTCACAATTGTCAGGATTAGCTGCAGCGTATCCAAGAAATCTCGATCTTGTCTCAGTTTCATATGGGTGTTGTTGCGGGTTTCAGGAATCCAGGGACGCTAGATTCCCTCTGCTGGTGGTGTAGAGAGACTGCTTTCAATTCGAACTCGCGATTCGTACGAGCGGAGGTAACCCTGAAGGAATACAAAAGCGCTACAACCGGGAGCACGAGCCACACGATCCGCTTTTACCACGCTTTCGAGTAGAGTTGCGAGGCCTTTTTGGAATCGACTCGAGCATTGCTATGCTCTCGGTTGGCGGGCGTTCCCATCCATGTCATTGCGTCGCGGGATTTCGATTCGTTCGTGTTTTAGTCCATCATCTTTCGAATCGATGAAAGCCCACGCATTCTCGTAAACGCCTCAACGAACTTCGCCTGTTCAACTTTGAAACTCGGGCGTTACTCACACTTCCTCGCTGCTACCGTCGCAGCTTTACCTTCCATGTCGCTCGTCCCATTCGCTCCATTCCGACAGGGTGAAAAGAACGGTGCGGACGGGCGAGGGCAGAATGGGGTATTCCTGTTCGTGCATCAGAACCGCGTTGCGCTAACATTCCCGCCATTGTCATGGTAATTCGCTGTAGGCGCGCCCGATCTTAACAACAGATATGTCCCCCGATACTGCGTCAGAAGTTAAGTTTGAGATCGGGCATGTTCTGTTCATCGACATTGTCGGCTACTCGCAGTTGCTCATCACTCAGCAGAGCCAGCAGCTTGATACGTTAAAACGAATTGTGCGCGGCACGGAGCAGTTCCGCGCGGCCGAAGCAGAAGGCAAACTGTTGCGGTTGCCAACCGGAGATGGCGGAGCCCTGGTGTTCCGAACTACGCCGGAAGCGCCGGTTCTGTGCGCGCTCGAGATCGCCAGGGAACTGAAGAATCATCCGGAACTACGCGTGCGAATGGGCATTCACAGCGGCCCTGTGAACGAGATTACTGATCTAAACGAGCAGGCCAACATCGCAGGCGCAGGAATAAACATGGCCCAACGCGTGATGGACTGCGGCGATAACGGTCACATTCTGCTTTCCAAGCGCGTTGCCGATGATCTTGCACAGTATCCGCGCTGGCGATCGTTCCTTCATGACCTTGGCAAATGCGAGGTCAAACACGGCGTCCGTATCGACGTGGTGAATTTCTACGGTGATGGAGTCGGGAATCCGCAAGTGCCAAGGCGGTTCCAAATTCTTCAGAAACATCGTGCGCCAATACGCTGGGCTGTGATCGCTGCTGTTGTGCTGGTGGCTGCATTGCTCGCATTTCAATTCGCGCGAACGCGAAAGCAGGCTGTTGCCGAATTGCCAAAGCAAGCCGCGCCAGTAGCGGCAAGCATGGACAAATCAGTTGCCGTACTGCCATTCGAGAATCTCAGCTCGGACAAGGAAAACGCGTTTTTCGCGCAGGGTATTCAGGATGAAATTATCACCACGCTCTCAAGAATCAGCGGGCTTCGCGTGATCTCGCGCACTTCCACTGCGCGCTACAGCAGCGCTCCTGAAAATCTGTCTGAGATCGCGCGACAGTTGCGCGTGAGCAATGTGCTCGAAGGCAGTGTGCAGAAGGTCGGCGATCGCGTGCACATCAACGTGCAGTTGATCCAAGCCGACAACGACGCGCATCTGTGGGCGCAAAGTTACGACCGGCAATTGACCGACATCTTCGGCGTAGAAGCCGAGGTTGCGAAAAGTATCGCTGACTCGTTGCAAGCCACGCTTTCACCGCAGGAAAAGGCGCGCGTTGAAACCAAGCCGACGACCAACCCCGACGCTTACGTGCTGTATTTGCGCGGCCGCAATTACCAGACGCGACCTGATAACCTGCTGCAGGACTTTAAGTCGGCGATCAACCTTTACGATCAGGCGATTAAGCTCGACCCGAAGTTCGCTCTTGCCCGCGCGCGACTCTCCGCAACGACAAGCGGGGTGTACCATTTCTATGAACCAATCGAGGCGTGGAAGCAAAAGGCGTATACGCAAGCGTTGGAATCGCTGCGACTCCAGCCGAACCTCGGCGAAGGCCATCTCGCGCTGGGGCTTTATCACTACTACATGGAAGGCGATTACGACGCAGCGTTGCGCGAACTGCACCTGGCGGCGGAGGCGCTTCCCAATGACGGCGACGTGGGCCTCTATACTGCCGCAGTTCTAAGAAGGCGCGGCGATTTTGCGCAGGCGCTTGCTACTTACCAACACGCGGAACAGATCGATCCGCGCAATTCCGTCATGCTCTATGATTCTGCGCAGACTTACTTCGCCCTGCGCGATTGGCGCACCGCGGCCGAGCGAATGGATCGCGTGCTCGCGCTTTTCCCGGATTCTTTCAACGTAAAAATTCAGCGCGCTTACGTCGAGTTCTACTGGAAAGGCAGCACGGCGCCGATTAAGGCCGCGCTAAAATCTTTGCCACCTAATCTGGATCCCGACGGCGTCGTCACTTTCGCGCGCTGGGACGTCGCCTTGATGGATCGCGATGTGGCTGCCGCCGACCAGGCGTTAGCCGCTTGCCAGCTCGACACGATCAATTCGCAGACCGGAGTCCCACTGCCCAAAAGCTATCTTCAAGCGTGCGTGGATCTGGTGCGTGGCGACGCGGCGAAAGCGCAGACGGAGTTCGAGGCTGCCCTGCCAGCTATCGAAAAAACTGTAGCCAGTAGTCCGCAGGACGGCATCCGACGCGCACAGCTCGGATTGCTTTACGCGTTCCTGGGGCGGAAGGAGGACGCGCTGCGGGAGGGAAAACTCGCGATGGAACTCAAGCCGATCACCCACGATATCGTCGCGGGAGCCGCAGTTGAAGATTTCTATACTCTGATGTGTGCCCGGCTCGGGATGACCGACGAGGCGATCAGCCGAATCGAGCGCCTCCTCACCACGCCCTTTGCCGTCGATTACGCTGACGAAGGCATCACGCTGAACGACCTGCGGCAGCGTTGGGAATGGGATCCGTTGCGGAACGATCCGCGTTTTCAGAAAATCCTCGCCAGTCCTGAGCCGGAGACGATTTACAAATGACGACTGCCGATTGTCGATTGCCAATTGTGAACTGATTTCACCACTAAGGACACAGAGTGATTCAATGATCCCGACTCCGTGACCTCTGCGATCTCTGCGGTTGAAAATTAATCAACGAAAAGAGCGCGCGTTTTCTTGAACACTTCGTCGAATTTTTCGGCGGTCACTTTTCCAACTGAGTGAAGAATGACGTGTTGTTCGACGGTGAAAAGCCGTTGTGGGCGAATGAAGCCCGGCTGAGGAAGTTGGCCGCGTTCGAAATCACTGCTGGTCAGCGGAACGGCGAAAGCGTCGGAATGCGCACGGTTCGTGACTTGGCAGAGAATCAAATCTTCACCTGGAAGATCGGCAATTACCAAAGCAGGCCGCCGTTTTCCGTCGGGAGAATCGGCCCGCGGAAACGAAATGACGACAATTTCGCCTGCTACAGGTTTGACCATGCGGCATCCTCTTCTGGTGAGTTCCACTCGCGCCCGAGAACGGATTCGCTCAGCTCCGCGCCGTTGAAGCGCTCATGAGACAGGGAGGCAGCTTCCGCGTCGGTTCGTTGACTCTCGCTCATAAGTGGTGGCCGCACGTTAAAGCGATTTCGGAAATAGCAAACCTGAATATGCTTCGCAATTGCGTTCACAGTTAATACTTCGATGCGCCATGATACCGCACAAGGTTTCTTGCTTCGCAGCAGCCGTACTTTGCTTCACCTTTGTCGCAGCAATGGACGCACAACAATCTCCGGCAGAGCGAGTGGCTGAAATTCAGGCTGCTTTGCGCGACGCCAAACTGGATGGCTGGCTCTTTTACGATTTCCGGCACAGCGATCCCCTCGCCTATCGGATTTTGAAGCTGAACGAAAAGATGTTGGCGTCACGCCGGTGGTTCTATTACGTCCCGGCGTCGGGCGAGCCGGTCAAAATTGTTCAGTCGATCGAGCAGTTTAAACTCGACTCGCTTCCCGGCAGAAAACTTGTGTTTCGCGGTTGGCAGGAATTGCATGCGCGGCTGCGAGAAGTGCTCACCCCGCTAGCAAAGGAATCGAAGCGTCGCGTTGCGATGCAGTATTCGCCGATGAACGACATCCCCTACATCTCACGCGTGGATGCTGGAACGATCGAGCTCGTCCGCTCGTTTGGAGTGGAACCGGTTACGAGCGCGGAACTGGTGCAACGATTCGAGGCCGTGTTTTCCCCGGAACAGCACGAAATGCATGTGGAAGCCTCCGACAAAATGCATCGCATCATTCAGGAAGCGTTCGCCGAGATTGCGCGCCGGATTCGCGCCGATGAACCAACCACTGAGTGGGACATCGCGCAGTTCATGCTGCATCGCTACAAGGAGGAAGGGATGGAGGAGGAGCCGATGATTGTGGCGGTGAACGCGAACGCTGCCAATCCGCACTACATGCCGACGAAGGAAAAGAACTCGCCAATCAAGCGCGGCGATTTCGTGTTGATTGATGCGGCAACGAAATTGAACAAACCGGATGCAGTCGCGACCGACCAAACCTGGACTGGTTTCGTCGGCGAAAGCGTGCCGGAAGAGTACTCACGCATTTTCAACATTGTGCGGGAAGCCCGCGATTCGGCGGTCGATTTTGTGGGCAAGAATATCCGCGCAGGCAAACCGATTCGCGGCGCCGAAGTGGACGACGTCTCTCGTGGCGTAATTACACGCGCAGGTTTCGGCGAACAATTCACACATCGAACCGGCCATTCGATTGGTGAAGAAACTCACGGCAATGGCGTCAACATCGACGATTTCGAAACGCGCGATTCGCGGCGTATCATTCCAGGAGTTTGTTTTTCCATCGAGCCCGGAATTTATCTCGAAGGAAAGTTCGGCGTTCGATCGGAAATCAACGTTTACGTTTCCGACAAAGACATCGAAGTCACCGGCCAGCCAATCCAAACGGAGATTATTCCGATCCTGAAGACCCGGTGATGGCTAAGGTTTGTGCTGAACCGACACCATCCAGCCGACGCCGAACCGGTCTTCAAGCATTCCGAATTTGGGCGCCCAAAATGTCTTTTCAAGAGGCATTGTGACCTTGCCGCCGTCCGCAAGCGCGTTGAAGACGCTCTCGGCTTGTTTCTCGTCCGGAACGTCAATTGAAAGCGAAAAACCTTCGAAACGCGGTTCGCCGTCGCACCTGCCGTCCGAAGCCATCAGGACTGTTTCGCCGATACGGAAGCTGGCATGCATCACTTTGTTTTCCATTCCAGGCTGCGTCATGCCTGGTTCGGGCGCGTCCTTGAAACGGCTGAGCATCTCCATCTCCGCGCCAACGGCGCTGCGGTAGAATTCCAGCGCCTCGTCGCAGCGACCGTTGAAAAACAGATATGGTTGCACCGACATATTCGAGTTAGTCATACGCGTAGCTTGGGATTTGTTTGGCTGAACGTCAATGTGCCGCTGCTACAGCGTTCTTCGACGTTTGACCCCACCGCTCATCGTCACAGGTAGAGACATCGATGTCACCGGGCCAGCCAATCAAACGGAGATTGCGCACGCGCCTTGCGTGCTGACGCGCTCGGGGCTACAGACTCACGTTTTCGCGTAAAGTTCTGCGCCCTTCTCGAGAAATTCTTTCCTTTTTTCCTGCATTCCGGATTCGATTGCTTCTGCGTCCGTTAGGCCATGCTCTGCTGCGAACTTCCGCACGTCCTCTGTAATCTTCATGGAGCAGAAGTGCGGGCCGCACATGCTGCAGAAGTGTGCGGTCTTGGCGCCTTCGGCGGGAAGGGTCTCGTCGTGGAATTCGCGCGCGGTTTCAGGGTCGAGCGAGAGATTGAACTGATCTTCCCAGCGAAATTCGAAGCGCGATTTGCTGATGGCGTTGTCGCGGTATTGCGCGCCGGGATGGCCTTTGGCCAGATCGGCGGCGTGCGCGGCGATCTTGTAGGCAATCACCCCATCTTTGACGTCCTTCTTGTTAGGCAAACCGAGATGTTCTTTCGGCGTGACATAGCAAAGCATCGCCGTACCGTACCAGCCGATCATTGCCGCGCCGATTGCGCTGGTGATGTGATCGTACCCGGGCGCGATGTCAGTTGTGAGCGGACCGAGCGTGTAGAACGGTGCTTCGTCGCACCACTCGAGTTGTTTCTCCATGTTCTCCTTGATCAGGTGCATGGGGATGTGACCCGGACCTTCGTTCATCACTTGAACATGCTGCGCCCACGCGCGCTTTGTCAGCTCGCCTTGTGTGTAAAGTTCGGCAAACTGCGCTTCATCGTTCGCGTCGGCGATTGAACCGGGCCGGAGACCGTCGCCAATTGAAAAGCTGATGTCATATGCGGCCATGATCTCGCAGATCTCATCCCAACGTGTGTAGAGAAAACTTTCCTGATGATGCGCGAGACACCACTTGGCCATGATCGAGCCGCCGCGCGAAACGATTCCGGTGGCGCGTCGCGCGGTGAGCGGAATGTAACGTAAAAGCACGCCCGCGTGGACCGTAAAATAATCCACACCCTGCTCAGCCTGTTCAATTAACGTGTCACGATAGATTTCCCAAGTCAGTTCCTCCGCGCGACCGCCAACTTTCTCGAGCGCCTGGTAAATCGGGACCGTTCCGATAGGCACGGGACTGTTGCGGATGATCCATTCGCGCGTGGCGTGAATGTTTTTTCCCGTGCTCAGATCCATTACCGTGTCGGCGCCCCATTTCGTCGCCCAACGCATTTTCTCGACTTCTTCCTCGATTGAGGACGCCACGGCGCTGTTGCCGATATTCGCGTTAATCTTTACCAGGAAATTACGGCCGATGATCATCGGCTCAGATTCGGGATGATTGATGTTTGCGGGAATGATGGCGCGGCCGCGCGCGACTTCCGCCCGCACATATTCAGGTGTTATCTCGTCTGGGATGTTTGCACCAAATGAATTTCCGCTGTGTTGATGCGCGAGATCGTTGCGGGCAATGCCGAATGTCGAATGTCGAATGTCGAAGGAATTTCGAATTTCGAATTTCGAATTTGTTTCGGATTTCGGATTTCGGATTTCGGATTTTTGCGATTCGCGGCCGAGATTTTCTCTAATCGCGATGAACTCCATTTCGGGCGTGATGATGCCGCGCCTTGCGTACGCCAGTTGCGTCACCGCGGATCCTGCGCGTCCACGCAACGGCTTTCGCGCGGCGAATTTCGAATTTCGAATCTCGAAACTCGAATCTCCGTCGTGCCCGTTCGCACTCGCGCGATGAACTTCGGATAAATATCCGTCATCGCGCGATGATGCTGCCCGACCGCTAATTTCTTCAATGTCGCCGCGCTCGCGAATCCATTTTGCGCGCAAGGCCGGAAGTCCTTGTGTCACACCGCCGTGAAAATCCGGATCACCCCATGGGCCGCTCGTGTCGTACACACGCACGGGTTCGTTCACTTCAATCTCGCCCGACATCGTCTTTGTCGGCGCGAGCGAGATTTCACGGAACGGAATCCGAATGCCGGGGTGCAGCTTTCCCGCAACATATGTCTTCTTCGAATTTGGAAGCTGACCGTTAGGTTCGCTCATGAAAAAGTTAAATTACGACAGCAGAAAAAAGGAATTTCTTTTCCTGCGTTCCAAGGTTCCTGATTGTTCTTCTCACAACAAAAAGCCATGCGCGGAAAATCGCATGGCTGAAATCGCCAGTCCGGCATCGGACCCTCGCTCCCTTCGGCGGCATTACCCGCATCAGGTTCAAGGGGTCGTCCAATTGGACCTCTCAGCCATCGCGGCTCCCCCGCTGTTTGCTCTTGGTCAGAATAGGACTCGTGTGAGCGAAGTCAATTAATCAGCCATCAGGCGTCACTGTGCCTAAACCGCACGACGAGCTGCCAAATCGCCCGTCCGTCGCCTTGCCGTTTCGGCGATGATCCAGCCACCAAAAAGAACGCTAATGACAAGAATGCCGCTTCCGGCGAGATCGAACCAAGCGGGTCCGCTTCCTTTCGCCAAAACCGAAGCAGTATCAATCGCGAGAAACAGCAGAACAGCAGCCGCATGGCCGAATGGGAATCGTGGCGCGACAACTCCAGCTACAACTCCACCAGCGATACCCGCGAACACCGCGCCAATTGTTCCGAGAATCATTTGGCGCGGATTGGAATCGATCGTCACCTGACCCACCAAGACGTTGAACGTGAGAATTGTTCCGGCGGCAACAACCAAATATCCGCCGACTACTGCGGCGACGCTGCGAAGAGCGAAAAGAAATCGGTACAGCATCGGACATTTTACCTCATTCCGCGCCTCTGGCATACGGGCGATTTGGCCAACCCTGGTTTCGCCGCTCCTGCGGGCGGCATTACCCGCATCAGGTTCAAGGGGTCGTCCAATTGGACCTCTTAGCCATTGCGGCTCCCCCCGCAGTATTGGATTCAAAATAAGGCCGGACCCTCCGAAGGCAACGAGGCGTCAAATTGCAAACCAATGCGCGCTCGACGGCCTACGAAGTCAGAATCATTGGGTTGCCGTGGCCGCTTGCTTGATGTTCGTGTGAAAGATCGCCTGCCATTCGCCCTTCCCCTTCTGTTTCTTCCAGACAGAGGCGGCGTTGTAGATACCGGTTTGGTCCTTCCCATCGTATGCGCCTTCGATCGTCACCTTGTAAGTTGTGACAATTGTGTCCGATGCATCGGACGTGACTTTATAATCGCTGATCGCAAACGATTTCATATCCCACTTCTGCATGTCCGCCAATTCCTTCTCCAGGTCCGACGTCCCTTCAGCATAAACACCCATTACCTTGGCCGAAACGACCTTCTTGAAGTCGTCAGGCTTTTTGTCCTTAAACGCCTGCCAGGCCGCCTTCTCTTTTTCCTGCATCATGTCCTCAGTGGACGCGGCTGTCGACAGAGCAACGGTTCCAAGCAATGCCATCATTGTGTAGTTGATATATTTTTTCATTATGTGCTTTCGGTGATGTTGGGGTGCAGATCATCTGGTACATTCAACCAGACCGTCAAGGGCAATCGGCGCCCTGTCCAAATTTACCAACGCGCGTTAGTTAAAGCTGTAGTGGCAGCCGTGTCGGCTGCGGGGACACGGAAAATGCAGGCGACATGCCTGCCGCTACAAATCTCACGGAACAATGGGAGCAGATTCAAGAGACGCCGTTGGCGCAGGAGTTAACGTCGGCGGCTGCGAGAGAAAGGCGGATCGACCGACTAGCTCAAGTAAGCTTGCATCTGCTTCTTTCACACTTCCTTCCTGAATGACGGGTTCAACCGGGGCCGACTTCGTCTGACGTCGATAATCGGCAACGAGCGTTGGCGGCTGTTTCTTGACCGGCAATGCCCGATAGCTTTCGATCCCTATCCCGATCGCGCCCGCTAGTTTTGCGCGCCAATCTTTGTTCGAGATCAATTTGCTTTCGCCGCGCTCCGTCAAAAACCCGCCTTCGATCAGCACCGCCGGTACTTTCGTCAGGCGCAGCACCGCGAACCGCGCGCGTTTGATACCACGGTCGTACTCGGGGAGGTGACCAAGAACCGAATGATAAATGCACGCGGAGAGCGCCACACTTTGCGCATCCACCGAGCTGCCGGGTTGCATATTGAACGAGCCCGCCGCTACGTTTCTGTCAGAAGTTGACGGCGCGCCGCGCGGTGTGAACGAAAAAATTTCGAACCCCGTGGCGTTCGGATCGTCATTCGTCGCGTTGAAGTGAATGCTGACGAAAATCGAGTTGCGCGCAGAGTTGGCAATTTTCGCTCGCACTTCCAACGGCACAAAATAATCGCCCTCCCGCGTCATGATTACTCGCAATCCTTTCGCCTGCAGAATCGGGCGGAGCTTTCGCGCGACATCCAGGGCAAAATCTTTTTCCGCCCCGTAACGGCTTACCTGCCCTTTGTCGTGGCCGCCGTGCCCGGGGTCCAGAACGACCGTCTGGATCTTGCCCACGTCTGGGACTCGGTGCGGCCGCACAAGCGGCTCAATGGTTTTTGCCACGTCAGTGCGCGACACCAGAAATTTTCCATCCTGTTCAATCACCGGAAAGCACAACCAACTTCGAGCGCCATTGATGATGGCTTCCCTGCTGCCGCTGACGAACTCCAGCGGGTGATCAGCTGTGTCTGTCTGTATTTTCGCTCCGGATGGGACGACTTCTGCGGGCAAGCCGTAAAACTTTGAAATGTTGTCCACGCTCAGATAATCGTGCCCATTTACTTTGATTACCTGCCATTCGGCCGCAGCAATCGCAATTGAGGGAGCGAGGGCCAAGGAAGCGAAGAAAAACGCGAGAACTAACCAACGCTTCAATGGGAGGGGCATGCCTGCGCTATCGTATCAAAAACCGCGTCCATCTCAAGGAGTGACCACTTCCAAGTCTGGAAAGCTTTCCGAGTTGCCCCGCCTCCGCTGAACGCATACAGGAGGCAAGCCAATTGCTCTTTGTGCATTCAAACTCCCGATTGACTTGCGCATTTTTCGCGCTAAACACCGGAAATGTTTTTCCCAATTCGACGCGCCACCCACGGTCCGATCGCATTACTCCTCGCGGTAACTCTGACACCGCTCGCGATGGACGCAGCTCCGCAAAGCAAAAAATTTCCGAAAAGTTGTGTCTGGCGCGTGACCAACGCGAAGGCGCCGTTCTATCTCGTGGGCTCAATTCACGCGCTGAGCAAAAAAGATTATCCACTGCCCAAGCCTTATGACATTGCGCTGAAAGACAGCACCCGTTTCATCTTTGAATTCGATCCGACCGAGCACGCGGAATTCCAAAAGAAGTTTGAGGCCGCGGCCAAGTATCCGCCGGGACAAGACCTTCGTTCGAAGATTAGCCCGGAGTTGCTAGCATGGCTCCGCAAAAACATGTTTACGGTGATACCCGATGCTCGCGACGGAAAGGGTGAGCGATTCGTGAGCTTCGACAGCCAGCTTTGTTACAAGCCCTGGTGGATCGCCCAGCATCTGGCCGCACCTGCATCGTACAGCAAAACATCCACCTCGCATGGCTTGGATAATTATTTTGTGGATCACGCCATGAAATTGGGAAAGGAGATCGGCGGACTAGAGTCGGTTAATGAACATGTAGCGGTAATGGGTGGTTTGTCCGATCGAGACGGCGAGTTCATGCTGCAGGACGCGCTTACTCAGCCCGACAATGGCGACAAAGAGTCCGGCAGGATGTACAAAGCATGGCGGAAGGGCGACACCAATGCGCTGTGGGCGGGCGACTCGACGCTGCGGTCAAAAGCGCCGAGGATTGCGGCGCGTTTCGTCGATGATCGCAACGTGAAATGGATTCCGCGAATCGAGGCGGAACTGAAAACCGGCAAGCCCACCGCAATCGTCGCGGGCGCGCTTCATTTCTCCGGGCCGCGCAGCGTGATCGCGCTATTGCAAAAGCGCGGGTACGTGATCGAGCAGTTGTAACTTCACCCGGCCGCACACACAGCGCCGGGATAACGCCCCTCCCCCCGACGATCGGTTCAACGCAAGCGTGTGTGGAAGGTCTAATCCGCATCAACATTTTGGAACCGCTCATCGTTCTGTTTCTAAATCATTGTTGCGGCGCCCCAGGAACAGACCGAGCAAAACCCTCCGCCGCTCGATGCCAACAACAGGGATTCATCAGTAAAACCGGGCGACGATTTTTTCCTGTTCGCCAATGGCAGCTGGATCAAACAGACAGAGATCCCGCCTGAATATTCCCGATGGGGCGCGTTCAATGAACTGATCGAGCGCAATAACGACGCATTGCACACCATCGCGGAGAAGGCCTCACAAACCCCGGTCGACCCGAAGCTTGCGCCGGAGACCCGGAAAGTCGGTGATTACTACGCCAGCGGGATGGACGAGAAGGCGGTCGAAGCCGCGCGCACAACACCGCTGACGGAGGAGTTCCAGAAAATCGATGCAATGAAAGATCGACAGGATGTGCTGAAGGAGATCGCGCACCTGCACAGCATCGGCATCAATGCATTCTTCAATTTTGGCTCGGGCCAGGACGCCAAGGACAGCAATCACGACATCGCCCAGGCGGTGCAGGGCGGCCTCGGCATGCCGGATCGAGATTACTACACAAAGCAGGACGCCGATATGAAAGAGAAGCGCGAGAAGTACATCGCGCACGTGACGAAGATGCTGAGCTTGTTAGGCCAGCCGCCGGAGAAAGCTGCCGAAGACGCTAAGAAGATCATGGCGCTGGAAACGAAATTGGCCGAAGCATCGCGCACTCGGGTGGAGCTTCGCGACCCAGTCAAAAATTACAACAAGATGGCTGTGCGACAGCTGCAGGACCTGACGCCCGATTGGAAGTGGAGCGATTATTTTAACTCAATCAACCTGCTCGAGCCAAGCGACGTCAACGTGCATCAGCCGGAGTTTTTCAAAGCGGTGAACAATCTGTTCAAATCGGCATCGCTGGATGATTGGAAAGCATACCTCCGCTGGAACCTGATCAACGCGACCGCGCCATATCTTTCCAAGAATTTCGTCGACGAAGATTTCGATTTTAACCAGCGCGTCCTGCGCGGTACCCAGCAGAACAAGCCGCGCTGGAAACGTGTGGTCACTTCAGAGGACGCAGACATTGGCGATGCGCTTGGCAAGCTGTACGTCGGCTTTTATTTCCCACCCGAGGCGAAAGAGCGCGCACTCGAACTCGTAAACAATTTGAAGGAAGCGCTCGCCGACCGAATCAAAACGCTCGATTGGATGGATGAGCCGACAAAAAAGGAAGCGCTCAAGAAACTCGTCGCGATGAACGTCAAGATCGGTTATCCCGATAAGTGGCTTGATTATTCATTGTTGGAGATCGACCGCGGCCCGTTCGTCATGAACACGCTGCGTTCCGAAAAATTTGCGGCCGATCGGGACCTGCAAAAGATCGGCAAGCCAGTCGATCGCACCGACTGGGGAATGACGCCACCGACTGTGAACGCGTATTATCAGCCGACCATGAATGAAATCGTGTTCCCCGCAGGGATTTTACAGCCGCCGTTCTTCTACGCGAATGCGGACGATGCGGTGAACTATGGAGCAATCGGTGCAGTCATCGGTCATGAAATGACACACGGCTTCGATGATCAGGGGAGGCAGTTCGATGCCGTTGGCAATCTGCGCGATTGGTGGTCTAAGAAATCGGCGGATGAATATAACAAGCGCCGGAAAGCAGTCGTCGATCAATATTCCGCGTACGCGCCGCTGCCGGGCGAGCATGTGAATGGCGAGCTCACACAAGGCGAAAACATCGCGGATATCGGAGGAGTGAAGCTTGCTTATGCCGCATTGCAGAAGGCGCTCGACAAACATCCGGAGGAACGCAACAAGAAAATCGACGACCTGACACCAGAACAGCGCTTTTTCCTGTCCTTCGCCGCGATCTGGCGCTCAAAAATTCGCGACGAAGACCAAAAGCTGCGGCTCACCACCGATCCGCATTCGCCAGCACAGTTTCGCGTGAACGGCCCGCTCGCGAACATGCCGGAATTTCAAAAGGCATTCAATATTCCTGACGGTTCCGCAATGGTTCGCCCGGCGGACAAACGCGTGAACATTTGGTGAACTCTCGTTAAGACCGTGCTTCAGCGCGGTGTTACTGAAAATCCGCGTTGTGACTTACGATAACGCGCGCAGAGCTCATTCGCCGCATCCCGCCAATGTGGGAACTGAAATTGGAACCCATGTTGAAGCAGCCGAGCAGGCACGACGCGCCGACTCTTCAGAATCAATTCGGTTTCGGTCCGCATAACCACTGCACCGATCTCCAGCATCCATTTCGAAGCGGGTAAACAAATTTTCGTTCCCCACGCTCGCCGCAATTCGCGCATGAACTCCGAATTCGGCAACGGATTCGGCGAGCAAACGTTCACGATTCCGGAGATTTCGTTCTCGATCAAAAACCTGACGGCTCGAACGAAATCGTACTCGTGAATCCAGGAAACGAATTGTCGGCCATCTCCCGCGGTGCCGCCGAGACCGCATCGGACGAGGCCGAGCAGACGCGTAAGAATTCCGCCATGATCGGGACTCATCGTCATCGCCGAGCGGAGGATCACGATACGTGTATTCGGCATTGCTCCGGCATCATTGATGGCTGATTCCCATGCTTTAGCGACATCAATGCTGAAACGCCATGTCTCAGGCGCATTCGGCTCGTTTCCGCCGATCACTCCACTCGCCTCGTCGTTCGGTGCATCGAATCGATGTGCATAGATCGTTGCCGTCGCTGCCTGCAACCAAACACGCGGTGGCCGTTTCGCATTTTGCAGCGCGCGATGAATGGCACGAACTGAATCGACCCGAGATTCCATGATCTCGCGACGATTCAGTTTTCCGTAACGGCAATTCACGCTTTTGCCGGCGAGATTTATGACGACGTCTGCGCCTTCGAGTTCCTGGGTCCAGCCACAAAGAGTCCTGCCATCCCATTGGACGGAGCGACATACTGATCGCGGAGTTGGGTTTCGACTCAGCAAAACGACTTCATCGTTCGTGCCGGAAAAGGCTCGACAAAGAACGGCGCCGATCTGACCCGTGCCACCAGGGATGACAATTTTCATCCGGAGCAACCGGTGCTTTGCCAACTCGCTTTGTGCAAAGTGTAATGAGCAGTCAGCTTCTGCGCCGCGGTCTCCGGGTTTTGCCGAAACAAAATATCTGACAGGAAGAAGCGATTCCGTGAGAGCAATTCGCAGACAGTTCGCGCGAGCGGCAATAAGATTGGATGTGCTAATCGTTGCGCGTGTTCTCGATAATTCTCAAGCGCCCAGAGACACATGATCCACGCATGCGCACCGCGGTAGACGGCGCCCTCATCAGAAATCACCAGCAGTTGCTCGTCCGGCTTCAGGGCACCAATGCCGGGGAAGCGACGTTGCGCTTCATCTGATTGAAATGCCATGAAGACAAGCGGCACAAATGCCCGTTGTTGCATCAGCCAATTGCGACAGCGCACACAAAGTTCGCAGTCAGCATCGAATAAAACGTAAAGACACTTCATTGAGTCGCGACGCTGATACCGGCCTGCGGTGGAATGGGCGGAGGCACAGCTTGCAGAAGTGCGCGCCGGCGCATTTTGGAAAACACGAAGATGTTGAAGAAATGCATGGCGCCAAGCACGAGCATGACCACGCCGATCTTGCGACTGACCGTTTCGAGCACTTCGCGAACATCTGTGGGAGCGATGCGCTCCTTCAACGCCAGCGCGACGTAGCCGATATTGATAAGGTAGAAGCCAACGACAAGGAGGTGATTTACCGAATCGGCCAATCGTTCGTTGCCGCGAAACGAATCAATAAGAAAAACGCGCCCGTTTTTATGAAGCGTTTGCGCTACCCAGATGGTGAGCGGAATGCTCAGTGCGATGTAAACAATGTAAGTCCAAACTATTGGAGTCATGGGAGTTTCCTTTCGTTGGTTTTTGTTTTCAATGGGGACGTTATTTTGGTTTCAGAAACTTCAGGGCCCACGCGACCATCTTGCTTTGCTCTGACTGGGTAATCTTGGTGATAACGCCGTCCGTGAGCTCAACAAAATCGCTGAGCTGTTTGAGCTGTTTGTTGAAAGCGGCTGCTTCAGAGCCGCGCAAACTCTTTGTTCGACTGAGACATTCTTTCAAAACAGCCTGTGCCGGTCGCATCTCTCGCCGCCGGCGCTCGCGAATAATGATGCAAAACATTTTCCAAACATCTTTTTCCGCCTCGAAAAATTCCTTCCGTTCGCCCTTGCGAACGACACTGCGGACGAGTCCCCAACTGACCAGATCGCGCAGATTGCTGTGGGCGTTTCCACGGCTGATCTTGAGCTCTTGCATGATGTCGTCGGTGCTAAGCGCTGCTGGCGCGGTAATGAGAAGCGCATGGATCTGGGCCATGGTGCGATTCACTCCCCAGGCGCTCCCGATAACGCCCCATTGACTGACAAACTGGTCCCTCGCTTCACTCAGCGCTGTTCCGCAGTTGTTTTCATTGTTCATGTATTTTCAGTAAATCCTGAAAATACAATGAGTCAAGTAAGGAAATTTGGCGTTGGATCCTTTTTAACGCGACCTCGAGTCGACCGCCTGAAAAGACATGCAGAAGTTCGGCGAAATCCGTTTAACGTTCCCAGACGCCTCACCACACCTTTCGGCGGGCGCCATTGGAAGCATCTGGTTGGCCGAGACAAGTCGGCAGTCTTCGATAATCGGGCGCAACAGGCGGAGGGAAGTTAAAGCTTGTCTCGCGATCGACGCTGTGGATTCTGTACGAGCGTGAATCTTCTCAGGGTCGCTTCGCTTGCAGCGACTTTAGGTCTATCGATTACGGCACACGCAGGTGAGATCATCAAGGATCGTTCTCCGGACGGTCGATTCGCGCTGCAATTGAGCGCCGACCAAGACGCGTTCGTGCTCGCATTGATCGATGTCGGCACCCATAAAGAATTGGTCAGCCTAAATTCGTTCGGAAGCCCGTATGCGAATCACTCGTCTTTGCTTTGGTCACCTGACTCGAAGCGAGTCGCCTATACCGAAGATTCCCGGCGCGGCGGCTACACCACCGTCTACCAACGAAAGGGTGACGGCTTTGAGAAGGTCAAATTGCCCGAACTACCCGACTGCGAAGCCAAACACGTTCAGAAAGTCTATGAAGCAAGCCTTTCCGCAGAACGCTGGCTAAATGCGAGCACGTTGGTGCTGCTGCAACGGAGCGGTTGGACAACCGAAGATGGCGGAGATGGCGAGTGTGAAAAAAGCGTGACGATAATGTTTGACGCCAAAGGCAAAGCTTCGATTCAAAAAGTTAGATCGACATCTACTCGCGAACTGGCTGACCGCGCCAAGGCCGAACAATTTTTCGAGAGCGGCGCTACCAAATCCTCAAACGGCGACAAAGCGGACGCGATTGCTGATTACACACGCGCGATCACCCTCGACCCTAAAAATGTGAACGCTTACAATAACCGAGGCACGGAGAAGCAAAACGCGGGCGACATTGCCGGCGCGCTCGCTGATTTCAGTCGCGCAATCGAAATAAATCCGCGCGAGCCGGATCCCTATTACAACCGGGGCACGATTTATTTTCTCAAACACGATTGGAAGAAGGCTCTCTCCGATCTGCGACGGCACGACGAACTAAACCAAGAAGATGAAGATGCGCCGCCGCTGATCTGGGCCGCACAAGCCAGACTAGGTGAGAAAGAAGCAGCAGACCGCGGACTCTCCAGTTTCGTCGCGGATCATCCGGAGCAGGCCGGCTCCTTCTACACAGAGATCGACAACTTTCTGCTCGGTAAGATGAGCGAAAAAGATTTGCTGGCCGCGGCCGATTCCCTCGAAGAAAAGAAGGGCCCCGAACCACAGTGCGAAGCCTGGTACTACGCCGGCCTCAAACGCTTGTTAGACGGCGACAAATCCGGCGCTGCTGAAGCTTTTCGGAAGGCAGTCGCCACCGGCGAAAAGACCACCAACGAGTACGATTTCGCTCAAGCGGAGTTGAAAGAGCTCGGTAACCCATGAATAGAAAACTACGTCCGGCACTTGCGATCGTTGTTGCGACGGCGTTGCTGTCAGTTGCCGTCGGCACACGGCTAACTGCCACGGCAGAGTACGATTACAAGCCTGGCGAATATCTTGTGGCCAAAGACGGCTTATCGCCGAACAAGCAATTCGCCATTGTATGCGGTGACGACAAGTTCGGTGTGTATTTGATGGACGCGAAAACGAAGGAACTGCTTGGCGAACTCGAGGGAGTCGCGCAGGGACTCGATACGGCGCCCGAGGCTTATCGCGTGCACTGGTCTCCCGATTCAAAACACGTCGGGATTTGTTCGCGTTGGGAACGCCATTATGCGGATAACGTGATTTACCGAATTGAAAATCCCCAAGCGTACGTCGTGGAAAGTCCGGAACTCAGATGTCATGCGGTGCAGGATTTTTGCCGTCTGGAAGACAAATTGGCCGAAGAGGAGAAGGCGGAAAAAAACGGGGTCGAAACGGACGCAATTTGGAAAATGCATCAGAACGCCGGGGGCTCGGAAATCAAAAAATGGCTTTCGCCGGCACGGTTCATTGTATTCGAGGAATCCGAGTTCAAAGTAAAAGAACACGATCCGTCCGCGTCGCTCGGAAAGTATGCCAAGGTTGAGAAGGAAAAGAGTTACGATGGTTCAGATGTAGATATCTATCGCGTTTCGTTCAAAGCGGAGGGCGAATGCGAGCTTCTGCCCAGCGACAAATCGCGCGTCATCAGCACGCACCCTGTGAAAAATAAGAAATGAACGGAGAGCGGCCCTACTCTTTCGCCACTTTGCCGCCCCAACTTAGAATCTTCGCTTTCGTGCCGGCGGCTTCGGCTTCCTTGATGTTCCCGGCGCGATTGTAGAACAGCGAAAGACTTGTCCAGCCGATCTGGTCGTTAGGCCGTAATTCTACTGCGCGTTTTCCGGCTTCAATCGCTTCCTCGAATCGACCGAGCTTCATCAGCCCCATCCCGAGCGCGTGCCAGCCATCGAAAAAATCGGGATCAAGCGCCACGCATCGCCGGTACTTCTCGACCGCACTGGCCAAATCCCCAATGGCAACATCACCGCTGGCGTCGTCAAAAATCTCGTCGGGCGTTGCCATTTATTTGTACTCGCACCACGAACGCAACGTCACAAAGAAATAGAGACAACAAATTTAGAAGCCACTACTACTTCGTGTCCTTTGTGTGAGCCCTATCCTTTCTTGAATTCCAAGCCTGCCGCTTGCTGCCGGTCGCGCAACCATTCCACAACAACAATGCGCTCCTTGTTCTCAAGAATTCTCTTTTCAAAGGCTGCCTTTTTCTCCCCGGCACTGGCGTCCCCGAGAGGCTCTCGCTTTTCCAAAATCGCAATAAGTCCATCCGTACCAGATGGCACAAAGTCGGTCGCGTCGCCGGGATTCAGTAATGCCACCGCGTCTTTAATCGTGAGAAGCTCAGGTGACTGTTTTTTTTGCTCGTCGCCTTCGGATTTTTCCGATTCTTCCTCGATCAATGAAAACGCCGCCAGCTTCTCAGGTTTTATGCCGGCTTTTTCGATGACGGCTTCAAGCGGTTGACCGGATTTTTTGGCTTCCCGGAGTTGTTGCACGAGCTCCGCGCCTTTGGTCGACATTAACTCGCGCGCCCGTGTCTTCTTCAGCGTCTCCACGATTTTCGGTTTCGCTTCTTCGGCTGTGAGCGGCCGCGCATCGGTCTTGCTGGTCAGGTGCAAAATGTAAAATCCATCCGCCACCTGAACAGCATCGCTATGCGGCTCCTGTACCGACAGCTTGAAAGCCGCGGCGCCCAGCTGCTGATCCCCTTTCAGCTGGGGATCGGGCTCCGCAGCAGTGAATTCGCCGGTCTCGCGCGCTGGCAGTTGAAACTTCACTGCTGCCTGCTTGAAATCGGCACCCTTTTCCAGCAGCGCCTGCGTGAAGTCGGTCGCGCGATCAGCCAGTTTCTGTAACGCCTCGATCCGTTCTCTGCCCGCCAACTTCTTCTCCTCCTCATTCAACGTCAGTTGAACAAACTCGACCTTGCGTTTCTCGTCGGTTTTCAGCTCCGCCTTGTGCGCATCGTAATACTTCTGCACGTCTTCGTCGTTGATCTTGATGGCCTTGTCGAAATCGGCGGATCGCAACCGAATCACGCTGACATAAAGTTTGTCGTAGCCGCGCTGAAAATTTTCATCCAACTCGCTCTTGGGAAGCCAAACGCCCGCAGCCAGAAGCTTTTGGACTTCGCTCAGGCAAATCTGATCGCGCACGAGTTGCTCGATGTGCTCCTCAGCCAGACCGAGCGGCGCCAGCCCGTTCTGCATAAGATCATTGAACTTATTAATGTCGAAGCCCGAATCGCCTTGGAAAGCCGGCAGCTTTCGCACGACCTCAGCAACTTCCGAAGCACTGGGGCGTAGTCCCAGCCGTCCCGCTTCGTGCCGCAGGACAAGCAGATTAACGATGAATTGGACTGCCGCTTGATTCTGGTCTAATCCGGCCCCTGCCGTCATCGTTCCCACAAAATCAGACATGCCAAGGGTCTGCGCCAGATTGAGGAGCCGTGCAAACTGTTGCGCTTCCAACATCGAAACATTCCGATCATAGATGCGCGCAAATTGGTCCCTGCCTATCGCCCCGTAATCCGGGCGTTGCACGAAATAGAAAATGAAGGGAATCGCCAGGATCGCGATCACGATCATGAGCCAGTCCCGGTGCCTGCGCAGTAACTTCATCATAACGGACGAAAATTAGCGGTGGCACAGCTCACTCGCAAATCTGTAGCCGCCGCCCTGCGGGCGGCGTCGTCGGAGACATGCTGCGCTTCGCACAGTGAAGCGGCTACAAGTTGCTTGCCGTTTCCTGAATGATTTCCCACCCCTGGCGCAAATGTTCTTCTGTGGTGAGCAGGTTGCCTAGGCCGATCCTCATTACTGTTCGGCCGCACAATTTTGTTTGCGTGAGATACGCACGCCCGGACGCGTTGATTCGCTCTACGATGTCGCTGTTCAATTGGTCGATGTTGTCAGTTGTAGCCGGGGTCGGTGACCCCGGCCCGGCATCAACGATGCCGGCTACAGCTCCAATAAACCGAAAACAGACCACGCCCATGCCGGGTTGCGCGGATAACTCGAAGCGATCGTCCTTTTTGATCCAGTCGGCGAGCAAGTTCGCCAGACGAATTTGTTCGCGCAGACGGGCAACAACGCCGGCCCGGCCTAACGAGCGCCAGATCACCCAAGCTTTGAGCGCGCGGAACCTGCGCCCAAGTTGGATGCCGTAGTCCATATAGTTTTTCTCCGCGTCGACCGTGTCACCACGCAAATATTCTGGCACAAGGCTGAACACGCGCCGCAATCGTTCGAGGTCGCGCACATAAAGCACGCTGAAATCGAGAGGCACAAAGACTGTTTTGTGCGGATTGATTACTATCGAATCTGCCAGCTCCCAGCCTTTTCTCATCCATTCGTACTCCGGCACCATCGCGAACCCACCACCATAAGCGGCGTCGATGTGCAGCCAGATTTTTGCTTCGCGGCAAAGGCTGCCGATCTCGCGAACGGGATCGACGCTTGCAGTCGATGTCGTCCCCACCGTGGCGACGACCGCCATCGGCTGAAGACCATTCCGCCGATCTTCTGCGATAGTTTGGCCTAACGAGTTTACGTCGATCCGGAATTGATCGTCGCTTGGAATGCGGATCACGTTTTCCTCACCCACGCCAAGGGCAATGGCCGCTTTTTCAGCCGAGCTGTGGGCCTGATCGGAGGTGTAAATGCGAAGCTGCGATAGATTGCGATCGATGAGTCCAAGTTTTCTCGTCTCTGGCGCAGCTTCTTCGCGCGCGACCGCAAGCGCGTGCATGATCCCAACCGACGCTGTGTCATAAATCACGCCATCAAATTCGTCAGACAAACCGACCCATTGCCGTAGCCAGTCAATCATGACCGTTTCAAGCTCCGTGGCAGCGGGACACGTGCGCCACGTCATCGCGTTCACGTTTAGCGGCGCGGTTAGAATTTCGCCCAGAATTCCCGGCGCGGTGCTAGTCCAGCCGAAGTAACCGAGAAACATCGGGTGACTCCAGTGCACCATGCCAGGAACGATGATGTCATCAACGTCGCTGAGAATTCTCTCGAACGGCTCGCCTTCCTCTGGTGCGCGCTTGGGGAGCTGCTCGCGAATAGCGCCGGGCTTGTCGTTAGGCGCAACGCGCAATTTTTCGATGTGTTCGCGAAAATCCGCAATCCAGTCCGCGAGTTCATGCAATTGTTTACGGAATTCGTCCGACGGCGTGTCACCGAGCGATTGTGAATCTTTCATCGTCTTTGTAGCCGCCGTCCTGTGAGCGGCGCCGAGCTAGACATGATTAACATATCAGCGCCACGCTTCCCACAGAGAAGCGGCTACAGCTAAAACGCAAAACCGAAACTGAAGTGGAACGCGCCGAAATCTTCGAACTTGTGTGGGTCAGGATTCACACCGTAGTCGAGACGAATCGGGCCGACCGGGAGCTTGTAACGCAGACCACCACCAATCGCGTACCGCATATCGTTCAGCCCAATGTCCTCGGAGGTCGGCAACAGATTGCCAGCATCAGTAAACACGGCGCCCTGCAGTTCGCCGAAAATCGGGAATGTGTATTCAACATTGAATACGGTAAAAAATTCCCCGCCGACCGGATGACCGTGACTATCGTGCGGGCCGAGGTCGCGCTCGCCGAAACTGCGTACCGTCGTGGCTCCGCCGTTAAAAAAACGCTCGTCGATCGGAATTTCGGTCGCTTCGCTGAAGCCGCTGGTTGTAAGCGAATGGATAATGCCGGCACGCGCACCAAACGCGATCGAAGACTGGCGAAACCATCGCTGGAAACCACTGCGGATGGGCTGATCGTCAACCACGCCCGGTGTGAGTGGCTTTGGTCCAAACGGAAGATAGTAGCCGACGCGCATCGTGCTGCGGATAAATTCGATGTCACTACCAAGGCCGCCGGGCGCCACGTCGATGGTGTTGCCGATAAGAAAGCCACGTGGGTTGACGTACGGGCTCTCACGGAAATCGAGTGTGTTCGTGAATCCAATGGAGTTGACTTGATACTCGCGCTGTCCCAGGAGGAAATCCGGCCTGATTTTCGAATCCGTGATCTCCACATGACGAATGGCGAGGACGAGCGAGGCCTCGTCATATTTTGTAATTTTGCGGCTCAGCTCCAATCGTCCGCCCAACTCAAATTTTGTGTAGCCATCGTAATCGAAAGTGAGGGCGTACACTTTCGCCGTAAAAACAAAATCTGTCTCGAAGAAGAACGGATCCTCATACAAAATTTCGCCTCGATAGCTGCGTTGCGAGACCTCGATCGTTGCGGTGAGCGGGCGACCGTAGCCGAACAGGTTGCGATCGCCGACTTGCACGCCGGCGAGTGCCCCTTCGTAAGTATCGAATCCCACCCAAAAACCAAATTCCTTGCTTTTGGCCTCCTCTGCCGAGATGTCGAGCCGCAACAAATGTCCGCCGACTGGGACCGGCTTGATCTGAAGCAAGTTGAACTGGCCAGTCTGCATGAGCGTCCGAAATCGCTCGTCCAGAACGTCAGGGCTGTACGTTTTGCCCGCTAATCTGGTGAAACGTTTCGTCACAAAACTGGGATGCAGCCGACGCAGCCCGTTAACTGTCACACCATCGAAGTGATAAACGGGTCCCGGTGAAACAACAATGTGCACCGGAATGCGACCATTCACTGCTACGTCCGGTGTGCCGTTGGCCACTACTTTGACATCGTAATAGCCGCGCGCCTTGAAATATGCTTCGAGACGACGCGGAATGTCCTCGACCCGCAGGTCAGTGTAAGGGCGTTGGAGGAGATCTGAAATCTGGCCGCGAAGCGCCTCCGAACCGTAAACCGTCTGACCGCTGAACGTGATGTTTCCAAAAAAATACTGTCGGCCTTCGTGAATCGGCACGATGACAGCGACCTCACTGCTTCCAGCCTGAAATTTCTCACGTGGAGGATCGACAACCGCGTTCAGGAAACCTTCGGCAACATAGAAGCGCTGCACCAGATGCGTGCCCTCCTCCAGATCTGCAGCCACAAAAGGCAGTCTCTTTTCCAAACGTGAATATCGCTCGCGTGTCGGACCCATCATGTATTCGAAGAGTTTCTCCGCCGGCTCATGCGCGTTTCCATCGAAGATCACCTGGCTCAGCAGGAAACGTGGACCTTCGTTGATGTCCAGATGCAAGCGGTCTCCCGATTCAATCACGTAGTGCACGTCCACTTTCGCGTAGCCATGCTTTCGATAAAACACTTCAAGGAAAAACGCGAGATCGTCCGCGCGTGCAGGGCTCAATCCAAAATCTTCGATCGTAGTGATCTCTTCTTTGAGAGCAACGCGCAGTTCCTTGTCCTTGAACGCCTGCTGGCCCCGAAATTCGATGATGCTGGTCCGCTTGGCGCGTTTTTCCTGCTCCTTCACGACCGCCCGCCGCGCCTTCTGTTGGTCTTCCGGTCGCACAACATCAACGGCGCTCTGCGCTGCGACTTCAAAAGCGAAAACCACCGTCCCGAGCGAAAAGAGGATTCCGTATCGCATGTCAGCGAAAACGAATCAGATATTTCAGTTTCCCTCTGAAATCGCCGCGAACTCCGACGTCACCAGTGAGCACAAGCTGGTCGGTCATCTTGAACCGCACGGTTGCTTGCTGTTGACCAGTACGAGGATCGACCGTTCCCAAATCCAGATCCAGTCGATTGAAAACCGTGTTGCTATCAGTTGGTTCGCCTTTCTTAACGATTTTTCGGTAGAGCTGTTGCACCAACAGCATGGCCGCCCGTCCGGCGAGAATGTTTCCAGTCGAGAGTTCCCGTCGCGTCGTCCCGGTAGCGATCAACGAGATGATTTCTTCCTGCGGCAGAGGCGGTTCACTGGTGAAAATCGCCTGTGGCGCAAGCAGAGTTCCATAGACATAAACGCGAACGGTGTAATCGCGGATCACCGATGTGCCTTGCAGATCGATTGTCGGATTCGTCGAATCGTTCGGAGCGAACGTAAGCGAGCCGCGCGAAACGTCGAGCCGGCTGAAAGGCAATGTCGCTTCGACACCTTCCATGTGCACCACACCTTGCAGACCCGGCTTAAGCCCTGTCCCAGTCAATTTCAGATCCGTCGTCGCTCCGCCGGTAGCCAGATTCCCACGAATCAGCACCGGATCTTTGGTTTTGATGGTGACATCAAATTTCCAGTCGCGGAACGGCGGGCCGGGTAAAGAAAAAAATTCAGGACGTTCCGTAGGCGGCTGCGGCGCCGGCCTGCCCGGCAGGCCAATGGGGATGAGATCAATGTTCTTCAGAAACCGGCTGTTTGTCAGTGCGACATTGCCGCTGACTGTCGCTGCCGCAAATGGTCCCGTTATCCTGACATCACCATCGGCGCGCGCGGTGAGCGTATCGTTTCGCGCAACCAGCACGCTTTGAGCTCTCACTTGCAAATCGAAAGTGGGTTCGGTCAGTTTAACGAACGTAACTCGCCCACTCATAGTGAACGGCCCACCAGCCAAATCGCCTCCGAAGCGATCGAGAGTGAGCGCATTGTCCCGAAAAGTGACACGTGCATTAAAACTATTCAGCGCGGGAAGAGTCGCATTCGTGAAACGGGCGGCGTTCACCGTCATATCCCCTGCTCCACTCAAAACCGGATGACCAAGCGTTCCGCTCACATCAACGTCCAGGCCCAGATCGCCATCCAATTGCCGAAGCTCAGGGACAAATTGCCGAACGAAATTTACCGAGGTGCGCGGGATGCGAGCTTTTGCAGTGATCGGCGTATCGTCGGCAAATCCTCGAGCCTGGACAATTTTCGGGACATCGAACGGCATGCTGGCGCTGATTTCCAAAGGCTGAATCCGCGGTTGTTGCAGCTTGCCTGAAGCGGTCAGCCGATTCTGCGCGGTCTGCGCGCTCAGCTCAAACGTCGCCGGTTCCATTTTCTGCCACTGTTCGTTTCGCAAATCCCGCACCTGGACGTCGAGCCGCGTTTTCAAATCTGCAATTGTTCCCTCACCGTCGAGCCTCGCATTCACGACTCCCGAGAATGTCGATTTGATTCCGAGATCTTGCGCCAGCCTCTTTAGGTCAAGATTCTCAGACTGCACTATCGCCGACACTTTGCCCGAAGACGGAATCACTGCGGATTTTGTCCCGAGATTTCGCCACACAAACGGAATTGAGACATAGCCGTACGCATAATTCGCGCGTTGTTGCGCTTGGGCGCGTTCACCCAGCGCGCGGCTGCGCCTGGGCCGTTGCGGTTGCGGGGCGACAATCTGGTTCAGCTGGATCTTGTCTATCTCCAGCGTGTCATCCTTCGTCCGAGCGATCGCATTGAAATCCATGTTGGTCGTCGCGAAAAAAATAATCGGCACATCAAGACCCTCCGGCGAGTACGACGCGTCGATGTTCGCCTGTAGCCCTTGCAAATTTCCGTAGCGTGCTTTTTCAAGAACAAGCTTGAGGTTGCCGGTGTTTTTAAACGCCTGCGCATTGCCGCTCCCCTCCCAATCCAATTTGAAAGAGCCGGCCAGTTGGCTCTGGTTGCCGGACGCGCGCAAAAGCGGCTCCAACACCGCCAAGTTTGATACGCTCGCGGACGCCTTGCCGGTGTAGTGCTGAGGCGGCCGCAAGTTGAATGTTCCAGAGGCATTGACGTAATCAGTGTTGTTCAGAGTCGCGCTGCACTCATCGAGATGGACCACATTGTTTACGATCGACGACTGGGCGCTCAGCCGTTGCACAACCAAGTCTCGCATTTTCAAATTCGATCCTGAAACTGATACCTGTCCGCCGACGATTCCTTGTTTGCGCTCGATGTGACCCGTCATTTGCAACGGGCCACTGATTTTGTTCGGAGAATTGGCCACCCAAAAATCGCCGGTCTCGGGACCGTTCAACGCAATGTCCAATTGCACTGGTTGGGAAGACGCATTGCCAATGTTCTCCGGGAGTTGGTAACGGCCGCGAACGCTTAGCTCATTTTGATTGCGCCGCAAAGTAATCCCATCAAATCCGAGTATGTCATCGCTTCCGTTCATCGATCCGTTCACTGAATCGACGATGTAATCGCGATAACGTATGCCGGTCAGGGTGAACTCCATTGCCGTGCGAAGATCCGCAAACCAGGGTCTCTTGGTATCGGCGCTCGCTACCTCTTTGGACGCGCGCAAAGTGGCGTTCACGTTGTCAATGATCCCATCTGAAAACCCGACCGTGTCCCCTGTGACGCCAAGTGTTACCTGCACATTTGCATCAACGATGTCGATTTTGCCATTGAACTGAACTGAGCCGGTCAAGCCAACAGGGACTCCCGCTGTCAGTTTCTCCAGATCAGGCGCCTTGCCGGCGATTTGTAGACTCGTTGGTGTACGGCCAAAATCTTCGACTGTTACGGGCAAATCGATTGTCCCGTTCAGATGAAATTCATTCTGGTTCTGAACAATATCGGCTGACTGTAACGTCGCTCTCCCCTGCCCGGCGGAAACTTCAACAGCGCCCTTGTCGAAATTCACCGCCGGCACATGCGCATCGTTGACCCGCAATGACATCGTGCCGCTCCACGTACGCGGCGAATCGACCACGCCTGTGCCAACTAGGGCGAGCCGCTCAATTTCGCCGGAAAAATAATTCTCCGGAAGCAAAAGGAACTTGTTCAGCGATTCGGCCGCAATTTTCTCTGCAGACACGTTAACGATCGCGTTGAGAGAAGCCCCGGCTTCATTCAATGCAGCCGAGACAGAAAACTGGCCACCGCCAATGACGCCATCGAGCTTAACCGCCAGGGCTTTGGAATCGATGCGCGAACCGTCGATGTTCAGAAGCCGGATCTGTTCCTGATCGCTGAGAGCCAGATCGCGCAGAATGAAGTTCTTGTTCGTGTAGGAAGTCTGGCCGGAAATGCTGGACCAATTGTCGGCCGGCGGTAGTTGCAGTCTTCCGATTCGCAGCTCGCCCGGAGCACGCGGATTTAAATCAAGGTCAGCATGTTCAACAACAAAATCGTTCGGGCTCTCTCTAATAATGAGCGTCGCATCTGCCAGTCGAATCCGCTCGGGAAATGCGTCAGGCAGTGTTGGTTTTTCCTTCGGGCGCGGTTTGGGCGGCGGCGCCCTTGCCGGATCGAGCACCACCTGCGCGCCGCGCAGCTCAACGTTCTGCAAAAGATGCGAAACCCCATGGCGCGCGAATCCGAGCAAGCTGTAGTCGACACACAACGAATCGATGTCGACGGACTCGATCGCAGATGGCCCCTTCGGCACCGCGTGCAGATTTCGAATTCTTAAATAGCTGAACGGATTGCCTTCGAGACGGAAATCCATCTTTAGCTTCTCTTTTGTGGCGTAGCGAATCGCGAAGTGCCGGATAGTTCCCAACAAAATTGGCCGATGAAAAATGAGCAGAAGGCCCACGCACACCGCGAAACCAATCATCACCCGCCGCCAGATGTGCCGGCGACGCCGGCCCTTTGACTGAACGTCATCGGTCACGGAGCGATTCTATTGCCCCTCCGCCCTAGAGGAAAGGGCAAATGGGGCGTAGCCGCTGCGTGGCTTGGATACTCCGGCGTTGCGTATTAGGAGCTCTCGCGTGACGCTTCCGCCGATATTTGTAGGGCGTCTGTGTCAGACGCCAACCGTAAAGGCGGCGTTTCACAGAAACGCCCTACAATTGGAAGCGATGAATCCTGACAAGCTTTTTGATTATCTCGAAGGTCGATTATCGCCGAAAGAACGTGCCGCCTTGGAGGAGCAATTGATGTCGGACAAGCAATTGCAACGCGAATTCGCTGTGGCGCGGCAGATTCATGCCGGAATGCGCGGCGATTCTCGGGAGGTTGTATTACCAGCTCAACCCGACGTTCCAGAGCAGGGCCGCAAAATGGCGATCCGCATAGGCGTCGCATTCATGGTTCTCATGTTCGTAAACGTCGGCATCGGTCTCTGGTTCATCTTCAGACACGAAAGCAAAAATCCGAACCGCCCGCTGCTTGAGGCTCAGATGCGAGAGCAGATCGCGAAATCGATCGAGCGCGCAGCGGCGCTCACGCCGGGACCAAATGCTTTGGGCGTAACCGGAATCACAATCTCAGCCGAAACAGGGAAACATGATTCCATCGCTGATCGAGTGGTTGCAATTGTTTCCGAGCTTGGAGGATCCGCTACGAAAGGTGTTCCGGACGCGGGCCGCCTTAGCATTCTTGTCGATCTCCCGGCAAATCGGGAATCTGAATTTCGCTCGGCGGTCGCATCCATTCAGGGAGGCGGATCGCCGGAGTCATCGGCTCTAACTAGATCGCCGGAACCGGGGTCACCAACCCCGGCTATAGGCGAGAAGAAGAGCTTTGTTGTGCAAATCGTGGAGGCGACGGCAAGGTAGCGCATGCGTCCCGCTTGCGATGTTGCCTACGCAAGCCAGAGGCTCGCGCTACACTACACACATGATTGCGGTAACATTTGCCTTGCCGGCCGAGAGCGCGGAATTCTTGCGCCGCCTTGGAAATAAATCTCGCGCTAATAGGAACGGCATCAGCATCGTTCGCGGCACGATTGGCCATCGTTCAATCGAAGTCATTCACACGGGTGTCGGTGAAAACATCTGCAGGGAACGCATCGGAAAGTTTCTCGAAAATCGGCAGTTCGATTTTTTGATCAGCGCTGGATTTGCAGGGTCGCTCAACCATGAACCGCAGGTGAACGACCTTTTGGTCGCGAAGAATTTTTCGACAGTGGACCTAAAACACGCGTCGCTTTCAAACGTGTCGATTTATGCGGCCAACATGTTGACGGTGCCTGCGTTGATCGATTCCAGCGAGGAGCGAGAAAGAATCGCGCGCGAATCGGGAGCCTCCGCCGTCGACATGGAAACAGAATTCATTGCGCGCGCCTGCGCGGCTCGGGGCATTCCGCTGCTGGCGCTGCGCGTCATCACAGACACGCCGACCCAACCATTCCCTGCTCCGGCGAGCGTCTTGTTTGATATTCAACGGCAGCGAACTCACATTGCTGTGCTCGCCAGGTTTTTCCTCGCCCATCCGAGGCGCATCCCGGGTCTGGTTCAGTTTGCGAGGAGAATCGCGCGTGCACGAAAAATTCTCGCGAGCGCGCTGAACGCCGTTGTGCTAGGCATTGACGAAGATAGCGGCCATTGACCTCAATGGCCAAGGCGGTTCGGGTGAACCGCCCCTACCAAAACGTCGCGACTATTGAATAGACGTTTGACATAAACGCCTCTAGAACTCGCTCTTCACCGCTCGGCGGCTACGGTCGTGCCGGTTCGATGTGCACGAGAACGTCGGCGATGCGCGAGTCGCTTTGCTGAATCGCGGACTTTACCCGGTGTGCAATCTCGTGGCCTTCATGCACGGAAATGTTTCCGTCCACGCCGACGTGTAGATCGACGTAATAATCCAAGCCCATCTTACGGGCATGGCATTTCTCCACCTCGACAACACCGGGGACTGAGCTGGCGACAGCGCAAATGGATCTGACAATTTTTCCGCCAGGCGCGGTGTCCATGATCTCATGGAACGCCGGGAGTAAAAGCCTAATCCCGTTTGTGGCGATCACCGCGCAAGCGAACAATGCTGCCCAGTCATCTGCGCTGTACCAGGCTTCGCCGCCGAGAAGTGCAGCCGAGATTCCGATGAAAGCGGCGGTAGAAGTCAGCGCATCACTGCGGTGATGCCACGCGTCCGTTTTGACTGCGGTGCTCTCGGCTTGTCGGCCGAGGCGATTTACGTACCGAAAGAGGAATTCCTTAACGACAATAACTACAATGAGAACGGCCAGCGTGAATGGCGCAGGTCCGTGATGGGGCGTTAGAATTTCGCGAACGCTTTCGATGGCGAGGCCAGTCGCGGCTGCGAGCACACCCAGTGCGACGGCGATCGCGGCGATTGGTTCGGCTTTGCCGTGCCCGTACGGATGGGTTTCGTCCGGAGGTCTCGCCGCCACGGTTAATCCGCCCCAAATCACGATCGAGCCGCCTATGTCCAGTGCAGACTCGATTCCATCGGCGATCAGCACGTAAGCGTGGCCGATTACGCCGGCCACAATTTTGACCGAAGCAAGCACGACATTGATGAGCAGGCCAAGCAGCGCGACACGTGCGGCAGTTTGCAGAATCTTCTTAGAGGCATGAGCTTGCGCCGGCATTGATGAGCAAAAGTATAAGCGCTGCGGTTTACGAAACGCACGGAAATCCCGCTGACGTATTGCGCGTTGAGACGCGCCCGTGGCCGACGCCTGCCGCAGACGAAGCGGTGGTGAAAATGTCCGCCGCGCCGATCAATCCGGCGGATTTAAATCAGATCGAAGGAAAATATCCGGTGCGACCGGCGCTACCTGCGACGCCCGGATTCGAAGGCGCGGGCATCGTTGTTGAGTCAGGCGCGTCCGTGAACGGCCTAACGAGCGGCGCGCTCGTAATCCTGCCGCATAACGTCGGCACATGGCGGGATGCCATCGCGGCGAAAGCCGAAGATCTGGTCGTTGTGCCCGATGGAATCGAGCCGGTTCAGGCGGCAATGTTAAAAATCAATCCGCTGACCGCGTGGCGATTACTGCATGATTATGTCGATTTGCAGAAAGGCGATTGGCTGATTCAAAACGCAGCGAATTCGGCGGCTGGTCACGACGTGATTCAAATCGCGCACGAGCTCGGTTATAAAACCGTGAACGTCGTTCGCCGCGCAGAATTAATTGATGAATTGCGCGCGGAAGGCGGTGATGTCGTGCTGATCGATGGCGACAATCTTCGCGACGAAGTGAAGAGCACGACCGACGGCGCGTCCATTCGTCTCGGCCTGAACTCAGTCGGCGGCGACAGCGCGCTGCGTCTGGCTAATTGTTTGGCGCCTGGGGGGACACTCGTGAGCTTTGGCGCGATGAGCTTGCAGCCGCTGAAAATTCCGACCGGCCTTCTCATTTTCAAAGACCTGCGGTTTCGTGGCATCTGGATCAACAAATGGTATGACAACGCCACTCCGTCGGAGCGCATGGAAACGTTTCGACCGCTTTTCGATATGGCCAGGCGCGGTCTGCTCAAAACAAAAGTCGAAAAAGCTTATCCACTAAGCGAAGTCAAAGCCGCGGTCGCACATGCCGCGCAAGGCAAACGCGACGGCAAAATCATCCTCGAGTTTGAGTAAATCGGGATTGTAACTACGCCGTCCTGTGACCGGATAGAATTGGTAGGGCGGGCAGTCCCCTGCCCGCCGCTGACACACACACGGCCCTGGCTACAGCATTGCAACATAGTGGTCGCCAAGTCTCTTGGAATTTGCAGCAATGGGCATCGGCAAGTAGCCTTGCGAATGCTGCGATCGGGCTGGGCTCGCACGATTTGTCTCACCGCGCTTGCCAATACATTGTTTGTCCTGCGCGATGCCGAATCCGCGAACACTCCCGAACCGGGCGATTTGCGCGGGGTCGGAAAAGTGACGTTCCCGATAACGTGCGCGCCTGACGTCCAACCTGATTTCGCTCGTGGCGTGGCATTGCTCCACTCGTTTTTCTACGAAGAGGCGCGACGCATTTTTACTTCGGTGGCCGAACGCGACCCGAAATGCGCAATGGCTCAATGGGGAATCGCCATGACTTGGTGGCATCCGATCTGGACTCCTCCTACTCCCGACGAAATGCGCGCAGGTAAAGCTGCCATCGAAAAGGCGATGTCGATGAAGGCCGACACAGAGCGTGAGCACGGCTTCATCACCGCACTAAACACCTATTACAATACGCCGGACAGTTCGAGCGCAGCTCCGGTTGGACAATCTTGTCACGGACCCGTCGGACCGCGCGATCGGGTGATCGCGTATGAAAAAGCAATGCGCCAACTCCGCGACAAGCATCCGGACGATTTCGAAGTGCAGACCTTCTATGCGTTCGCGGTGTTGGCTACCGGTTACGCCACGCCTAACGACACTAGCTTGTCGAAACAGCTTGAGGCTGCCGGCATGCTGGAAAAGTTATGGAAACAAGACGCGAACCATCCCGGAGTGGTTCATTACCTGATCCATTCCTACGATTATCCTCAGTTCGCCAAACGCGGACTGGCTGCGGCCCAAAATTACGATGACATTGCGCCATGGGTGCCGCACGCGCTGCATATGCCGTCACACATCTTTACGCGTCTTGGAATGTGGGACGAATCAATTGAAGCGAATCGGGCTTCGGCCGAAGCTTCGCGCGCTTACGCGGCCATGCGCCATCGCGACGCTACCGAAGCCGAAGAATTACACGCGCTCGATTACATGGCCTACTCATACTTGCAGGAAGCTCAGGACGCGGAGGCGAAGAAGATTGTCGACATTGCCGCGAAAGTGAAGAAGACGAATCCGGAGCTGGAATTCAGCGCCGCCTACGCGTTGGCCGCGATTCCAACGCGTTATGCGTTTGAACGGAACGATTGGGCGGCGGCGGCAAACTTGTCCATTCCGAACCTGCCACACTGGTCTTCGTTCCCTTTCATGGAAGCTCTCATCGAGTATGGTCATGCGCTGGGACGCGCGCACACTGGTGACGTCGAGGGCGCGCGAAAAGCGATTGCGCGAATGCAGCAATTACGCGACACGACGAAAGATACAAAGTTCGATTATTTCAAAAGTCATCTCGACCTGCAGATGCAAGCGGCTTCGGCATGGGTGGCAGCAGCTGAAGGCAAAAGGAACGACGCAATAGACATGCTGCGGCGGGCTGCGGATTCCGAAGACACACTCGGCAAGCATCCCGTTTCGCCCGGAGCGTTCGTTCCCATTCGCGAACAACTCGGCACTCTGCTGTTAGAAACGGGGCAACCGAAGGAAGCACAGCGGGAATTTGAGGCTGCGCTCAAGATCTATCCCGGACGATTCAGAGGTTTGTATGGAGCCGCGCAAGCCGCCGAGCTAGCCGGCGACAATGAGAATGCAAGCCGCTACTACACGAAGCTGGCCGCACAAACGTCAAAAGCTGGCGGTTCACGACAGGAATTGAATCACGTTCGCGAATTCCTTTCCGCGCAAGCTAAAGCAGCTGACTCGAAGGGCGTGGCCAGCGCTCGCGAGTAGAAACCTCTCTGCGAAATTAATCTTTCAATTCAGCGGTTAACCGGCCGCCCATAGTAGGTGCAACACGAACAGGCTAGTCGCACAGCACTGCTCATAGCCGCGAGCCTGCTTCTTCTCCATCACGATCCTAAATATTCGCGTCTCGTATCGAAGACCTCAGCAGATTTATGCGCTCAC
>WNGA01000936.1_pt1 | contig 44802 bp, 47 predicted proteins | sample 5400061 | NCBI WGS metagenome assembly WNGA01 (sample SAMN13153366, study PRJNA577476) | soil metagenome | isolation source: 100 cm soil or saprolite under grassland replicate 2 | place: USA:California | collected 2016-06-15 | reverse complement strand
GCCATCTGGATGAGGGCGCGGCGTTTGTTGGCGGCGAGGGATTTCTCGAGATTGCGGATGGCTTCGATCTGCGCGGACCAGAGACTGGTCGTGGGCATCTGGTCCGTAGTCAGAAGGTTTGCGAGGCGTGTGTTAAGCTGCGTCTCGGATTGGACCCACTCGAGCAAAGTCTCGGGTTTGTGAAAGGCGAAGACGTTGCGGCTTTTAGGTGATGGATCGAGCTGATTGGTAAATTGCGTTTCTACACCGGTCGACTCATAGGCGAACGGGAGCGGCTCCCGCCATTTCGGGTAGATATCAAGCAATCCCTTTCCGTACTTGCCGGATTGCTCTTCGACGCCGGTTAGTGTGTAGCCTTCAGGTTTCGCTTCGACCGTACCGATGGCTTTGCCGTCGACGAAAAGGAGGTAATCGACTTCATCGCGATCTTTCAAAAGAGCTTCGCGAATTGCGACTCCGCGAGCGGCTGCAAGATTGATTGACTTGCGATCCTGAACTTCCCAACCGCAAGCTGTAAGCAGCCTATCGATGTTCTCGCGCGCAAGCTCTTCTGGGGACGGCATGAGAGCGGGGAGAATAGCAGAAAGGAAGAAAAGTAGGAAGGAAGAAATAAGCGCGCTGAGCGCGCAAGTAAGAAGGCAGAATTAAGAATTAAGAACCGGGGACAAAGAAAAAGGCTTTGAAAGGCGAGGGAATTTTGGAGCATCTGGGCATCGTTGCCGCGCAAATTGACCAATTGTATCTCGACAGCTCCCGCTGCGCTCGACCGCTACCTCGTCATCATGCGACCTATGCAGTCCACCCGGCAGCAGTCCGATCCATGCCGTGTTGCGGAATTGGTTTTCTGGGCGATAGTGGGAGGTCGTCGAAGCCGGAGAGTCAGCCTCCGGTGCGCGCCAAAGCCGGTGCGCAAGTTGGTGTCGTGTAGAAGAAAGAATCAATTATGAATGCCGATCTCGTTAAAGCCGCCTCTGAAGTAATCACTAATCAACAAATTCTGGTGAACATGGTTTCACGCCGCGTGCGCCAGCTGACGCTCGGTCATCGTCCTCTCGTGGTATGTGCTCCGGGGCTCGGTGCAGCCGATATCGCGTTAACCGAGATCGCTAACGGAAAACTGACGTACGAGTCGACCTTCGGTCAGAATGGAACCGCTGAAGCTCCTGCCCGGATCGTGCTGTTCCCCGATGTCACGTCGAGCAAAAAAGCGGTGGTGACGAAAAAAGCGGCGTGATCCGCTTTGTATCTCAGCAGCTCCCGCTGCGCTCGACCGCACACCCTCGCGGTCCCGCGGCTGCGGGATCGCTCACCCCAGTCGCTCCATTGAAACTCGCTCGTTGCCCACACTCACTCATTGCTTCCCTCGCAACTTTACCTTCTATGTCGCTCTCCCCAGTCGCTCCATTCACAGTCGGGCTGAGCTGAGCGCGCTCTCACCGCGTCGTTCGTTCGGCTCGCGAGAGACGCCAAGCGCAGAAATCCGCCGCTAATACGGATTCGTCCGAGACAGTTCCGCACTGTCCCGTTTGCAACGCGTTGATGGTAAAGAGGCTTGCGCGCCGCGGCCCGGTCCGGGTCAAGTGCTCGTTCGAATGCAGGCGATCGGCGTTAACCCGGTCGAGACTTACATTCGTGCGGGAACTTGCCGGCAAGCGATAGGAATCCCCGGCTTACCCATTGTCTTCCTATCGTCTCGTGGGCGCGGGCTTATATCCAGCCTGGATTGCGTCCTGCTCGGTCATGTATTTGCCCTTCCGCGTCGTGCCGTAAAAACGCGAGCCTGTCCTGTGGTAAACACCCGTCTCGGGGTTAACCCACACCTGGCCGTGGCCCCCGCCTGGCGCGGGCGGGTTGGCCGCTTCGTCGATCGCGCGCGCTGCGGGCGATGGCCTTGCGGCCGGACGCGCTGTTGGCGTAGGCTTGACCTTCTTTGGAGTGGGTTTTGCTTTGGGCGAAGCCGCTGGCGACTCGGCGGCTGAAGGCGATGCGGCTTTCTCAGCCGGTGAAGGCGACGCAGCGGGCGACTCGGCTGGGCTGGGTGATTGACCTTGCACAACGCAAAGGCTGCCAAAGGCGATTAAAGAAATGAGGGCAACAAATTTGGTACTCATAACGATGAGTATAGCGAAGCGGTGGGATTGTAGTCAACGCGTTTCGGACGCAGAGCGATGCGAACAATTTGCAAATGTGAAGTGCGCCGTGCTCAGTAAACGCGTAGGGGAGAGTGCGCCGGAAAGAAGGAAGAAGTGAGGAGCCATCAGTCAGAGGATTCGGGGTGTGTTGGCGCTCGAAAAGTTAGAAGGATGAAGGAAGAAGGGGCGGCATGACCAGGGCCGTGATCGGTGATTCGTGATCGCTGATCAGTAGCAGGAAAAGAAAACTGATTGTTGAGAGTCGATTGTTGAGGACGTAAAGACTTCGTCCACGTCCCAAGGAGACATAAAAGCCGCGTAGATTTGTTTTACGCGGCCACGCACCCTTTACGGAGTTGATGGTCGGTCCGTACTCGCGCCTTTAAACCTCGCGGCTGACCCGCCTTCGCCAGTCTTCGACGCGGCAGGCAACCTTAGGCGACCACGAGTCGGCCTTTTGGCTCAGGGATCGATGCGCCGTCTTCCTTCGCCGTTTTGAGCCAGAAAGCGACTGCTTCCTCGGCATTGGCGATCGCTTCGGCGCGGGTGTTCCCATGAGCCATGCAACCGGGAAGCTCGGGAACATCGACGACGAAGGCGTTATCTTCGTCGCTCCACCAAACGATCATTTCGTAACGAGGTGTTTCCATTCTGACTGTTAATCGACCGGGCGGATCAGGATTCACGGATACCGCTCCCATTCGCGGATTTGTTGCTCTTGGCCGATGGCGCGTCGTAAATCGGTGACTGTTTTCTTGTCGGCCCAGCCCCGCTTTTGTGGCTTACACATTGCGCAGGCTGATCTTTTTGGAGCGCGGTAACGCCGTTGGGTGAATTTGGATTTCATCGCTACCGAGACTTACTCGGTCAACTCCGGGACATGCTCGTCTTCGTATTTCTGAATAAGGACTCCCAGCACATCCATCAGCGAAGCGAGCGGATGATTTTCGTCTTCGCCAACTTCGTCGGTGATACGATCGAGTAGCTGCACAAGGTCACGGTAATCCGCATCGGTATGAGGTACCCGCACCGCGCGTGATATTGGCGGCCATGCCTTTGTTACGTGTTCGAGTTCGGCGACTGACATATTATTTTTTCCAGTTGCCAGTGTCGTACTCCTGATGAGTCAACACGTGGCGGATATAAATCTTGTTTCTATTATAATGGACCGCGGCGATGAGTCGAACTTTGTTACCTGCGATATAAACACAGTGAATTTCCCAACTTGATCGGCATGCGGAAAGATTTCGCGCAGTTGCGGAAAATTTAGAAACCGCTCCTTACGCATGATCGCGTACCAACGCGCAAGAGATGATTTGGTATCCGGGTGTTTGTGCGCGAACTCGTTCAAGCGCTTCCGAGTAATGACGTGCATTATTGGTGGGCAACGCTATCTCAAATGTTTTCAGACGAGAAGCCGCTACTCGAATGGTCACGCGTCAGATGTCAGATTACCATCTACGTTTAAAGAAGAAGCCATGATTCAAAGCGCGCGTATACGCGGCGTGCTGGCGCTCGAAAAGTTAGAAGAATGAAGGAAGAATTAGGAAGTGTCGGACAATGCCACAATCAATGGTCTTGCCGCGAGCCAACGCATCCGCGGTGTGCTCGCGCCAGTGGTTACGCCATTTAAGGGCGATTTTTCGCCTGATAGCAAACGATTCATCGCGCATTGTAAGTGGTTGCTGTCACAGAACTGGGGACTTGCCGTCTTCGGCACGAACAGCGAGGCGAACTCGCTGTCGATTGAAGAACGCGTGACCCTGCTCGACGAGCTGGTCGCGGCCGGGGTCGATCCCTCGCGCATGATGCCGGGGACCGGTTGTTGTTCCATCATGGAAACGGTCAAGCTCACCAAGCAGGCTGTCGAGCGTGGTTGCGCGGGCGTACTGATGTTGCCGCCTTTCTATTACAAGGATGTCGGCGAGGAAGGGCTCTACCGCTATTTCAGCGAAGTTGTGCAGCGCGTCGGTGATGCGCGACTGGAAATTTATCTTTACCACATTCCGCCGGTCGCGGTGGTGGGCATCACCCCTGGATTGGTCGAGCGCCTCCTTGCGGCTTATCCGAATGCAATCGCCGGGATGAAAGACAGCTCCGGCGATTGGAATAACACCAAGATTTTTCTCGACGCGTTTGCTGCCCGATCCACCGGTCCGGTCGGAGACTCGCCGTGGCGAGATCCAACTGCCCGTGCGGCTCGCACTTTCGATGTTTTCGTCGGCAGCGAATCGTTCTTGCTCGCCAATATGCGGAACGGCGGCGCCGGTACTATTTCCGCGACGGCCAACGTTAACCCGGCGGCGATTTATGAGCTCTACAAACAGTGGGTCCGAAGCCGGACTGGCGATAATGCTGCGACGCGAGCCGATCTCGATGATCAGCAGCAAATGTTAAATGTCGTGCGTGAGGTGTTCAGTAGCAGGAAGTTTCCGTCCATGATCGCTGCGTTGAAACAGGCGATCGCGATCTATACGGACGATCCGGCATGGCGGACGGTGCGGCCGCCGCTGGTAGAGCTCACATCCAAGCAGGCAAAAACGCTCGCCGCAGAACTCAGGGCCATCGGGTTCACAATGGGAAAAGTTGAGAGTTGAGGGTTGAGAGATGAGCCGCCTTCGTTTGAAACTTCGGAGCGCAGCAGAGAAAGTCATTCAAAGAGTGATCGGGGAAGTCCGCTTTGACGAATGATGCCGCGTAGCGTGCCGCGGTCGAGTTGCCGATGTAACGGAACTGGAAAAGAAACCTGGTCCCGACGCATTATGACGTGACTGCCGCGCTGCCGCACGCGCTCGAAGCCGTGTTCGCTCAGGAAATCGCACAACTCCGCGCCAGAAAAGACGCGCAGCTTAGGCATGCGTCACTTCAAGCTCTTTGATGGCAACTTTGCGTTCGTTCAGCCTGCGACGAACCTCCGACTCTTCCGCACACTCCAACCACAGTTCGACTGCTTCCTTGATCATTTCTTCCGCGTGCTCGGGCGTTTCGCCCTGACTGACAATGCCGAGTTCGGGGCAGTTCGCCACATACCATCCATCCTCTCCCGGCTCGATCACCGCGGTAAGTTTCGGCAGTTTCATCATCAAGAGTTTACCTCACTCGACCACTCTTCGCCAATAGTCAGGTCATAGCGCGGAAAATAGCAGAAACGAAGAAAAGTAGGAAGGAAGAAAACGCGCTGACGCGCTGATGTCAGATGTCAGAGAGTCAGGCGCTTTTTTTTGATCTGCGTTTGGTTCGATATCTCGCCGGTTGTTCGGCTACGCGGTTAGCGGAAACCTTTTCATCGCTTTCGAACATCACGCGCACGCGAGCGTTCAATACACGTGCGACCCGGCGCAGCATACTGAGAGAATGACCTTCGTAATTCGGCGATTCGAGCCGGCTGATTTGTTGCTGGGTTGTTCTTAGTTTGCGGGCGAGTTCCACCTGCGACAGACCGGCCCGCTCGCGGAGAGCCGCAAGTTGCAGAGCGACGTCCCACGCCTCCCCTGCCCGCTTGAAGCGCTCGGCGAAATCCGGGTCGCGGAGTTGTTCCTCCAGAAATAGATCAAAATTCGTCTTGCGCATCACGCGTTCCTTTCCACCCAATCACGCATCCGCTCCCGCGCCGTGTCCAGATCGCGCCTCGGGATGGCCTGGCCTTTATTGCGGACACCGTGAACAGCGATGATGCGGCGGCCTTTCCTGAAGAACCACAGCACGCGCGTATTGAGTTTGCCGACGTGGCGCAGTTCAAACAGGCCGCTACCTAGTGCCTTAGAGAGCGGCTCACGGTGATACTCGCGGTAGCGCAGCTTCTCCAATCCTGCGGCCACCGCGGCGAAGTCGTCGGGGTCTGTGGCCTTGAGTTTCAAAAGGAATTCCTCGACCGGACATTTCCCGGCCTCCGTTTCATAAAACTCTACCGTGAACTCCACTCAAGGCAACATCAATATTGATGTATGACTACTGGCCCGGACTTTCTCGACCATGCCGCAATCAGAGGAAGTCAGTAAACCACGCAAAGCGCCGCGACGGGCGGCCAAGACTCTTGAACGTGAAGCGAGGCAGGCGCGGGAGTGAGCTCAACGGAAATCGTTGGCTGTTAATCCGGCGTCTTCGTGCCAGTCGCGAATCTCTTGCTCGTGAGCGACGGCGCGTCGCAAATCGCCGGGCGTTTTCTTGTCTGCCCATCCGCGTTGTTGCGGCTTACACATCGCGCACGATGAGCGCTTAGGCGCGCGATACCGCCGCTGGGTGAATTTTGATTTCAATGGAGCAATTACTCAGTTAGCTCGGGAACATTCTCATCCTCGTATTTCTCGATGAGCACGCCTAACACGTCCATGAGCGAAGCGAGCGGATGATTTTCGTTTTCTCCGACCACGTCCGTGACGCGGTCCAGCAATTCCACAAGCTCCCGGTAATCCGCATCGGTATGAGGCACCCGCACGGCGCGCGATATTGGTGGCCAAGCCTTGGTCACGTTTTCGAGTTCGGCGGCTGACATATTATTTTTTCCATTTGCCGTTCAACAAGGTAGCGCAAGGCTGCTGGCTGCGTCGGCAAAAATTTCGCAAGCGGGACGCATGCGCTACTTCACTCCGACCTCGATCGGCAGCAGATGATTGATCATGTAAGTGCCGCGATCGGGATCGCGATGCAGTGGTTGCGTTCGCCCGAGCGAATCGGTAGCGCGGGCGATGAGAGTTTGTTTCCCCGGTTGCGACGGTGTCTGCCAGGTGAACTCCCATAATCGCCATGCGTTCGACTTCGATTCGTCAAGCAATTTTGCGTCGTTCCACGTTGAATCACCGTCCGTGCTCAGTTCGACTTTGGTGATTTCCGCATCGCACGCCCACGCGCCGCCGCGAACACAAACGCTGGAATTTGCCGGCACCGTCTCGCCTTCCGCCGGACGCGCGATCTCCGCTTTGACCTGCATCTCACACGGCAGCGACTCGGTCAGCCAAAAAGTTTATCGAATTCGTTGTGGGTACCGATCCAAACCCACTCGATGGTATCACCCTGGCGATAGCCGACTGCGCGAACATCGAGCGTCACTCTAACCGCCCAAACATCCGTATGACCACGGAGTTTTTTAAATTGCAAAGAGTTATGCCCGGGGTTTTTCGAGAACAGGCGAAAGGCGCGGCGTGCGGATTCTCGCTCAGACGCCTTGAGGCTGTCATACGCCCGCCAAAATGCCGGCGTTGCTCGCGAGATCACAATCGATCGAGATCGAGCGGTTCACTGCCTTCGGCCCTCGCTTTTTCGATGAAAGCCTCAAGCTTCGAATGCGGACGCGGATCGTTTATAATTTGCTCCCAATGCTGGTCGCCTTGTGCAAGCTCACACAGTTTATCAAACACAGCACGCCGCTCTTGGTCGGTAAGCTTCGGCAGTTCCTTGATGATTTCAGATGCGCTCACGGCGAAAGCATAGTTTCGGTCATTAGATTTGTCAGGGAGAGAAAAGTTCGCGATCGCGAGGATGCGCTCGCCAGCACGCAAATTGCGCAAGCGAGGCGCATGCGCTACTTCACTTCGACTTCGATCGGCAGCAGATGATTGATCATGTAAGTGCCGCGATCGGGATCGCGACGCGATGGTTGCGTGCGGCCGAGTGAATCGGTGGCGCGGGCGATGAGAGTTTGTTTTCCCGGTTGCGACGGTGTCTGCCAGGTGAACTCCCATAATCGCCACGCGTTCGACTTCGATTCGCCAAGCAATTTTGCGTCGTTCCACGTTGCGGCACCATCCGTGCTCAGTTCGACTTTCTTGATTTCTGCATCACACGCCCACGCGGCTCCGCAAACGCGCACGCTCGTGTTCGCGGGTACTGTCTCGCCTTCCGCCGGACGCGCGATCTCCGCTTTGACCTGCATCTCGGTTAGTGGCGTTAATTCAGCGATCTCCTCTCCCCTCTGCCAGTGGGCGTACTCAGTCCTCCGCCAGTACGCGTAGTCAATCGTTTGATAATATCCGGTAAACGGACGGTCGGTGACGATGATGCGCTGGAGCCATTTGACCGACGCCATCGCGTACCAGCCGGGCACGATCGCGCGCACTGGAAACCCGTGCTCTGGCGGGAGGTCTTCGCCATTCATTTTGTAGGCCAGCAACACATCGCGGTGCGCTTTTTCCAGAGGAATACTGCGCGCGAACTTCAATTCGCCCGGCGGACTCTTCGGGTCCTCAAGCATGCCGCCGTCGGCTCCTTCCAGAACTACTTCGCACGCGTTTGGCTTGAGAGTCGCTCGATCGAGCAGGACCGACAGTGGCACTCCGGTCCACTCCGCGGTGCCGACTGCACCTAGTCGCCATTGCACGCCCTTTACTTTCGGTTCAAGAAAATTCCGGTTGTTCCCTGCGCACTCTAACGTCACCGGAGTCGTCAGCGACTGTAATGCCGTGAGCTCTTGATAATTGATGGCGAATGGTTTTCCCACTTCGCCTTCTACTTGCAACAACCATGCGTTGCGATCGATTGCCGGGATTGGAAAATGGGTTCGGACATAAAACGACTTCGTCGGTGTAAGAAAGCTGTCGACGGTCGAAAACGGCATCTCCAGATTCAGCGGGCTTTCGCTACGTACGATTCTTCCATCGGGAAGTTTTGTTTCCTCTTGTGGCATCTGTTCGGAAAGAACTATTTGGCCGCACGGAGATAGGCGGAAAGCTTTTCGTACAAGCTCATCTGAACGCGGCGATCGTCCTCAGTAATCTCGTTCACTTTGAGTTGGTCGGGAGACATCTTGCTAAGAGCATTGCTTAACGCTTCGACCCGCTGCAGCAACTCCTGGCGACTGCCCTGAAGTAGATATCCAGGCGAAATGCTGGCGTCGAAGGAGTTGGCAAAAACGATCACTGAAACGCCGGGTCGTAGTTGATATTGAGGACCGCCTTCCATCATTGGCGTTTTGTCATCAAAACTTGAATACTCGATAGTCGCCTGCTGAGGATTGCTTCCCGGAGTTCGGATCACCGCTTTGACGTTCACAACTGCCTTCGCCTTGATGTCGAACTTTGTTCGTTGCAACGCGCGCACTTCCTTGACAGAGCCAACATAGACGACGGGTGCTTTCCTTCGAACCGATTCGATAAAGCTACGCATGTTCGCACCGACCAGATGCGCAGCACCACCGGAGATCAGAACACACGCCAAAAGAAACGTGCAGCTTTTCGTTTTCATACGTCACCGTCTCTTTTTCGCCTCATTCACTTGATGCAATGAACACGTCTTTGCGCGGGAATGTGCGAATGAATGACTCAGGTTTGTTAAAATTTGTCGCGAGAACATCCACCGGATTGCCGGCAACCCACGCGGAAAGATCGATCGATTCATAAATCCCGCTGTTGAATGCGATCAGGATGCGGCTCCGCTCGCTGCCGACGTTCTCGATTGAATGTCCGTAACCCTGCGGGATGTAACCGACGTCTCCGGCATGCAGGAGTTCTGTCAGGAAACGGCCGTGCGACCCGAACATGGTCACGCTCACATCGCCGTTGATAACGTATTGCCATTCATCAGCGTTGGGATGCCAGTGCAACTCGCGGAGAGCGCCAGGTTCGAGGTCGAGAATAACACCGGTGACTGTCCTTGAAATTGGAAATCGTGTCGAATCGACGCGCCATTCGCGGCCGCCTTTGAACACCCCGTGCGGCGCTTCAGAAAGCATCCGGAATTTGTGCGTCTGCGGCGGCGAAACGCGCGGACCCTGCAGATTTTCCGGTATTTGCTCCGGCGGAATCGCTCCTCGAGCGAAGTAAACTTCCCTGGTTGGAAAACCGTCAAACGCCGATTCAGGCAACCCAAAATTTTTCGCTAACAGCGATTTGGGTGCGTGACCGATCCAGTCGGTAATGCTGAACGTGCCGAACTCGGAGAAATAACCGTTGTCGAAAATCAGAATGAAATGTGTCGGTTCATTGCCGAGGCATTCGAGCACGTGAGCGTGGCCGCGCGGAAAATACCAAATGTCGCCCGGATCAAAGTCGTTCGCCTCAGTTTGCCCCGCCGGATTGATCACGGTGGTACGCACACGACCTTTCAGCACAAACGCCCATTCCGCAGCCGTTGCGTGCCAGTGCAACTCGCGCATCACGCCCGGCTCAAGCTGCATCGAGACGCCCGCGATTCCTTTCGAGATCGGCAACTGCTCGACAGTTACTTCTTTGCCAAAACTGTTCCCGAGAACTTTCCCCTTCGATTTCTCCAACTCGAATTTGAAAGTCGGCAATTCTTTTCCAGCCATTAAAGAATCCGGGACGTTGTTTTGAAAACTGAGATCGCCCATGACGTGATCTAAAGCGGTTCCACTCGAACCAATCAAGTGAATCCTGACTTCGTGCTGGCTAACAGGAGATTCTTGCTGACCAAACAGCTGCGAGAAAACGACGTGAGCGATGCGAGTCGAAGCGTTTTCCGCGACAGCCGTTATTGTGCAGCAGCGTGACGCGGTGTGATGCCGAGAGCCTTCTCGATCGCTGCCGGATCGTAGATCTTGCCGCTCTTTACCACGGTAGTCACGTTGTTGATGTCGTGAATGTTTTGAGTCGGATCGCCGTCGATGAGCACCATGTCAGCAAATTTCCCAGGGGCGATCACACCTCGATCTTTGTCGACGCCCATGACCACTGCTGGAGTTAGCGTCGCCATTCGTAAGACTTCAGCCGCTGGAATACCCGCTTGCACATGAAGCTCAAGTTCATGGTGCAGCATGTAACCAGCGAGGTTATCCGTCCCCGGGATGATCGTGATCCCTGCGTCATAAAGCGCTTTTAACAAGCGCAGCATCGCCGGGAACGCTTCACGATAAGCGACCTCTTTGCCTTTCGGAACTTCGAGTGCGCCACTCAACAGCTGGCGCCGAACCTGTGGCGGAAAACGCGGCGCGATATCTTCGAGGCCAGGCGTGACTATGGCCGGATCTCCGCAAAATAGTCCTTCAAAAGCGCCCATGGTGGGATCGAGCACGGTGTGATGTTGTTTCAGGAACGCGATGAAATCGCGCACCTCGGGTTTGTTCGGGGTAAATTCGCGGGCGTGCTCTGCGACCTTGATAAAGCGATCGCGGTTGCGCGTTTCTTTAACTTCCGGAAACAGAAAATTCAGTTCGATAAAATTGATGTGCTGGATTTCATCAGCACCAGCGTCGACGAATTGACGCGCTGACATGAAGGCCGGCACGTGACCGCTGACGCGAAGCCCGCGCGTGTGGGCATTATCGGCAATGATCGGAACCAGCTCGGGTTTGACGGAGGAATAAATCTTGATCTGCGCGTAGCCATGGTCGGCATACCAATCGACATCCTGAATCGCCTGCTCGGCCGTATCGACGCGCATCTTGGTGGGCCCGGCGAACTCTCCAGTGCCGTCAATGATGCCAGCTTTCAATACGCGCGGCCCGAGCTCGCTGCCATTATCAAAGCGTGCGACGCGTTGCAGGAAAGTATCCGTGTCGTTGGCCATGTCGCGTGCGCTTGTGACGCCGTTAGCGAGATCGAGCGGGCCATCGATGTCGCCGAAATGTTGATGATTATCCCACAAGCCTGGCATCAGAAAGCGGCCATGCGCGTCGATAACCTCGGCATCTGCGGATGCTTTAAAGTCGGCGTCGGGAGCGACACGGATGATGCGATCGCCGCGCACGAGCACACTCATTCCCGGAGTGACATTAAGGTCGCGCGGATCGAACAGACGTGCGTTGCGGATCACAAGATCGCCTTTTGGAATGTGCGCAATCTGACTCGCGAGATGCTCCGACCAAACGTTGTCCGCCGCTTGTTGGGCTTCTAACAACTGCGGTATTGCTCCTTCCAACGGAGCTTGAACGACCGAGAACCAGCTCGACACGTTTGCCGCCGTATCGCCATTGTGATCGAGCCAGATCGTCTGTGGCGTAAAAAGAAGGCCAATAATGCGGTACTGGATTAGTTCTGCTTTGCCGGTTACGCCTTTGACACTGAGCTTGCCTGACTCCTCGATACTTGCTTCGCCAGCCGGCAGTAGTCGCAGCTTGTGACCCGGCGCTTTAAGCAGAGCACGCGCGAGCACGCCAGTGAATTCTGGCGGCGCGTTAACCGGGACATAGAACGCTTCGCCCGTGACGGATTGCTCACCTTGTTCGCTGCGATTTTTCCAGTGTGCTTTGCCATTCTTGAGGTTGAATTTCTCCTCGACAGGCGCTTTCATGTAATCGTTGCCACGGCCTTCGTATTCAATGGGCACTCCGGCAGCGTTAAGTTTCCACGTCGCGATGATGTGATCGCCGCGTCCGCGATCGTTATAGGAATATTCGACGTGTGTAAGGCCTGCGGCATCGATCTTTATCGTTTGGTTGCCAGCGGGGTTGCCTTGGATCACAATTTTATCGCTACGTTGCTCCGCCGAGAGTTGCGTGATTCCGGCGAGCGCGATTATGAACGTAATGAATGAGCGCATGGTTCTATTAAGATGCGCTGCGCATCCCAATTGGATTCAAAGCTTATTCAGCAAGGGATATGAAGTATCCCAAAAGACAAATGAATCTACGAGAGCGCGCTAGTACAATCCCAGCGCCTCGACTGTTGCTTCGTCGATTGCGCCCGTAATAGACAAGCCGTAATCGCGCTGGAAGTTTGCGAGGGCCGCTCGGGTGTTGACGCCCAGCGAGCCCGTTATCCGAGTGGTAGGTGGAGCCTGCGAAGCAATGCTAAAGCTTCTCTTCGCGGCGACGCCCAGAGTTGGGGTCGGGATTCGCCAATCCGCGGAGCGTTCGGTCAGCTACTGGGCAGAGCGGACTTAGTAACCCTGGTCGGTTTGAAAATTATAACTGTCGTCAGCCTGATCCAACCCCAACGCCTCGACCGTCGGCTCATCGATTGCTCCCGTAATCGACAAGCCGTAATCGCGCTGGAAATTCGCGATAGCCGCCCGCGTATCGACACTCAGAGAGCCGGTAATTGGACCATAATAGTAGCCTGCATCTTGCAACGCGGTCTGGACGTTCGCGATTACTTCGTCAGGGAGCAAATTACTGTAGGTGTAGATCGGCCCATCATAGTCGTAGTAGGTCTGCAATGGATCGTAACCATAGGCTGGATACCAGTAGCTCCCGTCCAGGAAGTAATATCCGGTGCTTACGAAAACGATCGTCTGACAATTATTGTGCCACCAGTTACGGTCATGCCACTCGTGCCAATGACGGCGGAACGCGTCGTCATGGTTGATGTGATCCTTTTTGTTGTGATCCTTCTTGTTGTGCCACTTTTTGCCATGGGCGTCTTTCGGCCCGTCGGGCTTGTCCCGCTGAGATCCGGCCTCTGGATCACGGTTTGTGACATGCCGTTGAGGGTTGATCGTAGCGAGCGTTTGATTGTCAGTCCCGATTCCGCGGTGTCCACGCATCTTCTGCAGAGTGCGTGATTCAGTTTCACGTGTCGCTGAATCGAGAGTGTTCGCCTGCCCGGGTACGAGGCCGCGATGTTCACGCATTGTTGCTAACGTATGGATTTCATTTTGGCGCGTCGCTGGATCCAGAATGTTTCCGTCGCGGGTAACAACGCCGCGTTGACGCATTGCCGCCAACGTGCGCAATTCAGTTTGGCGTGTGGATGGATCAACTCTAATGGGTTGTTGCACTGCTCCTCCGTGAGGCGCGTTTAACGTTGCAACACCAAAATTGGAAGTCCGGACGGGCGGCGCATAAGTGCGCTGCAGATTAGCTGGCGGCTGCGCGATCGTGCGAGGCAGATTCGCGTTAAACCTTTGAGGGTTCAAACCGGTTGGCCGCGGGGCGACCTGCGGCCTCACACGTGCGCTCGCAACTGGCTTTGCTGCCGTCGCTGGCGCGCTGCGGCTCGCCACCACTCGCGTCGAGGCAGTTTGCACAGTTGGATTGATCATTTGTCCTGTCGCAATTTGAAAACTTCCTGGAAGCGCCGCTACCACGAAGAATGCCGAAAATGCAGATCGATTCATTTTTAGCCTCCGCGCATTAAACAGCATAAATACCTCGCAGTTGCAAACTCTGACTGCAACGCCCTCACCCGTGTTCAGGCAATCGTCAAAATTATTTGCTCGCCAGCAAGGCGACGAATGAGTTCCATCAGCGTTCGATTCGACCCCCCTAACGGTGAGCACTACTCATCTCTCCATTCTGATCGCCGTGCTTGGCGTGCTGGCGATGGAGGATCGTGTCTGTGCCGATGAGCAAACGGCGGCGCAAAAAACCGACAGGAGCGTCATAGCTGAGGGTGTTAGTTCAAATCCAGGCGCAGTTGATGTTCGCACGGGCACAGGTGAGTTGGCCGAAACGATCGAGGGACTAGTTGGCTTGCCTCGAGACACGGGAGTTTTCCTGGGAGGCGTGTGGGTTGCTGATGCAAATTGCCTGCTTACCGGCGGCGCCGATCCGGGCAAGTGGAGTTTCAACAGGCTCCTTATTATTGGAGCCGGCCTTGATGCGGAGAAACTGGTCGGCTGGCCAGGCGGCCGCTTCGGCGTCGAGTTTCTGCAGTTCAACGGCGAGCACACAAATCCACAAGCCGGCAGCGTGCAGGGCTACAATTCTCTGCCTGGCCCGGACCCGCTGCACCGTTCAGAGCTGTACCAGCTTTGGTGGCGGCAGGAGTTTTTCGATCGCAAATTCATCCTGCGACTCGGCAAAGTTGCGCCGACAAACGATTTCAACAATGTGCTGCGGCCGGTGCCAGTGCAGGACCAGCATCTCACGATCCCGGCGGTTTCAGGATTGCTGTACACGCCGGTTTTTATTAATCCTACGCTGCTTGGCGCCATGCCGGGATATTACAACACCGCCTATGGCATCACTGCTACGTTCACGCCGATAAGAAATCTGTACGTTTCCTACGGGGTTTACGATGGCAATATTGCTAATCACGTTCAGACAGGACTACACGGCGCCCCAAACTTCAACGGCTATTATTTCCACGTCGGAGAAGCAGGCGGTGCTTGGGAAATAGCAGGACTGCCGGGATCATTTGGGATTGGCGGCTGGCACCAGACCGGACAGCTCAGCCTACGCCCGCAGAATAATATCACCGAAAATGGCGCATCCGGTTTTTATCTATTCGGCTCGCAGCGATTCTGGCGTGCGCGTCCAAACATCGACAACAGCGGTATCAGCGGATTCGTGCAATTTGGCGTTAACAATTCAGACACGCTTCCGATCGATCATTATTTCGGTGCCGGCCTAACAGAATTCGGTTTGGTTCCACACCGGGCAAAAGATTCCGCTGGTGTCGGTGTGGCGTGGTCGTCGTTGAATCAAAATATATTCAAGCGCGATAGTGAGTTTATGTTTCAGGCTTACTACCAGGCACACATTACCCACGGCGCATTTTTTGAGCCGGCGATTTCATACATTCCTAATCCAGGTGCGAATCCCAGCTTCGATGCAGCTTTAGCATTGACTTTAAGGGTCATCTGTCTGTTCTAATGCGGTCGTTTCCCCAATATGAGCAATTCATCATCATCGGCTGGCGCGGCAATCCTCCTTGCAAAATTCCAACTGCGGCGCGATGCAGAAAACGATTTCGCCGAATGGCAGGCCAGAGCGCTGACGCGCGCGGCGGGTTTCGAGGGATTTCTGAATTCTGAAATCACTCCCTCGGGCGAGGGTTTGTCGTGGACTATCCTGTTGCGCTTCGCTGATTCGGAACATCTCGAGACATGGAGGAAATCGGAAACGTGGCAACACCTCCTCGAAGATGCAGCACCGTTCCTTGCAGAAAAATCTTCAATCGAAGTTGAAGCAAAAGAAAGCGAAGCCGATGGCGGCGTGGTCGAAGTGATCATCACCCAAGTGAAGCCAGGCAAGGAAGCTGCCTATCGGGAGTGGGAAACAAGAATTCAGCAGGCGCAGTCGAAATTTCCCGGGTACCGCGGCTCCTATGTCCAGCCTCCTGTTGCGGGCGAGCTGGGATGGACAACGTTGATGCGCTTCGACACCGCGGAACAACTCGACAGATGGCTAAAGTCTCCGGAGCGAGCTGCATTAGTCAAAGAGTCGGAGTCGCTCGTGGATTACGCGCATCTACAGCGAATGGGAACTTCCTTCCCTGGATGGTTTCCGACAGATCCGAAAACCGGTAAAGGCCCGCCAAATTGGAAGGCCGCCATGCTCGTGCTGCTGGGCCTCTTTCCGATTGTGATGTTGGAAACACGATTTCTCAGTCCGCAGCTGGCCGGCGTGAATTCGTCATTGGGAATGTTCATTGGCAATGTCATCAGTGTCGCGCTAACCACATATTTAACGATGCCATTATTCATCAAAACGCTCGGCTGGTGGCTGTTTCCAAAATCCGACGCCTCAAAGGTCGCTGTGAATGCTGCGGGAACCGCGTTGATCTTTTTGCTTTACGCGATCGAAGTGGCCGCCCTGTGGCATCTCTTGTAATAAAGGGACTATGCCTGAGATCACAATCGAGCTTAACGAAGGACGATCAATCGAACAGAAGCGCGCGCTGTGCAAAAGAATTACCGAAATTGTCGTCGAGACCTGCAAGGTACCGGCCGACCGCGTGGTAATTACGATCCATGAGACGCAACTGGTGAACAAGGCCGTCGGCGGCGTGCTGTTCGCTGACCACTTTCCCACGGCGTAGGCAACCCGGATCGCCATCTCAATTGCTCCCATTCGTCTAGAAGAAAACAAACCCACAACCAACGACGAACCATAAACTACATGAGCACGCGAAATCTCGACGACGAAAAATTCCTGCGCCGAGCCATCGAGATGTCGCGCCGCGCATTGCCGTGGTGAAAAGGATGAGTCATGAACCGAGAAAATTTATTTTCGCGCCGCGGCTTCGTGAAGGGCACCGCTGCGGCGGCCGGCGGCCTGTTGCTTGGCCGCAGCGGCCAGGCGGAGACTCCAAAAGGCGCGCCCATGGACATTGACGCGCTGAAGAAAGCCTGCAAAGGCGTCGTCGCGGCTCGGGGCGACGCGAACTTCACCGAATTGATCCACGGCAACCTGTGGAATCGGCTGATTCCCAACCGCGCGCCGCAGATTGTGGTCCGGGTCAAGGACGTGCAGGACGTCATCGCCGCGATTCATTTTGCGCGGGAAAACAAATGGAAGGTCGTGGTCCGCGGCGGCGGTCACAATTGGTGCCAGCCCACGCTGCGGAATGGCGGCTTGCTCGTTGACCTGAGCGAACTGAACAAGGTCATCTCAATCGATGTTCGGGCCCGCAAGGCCGTCGTGCAGCCGGTCATCAGCAACCGGGACATTCAAAAGGTTCTCAACGCTAAAGGCCTCGCCTATCCCTGCGGCCACTGCCCGCAGGTCAAGCTGAGCGGCTATCTGCTCGGCGGCGGCATGGCATGGAACCAGGGCGTCTGGGGCTCGGGCACGGAAAGCGTCGAGGCCATCGAGCTCGTGACGGCGGAGGGAAAACTCATCGCGGCGAGCAAGGACGAGCATGCGGATTATTTCTGGGCGGCGCGCGGATCGGGTTCCGGATTCTTCGGCGTCGTCACGCGATACCATCTCAAGCTGTATCCGCTGCCCAAGGCGATCCACAGCAGCACCTATTATTATTCCATGGACGATGCCGCAGCGGTCGGGGCCTGGCTCGGCGAAAACGCCGCGAAAATCTCGCCCGCTGTCGAACTCAGCCTCTTCCTGCGCGAAGCTCCCGCGGATCTCAAGGAAAAGGCCGCCGCCCAAGGGGGCAAGGTCGCCATGTTGACAGGGGCGGCTTTCGCAGATTCCCCGGAGGAGGCCAAGACTATGCTGAAGCCGCTGGAAGACTGCCCGCTCCGGCCCAGATGTCTCTCGAGTTCGTTCGCCACTCCGCTCGTTTTCGAGCAACTGTTCGATTTGTCGGGAGCGCTCTGGCCCGAGGGACTACGCAATCGCGTGGAGGCCACTTTTTCAAACACTTCGCCGGGCGACCTCGTTAAGGCGGTGGGCGGTCACATGACGAAATGCCCGTCTCCGATCACTGTCATTCTCTTCACCATTTTCACCGGCCCGAACGTTCCGGCCGTTCATCCGGACGCGGCTTATTCGATGAGCTCGCGGGTTTACGGCGGACCGTGGACCATGTGGAAGGACGCCGCAGAGGACGCGGCGAACAGCAAGTGGCATGACGAATGCACCGCGCTGCTCAGGCCCTTCAACATCGGCTATTACGTCGGTGAATCGGACACCGTCCACAGGCCGTCGAACGCCGTCCAATCCCTCTCGTCGGAAAACTGGAAACGGCTGGCCGATCTGCGCGACAAGTACGATCCGGACGGCGTGTTCTTCGGCTACTTCGACGGTCTCATCGACCCAAAACCGTCATGATTCAGCGATTTCCATTCCGCGTTTTTGCAGCAGCGTTGGTCGAGGCGGGCGGCGGGCGTCACGCACAGGAGGCTGAAGTGTGGGCTTCTGCGCCGGGGCCGCTTGCGCCGAAATGCGTGCATTGGAAAGGCACACTCCTAATTTTTGCTCTTTATGCATTATCGGTTGCAATGTTTTGGAAATTTTGTGTGATATGAACTAGCACGCCCCGAATTCGTCTGTTCCCCTTTCTTCGAGAAGACAACAAAACCACCCCATTCCCCTCTAGAACAAACCCACAAACCCACAATCAACACAGAAAACACAAGCACATGAACACTACAGATATTGAAAGTAACGAGTACAAGAAACAATTCCTCCACGAGGCAACCCGACTGGCCATCGAATCAGTCGAGAAAGGATGGGGAGGACCGTTCGGAGCCGTGATCGTTAAGGACGGGAAGATCATCGGCCGGGGCCAGAACCGGGTCCTTCTGACCGGAATTCCGGTTTTTCATGCCGAGGTGACCGCCATCATGGATGCCTGCGGCAGGATCAATTCGAAAGCCCTTCTTGGCTCGGATTATTATGAGGGAAATCTGAAGATGATTCCGCGTCCCGAAGGCTCGCCCGATCCAGTTCCCGAGCGCGCGCAGATGCTCAAAGGCTGCGACCTTTACGTGAATGGCGCGCCCTGTCCGATGTGCATGAGCGCCATCTATTGGGCGCGAATTGATCGGGTGTATTTCGGCACAAGACTCTCAGATACCAGTAAGATCGGCTTCGACGACGAGTTTCAATACATCGATTTCAAGCTTCCCTGGGAGGAGCGAAAAGCCATTAAATGCTTTCCTGATTTTGAGAGGGAATTCGCGCTGAAAGCTTGCGAAGCCTGGCAAAACAAAAAAGATCGGCATCCGTACTAAGCCCGCGCAACGAGAGCAGTCTGGCGAACCAACGCCAAATATGAGGCGACACGGTGCCGGATGGTCTGGCAAAAGCTCATTGCCGATTGTTTCCCGGCAGTCATCGTTACGGTCGCGTCTGATTGAGAGAAACTGATTTAACAGCCTCGCCAATTCGGCCCGTGATTCGCTCGCTCCAGATATCTGAGAACGATTACAGACGATCCGGCAATGATATGCTCCAGCCGGCATTTTTTATGGCCATATCGGCCAAAGCTAAATCGCTCGAAACTCGTCAATGTTAATCGTAGTCTGATTTCGTGTTCCTCGGCGGGTTGCAATTCGCAATCCGAAATTTACAATCTCAGATCCTTTCTGCGGGGTCTTAGCTCAGTTGGTAGAGCGCCTCAATGGCATTGAGGAGGTCAGGGGTTCGAATCCCCTAGGCTCCACTTTAGCTACTATTCACCTTATCTCGATGGGCACCACCCAAGAGTCAAAGTAGCGAAGAACCAGTGAGTCCAGCTTGGACGGTAACAAGCGCGTTACTTTTCGAATCCAGCCCGCCATACGCTTGGCTTCGATTCGATCAGTATGAAAACAATTAATGGCACCACCCAGGATAACTTGGAGAACAGAAAACCCCGGAAACGATTCATCAGCCGTCGTTCTTTCTTGAGTAAAACGATCGCTCTAGGAGCAGGAACCGTCGGCGCAGGACTGTTGAGCAGCGTCCGAGCTGCAGAGGCAAGTTCCAGTCTTTCACCGGGAGACGCGGCACTACTTCGCTTCCCAGCGGCTCTGGAGATACTCGAGGCCGACTTTTGGATTCAATACAACGAACTCGGCGGCATCCAGGACGACGAAGTCCCAGGCGGCCATGGCAATGAAGCCTATACCGAGGCCTTGGAGGTTATTGAGGATGAAATGGGAGACTACATCCATGACAACACCGATGATGAGATCACTCATCACCAGTTCCTCAACGCGTACCTGGTCTCCAGGGGAGCGCCTCCTGCAAATCTGGACGCGTTTCGCACTCTGATGGGTAGCACCGCGACGGGCGTTAATCCGAACAAGATTGGACATCGGCTCACCAACCTCACGCGACTTCAGATCGATACCAGCTGGTGGACCCGTTATCGCGACGACAGCCATAACCCGGATCTTGATCCGAACCATGTCTTCCCGCAGGCGGTGCCGACTCTGGCCGAACATCGGCACACGGCCATTCCGCGAAACGATGCGGACACAATGCACCCCCTCTTCCTGCAGGCGATTGCGAACACTGCGGCATTCCACTTCCCGACCATCGAACAAGGTGGCACCAGCCTTTACGCAGCACTTGCGCAAAGGGCCACCGATGCGGAAGTGCTGCGTATCCTGATGAGTATCGGTCCTACTGAGACCATGCACTTCCAAACCTGGTCGGATGTGGCGGGTAATGCGCCGCCCTTAACGGCTGTTGATCCCATGACCGGTGTGTCGGTGACATTCCCGGATCTGGAAGTGGAAAACGAGCTCTTCGACAAGGCCCTGATCATGCCAGAGCCATGTCCCTTCCTAAGTCGAAGCCTTCCCATTGTTTCGATCATTCGACCGACCAGTATTCGGGGCGCTGCCATGAATACACTGCGGTTCCTAAGAAACATGGGTCTTTTCATCGGCCAATCGGAAGCGTTTTTCGCATATATGACCCAACTGGCACAAGAAGCTGACGCTGCCAGACGCGGTCTTTGAGAGATACCCGCCGACTCAACACGTCCGAATCGAAGGTAAGGGTTCGAACCCCGCCTTCGCACTCCGAATAGGCAGATTCATTTCGGCAGCGACAGCTTGTTCTCGGATGCTTGGCGGACGATTTTTCTCTTTCACAAGAATGCTTTTCGGGGAACTATTTACTGTTCTGCGGAAGTTGCGCAACATCGCTGGCCGAGCGGGTTTCCATCTGACGCTGGCCATTCCATGCACAGAGTAAACTCGATCCTTATGCAGGCGCCGAAGATGATGATCTTCGAAACGGCAGCCAACTTGGAACTGTGGCCAAAAATTTTGCCGCATTACCGCTATATCAAATTTCTGGAGCGCGGGCACGATCGCAATTTAGTGATCATGGCAGCCACGCGTTCCGGCATCCCAATCTCCTGGACCTCGGAGCAAATCATCGACCGCGACAAGTTCGAAGTTCATTTCCATCATTTGAAAGCCTGGACAAAAGGAATGCGCGTCGTTTGGACGTTTTCCGAAAGCGGGAGTGGCGTGCTCGTAGCGATTTCACACGATTTGCGGTTCCGCTTTCGCCCGCTTGCGCCAATCATGAATCCAATCATCGGCGATTTTTTCATCCATAACGTCGCCAACAAAACCTTGCACTGCATGAAAGCTTACGTGGAGGCAAGGGCAGACAAGATGACCGCATGAGTCGAAGACGCGCGGTCATCACTGGTATCGGGCCGATCACATGCATCGGCACCGGCGTGGACCGGTTTTGGGATGGAATCCTCGCAGAAAAGAGCGGTATCGATAGCATCACAAGCTTCGATCCGAGTGTGTTCCACGTGCGATGCGCGGGCGAAATTCGCGATTGGAATGCCGAAGAATACTTTTTACCGCACCGCCTGAAACGGCTCGATCGTTACGCTCAATTCGCAGTCGTGTCTGCACAGCTCGCGCTGGAGGACGCGCGCCTCGACTATTCTCGCGAAAAGCCGCAGGATCGCGTGGGCGTTAGCTTCGGCACTGCGCTTGGCGGGGTCTGCAAAGCCGAGGAGCAATACATCAGATATCTAAAAAAGGGCGCGCGCGGCGTCCAACCTACCCTTGCCGTCCAAGTTTTCGGCGGTTCGGCGCATTCAAACATCGCAATCGAATTCGGCTTTCGTGGCGTCGGTACGACAAATTCAAACAGTTGCGCCAGTGGCACAGTCTCGGTCGGCGAAGCATTGCGTTACATTCGCGATGACTTTGTAGATGTAGTTGTGGCCGGCGGAGCGGAAGCGCCACTGACGGCCATCACGATTGGCGCGTTCGACATCATCAAAACAATGAGCAGATGGTCGGGCGAACCGGCTCTGGCTTGTCGCCCATTTGATGCGCTCCGCGATGGATTTGTCATGGGCGAAGGCGGCGCTTCGCTTATTATCGAGGAACTCGAACACGCGCGCGGTCGGGGCGCACACATTTACGCGGAGGTATTAGGGTATAGCTTGAACAACGACGCCTTCCACATGACCACGCCGCTCCCGAGCGGCGAATCGTGCATTCGCGCGATGCGGGAAGCGCTCGCGGACGCGCAATTGATGCCTGAGCAGATCGATTACATCAACGCGCACGCCAGTTCGACACAACTCAACGACAGCGCGGAAACGGCGTCGATTAAGCAAGTGTTCGGCGATCATGCGCGTCGCATTCCCATAAGCGGGACCAAGGGGTATTATGCGCATCCGCTCGGCGCGACGGGCGCAATCGAAGCGGCGCTTTGCGCACTTTCGTTGAATCGGCAATGGATTTCGCCGACCATCAACTATCAAAACCCTGACCCAGCCTGCGATCTCGACGTGGTGCCAAACCATGGCCGGGCGGCTACGTTGAATTACGTGATGAGTAATTCATTCGGCTTCGGTGGCATCAACGCGTCCGTGGTCATGGGACGCGTCAGGTAGGGGCGGTTCACCCGAACCGCTTGGGCGATTGAGGTCAATCGCCCCTACCTAATAAATCCGGCCGATTCTCATGGGTGCGTTTAAGTGACTGCTCTTTACGCCACTTCGCGATTTCTGCGTGATTTCCGGAGAGCAAAACCTCCGGAACTTTCCAACCACGGAAGTCGGCGGGCCGGGTGTATTGGGGCGCTTCAAGGAGACCATCGCTGAAGCTGTCGTCCGCGGCCGATTGGTCATGGCCAAGCGTTCCGGGCAGTAAACGCACAATTGAATCAACCAAAACAACCGCAGCAATCGCACCGTTCGTCAGTACGTAATCGCCGATCGAAATTTCAAGATCAATCAAATGTTCGATCACGCGATGATCGACTCCTTCATAATGTCCGGAAATGATTATGAGATGCGGCTCTTGCGACAACTGCCGCGCCATCTGTTGATCCAACCGACGCCCTGCAGGCGACATCAACAGGATTTGCGGTTTGCGATTGGAAAGCCCGGCCGCCGCTTCGCGTGCGTTACGGGCGATTCGCGATTTCAGGTCTTCCACGGCCGCAAAGATCGGTTCCGGTTTCATCACCATCCCCTGCCCTCCGCCAAACGGCGAATCATCGACCACGTGATGTTTGTCCGTTGTCCAATCGCGCAGGTTGTGAATTTGCAGTTCGACGATTCGGTTCTCCTGCGCCCGTTTTATGATGCTTTCGCTCAAAGGAGCGCGGCAGATTTCAGGAAACAACGTGACAATTTCGATTCTCATTCAGGAAAAATCTCGAGCGCTAAGCGTCGAACGTCCAACGCTCGGGCTCGTTGCGGCGTATGACACAGCCGCCCCTACTATCATTCCACGATCTCGAGCACCGCGCGCTGTCCGTGCCGCGCGGCAGAACTGGCCAGCAAGGCGCGAATAGCGTGAATGGTCTGACCAGACCGGCCGATCACACGGCCCACATCTCCGCGTCGAAGTTGCAATTTAAAGGTGATCATTCTGCCGTTGGGAATTTCCGTGAGCACCATGTCATCAGGAAATTCGATCAGCTCGCGAATGATGAACTCCAGAAATTCTCGCATCCGTGAAAAGACTAACCACGAATGGACACGAATAAACACGAATTTTGTGGACGTCCGTGTCAGACGCCAAATGCCGGGGCTAGCTTGCCGTCTCGGCGGTGGGCGATGAATCTCCTTCAGGCAGTTCTGAACTCCCACGCTCGGGTTCAGATGCTGTCTCCGCGGCAACGACCTTCTTTTGTTCCTTAATCAAGCTGCGTACAGTGTCGGACGGTCGCGCGCCCTTGCTGATCCAGTACTCGGCACGCTCAACACTAAACGAACTGTTCTGACCGGTTTGCTTTGGATCGTACGTGCCAATGATCTCGATAAATTTCCCGTCGCGCGGGCTGCGGCTGTCGGCGACTACGACTCTGTAGTACGGCCGGTTTTTGCTGCCTTCTCTGCGTAATCTGATTGAAACTGCCATGGTAAATTAACTTCTCATTCGCGCCATTTGCGCCATCATTTTTTTCATCTTTCCTGCGTTCTTCATCAGCTTCCGCATGTGATCAAAGCGCCGCAGCAAATCATTTACCTCCGTGACGGTTGAACCGCTGCCGCGCGCGATGCGTTGGCGCCGCCGGGCATTCAGAATGTCGGGGCGCGTCCGCTCTTCTTTTGTCATCGAAAGCACGATCGCTTCCGTGCGCTTGAGCTGCTTCTCGTCAATGGAGAGGCCCTGCACGTTACTCATTCCGGGTAACATGCCAAGAATATTCTCCAGCGGCCCCATGCGGCGCATCATCTTGAACTGCGCCAGGAAATCATTGAAATCGAATGAAGCGGTGCGGAGTTTGCGCTCAAGCCTGGCAGCGTCTTCGGCCTCGACGGCTTCAGCAGCTTTTTCGACGAGACTGACAACGTCGCCCATTCCGAGAATCCGCCCCGCGAGCCGATCTGGTATGAACAGCTCAAACTGATCCAGCTTTTCACCCGTGCCGACGAATTTGATCGGTCGATGCGTGACCTCGCGCATGGACAACGCCGCGCCGCCGCGGGCGTCGCCATCAAGCTTCGTAAGAATAATTCCTGTAATAGACAAAGCAGCGTCAAAGCCGCTCGCTACGCTCACGGCTTGCTGCCCGGTCGCCGCGTCTGCAACGAGCAAAATCTCGTGCGGCTGCAAAAATTCTTTGAGCGCTTTGAGTTCATCCATAAGCGCTTCGTCGATTTCCTGTCGCCCCGCCGTATCGAAGATCTGCATACCAGGCGCCACCGTTGTTCGCGTCGTTTTAAGCGCCGCTGCGGCGACGCGCTGCACATTTTTCTCGCCCGAGTCGGGAACATGAACCGGGACGTCGATCTGTTTTCCAAGCGTTGCGAGTTGTTCGATCGCCGCGGGCCGTTGCAAATCGCACGCCACCAGCGACGGCATGCGACCTTGTTTTTTTAACAGCAACGCCAGCTTGGCAGCCGAGGTTGTTTTGCCCGAGCCGTTGAGCCCAACGATCAAGATGCGTGTTTGATCTACCAGGCGAAGCGGCTCAGCGTCGCCGCCAAGCAGCACCGTCAATTCATCGTAAAAAATTTTGACGATCTGCTGACCGGGCGTAATGCTGCGAAGTACATTTTCGCCAAGCGCTTTCCCTTTTACGCGAGCAATAAATTTTCTGGCGACCTGAAAATCAACATCTGCTTCAAGCAGCGCTATGCGAACCTGACGCAATGCAGCGTCGACGTTCGCCTCGCCGATAACGCCGTGTCCACGGAGGTCTTTGAAAATCTCCTGAAGTTTGTCGCTAAGTTGAGGAAACATGAATAAAGGACGGCTTCCAAACGCGCCACAGCGACTGGAAAGCCCTCGCTCCTTGGGCTCGCGATTATTTTTTTACCGCGGGAGAGCTTGCAGCTGTAGTAGCTGGACCTTCTTCGATTCCGAAGGTCCAATGTGTTTCGACTTTCTTACCCGCGGATTTGGCGCTCACGATTACGGTGCACGTCTTGTCGCGGAGCTTTTGTGGAACCTGATACGACACGGTGCCGGTTTTAGGATCAAAGTTGGCCGGAACAAGGCCAAGGCCGCTCACCCGCATTTGCACACTGCCAGGGTCAATCTGCCCTATGCTGCTAAGGTTCGCTTTGATAAGCGGCAATGCCGTGCGCACCGTTTCACCGTCTGCTGGTTGCGTCGTCAGATCTTTCGCACCGACTTCGGCTACTGCCGTGCCGCCTCCGGTGGACGCACCGATCATGCTAACTGCGTCTGCAAAAACTTTCGGCTTATTTGCTTCAATCGCGTAGCGGCCGATCGAATCCATCGGTGAAGTGAAAGTGATCGGTTGGCCGTAGACGGTAAACATGGCGTCGTAACCCGCATTTCGTGCGAGTTCCTTTACATGCTCGTTGTAATTTCCGAAGGGCACCGCAAAGCAATTCGCCTTAATGCCCAGCCGCTGTTCGAGCAGTTCCTTGGAACCGACGACTTCGTTCTGGATCCATTTTTGATAGTCGGCGCCCGTCAGTTTCTTTTTGGAGCGTTTGCCGCCGGGCTCGATCACCAGCACCGTGTGCCCTTCGCGCAAATCCTGGTGCGTGGCTGAGTGCGCCTGAATATCAACGCCGTTGTCGCGGAGGTCGGCGAGCTGTTCCCATGTAATCGCTTCTCCTCCGCCGAGAGAACCCCCACGCACGCCTTCGGTGTAGATGAACAACGTGAAGGGGTAGCCGTATTTTTTCATGATCGGCCACCCCACTTCATATTGCGATTTCCAGCCGTCATCGAAAGTAACGACCGCGCAACGCGGCGGTATGTTTTTTTCGCCCCGCTTCCATGCGAGCAAATCCTGCATCGAGATCACCGTGATACCCTTGTCTTTCAATTCCTTCATCTGCGCTTCAAACGCAGCAGGCGTAATCTCCGTGCCCGGGTACCTGATCTTGTCGACAAGCCGATGGTAACAAAAAATAAGGACCTGAGCAGTCTGATCGACGACTGGCTTCTTGATCTTGGGAGTTGCCGCTACCACCGGAGCAGCGGTCGCAGCAGCCGTTCCTGGAGCAGCGCTACCCGCAGGTTGCGGTTTATCGGTAACAGCTTGCTGCTTTTTGCACATCGAAAAATTCAGTGCCAGCAGTAATGGAAGGATAGCGAATCGGATCATCATAAGAGTGTTAAGGGATTAAGGGCAGTGGCGCAAAGCACAAGTGCATTTTATACGCGATATTGGAAACATGCGAATCATTGACTCGCTGCCCAACTAAGGCCGCAGGCCGAACCGGCAAGTTGCGGCACCAGCCTCGCGCCAGTTGACTCGTTATAGAGTTCAGCAGCGAAACTAAAATTCCTTTCCGCGCTCTTCCCGCCCGACCGCGGCCAGAACAATAACCGCAATAAAGACGACTGATTGGACCATCGCCATCGTGAGCGCGTAATTCGGTTGACCGTTCGCGAGCCGGAATCGTTCCGCGAGCCAAGCCTGTTGTTGCGCAGCATACGCCGCAGCAAAGTTGCCTAGCTGATAAACAAGCCCAGGAAACGTGCCGCGAAATTGGGAAGGCGACAGTTCATTCAAATGCACCGGTACTACACCCCATGCACCTTGCACCATGAACTGGATAAGAAAACCGCCGACGACCAGCAACGCTGTGCTCGGCGCGAAAATCCAAAGCGGAATCAGCAGCAGGCCGCAGATTGCCGATAGGATGATTACCCGACGACGGCCCCATCGTTGTGAGAGAAAGCCAACGGCCGTGCCGCCGCAGATCGCGCCGGTTGCGTACACAATGCTGATGATCGATTTGGCGTTAACGCCGAAGCCCCGCTGCTCTTGGAGATAGGTCGGGTAAAGGTCCTGCGTACCGTGGGACATATAGTTGAACGCCGTCATCAGCAGTGCAGCGTAACCGAACAACGCGCCGTGCTGCCTGATTAGAACCGACAGGCGCAATTTCGTGTGTTTAACGTGGGTGCGGTCGCGCTGCCACACAGGTGATTCCGGCACATGGGCCCGAATGTAAATCACCAGGAATGCCGGCAAGGCCCCCGCGACAAATAATCCGCGCCAACCGAAGTGTGGAAACACGATCCAGTACACCAACGCCGCGAGCAGATAACCGACCGCGTAACCCTGTTGTAAAATGCCCGAGAACAGCCCGCGTGTTTGCGTCGGCAGCGATTCCATCGCAAGCGACGCGCCCAGTCCCCACTCGCCGCCCATGCCGATGCCGAAGAGTAAACGCAAGATCAGGAACACATTGAAATTCGGCGCGAATGCAGTGAGCAATTCCATGGCCGAGTAGAAGACAATGTCGATCATGAGCGGAACGCGCCGACCGAATTTGTCGCCTAACAAACCGAAGATGAACGCGCCGAGCGGCCGTGCCATTAATGTCAGCGTGATGGCGAACGCAACGTTAGGAATGCTACGACCAAACTCATGCGAGATCGGCACAAGCACGAACGTCAGCAGAAAAAAATCGAGTGCATCGAGCGACCACCCGAGAAAACAGGCCAGGAACGTCTTACGTTGAGTGTGGTCGAGCAGTTTGAATAGCCGGATCGCTTCCACGGCGTGATTCAACTAGTTCGAGTAACCACGAATCAACAATAATAACGAGGAATCGATCCGACTGGTTGAGTCAAAGATTTGGCGCCGTGGGAACGCTTGCGCGGTTAAATTCGGGACTGTTTCAAGATCGACAGCTCGATTGGGTTTTTCTAAGACTTCACTATGCAAATACAAACAAGATCTATTCCCACCATATTCATGATCGGTCTCCTGCTCGGATGCAGCCCGTTTTTGCCACTTGCGCAGGCGGTCGTCCCACCGCCAGACGGAGGCTATCCCGGAGGCAACACGGCAGAAGGGCAAAACGCCCTGTTAAGCCTCACGACTGGCGTTAACAACACGGCGGTTGGGTGGTTTTCGCTCAAGAGCAACACCAACGGCCAGCTCAATACGGCGGTAGGTGCCGGGACGCTCTTTAGCGCGGTGCACGCAAGCCGAAATACAGCCATTGGCGGGGCGGCGCTTTTTAGCGACACTGACGGCGAGCGCAACACAGCGGTTGGAGCCCTGGCCCTCTGGAGCAACACCACTGGCGACTTCAACACAGCCCTCGGCGACAGTGCGCTCTTTCACAACACCACCGGAGGCAGCAACAGTGCCATCGGTTACCAAGCGCTCTTTCAAAACAGGGAAGGCGGCGCCAACACGGCCATCGGCTATTTTTCGCTCTGGCTCAACACCACCGGCGGTGGAAACACCGCCATTGGTGACGGTGCGCTCTTTGCCTCCAGCGGCAGCTCTAACACGGCCGTTGGTGCAGGCGCGCTCCAGCACCCTGCCGGTGACTCCAATACGGCTTTAGGGGTCAATGCCGGCGTTGACATCAGCGGATCGAATAACATCGTTATTGGTGCCAACATCTTCGGCTTTGGCGGATCCAATACTATCGTTATTGGTGCCAACGTCGGCATGCTCGGTGAGAGCAATACCATCCGAATCGGCAACACGGATATTACGGATACCTTTATCAGCGGAATCAGCGGAACAACGGTGGCCAGTGGCGCGGCGGTCCTTGTAGATTCAAGCGGCCACTTGGGCACGGTGACTTCTTCAAAGCGCTTCAAGGAAGAGATCAGGCCAATGAATAAGACCAGCGAAGCAATCTTCTACCTTGAACCGGTTACCTTTCGCTACAAGAAGGAGATTGATCCCGCGGGCACTTCGCAGTTTGGTTTGATTGCCGAAGAAGTCGCTGCTGTGAACCCCGACCTGGTGGTGCGCGACAGAAATGGCCAGATTTACGCTGTGCGCTATGACCAGGTAAACGCGATGTTGCTCAACGAGTTTCTCAAGGAGCACGAAAAAATCGAAGAACAGCAGGCAACGATTGCCGATTTGAAGTCAACAGTTGCGCAACAGCAGAGCAATTTTGAGTCACGGCTCGCGCAACAGAAGAGGCAAATCGAGTCTTTGACAGCGGGTTTGCAGAAAGTGAGCGCCCAGCTCGAAGTAAATAAAACGGTACCGCAACTGATCGCGAACAAGCCGTAGATTCGGTAGCCACGATCGTTGACCGCGGCCCGAGACCGGCGAGATCTCGGCTACAACAATAAAAACCCGTCACGCCTTGTCAGCGGGACTTCTTGTTTTTGGTTCGAGCGCTTTGTCCTGTTGCAGCATGTCTTCGAACGGCCGATAGAAGTTGGAGTAAAACGGGTAGGGTCGATCGGGATGTGCAGGACGGTAGCGCCAGTGTTTGTACATCCAAAGCCAAGGCGCCGGATTTTTGCGCACGTAAGGCTCGAATGAATTCCAGCAAGCCTGCGCGATTTGCTGAGGCGTCATTCCAGCGGTGTGTTCGATCTTTGGATGAAATACCAGCCTGTAACGTCCCTCCGGCAGCGGTTCGGTGTGCGCAGGTACGATGGGAACGCCCGTTCGCTCGTGCAGCCACGCATGCGCTGACGTGACGCTTGTCCCTAAGCCAAAACAATCGATTGCCACGGCCCCTTGACTCGGCGGCACTGTGAGATCAACCAGCATCGCCGTACGGCCCTTTCGCCGAAGCACCTTGTAAAGCCGCATGATGCCGCGATCACGTGGGACGAGCTCGTGACCGGATTGCTCTCGCAATCTTTTGAAAATTGGATCCAGGGACGAATTCTTAAACTCCTGCGAGATGATTGTGCCTTTCAGATCGAGAAACCCACAGGCGAGACTGAGCCATTCAAAGTTGCTGTAGTGATAACAGGCAATCATTAAGCTACGCTCCGGGCCTGTGTCGCGCGCTGTTTCCTCGAAATTTTCCAAGTCAATGTACTGAGAAAAGTTTTCTTGTGTTAGACGCGGGCTCCATAGCAGATCGACCATGGTCCGCCCGAAATGCTGAAACGACTCACAGGCAATTTTTCGTCGCTCCTGAGGCGAGAACCGATCGCCAAATGCGACCTCGAGATTACTCAGAGCGACCTGGTAGCGCTGCCGATCAACAAAGCTCAGAAGGGCTCCTGCTGCCTGGGCGATGTAATAACACGCCCGTCGCGAACATAAAGGAATCAGTTTTGTGGCAAGAACAAGCCCCACCCACTCCAGCCGATATCGAATTCGCTTCCAGCGCGATCGCATTGCGAAGTTTCAACGACGAAATTCGAATGTCTAACGGCTTCCCCGGTAATGATGAATCAACCCGGTTCGTCTACCAGCCCTGCCCTGGGTTATTTACCGGAGGCAAACTTTTTCGAAATTCCTTCTGCTGGCGCTCGGCTTCTTTCTGCTGATCTGCGTCGCGCGCCTGCTGTTCAGGGCTAGGACCCGGAGTAGAACAACCGATCAATGCCAAAAGAAGCGTCGCAATCAAAATCGACGTGGTTAACAGCTTCTTCATACGGAGATCGGAACGATAATCGGGCGATTCAACGCGGCAACCGCCAGAGATGTTCCACGAGTCGGCAAGCCGGATCATTCAACTTTAGTGACGTCGTATTCATCTACTGTCTGCTCGCGGTACTTGTGCTCGAGTGCTCTTAAGCGCTCAAGGATCTCATTCAACGCAAGCTCGTTCTTCAAATTCACTTGATAATCGATTTCGGCGCGCAACCGGTCTTTGTGCGATTGCCGGTTTTGCGACATTAAAATGATCGGCGCCTGCAGCACGGAAAGCATATTAATCCCAGTACTGAGCAGTAAGAACGGGTATGGATCGAAGGAGATTTTGCCCATCCACGCCAAGCAGATGTTTATCCATACCCAAACATTGAACAAGAACACCGCAGCAAGAATGAATTTCCAACTGCCGCCAAATTCAGCGATGAGATCCGCGGCGCGATCGGCAAGCGTAAGCTGCGCTGCTTCCTCGACGTTGACGTTGCGGGTCGCAGTGTGGCGCAAAAGTTCATCTGTGTGGCGTAACCTATTGGCAAGCGCCGTAAGCATCTCCAGCGCGACATTTGGGTTGCTGCTAACAAAGGAAAGAAAATGCTCGCGCGAAAGCACAGCCAGCCGCGTGTCCTGCGTAACCCGCGCGTCGGCTGAGCGCGGCTTGCCATCGAGCAAGGCCATTTCCCCAAAAAAATCGCCGCGGTGCAATTCGGTAAGCGTGACCTCGTGACCATCCTTCGCCCGCACGCAGATACGGACCTTCCCCTGCTCGATTAAATACATCGCGTCGCCTTCGTCACCCGTGCGAAATAGAACCGCGCCTGCTTTGCAATCGAGGCTCTCGAGCAGCTCGCACAATTCATGGGCCGCCTCGGTATCGAGCGACTCAAACAATGGCACATGACGTAGCGTCTCGACGTTCATTTGCTGGAGAGCGATGGAACGGTGGTCACAATAACCGCAATGCGCCGCTGCGAGAAGCCACAAATCACTGACGAAACGACGCTCTTGGACCATGCGAAATTGACTTGGACAGGTTCGCTTCTAGTTTGATAAACGCGTTCGCTGCGCGTTCCGACCCGTGAAAAACGTCCTTTTCGTCTGCACTGGCAACATTTGTCGGAGCCCGATCGCGGAAGGGCTTTTTCGCCGCTTGACTGGCAACCGGAAGGATATCGAAGTCGCATCGGCCGGTGTCCACGCAGTTCGCGGCCAGCCGCCAAGTCTGTACGCTGTAGAAGTCTGCGCAGCGGAAGGCACAGATATCAGCGGTCTGCGCAGCCAACCGCTGACTGGAGCGTTGGTTGATCAAGCTACGCACATTTTCGCCATGACCGGCGCACACCTCGAAACGATCCAAACATTGTTTCCACAAAGTGCGGAAAAAACGTTCTTACTCCGTGAATTTGAAGAACCTGGCACCACGGTGTGGCGCGATCTGCCGGACCCAATCGGTCTCGGCCGCGAGGTATATGAGGATTGCGCGCGCATCATCAAAAACGCTCTGCCGAGTGTGCTCGCATTTGTAGAACAGGGCGCTCTCGTCCGCCCTGGTGCGCCGCGCTCGTCGGAGATATCTTATTCCATGGACCATCTTTCTCGCCAATTTGAACCCGAATCCATCGCTTCCACATCGGCGCGCTGTTATGGCGATGCATTGCGCAAAGTGGATCCCGAAATCTTTGATGCGATTGCTGCGGAAGAAAAACGCCAACGTGAGAACATCGAACTGATCGCCTCGGAAAATTTCACCAGTCGCGCAGTGATGGAAGCTCAGGGCAGCGTGATGACCAACAAATACGCGGAAGGTTATCCGCGGAAACGTTGGTATGGCGGCTGCGAGAATGTCGATACTGCCGAACAATTGGCAATCGATCGCACCAAGCGGCTTTTCGGCTGCGAACACGTCAACGTGCAGCCGCACAGCGGTGCGCAGGCAAACATGGCCGTTTACTTTTCGATACTGAAACCCGGCGACAAGATTCTCGCGATGAATCTGGCGCACGGCGGCCATCTCACCCACGGACATCCGGCAAATTTCTCTGGAAAATTTTATGCGGTGTCGCAGTACGGCGTGAGCGAGAAGACCGAGCACATCGATTACGACGCTTTGCAGAAACAAGCCGAGGAAGTACGGCCGGTGATGATCACCGCCGGCGCATCCGCGTACCCGCGCATCATCGATTTCCCGCGGCTGCGCCAAATCGCCGATTCGGTCGGTGCCGTTCTTTTCATCGACATGGCACACATCGCCGGGCTCGTCGCCGGTGGCCAGCATCCGAGCCCGATTCCACACGCGCAGTTCGTAACCACCACAACGCATAAGAGTCTGCGCGGCCCGCGTGGCGGCATCGTGATGTGCGAAGAGAAATTCGCAAAGCAAATCGACGCCACCGTTTTTCCCGGGGTGCAAGGCGGCCCGCTTATGCACGTCATCGCCGCGAAAGCGGTTTGCTTCCACGAAGCGCTGCAACCGCAATTCCGCGAATACCAGCGCCAGGTTGTGATCAACGCGAAAGCCCTCGCCGCCGGCCTCGCCAAACACGGTTATCGAATTGTTTCAGGCGGCACCGACAATCACTTGATGCTCGTGGATCTTCGCCCGAAAGACCTCAACGGCAAGGAAGCGCAGGAAGTTCTCGATCGCGCTGGCATCACCGTGAACAAGAATGCCATCCCGTTCGACACGAGCTCGCCGTTCAAACCCGGCGGCATCCGCGTCGGCACACCGGCCGTAACCACGCGCGGCATGAAAGAAGAAGAGATGCTCGAAATTTCCGATCTCATCGCCGAAGCCCTAACAAACCGCACCGACGAAATCGCATTGAATCGCGTCCGCGAAAAAGTGCGCGAACTCACCCGAAGATTTCCGCTGCCTGCATAGGTCGCTGGTGGTGTTTAATACCGTGTTTCCGCGCGCGCGGCTGCAAGACGCGTTGAGTTGCGGCCAATGGATTCGGCTTTCGCTGACGGCGCGTCTGCGTAATCTGCGATTGATTCATGAATCGTTCCGCTGAGCAGCAGCAGATGAATCCATTGCGGGAAGGACTGTCAACGCGCGCCGTGCCGCAGCCGTGTAGCATCGTGATTTTCGGCGCCACCGGCGATCTGACGCATCGGAAATTGCTTCCTGCGCTTTACAATCTTGCTGCCGATGGAGAATTGCCGCCCGCGGTCGTAATCATCGGCTTCGCGCGCCGGCCGAAGAGCGACGACGATTTTCGGAAAGAGATGGAGGAAGCCGAGCGGAAATTTTCGCGCCAAGCCGTGCGCGATGAAATTTGGAAAACGTTTTCACAATCGCTCTTCTATCATCAGAGCGAGTTCGGCGACGAAGCCGGATACAACTCATTGGCCGAACGACTTGAAAAGACCGACAATGAACGGGGCACGCGTGGAAATCGGCTTTTCTATTTCGCCGCCGGGCCGGACCAGTTCGAGACGATCTTGAAAAATCTCAAGGCCGCCGGATTGAATCGCGCGAAGGAGGGAAGCTGGGCGCGCGTCATCATCGAAAAACCGTTCGGCACCGATCTTGCCTCGGCGCGCGAATTGAATCGCATCGTCAACGACGCGTTCCACGAGAGTCAGACCTTTCGGATCGACCATTTTCTCGGCAAAGAGACCGCGCAAAACATTTTGGTGCTGCGATTCGCGAACGCGATTTTCGAACCTCTCTGGAACACGCGCTACATCGATCATCTCCAGATCACAGCGGCGGAAACGCTCGGGGTGGAAGCGCGCGCCGGTTATTATGAAAACGCTGGGGCGTTGCGCGACATGGTGCAAAATCATTTGCTGCAGTTGCTTTGCCTCGTGGCGATGGAAGCTCCAACCGATCTCCGCGCCGACAGTATTCGCGATGAGAAAGTCAAAGTCGTCCGAGCGCTCCGGCACATCATCGGGCCGGAAGTGGCGAACAATGTGGTGCGAGCTCAATACACCGAAGGCGCGATCGGCGGTCAACCGGTCCCGGGGTATCGCCAGGAAAAAGGCGTCGATCCAAAATCGACGACCGAAACCTATGTCGCGCTGCGCATTAACATCGACAATTGGCGCTGGGCCGATGTGCCCGTTTACATGCGGGTCGGCAAACGTTTACCGAAATCGGCCACCGAGATTTCTGTCCATTTCAAAAAAGCTCCGGCAGTTCTGTTCAACAGGGAGACCGTGAAGATTGATCAAAACGTCCTCGTCATTCGCATTCAACCAGACGAGGGAATTTCATTGCGAATGCTGGCAAAAATTCCGGGAACCAGTCTGCGCATCGAACCGGTGAAGATGGATTTTCACTATGGCACTTCCTTCGGCAAACCCAGCCCGGAAGCGTACGAACGTTTGCTCCTCGATGCGATGAGCGGCGACCCTACGCTCTTTGCGCGTCGCGACGAGGTCGAAGAAGCCTGGGCGTTCATCGACCCTATTGAGGAAGCGTGGCACGCGAAGAAAGATGCGCCCGAGTTATATTTCTATCCCGCGGGATCTTGGGGACCGGAAGCTGCCGATGATTTGCTCGCCCGCGATGGGCGCGCGTGGAGAAGATTATAAACCCGTTATGCCTGCGACTGGTGAAACATACTCGTTAGGCGCTCCGGTCGAAATCGGAAAGATTGAGCAGGAGCTGAAAAAACTCTGGCGGGAAAGCGAAGGCGCAATGACGCGCGCATCGCTCATGAATCTTGCCGCTTACAGCGAACAACCGGGTTCCCTGAACGACAATACGCAGCTGATAGCGAAAATCACCGAGGACCACGCCTGCCGCGCGATTGTCATCGAAGCCGACTGCCGGTCCGAAGAAAATCGCGTAGACGCCTGGATCAGCGCGCACTGTCACGTGAGCCGCACTGGGAAAAAACAAGTTTGCTCCGAACAAATTTCATTCCTGCTCAAAGGCGAATGCACCAAACAACTGCCAAGCATCATCCTCTCCAATCTGGATTCGGACCTGCCATTTTATCTTTGGTGGCAGGGGGAACTCCGTGACCCGATGGACGCGCAACTCTGGGAGTGGGTGGACCGATTTATCTACGACAGCCACGACTGGAAAGATTTTCCCGCGCAAATGGCGTTGGTGGAGACAGCTCAACGCGAAGCGAAGCAGCGCCTCGTCTTGTGCGACCTGAATTGGACGCGGCTGGACAACCTTCGCTTCGCGCTCGCGCAATTCTTCGATCATCCCGCTTCGCATCATCGGCTGGCCAAGATCAGCAAGGTGCAAATCGATTTTGCACCGGCATTTAGATCAACCGCTCTCCTGTTTGTGGGCTGGCTGGCAGCGCAATTGAATTGGAAGATTGACGAGGTGAAATCTTCACGCGAGTTGCGGTTCACCGAAACGTCTGGGCGACCCATCGACGTTGAATTGCGCGAACATGACGGCCAACCGATTCACGAAATCGCGTTGACCAGCGGTGATGTAGAATTTGGCGTCACATACGCGAAATGCGGCGATCTTCTGGAGGTGTCACGCGTACAGAAGGGCGAAAAGCGGGTCTCGCAGCTAATGCCCGCTGGAAACAACGATCCTGTAGGTCTGATCAGCGAGGAACTGATTCGCGGCGGGCCGCACCGTGTTTACTTGAACGCGGTCAACTGCGTTCGGGATTTACTGTAGCCACCGCCCTGTGGGTGGTCCTCTTTGCCTAACCGCCGACTGGCCAAAGGACCGTGGCTACAATATCAGCAGGGCGCACAATTCGCGGACATTCTTTTCAATCGAAAAAAGCGTTCGCGCGCGTTCGTAGCCGGATTGGCCAAGTCTCGCCGCCAAAGAACAATCGTTAATCACTGTTTCAATTGCATCAGCCATCGCTGCCGTGTCGCCCGGTTGCACCAGAAATCCGGTTTCGTTTTCGATTACCATTTCCGGAATCCCGCCGGTGTTGGTGGACACGACAGGCAGTCCCGTCGCCATCGCTTCCATGATGACTGTAGGCAGATTGTCCATGCCGCCGTCGGAATCAATCACACTCGGGAGCACAAACAGGTTCGCTTTAGCCAGGCGTTGCCGAAGCTGATGCTGTGGTTTTGTGCCGGAAAGTAGCACGCGATCTGTCAGACGAACTTCCTCGATTTGTGCGCGCAAGTCGTTTTCAAGCGGCCCCGCACCGATGATTTCACAGCGGAACGATTTCCCACGTTCCGCGAGCAACGCGCAAACACGAATCAAATCGCCGAATCCTTTTTTTGGAATCAAACGGCCGACTGCAATGATCAGCGGCGGAGCCGAAGAAAAATCGGCTCGACCAAATTCCGCGAGGTCGAGTCCGTTGTAAATGCGATGGATGCGATCAGCCCGATGAGAGAATCTTTCGCGCAAAAAGCGTGCGGCGAAATCCGTTTCGGTGACGACTGCGCCCGCTTTATCCACAACTTTATCCAATCCGATTTCGAACTGCCGCGGAGAGAAAATGTCGTTCGCGTGCGCGGTAAAACTGAAAGTGATCGAAAAAAACTTGTTGATCCAAAAAGCAGTGCGCGCAGCCATGCCGGCGAAATGCGCGTGGACGTGATTGATCCCCATTGTCCGCAAGCGCAGACCAACGTAGACCGCCTGGTAGAGCCGAAGGAAATCGGTGCGGCGACCCCATTCATCCAGAGCGGCGACAATGTCTGCGCCGATCTTCCCTTTTTTTGCGGCGCGTCGAACTTCTTCCAGCAATTCTTTTTCGTCCGGAAGATAATGCACACGTTCGACGATACGCGTGTCCCAATCTTGGGGTGGTTCGTCTTTTGGGTTCCTGATTGAAAAGATTGGCGGCGCGATATCCTGTCGATCCAACTCCGCCACCTCCCGATAGCAAAACGTTTGTCCGAATGATGGGAACCGCTCGAAGAGGTAAGCGAAGCGCGTCATCGAGATTCAGAATGCAGTAGCGATCACGCGCTGCCGCGCTTAACAGGAATCGGTTTTCCCGAGTCATCGACCGCGACCAGTGTAAACACGCCATGCGTGACCCGTAGTTCTTCGCCCGTCATGTAACGCGTCACCCAAACCTCGACCGGAATGGTCATCGAAGTCCGCCCGATTCTCGCCACGTGCGCATAACATCTGACGGTATCGCCTACTCTTACCGGCTGCAGGAATGACATTCCTTCCATCGCCGCCGTGACAACGCGCGCTTGCGCCGTCTTCGCGGCGAGAATCCCGCTGCCCAAGTCCATTTGCGAGGTCACCCACCCACCGAAAATATCGCCATTCGGATTTGTATCCTGAGGCATGGCGATGGTTTGAATCACCAGCTCGCCTTTGGGTTTGTCGAACATAAAGCCAATCTAGCCCGTCATTCCGAGCGAAGTCGAGGAATCCCGATGACCAGCGTATGGTTTTGCCACGGGATCCTCCGACTCCGCTGCGCTTCGCTCAGAATGACCCGGTCACAGGATCAGCATGCAATCGCCGTAGCTGAAGAAGCGGTAACGCTCACGCACCGCCTCATCGTATGCGCGAAGAATGAATTCGCGTCCAGCAAACGCACTCACCAGCATCAGCAAGGTCGAGCGCGGGAGGTGAAAATTGCTCAACAGCGCATCGACAACTCGAAACGTAAACGGCGGGTAAATGAAAAGGTCGGTCTCACCTGATTGCGGTTCAACCTGTCGGCTAATAAGTTTGGTATTACGCGTCGCTGTTTCGAGAACTCGCACTGCTGTGGTTCCAACAGCTACAATCCGCTGCGCGTTGTTGATCTTGTCTGCGGCTTCCGGCGAAACGGAGAAACGCTCCGCATGCATTCGGTGTTCGGCAATGTTTTCAGAGCGCACAGGAAGAAATGTTCCCGGTCCGACATGCAACGTCACGAACGTGTGCGGAATTTCACTTAAGATCTCGGACGTGAAGTGCAGACCAGCCGTAGGCGCAGCCACGGCCCCGAGCTTACGAGCAAAAACCGTCTGGTAACGCGCCGCGTCCGATTCATCGCTGGGACGATTAAGATATGGCGGTAACGGCATGGAACCACTGGCATAAACATCGACATCTTGATCGAACACGATGATTCGCTCGCCGTCTGCGGTGATTTTCTCCACCCGCAAACACACATCGCCGATCGTTGCCGTCGCACCCACGCGCATTTTACGGCCCGGCGTGACCATGCACTTCCAACGCGTTGGCCCGAGACGCTCCAGAAACAAAAATTCAACCGCGTCGTCATCGGAGAATCGCCGCGCTGCCAGCACGCGCGTATCGTTTAACACCACGAGGTCGCCCGGCTGCAAAAACGTCTTTAGCTCGCGAAACTGCCGATGCTCGATCTTGTGCTCGGCCCGATGCAAAACCATCATCCGGGAATCCTGGCGGCGATCAAGCGGGCGCTGCGCAATCAATTCCCGTGGCAGAACGTAATCGTAATCGCTGAGTCGTACGCTCATCGGTCGATTAAATCAGATGCCAGCCAAACATCGCGCTCGAATCGTGTGTCGCCGCCGATGTGGTTATGCAAAAAGTCGCAGCTGAGTCGTCGATCGGCGAAATGATTCGCACGAAAGTGTCGGCCGCGCGTCGATGCCGGCTCGACGACAAGCGATTTTGAATAACGACGCAATTTGCTCGGCGAAAATCCCTTCTCCCGTCATGCGCGTGTGCCATTGCGAATTGTTCAGCCGGTTTCCCCGCAAATGCCGGATCCGCCGCAGCACTTTCTCTTTTCGGTCTGGAAAATGTTCCTCCAGCCAATGCTCGAACAGTGGCGCAACCGCCCATGGCAGGCGGATAATCGTGTAGCCGGCAAACTGCGCGCCCGCTTTTGCGCAAGCATCCAGGATCTTCGGAACCTCGTGGTCAGTGAGTCCGGGAATAATTGGCGCGACCATTACGCCAACTGGAATTTTTGCCGCACGAAGATGTTCTATGGCGTCGAGCCGACCTTGCGGCGAGGTCGTGCGCGGTTCGAGGACTCGCTGCAACGCCGGGTCGAGAGACGTCACTGAAACATTGACAGCCGCGGCGTCGCATGCCGCGAGATCGCGCAAAATATCGATATCGCGCGTGACGAGATGGTTCTTTGTAATGATCGCCACAGGATTGCGAAACTGCGCGAGCACTTCGAGGCAGCCGCGCGTGATCTGCAATTTTCGCTCCACCGGTTGATACGGATCGGTCACACCGCTCAGCACAAGCGTCTGCGGCTGCCAGCGCGGCGATTCCAGCTCGCGGCGCAACAGTTCAGGCGCATTGGTTTTGACCATGATTTTGCTCTCGAAATCGAGGCCAGCCGAAAACCCGAGATATTCGTGAGTCGGTCGCGCGTAACAATAGATACAACCATGTTCGCACCCGCGATATGGATTCAAGCTCGTTTCAAACCCAACATCGGGACTCGTATTGCGTGTGATGATCGTTCTCGTTCCATCGCGAAAATACTGCGTCGGGCTCCGCGATGTGCCTTCGGTCTCGGGCCCGGCATCGACCACGTCCGGGTCGGTTAAATCGACGTGGAGTTTTTCGAACCGGTTCGCCGGACTCCAGGACGCGCCACGCCCTCGAATGGCGGCGTGGCTCTGCGGCGCTTCGACGATCACATGTTTGAACTTCTTGTTCGCCGGCACGGGATAAGTTCACATGAACATATTGCTCTGTCGAGCAAATCGTTGAGTTCCTGCTATACTTGCGCACCGATTACTGACCACGGATCACCGAATCTTCCGGAGGGGTGGCAGAGCGGTTGATTGCGCCGGTCTTGAAAACCGGAAGGCCGAAAGGCCTCGTGAGTTCGAATCTCACCCCCTCCGCCATTTCAATTTTCGATTTTCGATTGCCGATTTCCGATTGGCGGCAGCAACAGGAAGTACGCTACGACAAGGGCGCATAAGGTTCCAAGAACCGCTGCGCAAACGACATCGGACAGGTAATGCGCGCCGATGTACATTCGTGAGAACCCGATCAGAATCGGGATTGGGAGACACGCAAGGCCGATGCGCCGGCGCGCGATGAGCAGAACGCCAAAGAACGTGGTCGACGCGCCAACGTGTCCGGATGGAAACGAGTGATATTTCGAGCTGAAACGCGGACCGCCCCAACGTGTTTCAGCATGAACCGACGGGCGCGCCCGTGGAACGGTGCGTTTCATCACGGTTCCGGCCACACCCACCAGCATCATGGCCAACAGCATGGCGAGGAAAATCCGCGTCCACTCTCCGCTGCCCCGGCGCCACGCCAAACCCAGGAGAATTAATCCTACAGCCGCATGCGACGGCCAATCGCCTAATAAGCTGACGTAACGCATGAAATTGCGCATCCCAGGGTTCTGATGCTGCATCATGAAGTCGCGCACGGTGTCGTCGAAATGAAACGACACTGCGATCACCGTTGCCGCGATTATGATCCCGATGAGCCAATAGAAAACGGCGGAGTACTTCACAAATCCGTTCCCAATCTCACGAATAGTTTGTCATGTCGAGCGAAGTCGAGACATCCCGGCGTGTTGCCTTTGAGTTGTGCCACGGGATTGAAAGCCTGGCCTCGCCCCGAAAGCTTTCGGGGCTGGTTGCAGCCTCGACTTCGCTCGGAATGACCGTTATGAGATGCTGCGACCACATTGAAATCTGCACCGGCAAAATACGCGATACTGTTTTTCGCCTGCGTTCTGTTTCACATCCTAGGCACATGGAGCTTGCCGCTGATCGATCGGGATGAGCCGCGCTTTGCCGAAGCTTCGCGCGAAATGATCGAGCGCGGGAACTACATTGTTCCCTACTTCAATAATCAACTTCGACTCGATAAGCCTCCCCTCACCTACTGGGCACAGATCGCGAGCTATCACATATTCGGCGAAAACGATTTCGCTGCTCGCTTCCCTTCGGCAATTGCAGCGGCAATCACCGCAATATTGATCATCGCCTGGGGTCGAAGAATCGGAGGAGAAAAGCTCGGGTGGTGGGCCGCAATTATCTTCACGGTTTCGCTCCAAATCTTCGTTCATGCGAAAGCTGCCGTCGCCGACATGTGGCTCGTGTTGTTCATGACCTTGGCGCATTGGGCCGGATACGAACTGTTACAAAGCCCAACGCTGAACCAAGGAGCGGCGGTCTCTAGGCCGCCGCGGGCGATTTGGAAATCGCCCTTCCTCGTTTTTTATGTCGCGCTTGCGCTTGGCTTTCTTGCCAAAGGCCCAATCGCTTGGACACCGCTGCTGACCGTAGCCGTAGTAATCATCTACACGCGAGAGTGGCAGTTGTTCCGACGCTTTAAGTTCATCGGTGGAATTTTACTGATGCTCGTCGTGGTTGCGCTTTGGGGAATCCCGGCACTGATTCAAACGCGGGGGGAGTTTTTCAGAGTGGGAATTGGGCGACACGTCGTCGGCCGTTCGTTTATGACACTGGAAGGTCACGGCGCGAGTTCCCTCGGCATGTACCTGCTTCTAATACCGTTTTATTTTGTCACGGTCTTCATCAGTTTCTTTCCATGGTCGATCAAGTTGCCGTGGTTGATTCGGAAATTGTGGCGGAACAGAGAGGCCGAGGTCGACGCCCCCGGCTACAGCGGAAGACCGCTCGATACTTATCTATTCTCGGGCATCGCGATCATCTTCGGCATCTTTACTCTCGTCAGCACGAAGTTACCGCACTACACGCTGCCGGCTTTTCCGTTGCTTTCACTTTTGCTAGCACGCCATTGGCAATTAGCGGCGGATGCAAGACATCGCTTCTCGTTTGGCAACCTCGCCGTGATTACTGCATGTGTTTGGATCGCGATTGCGCTCGCACTTCCGCCAATGGTGGCGCGGTTTTTCCCCGCGTATCAGCTCTTCCAAGTGTCTCGCGACTCTCTGCAGCCGAACATGCAATTTGCTGCGGTCGAGTTCCAGGAGCCAGGTCTGGTCTGGTATTTTCGGTCCCGTGTCCAAGGTTTTCTCACGCCGCTGAACAAGCGTCGCGCGGGTGAATTCATGAGCGCACCCGATCCGCGTTTTATTGTTCTGCCGACGCCCGTCGCGGGCGAACTTTTCGCAAACCCACCGGAAGGCTGGCGATTCTTCACAGTCAGTGGTTTCAACATCGCGAAAGGCAAACGCGTCGATCTCACCCTAGTGTTAAAACGAGAATGACTGGTTGAAGCGATAAAACGTTGAAGCGTCTTTTTCGTCTGTCATGTTGAGCGGAGCGAAACATCTCTGGCTATCGGCTTTGCGGCAGATGGCTCTTCAAAATAATCAGAGATTCTTCGCTGCGCTCAGAATGACAAGGAACGCATCCCCGCTTCGACACTTCAACGCTTTAACGCTTTAACGAACCCATGATCACATTCCTTGATGGTAAACTCGTGAATGCCCTACCCACGCAGGCGATTGTGGATGTAGGCGGCGTTGGCTACGAAGTCTTCATTCCGCTGTCGAGCTACGACAAGCTGCCTCCTGTCGGGCAGGCTATCTGCATTCTCACGCATCTGGCCGTGCGCGAGGATGCGCACGTCCTGTATGGATTCATGACGCCATCCGAGCGGGATCTTTTCCGATTGCTTGTCAACACGGTCAGCGGCATCGGGCCAAAGCTGGCGCTCGCGGTTTTGAGCGGGATGAGCGTGACCAGTTTCAAAGCGGCGGTGGTGAATTCTGATGTCGCAGCGATTTCGAAAATCAGCGGCCTCGGGAAAAAGACAGCCGAGCGAATTGTTCTCGAATTAAAGGACAAGGTCGGAGTGGCTGCAGCATGGGAAGCAGCCAGCGCCGCGCATGCGCCCACGCCCGAACAAGAGCAAGCAAACGAAGCAGTGCTCGCGTTGATCGCGCTCGGCTACAAGCAAGTCGATGCACATAAGGCAGTGCACGATTTGCAGCAGAAAGGCGAAGGCGAAGGCAAATCAGCAGAAGAACTGGTGAAGCTGGCACTGAAGCGAATAGCCGCCGGCAGGTAAGAAGAACACGCCCAATATCGAGTTGCAGACGTCTCCATTCGGATTGGACGTTCGGCGTTGAGCGTTGGACGTTCTCTTCATCATGCAAGTGCAGGAACAGGCCGAGCGGCTAACCACCATCCGTGCTGCTTTCCCGAAAGAAGGACTCTTCGCCGAGAAAAAATGGCTGCTGTCGCCAGACGCATTTCCGATCGACAGGAAATCTCTCGCCGACCTCGAGCAGCTCGGGCATCGGCTGTTTGTTTTTCAGCGGGCTTGCAATCAGCTGTATCAGCTCAGTGTTAAAGGCAAGCAGCCCGAATGGGTAGCCCGTTACCTCGACGCCGGTAAACCGAAAGAGTTGATTGAATTTTCGCGGCGGAAGGAAATCCGCGACGATTTGCCGCGAGTAATCCGGCCAGACCTTATTCTCACTGAGAAAGGTTACATTATTGCCGAGATCGATTCAGTCCCGGGCGGAATTGGCCTAACCGGTTGGCTAAACCAGACGTATTCTTCATTCGATAACGACATCATCGGCGGTGCGACCGGAATGCTCGACGGATTTCGCGCAGTTGTGCCAACCGGCGCCGACATCGTCATTTCGCAGGAATCGGCAACCTACCGGC